>Ga0179591_1216558_pt1 | contig 16882 bp, 19 predicted proteins | sample CZOMad2_1_08_16f_FD_182891 | JGI IMG/M metagenome (GOLD analysis project Ga0179591, IMG submission 182891) | Vadose zone soil fungal communities from Angelo Coast Range Reserve, California, USA - CZOMad2_1_08_16fungal (PacBio error correction) | ecosystem: Environmental > Terrestrial > Soil >...
GATGTAAAAACACTGCGAAACGCACAACGGCGCGACAGGAAAAAAGCCTGGGTGGGTGGATGGCCGTAAAAACAGAACAACCGAGTCGACAGAACGAAACCACGAAGAAAAGTTGGGGTGGGTTGCAGGAAGGAAATTCGAGCATGTTTACAGCCAGACAGACATGCCGTGGGGGGATTTCAGGGGAGGTAACTGGGTTTACGGATCGGGGTTTCGCTGGATCGGGGGGGGTAGGACTTCTCGGGAAACAAACACATCAGGAAGCTGCAGCTAACCAGATGCAACAACAGAAAAACCAAGGGGAAGACTCTGAAGCGCTGAAACACACGTGGCCAGCAGAAGGCGAGATAATCTATAAACGGGTCTTCTTGAAAATGGGAGGGCGTCTGGATGCGGATGAAATCGAGACCGATCAAACTTTGTGTGCGGGACAGAAGGCTAAAACCCATGGGCAAAGCTTGGTATTGGGCGGGTGGTTGAGGAAAGTCGTTTGATCATGGTAGAAGGGTGTCCAGGGGGGGGGGGGGGGGGGGGTGGGGGGGGGGGGGGGGGGGGGTTGGGGTGCTTTCAAGAAAAAACGGCCAGCATTTGTGCAGAAAATTATTCTTCTCAAGAGGAAGGGACGGTCAATGATAGGGTCGGGGGAGGTTCAAAGGAAAGCGAAAATTTAGAAGAAAAGCGCCTTCATCTCTAACTACACACAAGCGATATATTGATAAGTTGCTAACTCGCAGCCTGGGAAGCAATCCGCGAAGATGGGCCCTAAAAAGAAAATCAGTCAAGAGCTGGGCATAAAGGTGGCACGGGGAAACAAGCAACCATACATTTGTCTGCTATGCGGGATGGAGGGCCTCGCAAAAAAGTCAGAAGCAAAAATTAGCGAAAGTCGACAGACGCCCGCCAATTGTGAAAGGGCCTTGGAAACAGGACGGGAGCGCCGAACTACAACTCCGGGAAAATTAGCGAAGGAAAAGAAGAGGGGCCAAAAAAAATGAAATACAAACAAGCCTGAAGAGAAGGGAGAACCGCCAAAGTGTATAACGATAAGTGATCTCGACAAAGCTATTAAAAGGCACGCTCAAAAGAGGGGGGGGAAAGACGCTTCCAAGGCTTGACCGGGAGGGGGGGGGGAAGGTCGTGTTCAATGGGGGGGGGGTTGATGTCAACGAAAGGGTCGGAAAAAAGAACGGGGGAAAAGGACACAAATCACCACAAAAGGGATGACAGAATAAAAAGGGAGGAAAAAAACACCTAAACTGGTACAGATAAAAGGGAAAAAAATCACAGAACGCAGGCGGCGGGGTGCTGGAAACCCTTGATAACCAAGGAGTTGAGAAAATAATGAAAAAAAACAAAAGAAATCGTATGGGGTTCAGAATCAGTTCGAATGGGGTGTAAATGTAACATGCAACTCAACAAAATCAATATGGACTCAAAAATAAGATCTTGCAGTGTGTGATCCAGAGACAAAACTGAAAGAGCTCGCAAAGACAGGTCAGATAGACAGACTCAAGGAAAAAAAAAAAAGAAGTCGAATTGCGAAGGATGGGGGAAGAGGATCAACATGAGGGGATGTATGAGACATCGAGAAAACAAGGGGTTAATCTGAAAGACGAAATGGGTTTGAGGGGGGATGTGCACCGTCGAGGGCAAGGACAAAAGGGGGAGTTGAAACTAGCTGGAAAGGATGTCCAATCAACAAGTTGAACAAGACGCTTCGAAGCCTAGGGTGGAAGCTGAGGATTGTCTCATCAAACGTCTCAAGCGGTGACGAAATCAGATGCCTGAAGTCTTCAAAAGAACGGGAAGAAAAAACAGGAAACAGAAAAAAGAAAGACTCTCAGATGGACTCGAAAATGGTAACGATAAACTTCCAGTAAGGGAATACCCACAAACAATCATGAAGTATCTATTGCGGACCGAGGGGAAAGGCACGAACTGATGGGGGTAGGGAGAAGAAGAGAAAATGCAGGAAGGAAACTAGGAGCAATAGGAGTGGCCAAAAACCCGGCCTTAAAAAAAAAAGAAGGATCTGAAACTCTCCTAACAATCGAGAATTAAGAGTTACTAAGCAGGCGGAATGTCAGAGCAAAAAAAAATGAAAAAAATGGGGGGGACGCTATGGGAAGGAGGAAGATATTTTCGCTGATTGGGGATTGCAAAGAGCAAAAAGCCATTCAAGTAAAGAAAGCCTAAGCCAAACCTGTGAAGAGGAAAAACAACAACGAATTACGACATTCAGAAAGAACCTATAACGTAAGCGTTAAAATCTAAACTGATCTCGACAAGCGGAAAAGAGCCTCCTTCATGGTTTCCACAGCTGGCCAGGGAGTTGGTGTTGCCGTAGAACCCAATTACCAAGGTAGACGGCGAAAGACTTCAAAATGACTTAAAGTTATAAAGAGATAAGCGGATGAGGAGGGCGGGGACAAGGTTCGGACTAAGGGAGAAAAAAAATGGCGATTCTAAGAAGACAACGCAAGGCAAAAACGCACTTGTCTCTTCAAGGCACGCATATACACGAACAAAAGGGAATCAAGACCGGGCGAAAGGCCTCCCTCCTTTACCACCCGTAAACTACAAGAGAACAGGGTTGAGCGTGCGGGAGGTCGTATAAGATGGCATATCGAACGAAGACTGTTAGAAGCAAACGTGGGTTCAAGAGGGACGAAGACGGGGATTGAGGAACAGTGTTATACTTTGAGACCTATCAATAGAATACCAGAAAGAAGAACCGATTTACCGAATGCGGCAGAGGACGGTCCCGGAAAGGCAATCTCCCCCGTACGCAAAGCTGAGGGAGGCTTTAGACAGGAAGAAAAAGGGACAGTAAGTGCATGGTAATGCTCACTCCCAGGTACCGTGGGTAGCCATTGAGGGGGGGTGATATTGTGGCTTTCAATCAAGCAACGCAGAGGAAAACTGTGGCCGTAGATTTGGATCATAAAGACAGAGCCACCAACGACCAGCGGGCAATAAACCCTCTCTCGATAACACTCAATGTCACATACAGTCTGAAGAGCCCGGGGAATTAGACGAAAGAACAGACAAACCCCAAATCACTCATGTCAACAATTTCTAAGGTCAGGACCTACACTTCAACAAAAAAGTTTGAACCTAGGAGGGTCAGAATTCTAGATAGTTTTTTGGGACAATGAGAGGTTATGATGATGCCTCTATAGGTCATCGTATAGTACTCCATACTGGGGCGTGCAGTGAAATAGACCACGGTACCCCTAGCAGAGATGTCATCACACGCAGCATTCTCTTCACACCGGCGACGAACCGCCGGGCTTGGCTTGCGGGTAAAAGAGTCAGTTGAGTTCACATTCATAGGGAGTAGGACTAGGAAGCATAACAAGCAGAGGGGAACGCGGGCTAACCATATTCTGGGAAAAGATGAGGGGAAGGGGGAGACAAAAAATTCGTCTTCGACGATTAGATGAAAGGTATGCGAAGAAGGGAAGTTCCAAGGGTCAAAGGGTAGCGAACGTTAAGAGGACTTGATAAGGGGGGAGGCTCTCCCAGGCTTACATCAAAAAGAAACGGGTGATGGTACCGATCATAAACTGCAGCGTGAGGAAGCGAGCAAAAGGGGGAAACAGAGGAAAGGGCATCCTGTGAAACCGACGAGCAAGCATAGGAAGACAAGAGGGGGAAAAGAGGTGAAACATATTAGGGGATACGTACCCGAGATGAGGGTAAGCATTAGTGGTCACAGGCCTCTCGCGAACTAAAAAAAAGGTGAGGTACGCGAAGGTCGATTTGGGGGGGGGGGGAAATTACATAGAACTGTCGTGTCTGCTGAGGGGAGCGATAGGGAGTAGGAATGGAGGGGTTAAACACAACATACCATAGCTCAAAAAAAGTCACACAAAACAAAACACAACACACTCAACAAAAAAAAAAAACAACAAACCACCAAACCCACAACTAAGAACCCAAAAACAGAAAAAGAAGGAAAAAAAAAAAAACACCCCAACCACAAACTGAACACCAGAACGTCAACAAAAAAAAAAAAAAAACAAAAAACCTCACCACAACGCGTGCTCACAAAAAGGAAAAGGGTGTGGAGGGTAAGCCGACGCTGGGGAAAGGAAACAAGACAGACGCGGATTGGGGAAGGAGGGATCATAAAAAAAAGTGGGACAGGATCGGGGGGAAAGATAACTTAGTACAGCAATAAAGCGACAGTAGCGGGAGCCAGCACACGCATTTATATGCAAACATCCGAGACTCAAAGAGAAAACAAATCAGAAGGAGAGAAAGGGGGGAATCAGGGATTGAAAGGAACATGTGATCGTCCAGGGGAATGAATTTAAAAAAAGAAGGTAGTTGGGGGGGAATACTGTAAGGAATTCCAGGGAAATTTAGGTACAGAAGAAGGTGATGGCACTCGTTGATGAGAAGACACACATATGAGGAGACCCTGAACGTTGATCCTAGTAGGTCATCGGGAGTGAGGATAAAACTGGCAAAGGCAGCTCAAAAGGGATACTATGGTTCACCATAGGAGGTAACTCTACCAAATATCACCTCAATCCCCCAAAAGAAACTGATGGACAAAAGGGAGTCCTTAGGGGAAGAAACACCATATTACTATGACCGGGGGAAGCGTGTAGTAGTTAGGGGGGGAAGTTGGAAACCGCTGCATAAAATGTCGAGATGAAAAAGGGCGATAAGTGAACTTAAGAGAAAAATATACAAGTGGTGGAATTCACCAAACGCAAAAAAAAGCTAAAAAAAAAAGAACACGAAAATGAAAGCAGTATGGAGGGTAATATAAGAGGACAAACTTGGGGAAAAAATGATTCATCAACGAAAGCAAATAGTAAATGGGGGGGGGGTTGGCGAAGAAACTTACATGTGTGTGGGAGGGCAAAACATCATAAGTATTCGAAATGGAAAGGTTGACTTGGGAAAAAAATGGGACCTGATCTCTCCGGAGTGCTCACAGCTCTTTTTCTACACAAATGAAAAACCAAAGAAAGTCAAGAAAAGGTCATGGACTGAGAACACAAGAGGGAAAAAGATACTTACAGAATGTCAAAGAACAAGGGGAGGACTATATGTAAATGACAATTTCGGCTTCGACAACTGTAATGGTCATGGTGGAGGGGAATGCCGGATGATACTAGCAACAAAGAATAAAACAAAAGGAAGAGGAGGTAATTTGCCGAAGGGGTACCACCACAGGTGTACCCCACCACAGGATGGGGTGGTCGTCAGGAAAGGGGGGACAGGAAAGCTTTGGGAGGACACTTAAATGGGGGGTCTGTCCAGAACTGGCATCCAACTTGCCAACAGCAAATGCGTGGGAAGACAAGGATCTGTGGGGGGGGGAGAAAAAAAAAAAAATGGTTACTTCGAGTAGGCTTCAAATATGGGATAGCCAGCTTACGGGGGGGGGGGAGTACAAGGGGTGCCGGAGGGAGAAGAGATGCGGCTATCCTACTCAGACTAAAAAAAAAAGAAAAAAAACGGAGAGGATGAGTTCGGCAAGAAAAGGTGATTCCTAAAGGGTTCAGGGCATAAACTTTGAACAAAAGAGGTAACAGAAGCAAGCCGGCCAAGGAATGCAGACTTGATCAGCAGGGAAAGCAGGTGTTTCGGAAACCAGGGGGGAAAGTGTCCCGTGACTTGAGTGCAACCTGAAAACTGTCAGAATTTGAGAAACAAAATACGTTGAAGAGAGTCACCAGACAGCAAACTAATGTGTACTGAAGGGGGATGGTAAAAACCGGGAGTTCATCAAGAAAAAAAAGACCTTGTAAGAGAAAAAGTAAAGGGGTCGGAAAAAACAAGAACAAAACCTCACTATACCAGACACCTCCAAAAAAGGGGCGAAAGTAATCATAGTCGAAGCCTCCTTTGGTAAGAAAAGTAGTAGATAGTTACAAGAATCAACCCACTCCAAAGGGGCTGAAATTGGGGAGATCGGAGTTTTCAATGGGATGAGCTGCAAAACGAGATGGGTGGGCGAAAAGAAGACGGAGGTCACAGAAACACAACAAAGCGACCTGCAGGAGGAAAACAGGGGCAATAGGAAAGACAAAGGTAAAGATAAACAAAAACGCATTCAGTAATGAAAGGTGCTTTAAAAAGGAAGTTAATCTGCCCCAAAGGGGGACAGGGGGGCAATCGAAGAAAAGACCAAAAATCATCTTGTATGCATGATCTTGCGAAGGGGGTTGGTCGCAGTGGGGAGGAAAAATTCCACAAAAGCAAGATAGTACAAAGGTTGCTAGAAAAGGCATATGAACAGTCAAAAGTACAGAGATAAAAGCTGGCATGACCGCACTAAACAAACGGCGGATGACAAGAGATTGTATGGGGTACTCCGAAGAAGGGGCGAAGGGAAATCTCGGCAAATAACTAGTTTTGCAGGAGGCGAGGGTAGGGTGGGACAAAGTCAGGATGGGGACAGAGGGACAAAGAAGGTATAAAGGTGATCTGCTAGTGACGGGACTAGAGACAAAATTAGACAAAAAAATCTGGGGACTACGGGAGACACAAGTCAATAATCGGGGGAAACCACCATGGGAATTTACCTGGGGATGAGAAACCGGCTTGCCAGCCGGGATCGACAGGACAAATATAATGAAGAGGGTATGAAAGAAGTGGAAAAAAAGAAAACAACCCACAAGGACCCTTGACCCAGCGAAGGTCAGATGACCTAGTACGACGAATGGATTCAAATAGGGGCGGAAAAGAATAAGGGAGGTGAAACTTAATGACAGAGACGGATATATCATACGAGTGTGGCTGGGCGATAGAATCTAAGGACAGAAGTGTGATCAAAGAGGCTCATTGAGTTGAACCCAGTCAAAAACGCCGGTCCTAAATCAGAGAGATGGTGAAAAAAGGAAGAAGAAAGGGGAGGGCATGATACATTAAAAAAAACGAGAAAGAAGTTATGGGCAAAAGAATTAAGAATGAGGTTGGCAACATTGATTGGGCAATGCAATAGTCAAAATCAAGGGGATAAGGAAAAACTCACTCAAAAGTCAAGATACGGGAGAAACCAGACGATCAAGATCTCAACAAAAAATAGAATGAGAGAAAAACTGGAAATACCATCGACACGAGAGTAGGGCAAACGAAAATACCTCATCTGTCACGGCACAAACTCCACCTGTGAAACCAATGAATTGGGGTACATATAAAAAACCAGCCCGTGGCCGGGGGGGGGGGGGGTCAACATGAAGGGAAAGGGCTAAACTTCCGGGTTAAAGACTACATCATAGAGATGGGGAGTAGAACACGTTCTTGGAAAAGGGGGAAACAAACCTGCGAAAAAAAGAAAAAAAAGTAGAAAGAAGAGAAAAAACCGAAAATGAAAAGTGAGGCAAAATTGCCTCTATCACAAAAGAGAATCCGCCATCAGACAGAAATGGACATTCCCTCAAGGGGAACATTAAGAAGGACGGGAAGGCAATTGGTCTAGCGGGGGAAAACTCCAGGACGAATAAAAATGTGAAAATCAGTAGGGGAGAAGGGCAGCTGGGAGAAGAAGGAAGAGACAACGTGGATGACGTCGGGAGACGTTCCTGGCATGAAAAAAACACACAAGTGCTTTAACAAAAGCGGGAGAGAAAGAATAAGAGAAAAAAAAAAAAAAGAAGACCAATCAATGGCGATAAGCTTGCAGGCGTACCGAGGAGCAGGGGGAGGGATGGAAAAAGAGGTGCAACGATTGGCCATGGGGTGGGGGGGGATGCTTGAGAAGATCAAAGAAAAAAAGCAAAACACTGTCCACGAAAACCTGTGAAGTCGAATAAAGCAATCACAACAAAGGAGATGAGAAAAAGAAGTAACAAATGGGCACCAGTTCGCGCGATGGCTTGCTTACCATCTGGACGAAAACATCGAGAAAAAAAAAAAGGCAACACTAGGGGGGGACGCCGGAAAAAAAAAAAGGAACCATGGGGAAATGAATGCATGACGGGGCCAATGCGTCAGGTTTGGCATATTCATGAGTCCAGGTCAACCAAGGTGCAGGGAAAAGGAGTGGTCGGGAAGGGAAAAGGGGTGGCAGAGAAGCCAGAACGGGGTAAAAACGCGTCATACGAACCTCGTGAAAGGGGGGAAGGGGGTGAAATCAATGCGGGGCGGCTGAGGAACAGTAGGGGACATATACCACATCGACAAAGTAAAAAGGATGAATGAACGATGTAACATAAAGGGGGGGGGGGTTAGGGGGGGGGGGTGAGGGGGGGGGGGGGAGGGCGGGTGGGTATGTGGGGGGGGGGCGGTGGTTTGTTTGTTTTGGGGGGGGGGGGGGGGGGGGGGGGGGGGGGGGGGGGGGGGGCGGGGGTGGGGGGTGGGGGGGGGGGGGGGGGGGGGTGGGTTGGGGGGGGGGGGGGGGGTGGTGGTGGGAGGGGGTGGTCGGGGGGGGTGGGGGGGGGGGGGGGGGGGGGTAGGGGGTGTGGGGGGGGTTGAACGGTGGGGGGGGGGGGGTGGGGGGGTGGGGGGTTGTGGGGGGGTTGGGTGTTGGGGGGGGGGGGGGGGGGGGGGGGGGGGGGGTGGTGGTTTGGGGGGGGGTGGGTGGGGGTTGTTTGTCTTGGCGTTGGGGTGCTGGGGGGGTTTTGTTGTGCTGGTGCCTGGCACTTGTTTTAGTCCTGGGTTGGGGGGGGGGCGGGTGTGTTTTGTGAGTGTTGGGGGGAGGGGGTAAAGTAAGATGATAAAGGTTATTCAGTCAGAGGCATAATGAACGACCAAAATGAACATGGGGTCTGAATCGAAGAGAGTACAAAGTTCTTTACATCAACACAAGACAACAACAAGTGTGCAGAAAAATACTCATAAAAAAAAAAAAGAAGAAAATTTGTTGTCTGAGGGAGTAACAGAAAGATAAAGGGGAAAAAGGAACTTACCGAAAAACGGAAGTCGGAAAAGTTATCTAGAGAAAAAGCATGGAAACAAGTGAAGTCGGAGGGGTGCTGAAAGGGTGAGGGGGCATCAGTTGGTCAGCAGAGGAAATATAAATTGTGGCGAAATAGACTCTACAAGCGGGAAAGCAGTCTGACGAAAAGGGGGGGGTGGGGGGGATTACAATGGGTATGTGGAAATGGCATAGATGATATTAGAAGATTACCCATGGAAAAGGTGAGGCTCATTCCGAAGAACTCAGAAAAGACAGATATTGAGGAAAACAGAACCACTTGATTGCTCCACACGGCGAGGGGGGGAAGCAGGCTGGAAGAATAAGAAGTGAAACGACATGAGTCGTTAAAGGCCGACTCCAAAAGATAGGCTTGCAGAAAAAGAAAAAAACTGTGGGGGGAACATGACCGCGCCATCTAATACAGCTTGAGAGAGTGCTGAACAAAGATTGAAGGGGCCAAGCGCTACCAGAATGCCGGTAGATCGGTTACAGGTTCTTTCTGGGAAAAGAGCATCATAAGGACTTCATGCTCTGTAAAAAAGAGTCGAAGGAAAAAGCTGTCAAGAAGAGAAAGCTAAAATTGGTTACTGAGAAATCCTGCATATCAAGGAGGGGGGGTAGAGTGTGAAAGGTTGGCAATATTCATCAGAGGGGATACTTAGGTGAGCCCGAGCTGAATGCAGAAAAAAAAACCCCTCACAATCTGTCAGAAAAAGGGAGGATTGTCCACAGGGAATTATTAGGACATACAAAGGAGACACCCAGGAGATGGAAACACATCTCCTCACTGCCCGTAAGCCGCGCCTAAAGAGGTGAAAAAAAGATGGACTCTCAAATCTGGAAAATGGGGGACTGGTTAAAAAAAAAAAAAAGATCCACCTGAGAGCACGCCAAGAGAGCCTAGTTTGGAGGGAAGGGAAAAACACAATCGTCAAGGAAATGACAAACAGGATGGGTTGCAATATCAAAAGACTTGAGGGAAAGATGTGTAATAGAGAAAGAAACATGAAATGACGAACTGTGTTAGGGGATCATCAGTACAGTTTCAAGAATGACACTGAACGGTTTAGAATGGAGCACAGAGGGGGGAGCGACTCTCGTGAAAATATGCGGAACCACAATGTACGTCTTCAAGTCTCAAAAAAGGGAAAAAAATAAGCCACAAATGTCAAGAAGATTTGGGCGTGATAGAAAAAGGAGCCATATAACTCCACAAACAGAGGGATGGGGGAAAAAAAAAGGGGGCGGCACTCCCGATGATTAGGCAGGAGGGGAAGCGTGTCTGAAAAAGGGTTAAAGGAGCCAAGCAGGAGTTTGGTGTGATGGGGGGAAAGAGTCAAACCTTGTCCAAATCGGATATGGTCGAGAAAGCTTATAATATTTGGTGGATTCACTGATGACTGTGCTAGTAAAAGACAAAAGACTGCAGAAAAAATAGAGGGGGGGGCAAGAAACACCCATGTTCATTCATAAAAAAAAAGGGTGCTTAGTGCATAAAAAGAGGGAAAATTTCGGGATTTGGGGCCGAGAGAGAAAACTAGAAAATCATTGCCAACATAAGGCCATAAAACTACAAATAGAGAAGAGACTTGAAGTGCCATGGAGTCATAAAAGGGGGTAAGGCCCAACAGGTTCTAATCAAAGACGCCACGTGGACCATATCGGGAAATCTGAAATTTGACAGTCAGGATTGCGGCAAAAATCACTATCTTCATGGGGGGAAAAAAAAAGTGTGCTGATAACTGTACAACGGGAGAAGTGATCCAAAACTTGTTCAACGACCCTACCACAATTTTGGCAGGGGGGGGGTACCTAGTGGGGAGAACATAAGACACAAAATAAGGGGGAATAACGTAATTCGTAAGACGAAACACACTCAGACAACAAAGAAGGAATATTCCAAACAGCGAGAAAAAGAAGCACCTTCACGGGAAAACCGACCAAAGGGAAAGCTGTATACCAAGTTGTTCTGCATGAGAATAGGGGTTTCAAGAAAAAACAGAAAGGACCAAAAGGCTTGAAAGGGTTGCTATGGGGATGGCAAAGTTTGGAAGGAGGAAAGATGTGACGACATATTAACATAAGAAAAGGGTCCATCAACAACAACAAAACAACGCGGACACAAGGTCCATGACTAAACAAGGGGGAAAAGAATTAAAAAGACAAAATTGCATGATTCTTTTTAACAAAAATTGCCAACACGGTACGCGGGCTTAGATGCCAGAAAAAAAATCCTTTAGTGTGTATTGAGTTGCCTGTCTACTATGGGTGTTCGGTGGGGGGGGGAATCTAGAACAGAAGAGATTTACCTGTAAACGTCATGGGCAGGGGTATAATTCTCAGTCAGGAGAGCTCTCAACGTGTGGGGGACAATACATACAGGGGAGGAGGCGAGCAGAGAAATTGTTGGGTGAAAAATAAAACGGTCATCGGGAAATTGTACTAATCTAATCGACTTAGAATGGGGGAACGTGTAACTCGGGGAGAAGGAGTTGCCATGCAGGTCATCCCACAGGGGGAAAACAGGATACCGCGGGTGAGCTTTCCGAAACTAGGAAGGAAATACAAGCATTGAACATAAAAGGTCGAAGTCGGGGTACCCCTGAGATTGGAAAAAAAGACAAAAGTAGATATCCAGATCAGGGGACTAGCCAGCCGGAGGGCAGTCAGAAGGAAAAAAAAAAAACCACTGATTGACCACAGGAAGGCATGGGGGGGGGGGGACGAGTACGGGACCACACACTAAAAGCAGCCTTACCAAGAAATCAAGCCAAGAAACTGGGGGAGGGAAACGATAGCATCAGCGGCTCGGGGGACTAAATTCACATAGAAAAAAGATATACGACGCAATGACAAAAAAAACTAGACAATAAGGGAGACAAGAAAAAAAAATATGGGGGGAGCTTCGAAAGAAGCCTTACGGGAAAAAAACAAATACTTAGGTAGTGTTCAAAATGAAGGGGGGGGGGGGGAAGGGGAGGGACCAAGTGTTCTACAATCTCAAGAACAGGACACGAAAAGCACCATAGAGGAAGGAATATGATGGAGAATAGATTAAGGAAGACATTACAGAGAGCACTAGATCATCCTAAATGAGAAACTACATATCCTAGTAATAAAAAAAAAAATCATCCATGGATTGAACCAACGGGTCAAATTCAGGAAGGGAGGGTTTCCTATTGTAAGAGGCACCTCGACTGGGAGGCAATGAATTCGCGTTTTCCCTAAAGACGAACTGGAAAAGGGATCTTGGAGAAGGAAAATTAGAGGGCTGGACCGGAAAAAATCAGGACATACTATCAGAGAAAAAAACAACGGAAGGGGAAACATAACGTGGACTATTCATTGCAACGCATAGACAGTTCCAACCTCAAAAGAAAAAGGTGGTAAAAGTTTAAGAAAAAGATACGCGAAAGGCTACAGTCTTAGTACGAAGGGAAGGAACACCATGAGGTGAAATCACTTGACGAGGGGGTTCCTTACGAGTAAGAAAAGGAAGGGGACAGGTCTGAAACTTAGAACCAACATGAAGAGACACACCATCTGAAGAAAAAGCAGCGAAAGGGCTAAGTAGACGAAAAGAAAAAAGCCCAACCAAAGACACACGAGTCTGGATCTTCGATAAATAGGAAAGTTGGCATGTTGGCAATTCGAAAGTGGTGACTTTGGTGGGGTGGGGGGGGGGGGGGGGGGGTTTATATCAAGCAAAGAGGGCATGAAACAATGGCAAATCTTAGAGGAGCGAAAACAAACTGAGAAGGAGGGGAAAATATAAGAAATGAGGTCCTTAGCATGAGAAGGTGGCGTTCGCTTAGCATATACCAGAGCAACAAAAAAGACAAAAAAAGGAAAAAGACTGCGCAAAATACATGCCCTTAACCATTTCCAATCGACTGCACAAAGAAGGGAAGGCAAGAGCATTGGTACTGTGGGGGGGGAATTCGTATTCTTGAGGAAGCGACCCCCAGTCGGAAAGTCTATGGGAGGAAAGAAGGAAAAGTACTCCAAAATCTGGATAAAAGGGGAGGATATGATACCCTAAAGGGAGAAGGTGATTTAGCACAGCAGCGTGTACGAAGACCTAACATTAACGAAAAGAACGCGTCAGGCAGAGAGAGGTGGAGACGGAAAGGGGGGACAGTTCGCTTCGAGGGGAGAAGGGGCACCTTTGTCAATAAATTGGAAATGGTAAATGCAGGGGGGGAAAAGGGGGGGTCATAACTTCAGAATGAGGTTCCGAAAGGAATCCGGGAGAAAAGTCCAAAGTAGGGGAAAAAACACACTGCAGACCCCTGACTCTATTAAGAGAAAATAACCAAATAGTATGGGGAAAACACGGTAACAGGTGGGTGTCTAAAGGAATAATACAGTGGGGGGAAACTGGTTAAATAATCTTGGTTCCAGAAAGGAATAGAGTCTCAAAAAGGGAATTGTAGTAGAAGAAGAAAGCTTTGTGGCGAACAGTAAAACAAACAGGTTGGTAAGTACTCACAAATGTGGTTGGGGGGGGGGGGCGGTAGGGGGAGTGGGTATAAATTGGGGATAAAAAAAAAGAGGTTTAGAAGGAATGGGATGGGTCCCATATCAAAAAATAGAGGTTACGAGATCATGGAAAAAAGAGGGGGGTTGTCGCACGCTTCTTCAACACTCTTCGTTGTAGCGGTGGAACAGAAAAGAAAAAGAAAAAAAAAAAAAAAAAAAAAAAAAAAAAAAAAAAAAAAAAAAAAAAAAATAAAAAAACCCCCAAAAAAATGTGGAACGCTGAAATGGGAAGACCTTCGCATATCGGGAAGGAAAAAAAAGGCTTCGCAAAACCGTCTTGATTGGAACATCAACATCGAATAAAGAAACAAACCGAGGCAAGAGGGAAGCTCGTTAATTACCAAGAGAGAGTCCATGAGAAGGGGGGGGGGGGAACAGGTCGGGGGATACCATGAAATTACTTAACACTGGTAGAAAAAGCGAGAATCCTGCTTTAGAATAGTGAAGGAGACAATATAAGGGGTACACGCGCGAGAAGGAGGCCATCTTAGTTAGTGGGAACCCGAAAAATAAAAAAAGATACTGGGCATCAAGACTTGGAAAATCAAAACCTCACACGGCGTAGGGAAAAAAGTTCGAAAAAAGTGATAGATATCAAATCAAAGCATCCCCGAAGATTCCAAAATAATGAGAGGCACTTTTCCGACAGATTGGGGTAGATGCACCATGGCGTGACAGTACACTGTCCTGACGGTAAAAAACGGCTAATAACAGTTACATAGAGTAATGTGTGAATGATGAAAAAACGCGAACACAAAGAAGTTCCAGAATTACGGGAATACCAAGATGTGTGGGGGGCATACCGAGCAAACAAAGACAATGGGTGGGGGGTTTGGGAGTGAAAAAGGGGGGGGGACATCACACAATGCAGGAGAGCTATTCTTGTATAGGATGATCAATGGGGTATCGGGGGGTAAATGACCTTGGAGGGGGGGGGGGGGTGGGGGTGAATTTAAGTCGATGTAAAGGTGTCGGTCACAGAGCGTGGCAGCTCACCACGGGAGCTCAAGCAAAAGGTCAAGAAGTGGGTGATTCTGAAAAAATACTGGAACAAACAAGCAGTAGAAGAGAAGGAGACAAGTTGACCTGTGAGCCAGGGCCTTATAGCCAGGGGAGTGAGAGCGGTTTGAGTATAAACTCCCGTCAAGGAGGTTGTTGGGGAATGAAGTACCACACCATGCCAGAGTGTAGTCGGTCGGGATGTTGCTGGGGATCAATTGACGGGGGGGTCGCAAAGAAGAAGCCCAGGCAAGAGACATCACTTATTTAATGACAGAAACCAGGATTTGCTCCAAGGGATGCCATGAGTAGAGTTGAAAAGGGCACATTCGGGGGAGTCTCGCAAAGTTGCGGAAAAAAGAAAAACAAGCTGGAAGAGGAGGAACAGAAAAAAATAACATAGGAGAACAACGGCCAATCTCTTGACCCTCTCCGATCAAGGCGCAATGGTGGGGTATAAAATTATATCTCACCTCGACTAATTTTTAAATGAAGAATCAAGCCCGAAGAAAGATAGCCCGAAACTAGGAGAGAAAAAAAAGATTAAATCCAAGAGTTTTCTAGGGACAAAGAAGGCATTAATTTTTGTTCAAGTTTCAGTTGGGGGAGGCAGCCTAGACACAGAAGAGGGTGATACACAATAGAATTCATAAGAAAAAGGACGAAAAATCAAACTACAACCTAGGATGGAAGACCATTTCTTGGGGACCATTGCCATGGGCGAAGGGACTGAACAAAAGTTTGATTATATCAAGAGGGAAAGCGAGACATCAACCCGGACATCCAAGAAAGGGTACTCAATTGAAGAAAAAAGAAACGAGTCCCTCAGTCGATAAGTCCCTACCTTTTAAAGGAATATGGAAAAGGAGTGGAAGGGAAAGCTCCAAGTCAGGAACACTTTTATTGCTAGAATTGGGTTCAGTGGGTGTACAGGCAGTGAGTGGAGGCTAACAGGAAGAAGAAATTTCATGACAGACACGACGTGTGCAAGACTAGTCATTAGAAAAAAAAATGGTAAAAAAGAAAAGCGAACAAGCAAGGGAGGACAGGTGGATTTAACATAGGGCGCTAAACAAAATTCTTGGCGATTATGAAAGAACCAGGGGCGTGTATTCATACGGGGATCGGACACTGGGGTGAGGCTTGGTGAGGTGCAGGCCACACACAGCCGATGCGCCTGCGGGCTAGATTGGGGAAGGAGTGACGGCAGAAAAAAGAGCCTGCAAGAGGTGTTGACCCAGCCCAAAGATCGGAGCAAGAAGGACAAGGTGTGTGACACAAAAAAAAAAAGGCGAAGCGGACAAAGGGGAAAAAAAAAGAACTCCAAGAAACTTAACGTCCCGTGAGGGATACACACGTGGGGTGAGTGCTGGGATTGAAAGAAGTCGGGGGGTAGGCAAATCTAGCCGTCCGTGAGCTTGGATCCTTTACTCAAGGAATCAAAATATGGGCTCACAATAAGTGCAGAAGAATCGTGGGGAAACAACATTGGACTCTTGCGCCCACCTCTAATAGACAACATTCCGCTAACAGTAACCGAAGGTGTTCAAGAAGCTGTCCCAAAAGCAAAGGTAAGAAGGACATTCGTACAACGAGGTAAGACGTCAAAATCTCGTTCCAAAGCGACCCCAAGAGGGGGGGATGAGGAGAAAGTCTGAAAGAAAACGGGGGGTGTGACTGAGGTTAATCAAAGCCACGAAAGGAAAAAAGACAAGAAAAAGGATAAGACACGAAATAGATCAACCAAAACCTCTCCGACAAATATAAAGAAGAAAAATGTATGACATAAGGTCTGTCTTTACATAACAAAAAAATAAAGGTAAAAAATTGTTATGGAGATGGTGGGCAAACACAATGGAATGGTCACAGGATAAAAGACATTCACGAGACAGACCAACCCAATACGACAAAGGTCAATGGTCACAAATTAACACATACATACGAGAAGGGGGACATCTGCAAAAAAGAAGAGGAACTCTGCAGACACCATCAGACCTGAAAGAAACCAATCTGCGGCAGGGCCGATAACCAGAAATGTTATACAAGTGAGTCCAAATGATAGGGGGGGGAGTCGTACACGACAGGAGACGGACGAATACGTTCAAGGCCATCGATTCTCTGGATAAATCAGCAAAGCAGTGAGGAGAGAAGTTTGAACAAAGTAACGAGCCGAGGGGAGACAGACGCATGGCGAGAACACCTCCTGATTCCTAAGAAAGAAAAACAGCGTAACACTACACGTGGGGAAGGTCATGCAAATAGTCTAAAAAAGAGAATCACCTGAAAGAAAGATGGGTACACATATATCAAAAAAAAGGTCGAGAACGCCGGGGGTACTATTAGGCGAGGGAAAAGGCCGATACGGGGAAAGTCACTTTAGAGGTACAGTAACGAAGAAGAAAGGGAGTGGAAAGAGGCATTCCATGCAGGACGAAGATAATAGAAACGTGTGGG
>Ga0179591_1300354_pt1 | contig 16880 bp, 22 predicted proteins | sample CZOMad2_1_08_16f_FD_182891 | JGI IMG/M metagenome (GOLD analysis project Ga0179591, IMG submission 182891) | Vadose zone soil fungal communities from Angelo Coast Range Reserve, California, USA - CZOMad2_1_08_16fungal (PacBio error correction) | ecosystem: Environmental > Terrestrial > Soil >...
TTGGGGAACATTTAGACAGGGGAATGCTGCGGGCTAGATAACTGGACGAGAAATCGATTTATAACGAAAAACCGTGACGTGAAGAAAAAGTTTTTTTAATGGCAGCCAAAACAAAAGGAAAAAAAGTCCATCAAAGAGGTGCATCATTTTGTGAAAGCGCGGATAGCTGACCTGTTGAGAAGCGATTCGAATCAGTGAATTTATTGCGGTGTGGCACGCAGGCGAAGAAATGACGGCTGGTTACGAGGCGATCAGGAGCCTAAGACGCTTGCGTTTCTTGGGGGAAAAAGCTTCGCAAATTGAGGGCAAAATCATTGTCAGAGACTGATCGGCAGGAGGGCGGACGGTCGGCCAGGATTATAAAGAAAAGTGCTGTCCCCAAAAAGAGAAAGAAGGCCGATTCGGTCGTGAGGAAAAGAATGATACCCGCTAGCCTTTTCCACTCCGGGATCAACGCGAACGCTGAAAAAAGAAGTTTGAAAATGGAAAGAAGGACTCGGGCGAGAGGGTTTTACCTCGAAGGGTGATGGTGGGGAAAACCATGTCGGGAAAAACAGTTCCTGAGTTTCAGGAAAAAAGCATCAAAGTAAAAAGGTGCGTCATCCGTTATACCAGAGAGTTCGGAGGAAGGTCGGGGGTAAGTCATCATTCGGGACCATATCGAAGGGGGGAGAAGTCAGACCTTATCGAACTGTCCTTCAGAGGGCCGGGTCGATTGAAGCAAAAAGCTTTCAACTGAGAGAAAAATTAACCAAAGAGGGAGGTTCCATGGGGAGGGGACGAACAAAAGACTTGGGTAAGGAGGGGCCTTGCTACAGAGGTTGTGAGGAAATCGTGCACAAAAAAAACAAACAGCGGAAAGAGACTCAATAGGGAGATCAAGGAAAACCAGTATGATGCTCGGTTGAGGGACTCAGAGGTGGGGAGAGAAGGAAGATTAGTCAAGCTAGGAAAACACTAAAGGGGGGGGGGGGGGGTAATCAGTTTGAAATCATCTCAAAAAAACGACATTCAAAACCAAAAAGAAATTTGACCAAGGCGAGGTTTGGTCAGATTCTCAAAGTGAGAGGGCTTCAGCACACTCAGTAGGGACGAAGGATGACAGGAAAACCAAGGGAGGGCCTAAAATCGTTAATTCAAAATCGAAAGAATCATACGGAGAAAATCACGGAGGCAAACACATCAGGGTTCTTATTGGACAAAAGCAAGAAAGACAAGGTAAGTTGCGGGTGGAACAGGGCTTTAGGGGAGAGAGAGGATCACTGATCAAGGGACCACATGCTTCACGAAACCTCCACTAAAAGGTGGAGACAACCAGGAGATAGCAGAAAAAGAGCATTTCAAACGAGCGATCTTATAACTAAGTCGTTGGGAGGAGAAAGGGGAGGGGGTTGCCAGGAAAAGGGAAACCTTTGAAAATTTTTTATCAGGGTTGTTATCAGTTCTGCAAAATAAGAACTTTCTTTTTGGAAACGCCCGTCGCATATTCTAGGGAGGGAGGATCATGTGAAACGGAGGGGGGGTGGGAGGGGGGAAAAAACGGACAGCGACACCGGGGAAGATGTTTCTTCAAGGGCGTAAAGTCTGGCCGGAAAAGAATTTCGGGAGGGAGAAAAAAGTGACTTGGAAAGCCAAAAAGGTAAAGGGCCCAGAGGTCGATTTTTTAATGAGAAAAAGAGACCTATAAGGTTCAAATAGAAAATACTTTGTCTTTTATCGAAAAAAAAAGCCAAGAGCGAAAAAAAAAAAAAAAGAAAGGCGAGTTTGAAAGGGGGTGTTCGAACGGGAGGGAGGGGATCCTAGCCCTGGAGGGAAATTACAAGGTGGGTTTGTCGAAAAGGGAGAATGGGAAAAAAAGCATGCGGCTCAAGGGAAGGGTCCTCAACGAACTAGGTTCCCGGCCACGAAAGGATAAAAAAAACGAAATAAAGGGGTTCCGGCCAATAGCTTCCATGTCTTGGGAGACTGGGTACCCCTTTCCATGAAAACTTTATTCAGAGCGGAGGGAATAGAAAGAAGGTATAATGTCAGGGAGAAATAACCTGGGGAAAGGACCGGATAAAAGCAGAAAGAATCCTGCTATTCAGGGAATAGGGGGATACATAGACTAGTTAGCTCGGAGGAAAGGGACCACCAACTTCAAAAGGGAGGTTAACATAAGTATCGGAGAAGAAACCGATATCGTTTCAAGGGATCCTCTCCTCACTTCAAAAAGGGCTCTTCATGCGCCTCTGAAAGAAAAAAAGGATATGACCTTGGGCGAAAGGAAAGGGACGAAGACGTGGAGTCGCGGCGCAAAGTGCTAATGGACAAGAGGGGAGATATTCTTTGAATGACGCACAACCGATCCGACAAGAAAGGGATAGAAACACAATTTTTCCCGGGAAGTGAAAGGGACAAATTCGGCGGAGAAGGAGCATCTCTCTCACACACAAAAAGGGGGAAGGAAAAGTCTCCGACGTTGTTGGGAATTTTATCGACAAGGAAAGGAAGGAAAGCACACCCTGGAGGGGGGGGAAGGGCGATACGGGAAAGACCGACGTTGGCGGGAAAGAAGGGAGAGAGGGCTGTTTGGCATTTAATTAGGAAAGGACTCTCTTGTCTTCATAGAAAAAAAAAGGGAGGGAGGGGAACAAAGTGCCCGCGGGGGAAGAGAAGAGGGCGGATGGAAAAAGGTTATTCTCTCCAGAAAAGGCTCATAGGAGAAGGGGGAAAACGATATCGGCGGAAGGAAAAGTAAAAAGGATTCTTATTGAAAGAGGGGGGGTTTTGTCCCCTACCAGGGGGGGGACCTATTCTATGTAGCGAGGGAAAAATCTGGAACGAGTCCGGGGGAGGGTGAAGACAAACCTGTTTCCGGGACGCTCGCCTACTTCGAAAAAAATCCGCTTCTGAATAAAAGGAGAGCAGAGAGGAAAAGGGTAAAGGGCCGGAAGGGAAGGGCCTAAACACCTTAAGGCGTCCCTTTTACCCATAAGAGAAAAAAGGAAAGGAGCCAATGCACGGGGGAGCAACAGCTCTTGGGGGAAGGCGACCCAACCCAAAAGGGGGAGGGGGGGACCTTTTCCTTTGAAAGGATAAGAACGTTACCGGAGAGACATCAAAAACAAAGAACAAAAAAATGTCTTTGTGTCGCAAAAGAGGGGAAGTTCATTGATTTTTGTTGACGAGGGGGAGGAGTCAGGTGGCCCTTATCGGAGGGGGGGTATCGGGCTCCTTAGAGAGATCCTCATAGCCGAGGAGGGTGGCACGGGGGAAAAGGAGAGGTGGATAAGGAGGGGGAAGTCGGAAAAAAAGTCCTCCCCTATCAGGGACCCTTTTGCGACATAAAGGAAAAACGTCAAAAGAGAACGTTCAAATTCTCTGAAAAGAAAATATTCGCCGGGCGTTAAGAAAGAAGCCAGTTGATCGAGCTATGCGCAGCAAAGAGAAAGCCATGGAACATGGGAGAGAAAGGGGCCTCCCTCTTTGGAAGATAAAAAAAGGGGAGGATACGATTAAAAAAAGTGCTAGGAAAGGGTGGATGCTGGCGGAGATTGTTATCATTTTCAGGGGTGCCTTTATTGGTGTAATAATGTGGAAGGGGAATGGAAGACGTGATTCGCTCTCTCATCTAAGGGCCACGTTTCGGCAAAGAGGAAGGATGGCTTTTGTCAAGGGTCACAAAGAAAAAAAGCCCGGATGTTGTTGGGGGGGACTTCTAGCCAAAAGAGGGATTTTTGCAAAACCCGGGGGAGAAAAGGGGAGGAAGAAATCTGGGAGAGGAAAAGTCGGCAGGGGAGGCTGAGGTGGGACGCGTTGTTGCTCAAATTGAAGAAATGCTGACCCAAGGGCGGAAAAAAGGGTCAATGTTACGCCGCAAGAGGGGCCCGCGAGAGGGGGGTCCGCAACTTGATTACCTTCACAGGAGAAGGGGAGACTTGGGAAGAAAGGTCGGCAGAGGGAAAAAAGAAAAAAGCGGTTACCAAAAAAAATCCTTAAAGGGAGGGAGGCCCTTCATTGATCTCCCTATTGGGAGTAGGGTTCTTATTTGGGTGGGTGCAAATCCGAGCCAAACCGAAAGGGAGCCCGTCACATAAAAAGTTTCCATGTCCGGCAAGACTCTTACTCTTGCCATGGCTAGCAGCTGGCCACAAGCAAAAAAGCCATGTGAAAGGAAAGAACTTTTTCACCGAGTCGGTAATAATCGGCCGGGAAATCGATATGGACTAGGAAAAACCTTCAGAACCTCTCGCCGAATCAATTGGAGAAAGACAGGGAATGCCTCCAAGAGAAGGGGGGATTGGCCTTTTTTAAAACGGTTTTTTTCGGGCCGAAAAAAAAAAACATCCCCCCGAAAAGACGAGCGGACCCGGCGGAAGGGAAAGAAAATGAAACTGAGGTTTGAAGCGTTGAAGAGGGACCGGAGTGTAGGGACGTGGAGAGGGAACCGCACGAAAAGCCTCGGAAGTTCCAGCGGGGCCGTCTAGGGTGGATGGCACTAGAAGGGAAGGAAAGATCAGTCTATTCTAAAGGAGGGAATGCTAAGCCTACAATTAAAAGAAAAACTTCTTATAGCTGTCCGAGAAGTCTCTTAAGGGAACGCCTGCTGCCAAAGGAAAGATTACTTTCACAGGGAATTTCGCATCGGGAAAAAAATAAAAAGAAAAGAATGGGAAAATACATTGGCTCCTCGAAAAAAATTCATTTAGGGGGAAAAAACTACTGTCGTTTTTTGGAATGAAAAAGGGGGGAGAAGAAAAAGGTTTTGGCTTCGGGGGGGAAGTTTCTCGTCCACGCGAAAGGGGGGGGACCGTTGTACGGTCTAACATGGTGGGGGGGGGGGGGGTGGAAAAGAACCTAATCTAATTCTTCAAAAGGTCCGCTGTCAGGCGTCAAAAAAAGAACACAACAACGGGGTAGGAACGAGAGATCAGGAAAAGGCAGGGGGTGGTGAAGAGGAGGAGGGTGGGCCTTTTCGGAAATCTCACCGGCTGCGGGGGCTAGAAAAAAGAAGAAACCGAGGTAATATAAGAAACTGCAAAAAAAAGAGAGGGGTTTTGAGGAGAAAAAAAGTCGGCTTGTCAAAAGAAGGGCCATCATTTGGAAAAAAGGAAAAGAAAACCTGTAAAAAAAGAGGCCCTATTCGACTCGTGAAATTTACCCGAAAGGAGGGGGGCATGTGAGAGCGCTGCCAGGTGACGCGCATCTCGGAATCCTACGGCCCCCCCCCTGGAGGGCGGGGGGGGGGAAAGGGCTTACGGGGCACAAAGAAAAAACAAGACAGTTGCCGCTCGCACAAAAGAGGAACTGCCTCGTCCTCAATTCAAAAGGGTAGAAAAAAAAAATAAAAAAAAGAAGGGGCCGGGGGAGGAGAAAAAGGGACGCCTGTTCTTGATGCTAAGATACTCCTTGTCACGAGAGGAAAACTCTACGCTTATGAAAAATATGTTCAAGAAAACAGAGGGAGAACGGTCGAGGGGGGGGAAGGAATATGGAACGGTAATTTGTCTTGGGACCCTCCAAAACATTCAAAACATTCCAGGCAATCCAACCAAAGGCAGAGGCTGTAAAGAGAGGAAAAAAAAAACGCGAGGAGAGGGTTCAAGAGGAACGGCTGAACGTGCCAGAGGCGATTACCGCACGAAGGGGGGGCTACTTCAGAAAGAAAGGGTGATGAGCACAGGAAGAAAAGGACAGCGCCCTGGCAGGGGGCGCTTTTTCCCTGCATTCCTAAAACCATTAAAAAGGAGGGACGTTCTCCATCTCTAGCCGGGGGGTCTGTGAAAAAAGCGGAAATCATCGAAAGACCATAGGAGGAACATAAAAAGAGGGAAAAAGGCGCGGTTAGCGGGAGGGGGGGGGAAAGCAGGAGTTTGCAAGTTTTCCTAAAAAAAGGCTCATTGCCGAAGACCCGGCAAGTTTGCGACATCAAACAAGACTGATCGAGCAAAAGAAGAGGGGAACATTGACACGGTCGAAGGGAAATGTGGGTCCTATTAAAAAAACGCGTCGTGCAGCACCTCTAGACTAAATGCGCTCACAAAGGGGGAGGGCCAAAAGCGGTCGTGGGGAAGAAAGGAAGCAAACGGCATCGCTAGAAGTCCGGCTTTTGGATACAAAATCCATGCAGTAACCAGGGAGTGAAAAAGGGAAAAGTTATAGCTGTAAGAAACGGATCACATTGGGGAGAAACCAAACAGTATGACACGCAAACTGACTATCACGGAAAAAAAAAGGGGGAAAAAAACAGATCGTAGAAAAAGTGGGGAACCCTCGGAGAGGACAGTTTTGCTCTTATATAACTAGGGAGAAAGTTCCTAGCCTGTTAACTGGTTGTAAAAAGAAGGGCATTAGAAAAAGAGCGAAGAAAACTGCGGTGATAGAGAAATATAGTGAAAAACAAAGTGGCGACTAACGCTTAGAGGGTTTGTGGGGGGACGGGAAGACCACGGGGGGGGAAAAAGGGTCATGGGAAGGTTTGGGGCTGAAAGGGAAGAATTTACCCTAAGGGAAGCGGCCTCCCTACATAGAGCACGACTTATCAAAAAGGAGGTCTATTTGGTAAGAGAGAAGGGGGGAGCCCTGATACCGAGAAGAAAACGGAAACGCCGCCTACAAGAGGAAGCAAAAATCAATGCCCAAAAAGAAATAAGGCTCTGTTCAGGTGTTGGAAAAGGGGGAAAGGGGGGAAAAAACGGATTTCCACTTCATGAATTAAAGGAAAGTCGCCAGTACTATTGAGCGTCAAGTGCATGTAGCATCCTCAGCCGCGTTGGCAAAAGAAAAAGAGGAGAAAAAAAAGCATAACTTTTAAGGGGAAGAGGCCAGGGCTGGAGCTGCGTCTAAGGAAAGACCTGCGCTACTTGGAGGAGTTTTCGCGCCAGCCGTGAGTCGGGGGAAAAAGGAAAAAAGGGGGAGAAATCCCTTCAAAAGAAGAAAAAAAGGATCGGCATTTGTCATGAAGAAAGGAGCTCTTTAGGTCGTAAAAAGGAAAGCTCTTTTAAATAAAAGATCAGGTTAACCGAGTCGTTTCCACGGGGGAAAGGGGAAAATGTACTCACTTCCAGGACGTTGCCTTCAGAGAGTTCCAAACGTTGCAAGAACAGGGAAGGGGGAAAGGAGCGACGTTACTTTAATCCAAGAAGAAGGTCATATGCAACAGATGTCGAAAAAAAAAAAGTCTGCGCGGACTAACAACCGAACCGCCGGCACAGACAGGGAAAAAAGTGAACAAAGGTGGAAGGGGGTTCCCTCGTCAATGAGGAGAAAGACAGGGGCGACGCTCCTCTCGCGAAAACAAAAGGAGGGGAGTCGGCCCCCTCGCAGGAGCGGGGTTATTCTCCCGCCGAATTTTAAGCGAACTAATTGGTGGGGAGGCAAAGGAAGGAAAGGGGGGGAGTTGGCCGGGGTCGGGGAACGGGGGGTGCGTCCGCGAGGGAAGAATATCTCTACATCTGTTAAAAGCAGCTACTCGCTGGAGGAAAGAACGCAACTCAGGGAGAAAAAGGAGCACGGTACCTGAAGACAGGGGCAAGGGGGCTATTAATAGGCAGGGGAAAAAAAAGGGACGTGATTACGCTCATCTTAGCAAAGTAGTCACATTACCCAATGACCTGGACAAGCAAGGGAAAAGGGTGGGGGGGAAAGATAAACCTTACTACCTACATAGCTACCAAGAATGTAGCTCGATCACAGGACCAATGGAACCGAAAAAATGGAAAAAGGAAGGGGAAGTCTTTTGGGGATTGCGTCACCTGACTCGAGGAGAAAAACAAGGCTGGCGCGAACTAATCGCTCTGAGAAAAAAGGGAGGGGAGAATTCAGGGTGGAAAAAGAAGACGCCTCAAAGAATTGTTCCTAACCCCGTAAAAGAGAAATCATTTCGGGACAAAAAGGGGGGAAAAAAAATGGATGCTACAAGCCACGGGCTTGGTTTCCATAGTGAGAAGGGTAATTCCCCTTGCCTAAGGAGAAGGGAGAATAAAGGGAAAGTGTCCTACAAAACAGAAGAGAAAAAGAGGGGAAGTTCTTTGGTCCGAGGGGGGGCATTGATTTTGGCAAAGAAAGGGGGGGAGGTTAAAGTCTCCGTAGGGGGTAGGGGGGCCTCTTATCTGTCAGAAAGGGGGGAAGGAAGCGCTTTGATAAGGATTGCACGTAATGTCGGAAGTTAACGGGGAAAAAGACTTTCCGCAAGAAAGGGGGGAAGAAAATGCACCCTTGAGAAGATGCAGTTTTCGCAAAATCCGCAACATGGAAATGCGGAAAAAGGAAAAGAAGGGAGGTTCATACACGAAAAGAAAGAGATAAAATCCAGTAGAGGGGACGGCAGTAACTGAAAAAAAGGACACAACCATTGTAAAAGGCCGGGAAAGGGGGCATACCCTCGGTTGGTCACCTATAAGGGGGAAGGGAAAAATTTTCTAGACGGTGAAAGGGTATGCTTTCTTCCTGTAAGAAAGGTTCGCTTCCACAATACTTTTTTGTGTGAAAAAGGGGTTGCCAGGGGGGATAACAGGGAGGGAAGAGAACCTACACTAATACAGAAGGTGGAAAAAATAGGAAAACTTAAGACGTGGGGGGAGTTTGTCACTTTTCCAGAAAAAAGGATTTGTGTTTTATGCGACGAGAAGTTGCGAAGGGGACAAGCGTCTCACAGAACTCAATGTCTAATCCTGGTTAGCCTCTACTGAGGTCGGAGACAGAGGGGGAGGGGGGTTCCGGCGGGAAAAGGAGAAAGGGGTCAATTTACAGGACTCTGTTTTGGAATGGGCGCTCTTATTCCGGTTTAGGGTTCGGGGGAAAAAAAAGTCTCGGTGTATGCGAGGAAGGGAAGTTAGGCAGGAGACCCTTGAAGACGACGCGAACCTCGTCCGGAGGAAGTGCTCTCCCTAATGAGTCTTTCGAGGTTGTTAAAGGGGGGTGGGTTTCTTGGGGTAGCAACCGCTTCGAGAAAAGAAAAATTCCCCCCCCATGTGGTGGAAAAAAGGAGAGACGCGTGTTAAAGAGCGCGCAGCGGGAAAAAAATGCTCAATCGACCCGAGGCCTTCACTTGTTGGACGAGAGAAAGGGGGAGTCACCGAGAGAGGAAGAAGCATGCTTACAAAGAAAAAGCTTGAAACAGCGAAAGGGTGCCTGCCGATACAAGATGGGGAGGGTGGGGGTTGTGGGGCCCTTGGGGGCGATTGAACTCTGAAGGGTTAACTAATCACCATCAAAGGAAGGGGGTGAAAATCTCGAGAGCGAAAAATTGAACTGAGGTTTGGAGTTATCGCATTCACGGGGAAGGAAGGGGGGGGGGGCCATCAACGAGGGAAGAAGACCTCCTCAAATAGGAAGCACGGGGTGGGGCCGGGGGGTGGAGGGTGCCTGAGTACCCAAAACCCTTTCCGGAAAAGGGGGAAGGTTATCTAAACTGTCAAGAATCCGACAATTAAACGCAACCGGGAAATAAAAGGGAAATTCTAGTGAGAGTAAAAAGTAATTGCAGGGGAAGGGTTCGTGCCAAATTAGCGAGGAAAAGGTCAGAGAACAGAATAGGGGTCAATAAGAGATGGTAAGCTCTCCTTTGGAGGAAGCTTCCATGCTTGAGTTGATAAAAAGGGGGGGGGGTCTGAAATGAAAAGGGTTCTTCACTTCCAAAAGGATTCGTTTATTATTTACCATTCGTCACAGATGAAACCCTGGGAAAGGTAAAAGGGGGATGTCGCGCAAATGGAAAGGGGCACCCACAAATTTTCCGATGTCAGGCAGGAAAAATCTAGAAAAGGGAAAGGGGGGAGGAAAAAAAGAGAGAGATGGCTGGGAAAAGAGGAAAGCAATGGTTTGGGGATGTTTGGGCCATTTGCGAAAAATCCACCGGCTGCGGGAGAGCCACCTGGGGGAAAGGAATATCATAAAAAGAAAAAAGTGAGCGTTCAGAAAGGTTTTAACAACACGCCGTGCGGCTAAAGAAAAAGCTTTCAGCATGGGGGGGGAAAGAGGACACTTATCTCTTACATGGAACGAATCGTGAAATTTAAGGGTCTTGCATTTGGCCGCAGAGGGGGAAAAGGGAAGAGCCTCGCGAGAGCGGGGGGGAAGAACGCTTCCGTGAGGGGATTGGTCGGGGAGCAACCGACATTTTCGTACCATAGGAAAAAGGAGACAGCATTAAGAGAGAGGAAAAGGGTGTCAACGATATCGCTGGGAAGGGAGGGCGCCGTGCTGATGGCGAAAGAATTGTCACTCCGGGAATGTCGAGAACGAGAGTTACAACCGCAAGGGAAGGAGTACCACCTTACATCTCGAAAGGATGTAACCGCGATTTAACGAAAATTCTTTCCCCTCCAAACAGTTCCGAGGTCAAAAAGAAAAAAGAAAAAGTCAATAGGACTCCGGATATCGAACCACATCGGTGCAATCATGTGACGTCAGAAGGGAAGGGGGGGGGGGGGAGCACCTCGATTAAAAATAGTCAACAAGTGAAGTTCGAAGAAAGTCGGATTGTATCCAGAAATTCTCGCCCTGGGCGGTAAAAAACCTTCGAAAAAAAGGGGCAGGGAAGGGAAGTCCAACCGTGGGTGGAGGAAGGTTCTACATCTCTAGGAGGGATCTGTTCACAAAAGAAATCATTCGAAAGACTCCATGATCAATAGAAAAAGGGGAGAGGAGGTTTTTGGGGGGGGGGGGTGTTTTGTTTAAAAGGTCGCCGACTTCTGCCAGCTGAGGGGTGAAGGTACTTCAAGTTGGCGACATCAAATAAAAGGAAAAAAAAAAAATGAAAACGTAGGCGCGGAAGAAAAGGAAGAAGCAATTGGTTTCCGATAAACTCAAATTGATGAAGGGAAACCTCAGTAAATCACTAAACGAAAAAAAGGCTACAGTGAGGAAACAAAAAAGAGGGAGGCAGATTCACAAGCAAAAAAACAAAAAAAAAAAAAACAAATCATCGGGAAAAAAAAGGAAGGCTTTTGATTAAAGGGCAAAATCCATCCGTTGAAGGCGAAACTTGTCACGTGCTGTAGACTCAGGTGGGGGGGGGGGGGGGGGCTTAGAAGACATGTGACGCAAAGGGAAAACATAATTACACCGTGGACGCTAACCGACCAAAGGAGAAGCCAATAAAGGAAGAGATAGCCAAATTTGTACAGGAAGGATCGTTTGCAGGGTATGCCAGGAAAAGGGGAAAATAGGGGAAAAAAATAGAGTGCAGGGATCAGTTAAAAGAAAAAAAACTGGCTGTAAAAATCTAGTGACACGCCCGGCGCATAAGGGGGGGCGAAAAAGGCTTGAGGGGAAAGGAATGGAGGTTTGGTGCGGGGAAGGCGGACACCGATTTCGCAAATGGTCCATGTTTACAGGCTCGTGCGAGTCGAAGGAAGGGGAGAGGCCTCCAAAGAAGGAAAAAAGATTATCCAAGCTCGGATGAAAGGGAAAAGGATAAGGAGCCCGATACCGGAGGAAGAAGAAACTTACTTGCCCTTTTAAAGAAGAGAACAAAGAAAATAAAGGCTCGTGGAGGGGATGGGTTTGTCGAACGGGGGGGGATTCTCCCTATCCTGGGGAAACCAATCATTTTTGTGGGGGCGCCAGCAAAAGAAAGGGCATTGTAGCATCCGAAGAAAGGAGACGTATTGTCACAAGGACATAACTTTTCCGTGTTTCGGAAGAGGTCTTCGGCTACGTGGACAAGTTAAAAAAGGGAAAATCGGGAGTAAGGGAGAGAAAAAATGGGATAATGGGGAATTTGACTCCATTAGATCCTCCCACATAGCTTCATGTAATGGAGCCGTACAAGGAAGCGAGGAAAAAGGTCACTTCCAACCAACTTCAAGGAAGGAGGGCTCAGGTACTTTGGCCTACGCCACAGCCTCAAGGGGGGAAGAGAGGTACTCACGGTCCCACAAAGGACGAAGAACTTTTCTCTAAAGAAGAGAAAACAACCGTGTTCGAGGACCGGAAGGATTTAAGACAAGCGCGTCGCTGCTCAAGTGGCTAGGGAAAGGGGGAAAGGAAGATTCGGTGCCGAAAAAGGAAGAAAGGAAAACAAACGATACCTCCACAGCCAAAAAGAAGAAAGGGCACATTTTTTCCCGGCCGGAAGTCGGCTGTAATATAACCAACGTCGGGATCATAAAAGGAAAGGGGGGAGGAAATATGAGATGAAGAAAAGTAGGGTATTAATCCGAATTTGAGAAAAAGCCGGGAAACTGTGTCGAAGGGGGCCTTTTCGGTGATCGGGGGGGTGTACGTGGGGGAGAAAAAGAATATCTCGAAAGAGGGGGGGGGAGGGAAGGGAGCATCTACTCGCTTGTAAAGAAAGGAAGGAAAGGACTTCGCCACGGTCCCTCGAAAAAAAAAGAGAAAAGCATATTCGATTAGAAGCAAGTTATAAACCACCAGTAGGAAAGAAGAGGGAAATTCAAGGGAAAAGGTAGGCCAAAGTACCCCAAGGGGAGAATCGAATTTAAGTGGCCGCTAACCGGAACCTAAGAGAGGGGAACAATTCCGAAAGAGGATGCTTTTAATAGGGGGGGGAACCGTACCTCGCCGACATTCTCAAACGCTCTGTAATAAAGTCGCGCCAGGTCTGTAATTGGTAAAAAAAAAAAGCCCTCCGCCATGAAAGAGGGAAGGAGGAAAAGGTATGCTCGCTTTGACCATTAGAAGGAAAAGGAAGGCGTGATGATTCACCCAATGAAAGTGCGCTTTGGTTGGGGCCTGTAAACAAAAGAGAAAGGCTTGGGTAAATTCCGTGGGGGGGAAGGGCAGGCATAGTTAGAAGAACTTAAAGAAAACCCGCTCCACAAGAGAGCCTTTTATTTCTTTGGCCATCAGGTGGAGGGGGGGGGGGAGTTTTTCGATAAAGGACAAAGTTGGGATTGCGGCTGGTTCCCTTCTCTTCTGGGGGTATCCGGGCGACCTTATCGGGCGCGGAAAATAGAACAGAGTCTCTTTCTACTTCGGGGTCGATTCTTTAGGCGCGCACTGAATAGGGAAAATGGGAAAACGAGCCGGGACAAAAATGAAACCTTTAAAGTCGCGGCAGGGGGGAAAAACCTCCGTCAACTGACGAAGCGGGGGGCAAAGGGCCGGAGGAACTCACTATTTATCGAGAACACAGGGAATTGCGCAAGAACTGAAACAATGAAAGCAAAAGGGGAACATGCTCGAACAGGAAAATTAATCTTTTAGCAATCATTAGATTTCTATAGACTCTTTTTGCAATGCGAGGTGGACTGAAGAAAGGGGAGGGGAGTTCAGGAAAATTAAGTGGCTGGGGGGGAAAAAGGGGGTGCCCCCTTGGGGAGAAAAATTGGTATCCGTGATCTTGCTCTCTACAGAGACTGAGAACTTCGCAACGATCCTTGGGTTTGTCACGTTCGCGAAAAAAAAAGGGAAGGGAGTGGGGAGGCGGCTTTATAAAAGGGCTCAGGATTTTGGGGGACCACAGGAAAAGATGTCGATCTGGGGAGGAAGAAAAAGGGAGTCCGCTGAAAAGGGGGGAAAGCTTTTTGCTCACTTGGGAGGAATCTGACCCATGCGGCATGGGGAATCCGAGGGGGTTGGGAAATGTCTTGCGGAACAAGATGGGGGTTTCTCAAACTGTGATACTTAAAAGAGGAGGGGAGGGCTTGACGAGGGAAGAAGAAATGCAACCTCTGGCGGGAAAAAAAGCGCTTCATCCTGGGGGGAAGAAAAGGTGATCTCCTATTGAGAGGGATAGGGAAGGGGAAATTTCCGAGGGGTGTGGAAGGAAAACCGATTCAGGGGGTTGCCCTCCACGAGTCACAATGGGGGGGGGGAGAGCAGACTCTGGTGGGACGAGGTACGAAAAGCCACACGAAGGGGCTCCCTCGCAAAAAAGGGGGACTGAATTCTCCCTGCACTTGGGGAGGAATCAGCCGGTTCTTCGATATGTTCTGGGAGAAAAAAATCATCTTGAAACAGAGAAGGAAAAGGGGAGGGCCTTCTATACAGTCCATATTGACTTTGTTTGTGACCGAAGACGGAAAAGGAACTGTTGGGGGGGGGGCAACCACCATCACAGGGCATCGGTAAAGGAACCGGGCGAGTAGAGGGGGTTTATATAGCGGGAAGGGGGCGGTGAGCCGCATTAAAAAAAGGCGGCTCTGTGGGGCTCCCCGCACGACCTCAAGGCAAGGGGACCGGGCGGAAGGTTCTGTGGCCTAAAGGGGAAACCACTGGCCTCTAAGGGTCGGTTTTTGCGACGAAGAGACGACAGTAAACGCACAGACAGAATAGGCGTTCTCTGAGCCGGCAGTGCTGAGAAAAGAAGAAATTTAGAAGGAAAAGAGGCGCATCGGTCAGGAAGGGACGCTCAGTGGCCGGCGAAAAGATGGAGATTTTGCCCGAAAAAGCCTTGGTTTTCTGGAAAAAGGAGAGGTTCGTCTTCCACGTCAAGGGGGAGGGGTAAATATTACCATCGGTGGAGAGAAAGGGGGGATCTAGCCCCGAAATGGTGTATGTCCGCAATGGCGAAACGAATCAGAAAATAGGGAAGCGTCAAGGAGGTCAGAAGGAAAAAAAAAAGAGGAGGTAGGAAAAGAGAGAAAGAAAAAAGGACAGCGGAATTCATGTTAAAGGGGGGGGGCCATTTGCGGACATCAATGGGGTATAAAAAAAACTAAAAAGGGGAAAAAGTTCGAGGGGAAAAAAGAGGGAATATACTAACCAACCTTTACGGGGGGTTTAATGCAGCACAAACGACGAGGAAGAAAAGCATTTCTAGGGGGGAGAAAAACTGAGCGCTGAAAGGGGTCAAAAAGCCGTAAATTTCTGCATTTGGCCGAGAAAGAAGAAACTGCTTGAAGAGAGAAAATGCCTATCCTACGCGGAAAGGGGGCGTCTTCGCCCGGCTGCTGCAACAGGGGACGGCAGTGGCTTTCGGAAGGCTCGGCCAAGGGGGGGAAAGGGGTTCTGGAACAAGGAGGACCGAGGCGTTCGTGAGGCTGATTTCACAAGAAAAAACTCCTGAAAGCTATATAAAAAAGAGAAAAAAAAAAAATTTCAATTTAGGAGTCTCAAGTTTGAAACCGCTCTTTCAAGGGGTTGTTACCAGGAGAGTCATCGCCCATGGGACCATTCCACGTGGAAGGGAGTCATCAAGGGGATGCACCCCACATCTATGAGGAAAGGTTTCAAGATTATGAGAACTTTCCATATCGTAGTTGACGCCAGCTAAAAGAGGAAAAAAAGGGGGGGATGTCGAAGGGGGGGAGGGGCCTTTTCTAATTGGAAAAAAAAGCAAATGCTGCGCGCCCGGGGAAAAACCGCGTCGCGTTAACCGGAAAAAAGGGGGGGGGGGGGGGGGAATCTGTGCAGGGAAGGAGAATTGGCCCTCGTCTGTGACCAATAACACAAAGAATCATGGGGATCAATACGGAGAGGGCACGTAGTTGGTGTAAGCAAGTTTGCAAGATACCTGCCGACGTCGGCAAAAAGGGGGAAAAAAAAAAAAAACCGCCCGAGAAGTGGGGAGGGGGCGAACATCAAACCTGAATACTCGCGGGCCCCGATTTCAAACGCGGCCAAGAAGGCTTTCCAGGCATGGGGGGGGGATCGGAAAAGGGGCAAAACGCGTCTGCAGAAAGACGACAATGCTGCGCAGAAGAAGGAGAAAAAATCGGTCGTGAGCAGAGAGCCTTAGAAAGGGGGGGCTACTAGAATGCCGAAGAAAAGGCTTTTGCTCGTGAGAAGGGGCCAATCCATCACGTGACGAACAAGTTTCTACCGGAAGGAGCTGTAGAGAGGTCACGGGGACAATGACCAGACGTCAAAGGAAGAAGAAATGTGGGGGAGGGAACCTGACCAGAAAAGCATTCCAAAGGAAAAAAAACGCTCCAGCCCTTTGGTGACAGGGGGGAAGGGGTTTGCTCGGGAGCTAAGGAAGAATGCCAGGAAAATGTCCGAGCATGTGGAAGGGATCAAAATATTGGCAAAGGGGATCAAGTTCTGCGCCCAATACGAGAGAAAAGAGGGAGGAGATTTAACCGCAAGATAGTCTTGAGAAGCTTCGCTCATGGGGGGTGTCTTTTCGAAACGGGCCAAACAAAGGGGGGAGGAGGGGGGAAGGAACTTTTTAAAGAAGGGGGAGGAGGGCCGCTTTACCCTAGGGAAAAAAAAAAAAAAATAAAAAAAAAGAAAACGCAGCCTACCTTTATCAAAGCGCGTCATAGTTCTATTGTTAAGAGGAGAGGGGGAGAAAGGTCAAAGGAGAGAAGAAAAGAAAACTTTTTCCTTTAGAAAAAAGGACCCAAGCCAAGAGCGACAAAAAGTGATTCGGCTGTTTTTGCCTATATTGAAAAGCTGGAAGGTTTCAGAAGGGAATTACCCAATCCTTTGGGAAAGATGGAACCAAGCGGCAGGCTAGGGAAAGGGAGACCTCACGCGCCTTTTTTATTATCACAAAAAGGGGAAAAAAAAAAAGGACGGCCAATAGCGGCCAAGGAGGGGGGAGGGGAGATTAATTGTGACAACTGGGACCGAAGAGAATTTATTCAGAGCGGATTAAGGGGGAGAATGTCGTTAGAGCGTACCGTAAGAAAGAGGGAAAAGCACCTGCTATTCGGCATTGGGAAGTACGGAGAAAGAGACCTAGTTATCGAGGGACGGGCCACCAACTTCAATAGAAAAGGGGGTACTTTGCCTACGCCTAATCTGCCGAGGGGGGAAGGAGAAAGAACCGGGCTGTGAGCGAAGTAAAGGGGAGAGAAGATGAGAGTTCCAATCCGGGAGAGGAATTGCCGACGCGACGTGGAGTCGCTTCTCAAGAGGTGCTAAGTGGTTAACAAGAAGAACGAGGAAGGGGAAAAACGTCGTCTCGACGAAAAAAAAAAAAGAAAGGTGCCTTCATCACAGTCAAAATTTTAAAGGAAGGAGTAAATTCGGCTTGGATC
>Ga0179591_1313199_pt1 | contig 16880 bp, 6 predicted proteins | sample CZOMad2_1_08_16f_FD_182891 | JGI IMG/M metagenome (GOLD analysis project Ga0179591, IMG submission 182891) | Vadose zone soil fungal communities from Angelo Coast Range Reserve, California, USA - CZOMad2_1_08_16fungal (PacBio error correction) | ecosystem: Environmental > Terrestrial > Soil >...
TGATAAAAAAGCTAAATCCAGCGGATGAGCTCGTGGGGACGGTAGGGGATCGGGACGAAAAATCCAACGTCGCCTCAAGGCAGAGGGACTTCTCCTCCACTTCCTGGGAGAAAATCTACGTCCGGTGGCGTGATTTCAACTGCAGGGGAATGGAGGTCCAAGACAAAAATTCAAAGACAAGGCACGCCCGAAAAAAGTGTTATTTTCCGGGGAACCCCACAACCACGGACTGGTCCCCCGGGGAAGCTCTCGGAATAGGACAGCGCTCAGATAAAGAGCGAGGGAGGGCAGAGTGTTCTGGAAAAAGAGGCCGTTAAGGGTTTGGTTCTAGAAACGTATTAACAGGGCGAGCAAGAGGGGAAAGAGCTCCGAAGCCAAGAAGAGGAACAACAACATCACGAAGCAATACTCCCTGCATTCCCATTCTGAAGGGGCAGCGAAGGCGCGTAGGGGTGCCTGGCGTCTGAGAGCGGAGAGTGCGTCATCTTAACATCCTTCTCATGCTCTGTCCCACTAAAAGCGAGGTCCTTTTCCTTATGGATCAAACTGATCATAATAAAACAGAAAAGGACGGCCGAATTCATCTTAACCTAAGCGAAAAGCCGCTAGACCGCTTCTTCGGCAAGGGAAGGTAGTAGTTCACTAATGGAGAGGAGGAGAGTGCTAAAGAACCCTCTTGCCACGCCTTACCAAGGACAGTAGATCATGGCTAAGAGCTGGTTCATACTTCTTCCACTGACTACAGACCCCAAAGGAGAGTGGGGGGTCTTCGGACGAACACAGCTTAAGAAGAAGTGGGGCTGGGGGCTTTCATCGCCTCGAACCCACTTCTTCGACTCTATCAGAAAAAGTCAACGTGGCGAAGTTGCTCAGAAACTCCAGAAAAAAAAAGGGGAGCGTTTATCTAACATAGAAGGAGACTGATTGCAAAAATGCGGAGAGGCTACATTGACTGGCCGCACATCATCTCGGCGTCGGAGGCGTCGGCCTGAATTCTGTAAAGCGAGGAAAAGTAGGAGAACATCTCTAGCCCAAAAGCAAAAGCACGCTTACCGGGGCATAAAGGCGAGAAACGAGGGCTCATCCGATCGGCGGAATTCGTCAGACAGGCCCGCAGCATGAAAGCAATAACAACGGGAAGAAAAGGGGAACACTTCCTTGATTCAGAAAATGCGGCTCAGGCCGAGTCAGAATCACTATTTCAACCCTTCAGCAGGGGTCTCGGGGAATCAAGGACTCTGCCTGCCAAGAAAAAAAGAGGAAAAAAACTAGATGTCTACTCTCTCCCCTCTGTGGGAGTTTAATCAGAGAAGGAAGATATGAGGGGGCATCAAAAGCACCGAATCCGTTTGTCCGCTCCTGAAGGAAGAGGGGGGAAAAAAGGGAGACGAGAAAGCGGGGAAACGGTAGAATATGCTTATCAGGGGGAAAGAGGACCTCTTATCTTCCTTTTACAACTCCATGGGAGAACCTATTCTTTATCGGACCTCAACCCCATGCAAGTAGGAACTCTCGCATAGAAGAGGTTAGGGTCAATGTTAAAAGACTACGTTCGGGTGGGGAAGTTTTTGGGGAAAAGAGAAGCAGGACGATCAACCTCAATAACTTGCAGGGTCACGGGGACGGAGCGTGTTTGGGGGGGGAATTCGCCTGGGTAGAGAGGGGAAGGCAGAGGATTCTCCTTAACCTTACTCCTGAAGCGATTTCGAGGGGCGGAAGAAAGTAACGTAGCAAGCACAGTCGCGGCGGTCCATTAAAGGGAGCGGGGGGGATGGAATCTTATGGGCAGTGCTGGTCGCGGGGGCAAAACGCAAAGATTCAAAGGAACCCCCCCCCCCCCCCACCAAAAACCCCCCCCCCCCCCCCCGGGGAAGGACGAAAGCGATTTCGCGAGAAAGGGGGAACAAATTGAGCAATAGAAGCACGTGTTCTTCGGGGGCATAGTGGACGACGACGCGCTGAGCATGGGAAAAACACGCCGCGAAGAAGGAGGTGACCGAAAACCATCCAAAGAAAGAAAGTGGCATCCTTAGGTTGAAGGGGGAAGAGGGCCCAGTGGTCGATTCATCTTGAATTCCTGGCAACAGAAGAAAAGTGCTTCGAACACCTCTCGGAGAGCCTTTTTCGTTAAGAGACAAGCGGGGGGGGGGGGGGGGGGGGGGAGCTCTCTGGCGGCCCTGGAAACCCCAGGTTCTTTCGCGGGGAAGAAAGGAAGCCTTCCTTTTTTGGGGAGAGAAAAATGGCCCGATCAGGACCGGGAAATGTTCCGGATGGAAGCAATAAGGAGGGAGGAGAGACCGGATGCAGGCGGGGGGGGAAGTGTACGTATCGTCAAAATATACTAATCGCTGGCTGTACTCTCATCCGCAGGGGGAGAGGGGGAAAAAAGAGACAAGGTCTAACCAGTACTTCAAACGGAGACTGGACCTCGTGCTATCGCGGAGCACCAAAAAAACACCCACACACACCACAACCCCACCCCCCACCCACCCCAACACGAGAGGAGGAGTCGCTAGGACCGAGTAGCGGAAGCTAGTCCACTTTGGGCAGTTAGGCCCGCCAGGGAAAAGGGGAACGCCAAGGGGCAGTAGAACTAAGCTGTAGGAAGAGTGAGCGTGGAAAAAGGGTGGGGGACTTTCTTTAGTGGTAAGGCTTTAAAAGTCGGGACGTGCTCAGTAGCGCGGGTCACGCGTCATTCCCGCATCTTCTCATTGGGCGTCGGGTCTGCGGCAAGGCTCTTAGGAAATCCCCGCGGAAAAAGGAAAGATCAACAGTCTCCTGAAGGGAACTCCCGGGACGCTCAAAGGAGGACGAGGGGTGGAAAAACCTTTTTCTGAAAGTTGCCAGGGACTCCGAAATCTACAGCCATCTAGATCAACAAAAAAACAACGGAGATAGGAGATAGATATGGGGGAGTCATCGGAGGGGTCAGCAAGCCCGACCGACCACCTTCGACAAAGAAATCCTCCGTGATTCGCAGCCAACGGAGGGACGGAGAGACGAATGCGGTTGAAACCTTTGAAAGTGAAAAGAAGGAGAACGAGGGGTCCTAGACAGATCCCCTCGCCTCGCGGTCAGGCCGAGGGGGCTCCAATCGCATTCCGCAGCCGCGCCGTCAAAGAGACGGGGGAGGTTCACAGAAGAACCCCTACCCCGAGTGGGGGAAGATAACGAAGACCGAGCCGGATAGGCTAGAGGGAGACTGGACCGGGAAAGGGCGACGAAACACCAATGGACCAGATTCCCGGAGGACTCCGGACTCGAGAAAGACTCGTTCACGGGCCGCGGAGAGTCTCTTCACCGGGCCCAGAAAACTAATTCCCCTTCCTACTAAGGTCAAGGGGGGGTCTCAAATCGGGGATGGGAGCGACCCATCTATAGGAAAACTAAAAAACAAGAGAATCGACGAGAGTAGGCGACTAGAAAGAAAACAAAACGGAAAGGGAGAAGGAGAAGCCTAACTGAGGCACTTCAAGACGGAGACAAGGGAGAGCCAAAGGGCTGATAACAAAAGACTATCGGGGAAACACCACAAGCACTTCTCGTCTCTTCCCCGTAGAAAAGGAAAACCTGCGGCAGGTCAACTGCCATTTTCCTATAGTAAGCGAAAGGGCCCCCCTCAACTCCTTAGCGTTGTGAAAGGGGAGTGAACTCCTGCTCAAGGGCCAAGCCCAAAAACGGCGAACTGGCCCTGCAATCGGTAAAAAGCGCTGACCAACACTTTGGATGGGAGGGGGGAAGTAGAGCTTGGACTTACGTCGGACGTTCAGGAATGCAGGGCCCACGCGTAGGAGAAAGCTTCGATACAGGTCGGCAGGAGGACGTCAAGCTCAATTCCCCGGATGCAGCGCGACAGCGATGTGAACACGACTCCTGAAGAAAAAAAACTGGACAAGGGAAACGAAGTCTCCAGGTTAACGAGAACCGCGGAAAGCCCGAGCCTAACTTCTACTGGAGAAGAAATACGAAGAGGAGGGGAGGAAGGCGGAGTTTCCGTCCACAGAAACTAAAGCAGAAAGAGGAGGCGCCACACACTCTCCCGACGGACCGGAATTCTTGGCGGCATCAGGCCCAGGGGAAAGAGGTGGGACAAAAGAAAAATAAGAAAAGGCTGCGACTTGGTGAACCAAATGAAGCCTAATGCAAAGTGTGCGCGGAGACTGGCCTACGAGATCAAAGTTGACGCAGGGGAGGCTCACCCGGAGGATTCTGCACGATTTTAAGGAAGAGAGACAGCTTGGACGGCACGCTGGGAGGAAGAGAAGAAACTGCGGCTGCTCCTCAAGCGGTGGAAAATTGGCAGAAAACCTCCTTACCAGGAGGGCTGCGCCTCCCGAATCTATAAAAATATACAGTATAAGGACACCGCAAAAAATAATCTTAGAACTAAGAGGGCCGGGAAAGAGTCTCTCAGCCGGGCGAGATCACAACCTGCTTTGCCAAGAAGGCTTACGCGGCTGGTTTCGCAGGACAAAAGGGAGGAAGGACTTACTCTCTGAAGCAGGTCAGTTATTAAGAATTTGAAACCAGGGTGCTTGCGGTCATGCGGGACGAGACGAAAGGACAGAGCGATTTCCCACGCGTTCTCGGGAGACGATCCGGTACCTAACCGGCTTGATGGGCTGAAGGAGCCAAAAACAGCGAATGGGGGCGAAACTACTACCGACTGTGGAAAAGAGCAAGCCCGCCCTCCGCGGAAATAGATGGGAGCGCAAGGGAACGGACGACGGGGTTAAGACGTATGCATTAAGAGGTCGAGGGGACGCACATGCAAGCAGGGAGGGGTCAGGAGAGCCTCTTCTAATTGCTCGTAAACTGAGAGAAATTCTCAAAGGGGGGCTCTTGACAAGAATCACCACTTCTAGATTGAAGGGGGGGAGCGGGGCCGCTCACCGGAGTAAGGGGAGGCCGGACTGTCGCACGGGGAAAAAAAGAGAGAAACACCTCGAGGGGGGAAAAGGAAAGGGCGGCACGAGTCCGACTCGTCAAGCGACGCAAAGGATCTTGGGAATGCACCGGACAAGGGACACGGGCAAACTTTAAGGCGAAGAGGGGGGGCTGCGCTTAGGAAAAAAAAGGCGGCCGCACGGAGCTGCGGAAAAAGCTGCTGCAGAATCCGGGAAACAACCCTCCTCTTGTCGTGGAGGACAAAGCGGGCCGAGGGGAACAGGGGCCAAAGGGAACGATCGGGCTCGCAGAAGAAGCGGGACGATAAATCGAAGAGATCTACTGTGAATGGCATAGATGGGGGGGCTGCGCTTTGACTGTTGTAAATAAGAGAGGGAGTGGACAGATACACGAAAGCGGAAGCGGAGAGGGGGCTCGACCAAAAACATTACAGGTTAAAAACGCAACCGGCTTCCTAGAGACAAAAAAGCGGACCGAGAAGATATCCCAATTAAGCTTAGTAACGTAGTAAATAAGCTCGGCACACGGGGGAAGAGAAGTGTTCACGGCACAGAGAAAGCGAAGGCGTCGGGCATGACGTTATTGGACCGTCAAAGGAGCCGAATGGTTCATGCACGCCCACCTTCTATTTCCTTCGGAAACAGAAACATTACGATGGCTTAGGCGAGACTTGATGCTGCTAAGGCTGGAGAAGTGAAACGAACGCACGAAAGATCGCCTCGCCTCTTTCTCGAGAAAAAGAAAGGACAATATCTCGAAACAACAACAATGAGGAATTGATTAGGAGATATTTATCCTTTGAGGCGAAAAAGGAGGGCAAGTCTTCTCGGGGAGGCTCGGACGAGGCGTGTCTAGGAGACCACCCTGCTCCTACGTACGATCTATCGCACGGGCAAGGAAGGTTTGGGGGAAGCAATAAAGACGGGAATGGGATTCTTCACTGAAAAAAGAGGGACTTTCAAAAATCCGAAGTACAAATTACGCAGGCCTCTACTGGTATTTTGAAGGTGCACGGGTCGGGTTCCAAACGGGAGCGCGCTGGACTCTCTCGAAAGTATCCTGCAAGGATCTATCGGCATGAAGGGTCAGAGAGGGCCTCAGGAGGGGAAAGTAGTTTGGGTGCGGAGGCGATGAACTCTGAAAGAGTGTTCCAAATCGTACTCCGAAAAGCCAACACAGGGAAAGGGAACAACATCCTCCTGCGCGAAGACAATGATCCCATTAGGCGGACACGCCGAGGTATTATAAGCGGGACGGCGGAGAGCGAGCGGACCATGGGAAAGGATTAGTCCTAATTACCGTGAAGAGTCTACAATCTTCTGGTGCGGGGGGCCAGGGATCTGCAGAAAAGCAGCCAGAGCTTCATTCACCTTTGCTAGCGGAAGAAAGAAGAAAGAAACAGACCGAATTCCGTTCAAGAGGTCAAGAAGATCCGTAAGGCCAGCTGACGAAGCCGGACGCTCCCCGAGGAAGTCCCATCGAGGAAAACAGAGGGTCTTTTTTAAAAAGTGCAAAATCTCCTCAAGGCCACACGGCAATATGATGAAGGCTACACCTCGTAAAGCAGAAGCATTGGTGATCATTCATCAAGCCCCCTTCAATGCACAGGTGAAAAGACAGAAAGCACGGGTCTCCTATGCTACTGATAGAGAAAGGGAGAAGGGAGATACCAGGGGCTACGCAGGAAAAAACTGGGGACTCTTCGCAATTGAGTTCCGCCTGGAAGGGCCGATAATCGGCGGGTGTAGAAGGAAGGAGTCGGTAAACCATCTCGATTAGTGAAAGAAAAAAGGAACTTCCTATTTGGCGCCAAAAACAGCCCGGCGCTTACGGAGAGAGGCGAGGCATTACATCGCTCAGCGGAAGGAGTCTAGGAACCGCAACATCCTCAAAAAACGTAAAGGGGAAGAACTTACCTTTCTTAAATGGAGGCAAGTCCGCGTACTGCTTCCCGCGTCGGAGAAAGGAAGGCCGAGTAAATTGGGTTGGGTGGGGGGCGGGGCAGAAAATGGGGAAACGAGGGATCTTTCCCCTTCTGAGCAGACAAAGAGGTAGCTGCCAGGGGGTGTGACCTAATAGGGGAAGGCAAACCGCGGGGTCTTCTTTCAGGAGCTCCTCAGTATCGGCGAAGACTCAGGGGGAAACCGTTATCTCTTACGCAGAGGGTGGAAGGGAAAGGCAGAGAAATGCTTCTCTGGCAGCTGAAGGACAAAACTGCAGTTTCCTGGTCCACGGAAGCGAAGCCTACTCCTGGGAGGGATCTCAGTCCCAAAGTGAGAATGGAAAAAGAACTCCGAGATAATGAGTCAAATTATTTAATTTTGAACCAATCGAACTTCTTGAGTGGAATTTGGGGGGGATGGCCAGAGGGGCGATGACGTATAACTCCTCAAATGACTGTAATTGCGTGGAGGTAGTTCGGGGAGAAAGGCTTGGGGTAGAGAAGGGAAGGCGATGCTGGAGAAGAATTTACGAAGTCGAGGAATTCCTACATGCTTCTGGGCGCGTCCGCTGTCCGCCGTAGGAGAGTCTTCATGTCAAGGGAAGTGGGATGAACGCTAAGCCGGCGGGCTTCCGGGCGAAAAGGTCCACAAAGATGGAAGCGTGATTCTAACAAAATGGGAAGGTATCTCAGGCAAATGGGTTCCTATCTTTAAACTCGCGAACGGAACATGGTAGTCAAGTTTGACGACGGGACAGAAAGTAGTATAAGGAAATGCACGTCCTCTAGAAGTTATAAACACTCGCGACTACTCCAGACACAGAGTGGTCAAGAGCGTCGTTGTCAGAAAGTGAGGCAGATTTAGGTCAAGGGGCCGGGGAGGGGTTCCTTAGACGGCCCGGGATCCAGGGCTGAGGCACAACTCGTCGTTATGCCGAGGGGGGGGACTTTGAATGATAGGGAAAGCGGGCCCTTGCTCACCTCTTGCCGCATTTTAGGGTCAGACGGGGAAGAAGCATTCCGTGGTGGGGGAAAAAAGACCGGCAGGATCTAAGGGGTTAGAAGAGAATTGAAGGGGGGCCATTCTGGTCGTAAACCGGAAGCTTCGTATGCTGGTCGGGCAGCGACGAAGATTGTCGAAAATCGCTGCGTAGTGGAAGAGGAGGAAAATCGTTTAGCAAACGATGGAGAACCGGACGGGGCGGAGTCAGTAACATCGGCGTCGGGCGAGAGCGGGGGAGCGCGGCACGATTACCTGGAGTAGGAAGAGGGTCACTCTTGACTCAGGAAAAGGGAGTGGCTCCGGCCGGGCCAAATCGTTGCTTAGCAGGAGGGCCGGGGAGAAAGTTCTCACAAGGGGGGGGTCTGGCTGTGCGCTGAAAGAGAGCGAAATTGGGCTTCAAGGCTGCTTCTGGCGGGAGCCGTCTGTATGGGAACCGCGCAGCTTTTCGTCGGGTCGGCGGCAAAACGGCGCGTTAACATCACCGCGACCAAAGTCGGGCGTCAAAGCGAATGAAGCACACAGGCATAACTGCCGCGAAAAGTAACTATTGCCCTCAGGTGTTGAGGGGAAAAAGTGGTCATGGGTCCATGGAGGACAAGGAGGGACTTGAACTGAAGAAATCATAAGCGAAAACAACACATTCTTCTTCCCAGAGGAAGCAAACGTCAAGAGGAGGAAACACCATTACCAATGGTACACCCCGAGGGATCAGGCCGTTTGCGCGGCCCGGCCGGCAGGCCCTGTACGCTAATGAGGTCCCTCTTGAGTGAGAAATAAGAGAAAGTTTCCCAACGACCCCTACTACCCCACCCGAGTAGAAAAGGACGAGGACTGGTGCCCGCAAGCAAGGGAGTCAAAACAATCTCGGGGCGGTCCAAAAAAGACAGCCCCGACACCCGCTTTCACAGCAGAAGTAAAGCATAAAGAGAGGATACCGCACATTTTCTTCCCAAATGAAAAAACGTTTAAAAAACTGCCGGGAACTCGAGGAAAAGTCGCCGACGAGTCAACTCTAATGCCGAGAGAGATTACCCTGGCGTAAAAACTCCTACGGGTCGACCATCACAAAAAAAAAAGTGCGAATTGGCCAAAGAGCAGGCCAAAAAGCGAGCTTACACGCAGAGAATTCAGACTTCATCTTAGTAGGTCCGACCGTACCAAAAGAGCCGCCGACGAGAGCCAAAGAATCTCACTAAGAAAAGGTAGAACAAAGGCTCGAAAAAGGGAGGGAAGGCCTGCGAGCTCACCAAAAGAAAGAAAAGATTAAATCGACCCTAACCTGACTTCCAGAGGAAAAAGCCAGGTGCGATTCGGAGATAAAATGGCCAGACACCGGAGGGAGAAGAAGCGGTGGGAGAAGAATGGAGGGCCTTCTCTTCTCCAAAAAGCCAAAAGGACTTGCAACATACGGGCACGTGGGACAAACATACGCGATTAAAGAGGTGTCTTTTAGGATCAGTGGGGGAAATTCTGGAGTACTTGCATCGTTCGAAAAAAGGCCTCCTCGTTTCAGGACAAGATGCCGATAAAGGGGAGTGCCGAGAATCTCCAGGAGTCAAAAGGAGAATTCTCTAAGGTCTAGGGGGGAATCCGTCCCCGTACAGGAGGGATGGGGGGTGCCTCCTCTACGACAAAAAAAGGATCATTGAAATCAAAGATCCCTCCCTATTAATCCGATCCTACTTGCATTCTACGAAAAGAGGGGGAAGAAAGAGTCTCAGGGGGTCAACATGATTAAGGTGAATGAGCAAAGAAAAAGGCACATTACCAAAGGGAGGACCGCACACTCAAGAAAGAAAAACCTTCCTAGGTCGCAGAAGAAAAGAGAGTTTCCAACTTCACTCATCACCGGAAAGTGAGAGTGTTTTCAAACAAAAAGGAACCAAAGTTGCTCTGGGGGAGAGGCTGCTTTCCTCCGGAAGCAAGGGGAAGGGTCGGATAAAAAAGACTGGGGGAAAAGGGAAAAAAAAAAAAGAAGGACTTGGACAAAATTACCGGCGCAGCTGTGCTCCGGAGAAAGATAAGACTTTCGAAACCGGAAGATGTTCCTCCGCTGGTGGAAAGGCTGGAAAAGTAAGGCTGTCCTACTGGAACCGAGGATGCTAGAGAAGACCGACGAGGCGCTCTGCTACAGAGACAAACACACAGAATTAGATTCTTCAACATCGGGGGGCGCAACTAGGGGGATCGCAAAAGGGCTAGTCCAATTACCCTGACAAGTTCAGGAAACGGCGGTCTCCTGACTCGACGGACCAATGAAAGGAGTCGCGTCCGAAAAGGGAAAAAGTGGGGGAAAACATTGTGAATTTCCCAGACAAACGGGGGTCTTTCGTAGGTCAATGCGGGAAAGAAAGGAGCCCGGATGGAACCTGTGACAGACGAGAGCCGAAGAAACGGCTGGCTGAGGCCGCCAAAGATGCCTCTCTGGGAAAAGGAAAAAGACGAAAAAGCTGTTCCCTAAGACGAAAAACCGAACAAAAAAGAACGAAAGGGGGATGATGGCCCGTCCACTGGACGGCACTAAGCGAACGAGGGGGGAAGGAAGCGAGCGGTCCTCCTTCACTTCTTCAGCCGGAGGGGAAGAGGAGACCTCTGGCGAATTGAGTGAAAATGACGACCCTGGCGCAGGACTTGGGGGGCGGCGCTGACCATCGGGATCAACCAAAAGGGCAGTAGGAGGGAAAACGGTTCCTCCTCCTCCTGAGAGGGGAGGATGCTTGGGAAAAGTGGGACACCAGGTATCGCAGGACTCGAGGGGGAACGGTAACGGGGGCGTTCCGAGTCAAGGAGTAGGGCAAAAACGTTACTTATCTTAGAAAAAAACGCAGTTACTGAGAAGGAAAAGGAGCGGACCTCGATTCGTACGAAGGTCCCAGGCTGGCCTCAAAGGAGAGGGGGAGGTATAGCATGAGTGAAATCAAGTAACCCCTAAAAGGACTCGGGGGGAAGGGGGAAACGCGGACTTTTACAGATGGCAAGGTTGTCACGTGTGCCTCTAGAGGGAAGGCAAATGCCCAGAGAGGGGGAAAGAAGGGCTGACCTCCTCCTGGAAATGGGTAATAGCTGAAGATTCGAGATGGGGGGGGAAACTGTGCCTGAGTTGGCTCTCGGGTACGAGGAAAAATTAGCGGATAACATCGAGCGGCGAAAGTAGAATTTAACAACCAGAAAGGGCGGCCTCTCTACATTCGGAAGCGAGAGTGCCAGAACGATCAAGTCGGGAGGTGAGAGTAAGAGACGCGGGAAGGAGTAACCACGGGGGACATACCTGTTTTAAAAAAATCAATAGCGGACCGGGGGGGGACCTGAGAAGTGGAAAGTGGACAGTAACTCTCCTTCATTTTGGCAAAACGAAAAAGAATAGGAGAGCTCAACCACCATTCACTGGATTCTCTTCCATTCCGGCGGCGACATTATTTTACAGACACACGCGGTAGGAGGGGTCCTCCGGGAAAGCCGGGGAAAGTAGCCTCAACGGAGAGCATCTCGACACCCAGGGAAAAAGGAAAGGAGGAAATAAGAGAATTTAGACAGCGAAAGCGAATCTGGTCGCGTATATATCCAAGAAGTCTGTCGCAAGCTACTAATACCGGCGAAGAAGGCACGCGTCAGCAAAAAAAGAGGACAAACGGGAGCATGCGATACTGCTGGGGCGTGCTTCAAAGCATGGTTTGACTTACAATAACACGTCCAGACAGAAGCAAAGGGACAGGAGGAAAGTCGTACAAAACGTCTGTCCCCCGAAAAAATCTCGTCGAATAGGGGCGCAAGAAAGGGGGGGGTCCGCGGAGCTCTCTGCCGCAGGGGACTTAGGCCTCAGCGGGGAATGAATGGGTGGCTATCTCTATGAACGGCGGATAAGGGGTGGGCCACTTCTCGGATCCATACAATAACCAAACAGCCTCCGCGCGGCAGAAGGCTGCCATTCCATTCGACTGAGCTCCTCGCGTAGGGGAAGGAGGGGAGGGGGGCGGGCGATCTTACCATGGCAAAGGTAAAAAAGGAAGAAGTCCCTTCCACTCCAGCTGGGGGGAAGGGGGGGAAAAAGATCTGAAATCCCTGAGCGACCGGCCTGCAAAGTCAGCCTCGTAAGGAAAGAGACCGCAGACGTCGGGAGGAAGGCCTGGGCACTCGGGTCACTAATATCAAAACGAAAGGGGAAGGCCCGGTCCTTAAAGAGAAAGATCCTTCCCACATCGCGATCAAGAGGCGAGACAACAATGGTTGGAACCTCTGCCACAGCACGCAAAATTCGCGTAGGTTAATTCTGGCTAGCACAGAGTAACTCTCCTTGGGGGAGCGGGACAGCGCCGGACGAAAAAAGCTCCAGGGTCGAATACAAGAAAGGCCGTTCGCAACGAGTAGTACGCGGGAAGCGACAGGGGGCGGGAAATTTATGCGAAACAAAAAAAGGCAGGCTCGCTTCTGTCACTTAGGCCTGGCAAGGCATATCTCGTAGCGGAAGGAGTCGGCCTCTCTGGTAAAAAGAGCTGATTCGGGAGACAGGAAGAAACTTCCAGGGAAAGAAACAGAAGGAGCTTAAAGCTCGATGGCACGAGGGGGACATCCTAAGGGCCTTCGGAGCGGAAAGAAGGCAGCAGTACCAAGAAGAACCCGCCTCAATGAAGGGAGAAACGAATACCCGCTCCCGGAGAAAAAGAGTAGGAAGACCAGCCGATCCACGGGAAGCAGGGGAACTGGGATGCTCGCCCGGCGGCGAAGCAACCCGAGGTCAGCGCCAGGGATTTGAAAAGCGCGAAAGCGGGGAGACTGAGAAGGAGAAGTGCTAATCAACCAAATCAGGGAAGGGAAGAGAAGGCCTGCATCTTTAAAAAGCGGAGAAAAGCGGCCAATATCTGGACTCGAACAGCCTACCAGATGAGCGTGAAGTTGAAAAGGAATACGGGAAAAGAGACGCGGGATGGTCATCTCCCCCCTTTAGCAACGAAGAGAAGGGGAACAGGGGCAACTTAAGGTCCCATGGTTACAAAGCGCAAGGGAAAATGAAGTTTGATTGGACCAGTCGAGCGGGGAATATCGCTCCATACGGGGAGGAGGGACGGGGGAAAGGGGGAGGGGGGAGGGCGCAGAATTTTATATCTTTATCTGCTCAAGGAGAGGAAAAACTCTTCTCTATTTAACGGCAGGTAGGCGTCGTGCCGAAGTAAAAAATCCCGCAGAGAAATGGGAAAAGGGCGGGGCGGAACTATAATCCTTTCAGTAGAGGCAGTAAAGAGGAATTAAAAGAGATCCTAACTCTATGGGTCGAAAAAAAAGGAAAACAGGCCGATAGTTACTACGCTGAAACAAGCCAGGGTTGAACTCTTCAGCGGGGAGAAAAAACGAAGGGGCGGGGGGCATCGCAACCACTTAACAGGACGATGTAGAAAACGCAAAAAACGCCTCCCATAAGGAGAAAGATGTTTACCGATCATGAGGGCCCCTTCGGGGGGGAGAACTTGAGCAGAGTGGGAACTCACGTCATTGCAGAAAACAGGCGTAGGGATTATCTTAGGACAAAAAGAGCGGACACCTGGCTTCCCTCTGGGTCCCGTGCGGTCGGGTAATAGCGAGCTGACGGGGGGGAGAGTCCTGGGAGACCCGTTGGGCGAGCCGGGGGAGAATTAACTTGGGAGGGGCCACCTAGTACTTACTGCATCAAGAAAAAAGGAGGAGGCTGAAACGTTCTCAAAACAGAAGATAGTCGGGACGTCGCTGGCTTTTTGGAAGAAGAGGGGCGCTCTCTGTGAACACAGAGCAAACGATTGGCGAACCTTACGGGAGGAGGGACCTTGTGTCCCGGGAGCGAGGGAGATAGTCAGCTCGTCCTCGATGACAGAGGTGGGGAGGGCGGGAGGTCCGCCGATTCTCGAGCCGTCCGAAGGGGGGACTCTCCTGAAGGGTCAAGTTCGCAAGGTTGATTATCCTCCTGGGGTATCAGTTGGCGCCCCGAAGGGTGATGGAGGAGAGAAAGGAGCTAAAGGGCTTTCAACGGGAGAACTGTACGGAGAAGGAAGGACCGACGGCTTATTTTCTTCTTGGGGTCGGGAAAAAACAAGGCGAGGGGAGGTCCCCTCTGACAAGGTCCTCGCAAGGCAATGCCGCCTAACGGGCAAGCATCACGCTAGGGAAGACGGGGGGTGGCGGAAAAAGGGGGCGGCCATGGCCTTAAGCAGGGAAAGAAGAAAGAAAGATCGTCGCAAACAAAAAAGGATAGTTAAGGAACTTCTCAAAAGTGAAGAAGACCATGCCGACCACCTGTGGACAAGACACCCGAGGACCGAGACGTGCAAAAGGGGAAGCGGCCAACGGAGGAAGGAAAAGGACGGAAAGCGGTCCTCAGGGGAATTTGAAAAAAAAACTCAACCAAGGGGGCCACCGACCCCGGAAGACCCCAGCAAAGAAGCCGGGCCACTGGAGAACCCGCTCAGCCTCCGTAAGCAGCAGGCGCAGCGTCCAATCCAAAAACTACCAAGGAGGGGCAAGAACACCTCTCCTACACCTGCGCTCTGAAAACCTGGCGGAAGTAAATGAAGGGAGACTCCCTTTACAGAGAAGGGATTAACGAAGGGGACCGAGCAGACGCATTTCTCTATCCTCGGAATAAAGAGATCCTCCAGCGCTAGAAAATGCCCCCACGGACACTCTAAAGCCGTTTCGAATCAAAAGGGGCTATTCACGAAAAGAGGAGGGGACAAAGCGAGCAGAAATAGAAAGAGAAGGAGACGCTCTTACGAACCTTAAGAAAGACTGCAAGAAAGGATTCGTAGCCTAAACGTAACTATTGAGGACAACGAAAGAAGGCGAAAAAAAGGAGACTCAAAATTGAAGGGCATGGCCTTTTCGTCTAGCACCAAAACCGGAATCTCGGGCTCTGCCACCGTCTACCCTAACTTGCTGGGGAAAAAGGTGCCTCAATGGAAGATCGTGCCTCTACCCTCCAGAAACCATCCAAGAAAGGAGGGGGGCGAGACAGGAAGGTCATTAGAGGAGCAAGAAATCCCCTCAGAAAACTCGACCTGGAAACATGCTCGAGGTCACACGGGAAGAGATGAAACAAGACTGGTTCTGGTTCTTCGAATAAGGGGGGGGAAAAGTCGAGGCTTTCTTACTAACGCCGCTGACTTCATACGCTTCTAGATGTCAGGGGCAGGGGCGAAATACACTCAGGGAAACTGGCGGAATGGAGAGACAGAGGTGCAGACCTTCCCGCGCATAGGGGGAGCCTCTACGCAGATGCTCCAAGGTCAAAAAAACGAAACGACCAGGCCTTATCCAGACGCCAGAAGGCTGAATACAGGACCTCGGGCAGAACCGAGGAACCTCTAGGCGCTTACAGGGGCCGGCGAAAGCCGGAGCACCTTCTAACTAAAGAGGGAGGAGAAAAGCAAACGCTATCACTAAAAAGAACTCAGAAGGTAAGTGCGGCGGCTCGGCAAATTATAGCGGGAACATCCAAGGGCAAAGACCAGGATTCGAGGGTTTAACAAGGGGGACCTCAAGATAAAGCTGAAAGGGGAATCCGGAACGGGGGGGGTCGCGATCACACAGAAGGGGTCTTGACCGAGAGGAGGCCATCCGGCCTTTCCTCAGCTGCACGAAGAGGAAAAGGAAGGAAAAACGCTAAGCTGAAAGACAGGCGCGGCAACGCGGAAACCCCGGATTCGGGCAGAGGGGGCGCGCCCTCTCGGGTGAAACTCGCTACCGCGAAACAACCCGTTCTCTCTCTAAGGATAAAAGGGGGGAGACGGTCGTAAGACTGTCACGCGGAAGACAGAGGGAAATGCTAAAACAAGCTGCAACTTAGGGTTAGGGGGACAAACGCTGCCGTCCTTAAACAGTCTTGACTGAGCGAGGGGTAAGAACATTTTCCAGATGATATCCCCGTGTTCGTCGGAAGGAGAGGGGACATACTAATTGCGAAAAAAAAGGAGGCCCTCTGCCCCCTCAGAGAAGGTAAAAGGGAAACGGCTTCTCTTGCGCCAAAAGGACGCGGGGTACTCCAAGTCCGAACGCAAGAAGATTGTAAAATAATCCTTGCCGAAAGAAATCAAAAAAAAAAGATGATGGCCGCTCCTCTGGAACGGACGGCAAGAGGAGAGGCCGCTGTCCAAAAAAACAACCCATCTTCAAGAGACAGGTCGCCTCCTAGGGACCTCGGAACGCCCTAGAGAACGTTCGAGGGCCAAGGATCGACCTTTCAGAATTGGGGGATGCTCAGGGACCGAGAGAAATCACAAAAGTCTTGACTGTTATAAATGACAAGCCATCAGCGAAGGGGGGGGGAGGAGCTTGGGACCGAAATTGGGAACACCAGGACGCGAGGAGCAAAAAATGGGTGTTAAGGTAAAAAAGTAAATCCAAAATTCAAGAGGCAAAGACGGAGGACTTATCTAGGGGCAAGCCATCCCCTTAAAAGTGCGAAACGAAAGATCTGATAGGAAAATTGAGAAGGCAAATCCTCAATGCTTAAAGAAAAGGGAGAGGCAGATCACCTCCCGAAAACCGCTTGGTGTGGAAACGAGGGCCATTCTGTATGAGAGAAGGGGGATTTTCCGCTCAGATCAACGAAAGCCTCGAATACTGAAGCAAGGCCCATGCCGCAGTTAATGCAGGCGAGGAGGCAGAGCGATTCCTTGTGCTAAAAAAGAGTAGTAGACGCTTAAACTCGGACTCGAGGAAGCGTCAACCAACCATTAGAGTTAAACTCCCTTCCAGGGCAAGAGAACAGGACGAAAGCTAGGTCCCCTTATCACTGTCCGGCTGGAAAAAAGGCAAGAAATCTCTTCCCCCGGTGGACAGAACGTTTGGCAAGCACCTAAAATCGTTCATGGGAGTCTTGTCTGGAAGTGGGGGGTAACGTCCAAGACGAAGAAGGTTCACAGTCACTCCACCATGAGGGTAGGGGGCCTTCGCAACACCATTACAAGAGGGGAGGCTCTCTGGGAAGGGGGCCGTCGGCTCCTGGGGCTTTTCAACCGAGCCCACGAGGACTCAGGCTCCGGAAGTGAGGACTTCGGCAACCTG
>Ga0179591_1295472_pt1 | contig 16879 bp, 16 predicted proteins | sample CZOMad2_1_08_16f_FD_182891 | JGI IMG/M metagenome (GOLD analysis project Ga0179591, IMG submission 182891) | Vadose zone soil fungal communities from Angelo Coast Range Reserve, California, USA - CZOMad2_1_08_16fungal (PacBio error correction) | ecosystem: Environmental > Terrestrial > Soil >...
ACCGTGAAGCGACAGGTCCGTGTATAGAAAGCAAACCAGCAATAGATCAGTCGACGAAGTCGAATAAAAGAGGCAAGCACAGCCAAAACCCCGAGAAGGTAGGAGGAATCCTCAACGAAAACGCCATAAGGGTCCTATCAACAGAGTCGAAGTCTAAACACAAAGATTCCAGGGAACCGGTAAGAGGGGGAAGAAAGGGCGCAAACAACTTCGAAGGAGCTTGCAGCGGGTCCCCGATCTTGAGGCCGCACAAGCGAGCTCGAAATGAGGCGGGGTCTGGAACGAGCGGGGTGGTCCAGCGGGCCGACACGAACGCAGGAGAGGGGAGACACCGACAGGATAGAGAGTCAGTAGCAGTAAAGACGGAATTTCTAAGTGGTACGCCGGGATTTGGGGGGAGAGGTCGAGAGTATGATGACTGGAAATGCTCAGGCCAGACGCGCCGAAACTTCAAAGAGGGTTACCTACCGAGAAGTACTCAAGCACCAAAACACGACCTCGTCGAGACATGTGATGATCTATCAATGCGTTCTCCCTTCTCCCCGAGGGAGAAAGATTTAGGGGGGGGAATTTGCAATGGAACGCAACAAGGAATCTAAGAAGCCGCCGGTACGAAGGAGGGGACACTAAAGACCTATCAAGGGAATAGAGGGAGAAATTGAAAGGGGGGAGGTCTCTTCGCTGGGGTCGCAATAGTTCGGCTAGACATAATCATCGACAAGATGTCAAAGAAAACCGAACGGGAGAGGAGGTGCGCGCTTGAAACGTGGAGAGGAGGCTGGGTTCCGCGAGAGCGTCGCGGGCCTCCGAAAAAATTGAACGGATTTACGTCGTAGTAGGAGTACAGATATCTCCTCTGAATAAGTAGGATAGGAAGAGAAGGGCAATGGACTCAAGAAGACTAAGAGAACCAGCCGGGACTATATATCAAAACCTGGAAGGACTCAAACCTCCTCGCTACGCCTCGGCTACAAACTAAGAGGTGCAGGGGAAAGAAAGGGTGCAGGCCATCGGGAAAGACCGACGGGAGAGCCTAACCGAGAGAACGTCCAGGGAACGCTCCGGATAGGTTTCAGAGATTAAGTCAAGTTTCGGTCTCACTCTTCGGGCAGAGAAAAAAAAACTGAAAGCGATAGCTCCGACGCGATGAGCTCCCGGAGTCACTGGTGAAGCCGATCGACAACTGGGATAGAAGAGACCGATCATCTACGGAGCCTCCAGATCGATTCGCGACAGCCTCATGAGAAAGAAGGGGCCATGGTTAATTAGACGAAAAGAGAGGAAAGAAAGCGCAGGACAACGTACAGGAGTGTCTTCTAAACTGTTGAGAGGGAAAAAGGGGGTGAAAATGGGGAGAGACGCAGCCAATGCACCGGACGGACAGAATCCTGTGGGGAGGCCCGTTGGTCGAGGGAACCGAAATTCCAGCAAGCGGGAAGTCAATACCCCGTCCTGGAAAGGTTATAAGATAATATCGGCGTTAAGGAAAAAACGTCAATCTCAAAAGACAGATGATGCACTACCGGGGAGAGAATTCCTACTCTGCCTTTCAGTCGCAGTGTAAGCACATCGACGGAAAAACGGCAAGGGGTCCAAGAGGACTTTTGGGGGAAGTGGGGGTCTCTTTGGGGCAGCAAAGTCACGCATCGTAAGGAAGAGCAGCTCTTTTTAGCTCGACGGGACGAAAAAGAGACGAAAAAAACGAGGGGTGATGGCCAGAAGAAGAGGACGAATCTAGAGGACGGGAAGTCACATCCAAGGAGGGGGCGGAATTCAGAGAAATAGTACTGGAGACAATATCTGTATGAGGGTTACCTAAAATAAGCGCAAGGCACCGAAAGACTGAAACGACCGTAGGCATTCAGAGAAAACACCACGAAGACCCCGACAAAAAAGAGGTCCCAATCATGAACGTCGAAGATCAAAGACCTTAGAGGTCAGGAGAAACTAGAGGACGTTAGGGGGAGGAAAAGGAAGTCACAGTCACAAATAACAAAAGCCAAGCACCCACACCGCGACAACCTTCGCACCGAAGCTCCTCCTGGGGACAAGGTCGAAACGCCCTGATCACGTCAAAGGATTGGCAAGCAGAAGGAAGAGACAGGCGTGTCTCCAGATCGAGAGAATCGCCTTTCCTATTCATAAGCCTCCTTCTGCGGGACCTAAAAGGGAACTCGGAGACTAGTAAGTCGATGAAACGGGGGTAAAAGGACGAAATAGGAAAAGGGCCATTTCACCCCACTCTTAATTAAGATCCCGCTGCAGGCAACGTCGCCTAGGTAAACAGCGATGACGCCAAAGTCCTGGTAGTGCCCCAGACACCGACCCGAAAAAAAAAAACTAAAGATCGGACCCACTTAGACCCACCCATCTCATTGACTCTCGTCAACCTCACTAAGAATCGCCGATCGGTGAGGAAGGCCTCACAAAAAAAGACGCGTAGAAATAAAAATGGTGATAAGAGAACCGGAAGCCCTAAAGAAAAATTAAAAAAGATGGGACTCAAAATCACACTTCTTCCTGACATTAGAAGCTATAATCCGGAGACAACAGAAGAACTCTAACCACCCCATCGAGGGAGGAAATAAAGATATTACTGTTCTACCGGCTTCTCGTCTACGCGAGAGCTGGCCGTGACCTATAAGGGGACCGGTGTAGGGTCAGGAGAACTAGCTTTCGGGTACTTTACGCGGAGTGGACTGCTCTTTCTGGGGGTTGGGCAGGATGAGGACGAAAGAAAAAAGCTGCGGAAGGAGCCGGGATTGACGGACAGAGAATTACGTCTGGTACTGCTGGGGACTAAGTTCAGAAAGGACCTGAACTCTTTTGGTTTTTTACTATTTTCCAGGGCAACGAAAACGAAACTTGCGAGGCAGGGGCTGTACCGGAGGAACTAGGCGCAAAGAGGGGGAAGGGAAAGGAGAGAGGGTTCCCGCTCAAGGAAATAGAGCACGGCAGTGGGAGGTTCCGTAAGGACAGTCGACATAGCACTCGTCTTTAGTCATGAAGGCTTCACAGGATGAATAGGGACTCGTATGTAGCCAAAGGGGCTCGCTGGACAGGGGGGGTTTGGCCTGAGGATGCGTCGAATTATGGGAGGGGCGACCGGCGGTGCAGAAAGGTCAATGATGAGACGCATCTTAGGTTGGAATTGAGTATTCTAGTGGGCGGTTCTTTAAGTTTTTTAGTGACGAAGGATTTAATTCATACAGCTCGAGTAGCAGCGAGCGACAGAATTGTGTCAAAAGAGAGGGAATCAGGCTAATATTCTCTTTTTCGAATTTCAAGGGGGTCCGGGGCCTAGGCGTCCAAGTTAGAAAATCTTGAGGTTAACGTACCTGCTACTTGACTAAGCTCGTTACAGACCTCCGGGATTTGGGTAAGATGGAGCAGAAGGCGGTACTGCAAGTGTCAGGAATCCGAACTCTCCTATTCGAAGTGAAGGAGTACGCGCTACGGAACAAAACATTACTGAATGGCCCTGCAAAAGAGAACCGAACTGAGGAGGACCAAAATAATGAAGACAACTACGCATCGGGACAAAGGGTCACTATGCTCAAAAATTCACAAGCCGAACACAAAGAGCAAACACCGCAAGAAAAGTGGGCCACCCTGCCTTTTGGGATTACGATTCCGCTCCTGCGACTCAGGACCTACCTTCTGATTTCACAGGAAATTTAGGGGGACATATGGATCTGATCTTTCCTTCCAGCACGGACGATGAAAAAGAGGGCAACACCGCGGTGCAACACACCGGAAGAAAGGAACAAAGGGTGGAGGTAGAGGGGGGGTCCTACAACAGACCACCGGGGCTTTACAAGGATACGTTCCGTCCGCCCGAGGGTACTTTCAACTGCGGCCGACCATTCACGAATCGGACTATTAAAGAAGGTCATGTGGCGAGTAAGAACAGATGACACGGGGTGAAGAAGACTTGGGCGGAGGAACAGCAATAGTCATGTAGGGTAGCGAGCCGGGGAAGAGGTAGGCATCCCTTGCTGAGTTCTCAGGACGAGACCCAGCCGTGTGAGCTGTCTGGGGAAGGGGGAACGGGGAAAGAGGGAAAGAGGAGGGACGGAGACCGGGCGGGTGGAGCTAGAGAAAAAGCGTTAAGCAAGAATTGAAGAGATGGAACCTCCGCCTCCGGCGCGGGGCTCTTTAGGGAAAGGTGATAGAGACAGAGGTCTGCAACGAGACTTCCGCCTTCACGAAGTGGGGGTACGCCTACGAGATAGAGTGCGTCGAAGGAAAATTCTTCTAATTGGCGTCAGGTCGCGGGAGGAGGGGCGAGCGAAGTCAGCGTACCGGTCTGGATGAATGCGGAAGGGGGAAGATTAAAGGAGGGGGAGAACTGAGAAAGAGCCGAGAGGGAAACTCTTTAAAGGGGGGTGCGGCAGGCCCGCGCCTCAGAAAAACTAGCGCCAAGCGAATGAACAAAAGGAAAACCCGAAAACTCAAGCGGACACAGGCACACGTAATTCAAGTAGGGCATCTCGTCTTATGGAAAGCGAGAGGACGGCCGGCAAGCGGAAGACCCTGTCAGCTAGGTACGATATCTGATCGACGGGGTCTACTTATTCTGAACGACCGGAGATGAAACTGCAGGGGGGGGGAAGGGAAAGACAAAAAACAACTAAATGCTGCCAGGGTCCAGCGAGTGACTCCTTGAGTAGCAAGAAGAGATACCTCTTACGGGGAAGGTCGTTGCGGTTAGGGGGAGGGAGAGTTAAGCGTAGGAGAGGTTTCTCGGCTAAGATCGTCGCCAACTGGGCAGGAAAGGAACATCGTCTGGGTCCCCTCCCCCAAGCTTACAAGATCTACCTGGGCATCAGGAAGAGAAAACTTTTCTACGCAAGGGTCGTGAGAAACTATAAGAGGTCTGAGGCCGGGGCCCCTCTATCAAAGAAAACGACTCTGGTACGAATCGCGTAGGCTTTAAACTAACTCGGGCGGTCCTGTGCCAACAACTTTTAGAAGGGGGGGTTCCGGACGGGGATACAAGTCTTAACATGTCAAGGGAATCTGTGGGGATGTCCAGTATCGACGGAAGGAGTCTATTGAAGATAGCAGCGATGAAGCTTTGTGGGGCGAGAAAGCGGGAGAATGCGATGTACTTAAGAGCGCAGCTCGTAACACAAAAGTATAGTCCATAGAGAGAACTGCGAATCAAGGAGAGTAGAATCGCGAACGCTGGATCTAACAACATCGAATATAAAACAATCTACTGAGGACAAAGCGAGCTCGCATAAACTTCTAAGCCACAAAGAGTGAACCTTGTGGCCGATCGGGATCCAGCGCAACCCCTCGCCGGGCGCTGGGGAGACAAAGAGAATGCGGCCGCGACGGGAGACCGGTCGGGGAGGACGAGCGTTGGCACGGACCGCCCCCAGCCGCGTGACTGCGCGCGAATAAGTGCGGAGCGGAGGAGAGGAGGGAGTGGACAGGCCTCAGAGAGGAGTGAGGGCAATCGGCTCTCCGGGGATGCACGAGAAACGAGAGCGACGATCACACGCAGATCCGCAGCGAGTGCCATCCCGAAACGACAAGGGGACGAGGGATGACCTCAAGGAGGCCCCTGGATCGCCCCCGGAAAGAAGAGCGGAGAAGTGAAGCACGGCACGCGTCAGGAGGGGCAGGGTCAAGCCGTCCTACTCAGGGGCTAGTCGAAATCGATCTAGGCGCTGTTCAACGAGGAGAGGGAGACTGTCGTCGGACGCCGGAAACCAATCACCACAGACCGCCACGAAAAAATTGTCTGCAGCATGTGAGAGGTCTGGAAAAACATCGTCTACAGTCGCTTGGACATCTATGGAGAGGAAGGGGCAAGGAAAGACGCAAGTTTTCTCGCTCGAAGTCGTAATCGGGTCGCCTCTTCACCGTTCGAAGCGGTGGCCAGGATCGACGAAGGATCGGAAGAATAGCACAGCACGGAAGGAAAAACTCTACTCCCCTCTACTCAAGGCCGCGTCCGTAGGAACCCAGAGGGGAGGGCAGAAGGCAAAAGGAAGTGGGGGAAGATGTGTCGCTGGGGGGGGGGGGGGGGGGGGGGGGGGGGGGGGGGGGGGGGGGGGGGGGGGGGGAGGGGGGGGGGGGGGGGGGGGGGGGGGGGGGGGGGGGGGGGGGGGGGGGGGGGGGGGGGGGGGGGGGGGGGGGGGGGGGGGGGGGGGGGGGGGGGGGGGGGGGGGGGGGGGGGGGGGGGGGGGGGGGGGGGGGGGGGGGGGGGGGGGGGGGGGGGGGGGGGGGGGGGGGGGGGGGGGGGGGGGGGGGGGGGGGGGGGGGGGGGGGGGGGGGGTGGGGGGGGGGGGGGGGGGGGGGGGGGGGGGGGGGGTGGGGGGGGGGGGGGGGGTGACAAGAGAGCGAAGCAGCAGAGGCCGCGCCTTCTCTTAGTGAATAGGTACGTCCTGATTCTTAAAGAAGCGCGATAGTAACAAAAAGAACGTCGATATCCGCGCTATCCTAGGCCTACTTCAAAAGCGAGGAATATCTACAAGGGGATCTCCTATCACTTGACGACGGGGAGGAAGCCGAACCCAGTCTCGGAGTAAAGACGCATGAAGACCTGTGTAGCAAGGTTAGACAAAGCCAGAGTCCTTCACCGGAGGTGGAAACTATTATCTACTAATGAGTGAAATAAGGAGGTAGGGGGGCGCCAGATCATTACTCAGGTCGAAGGAAAGGGAGAGGATGGTGACACCTTGGTGCGTCAAAAAAAGAAAAAAAAAAGAAAAAAAAAAAAAAGAAAAAAAGAAAAAGAAAAAACAACAACCAAAAAAAGAAAAAGGCGAAGAGGAGGAGAAAAAGAAGAGGAGAAAGGGAAGGCGCACGGGGGGGGGAAACGGGAAGTACTAACCCCAAACAGCGCATACAAAAAACAACCCTTGGACACTGACAGCCCAGGTTCCTTCTCAAACCCACTTTGCAGGGGGACTGGAAGCAGATAGAGAACTTTTCATACTTAGGCAAAAAAACCTCTTCCTAGATGAAAGGGAAATGTTTGGATGCCTCTTTCATCACCTGCAACTCGATTTTCAATTCTTGTGGGGTTCGAGTTGGTGGAGGTAGGGGAATAAGTCCGCATCGTGTAAGAGGTAAATGTCTCTTTAGGTACTAGGTCTAGCATTGCCTACTGACCGGAAGGAGAATGAGAGGCTGCACTCAAGGAGCTACTTAGGGCGGAGCACGGCACGGAAATTACCCTTACTTAGGGACTACGTAGGTTGGGGGGAAGACACATGCCCATAACGCACCAGAAATCGGCAAGCCTATTCATGCATAATGCCCCGACAAAGCTCCGTATCGCAAGATTCCCTTAAGGCTCACGATAGAGGAGGGGTAGCGAGGGCCACTTAGACCTTCCAAGAGTCGCCTACCCCAAGGCAACATCCCCCTTCTCAATCTAAAAAGCCGGCCCCGCCGTTCCAGACGGAAGTTCTCCCCTCCAGCTGCCCAGAACCGGTAAAGTCAGGGAAAAGAAAGGGGCATGCTCTATTCAGAACGTATTCCTATTCCGCTGTCTTGCTCCGTGCAGGCGAATGAAACCTAGTTCAGACAGGAGGCCCGTCAGTAGCGGACCCAGGCTGCCATCTCCGCGGACACCGTCCGCCGGCAAAAGAGTTACGACAAGTAGGAAGCGTTATATCCCTTCTCGGGGGACCGACGGCACAGGGCAACTCTCCCCTAAAAACCCCGCCTCCATCATTATTACAATTAGGAACACCATCAAGTCTCACTAGAAGAAGAGGAGTCCACGAAGGAGCGTACGAATGGGGTGACTCAAAAAAAAAAATCTCCCCGAACAAGGGAGAATCTTAGGACCAACTCCCTTCAGAGCATGAGGAACACAAGAGAAAAGAAAGGATACCTGACAGAAAGGCTAAGGAAGTCGATCAATCTTTAAACATGGCTCAGACAACAAAAACGTAAGTGGTAAGTAGGGAGAGATAGAGTCTGGAGTCGGAGAGGGACGACAGGGAAGGCATGCCGTGCGGAGGGTGCCACCTTCTGGGACCCGGGTGGGCGAGAGAGGCAAACGGGCTTACGCGGAGAAATGGGAGGCTGGAGGAACCGTGCTGACGGACGGCGATGGGTCGAAGAGGAAGGGGGCGTCGTGAAATTAGTCGTGCCGCTCATGTTGCGAAGAAAAAACTGGCGGGGGCGGTGTGGGGGCCGGTGGGTGAACTCGGGCTTTCGTCTGCAGAGGTAACCGAGGGAAGGACGGGCAGCCCGCGAGGCCCGCGCGGGGGCGCGGGCGCAGATCCAAGCTTTGTGCTTGGCCCAGTACAAAGGATACTGAGAAAAGAGGGGGGTACAAGAACTCTCTTCTTTCATAAATCAACACCGCGAGGGAAGCCTTTAAAGGATGGGGGGAATTCGGCGAGAGACAACACTGGGGTAGGGCCTGGACGAAGTCAGTCGTAAAATTCTGGGGTCTACTTGTTGAACTGGGATGTCGGAGCACTTTGGCGGAGTGTTTGGACAATGACTCATCATACAAAACTGGACTGCCGATCGAGACTTGAAGGTTGTAACTCGTCCGGGCCTGCAGTGCCAGAGCAGGAAGGTGGTTTGTCGAAGGGCTCTCTTCTCCGCGAGTTTAAGACTTTTACTCTTCCTCATCTGCTGGTAATAGGTAAATATTTTTTAGCGCGCAGGGGTCATAGTACAGCCGGGCCGGAAAACACGCTCTCGAGAGTGCCGCTTCGCGATTTCAGCGGGGACACAAGAAGTCTTCCCGATCTAAGCGGCCTGGGAGGCCCGCGCGAGAGCAAAGGAAATCAGAATGAAGATTAACGAAGTGCTGACCTGACCACTCGAACACCACCTTTTGCCACGTCGGACGTTGCCGAAGTCCAAGAAAAGCACGAAGAAAATCGTCTAAAGATCAGCACCAGAAAGGGAACTGGATCTGGCTTGGAAGCACCTAAAATCTTCTGTCAAGGGGGGCCCGGAAAAAAATCATTATAATGCCACAAAGCGGTGCTTGGCAGGGCGTGGGGGACCCACAGAAAGCAACGGGGCTGTACAAGATTCGGACTTCCTGTTCCCTCCGTCCTACGAGGACGCCCAATTTCAAGGAAAGCAGACCTTTGCAAGAGATAGAAGGGAAATACGGCACGGGGGAAGGCGATGGGCTCGGGAATGAGACAAGGCTTCAGGGAGGGAGAGGCGTAACGTTTACGCCCGGAGAAGTTCATGTTATGAAGAAAAACGGATTCGATCATTTGAGCGTCGTTCGCGCTAGTGCGGAATGAGTTGAGGGGGGGTCAATCGAACGTGAGCCCGGAAAGCCTCTTAAAATAGAAATCCGACGTAGCGAATACTGAGGACCTCATGAGAGCGAGACGGATAGCCACTTTCTTGAACCTTTTAAGGGGCAAGGAGGGGGTTATCCTAAGGGAAACGTCAGTAGAGGGCGTCGGGGACGGCTCTTCAGAGGGTTTAGTCTCTGCGCGATGACGGGGGAGGCCTGGACTGGAAGATCAATAGGTGAGGAGAGCTCATAGGAGGTGGACAAGTCCTGCTGGAAGGGTGAGGGAGCCTATCGCAACCAACGAGAATGTCTCAGCTCTGGGGAACGACAACAAACCTCCGGCAATTCGGTTCTTGATTTTCCTCGATATTATTAATTTCGGACGCGACGGACAGTCCGAGAGGCCATAGCTCCGCACGAATTAAAGCGCGACGATCGATCCAGGGGGGCGTCCTGAGTCGCTGCCGCTGAGGCTAAGTAGTATTCCCTTTTGAATCAATGGACTGAAATCAAAGTGTCCGCCGACTCCGGGGAGAGGGAGATGCCGAAAACTGAGGGCGACGCTGTCGTGGAAGGTTGAAGGCTCACGGCGAGGTCTGTAGAAGATTGACCGGACGTCTCTCTTCTCAGTGGTTGAGGTTCCCCTTCGCAACCCAGATCTTGCCGAACCCCAACCAAAAAAGGGTGAGGCCAAAGGGCAGCTCGCCGGGAAACCTTCTTGGAAGGAACGCGCGGAGGCAAGGAGCAAAAACGAGGGTGCTTTTCGGCGGGGCCGAGGGGAAAAACCCGCCAGAGAGAAACTCTCTCTCAGCCAAGCTCTGGAGGACCAGAAAAACCAAAGGCTCGGTTGTCAAGGGGTGACGGTATACAGCGACCGTTCCGTAATATGGGTGGCCGTAGAACGACTAGCAAAGTGTCGGGGGATTTACGGAAATCAGCGATTCTCGGGTGGGAAGAGAAGAGATGAAGAGAGCGAGGTCGCGGGAGATCACAAACAAAAGGAAAGAGGATCACTGCTAATTAAAGGCGATCGCCCTCTCGAACTGTACTCAAACCAGAATCGCTGATATCAACGACACAGTCCATCGTAGGGCGCAGATACCGGGTGCGCGGCTAAAAATACAAGGGGGGGGTCGTCATCCGCAACCCCGTCGCCCCGCTAGGGGTAGGGCCGCCCGAAAGTGGCTGTCCTAAGAAGAGACGTGATGGGGGACGAGGGAGTGCACGCGGCCGACCGAACTCATCCTCGTCTCAAGGGGGGACTGAGGGCTTGGAACAGTACTGAAATACGTGGCATTCGCTCTGGGCGGGTCGGAACTATTCGCGCCATCTTAAGCCTTTGACCATAGGGCCTTGGTCACGTCTCTATCCAGCATCTCCTTGCGCCATCCCTAAACACAAAAAAGGATTTTTATAAACTTTGCTCCTCTGCCACGAGGCTGCGAATCCGTCTGGCGGTGGTCAATCCTTACGAGCAAGACTCAGGGTCTGGCCTTCTAAATGATATCTAAAGTCTAGCTTCACTCAGCGCTGGCGGGGACTGCATATCGTCTGCGGGCCCATCCTCATGACTAAAGAACCGGAAGCAAAGTTTCTTCATGTTCTCGGCGGGTGGGACGAGAGGTTCTCAAGCGGGCGCCCGATAGGTTTGTAACGGTCAAAGACGCCACTTTTACTAGTCTTCGGATGTCTCTTGCTATCCTCGTTAAAGTATAGGTCCCAAGCAAGCTTATCACGACGGAAGCCAGCGAGCCCCCGCCAACGAGAGATATACCCGAAACGACGCCCTACGAACTCCCAATTAAGGCTTAGCCCCCTAGTGCAGCAGAGAAAAGGCCAGCTTGACAAAACGCGTTCTCAAGGAGAGCAAAGCGGTAAAAACGTCAAGATGGCCGCGAAGGGAGAGGTTATCTTTTTCCTCTGGGGATTCCGTTCGAACTGTAGAGCGACCACAAACGAGAAGCGAGTACATGAGCGAAAAATCACCTACGAGCTAGCCGGCAGTCCAAGGGCGGGGATCGCCGAGCACCTGAGAGTCAGGGAACTCAAGGACACGGCTTCGCAAGGCATCGGGGGTCTTACTCCCATCTCGCGAGGGGGCGCAGTCAAAGGGGAAGAATTCGAGTATCTACTCTCACAGACTATCAAGATGGAGGGATTTTGCGGCCAGCGCGCAGGACCGATCGGCCCGAAAGAAATCGGACAGCAACCGTGGGGAGGACACGAAAAACTCCTCTTTCCTTCTCCGCAACGGTCCGGGGGAAGTGCCGCCGATATCATCGTGCCGGGGAAGGACGGCAAGCTCCGAAACAAGGGCTACGGGGAAGGGGCCGACCGGTGAGCGGCGCAAGAACGGGAATGTCACAAGCGGGCCGAGGGCTCGGCCTGGGTTTTGGTCTATTTGGGGACGAGGGAAAAAAGACACGTCGTGATATCGGCTAGGTTCGGCCGCGGTGACTAACCTACATAAGGTGACAGGGGCAAAGACGTGGGGTGGGGGGGGGGGGGGGGGGGGGGGGGGGGGGGGGGTGAGCAAGCGTTCACGCCGTCTCATAAGAGAACGGCACCTTCCCTGTACCTAGGACGAGCGTAACAAATTCTTTGGGAGGGACCCGAACGCAAATCTCCACGCAGCGGAACGACCGCGGAGGGGCATCACGGCCAAACCCCCGACACGCCGAAAGCCGGGGATGGTCCGGACGATCTCACCACCAACGTAGCGCTTCGACGAGAAAGGTGGCCTGAACAGCGTCGTCACCCGAAAAACCCAACCCACCGCTCCCCGCCTACGACTGGAAAACAGGCATACCCGCAAGGAGATCCGGGTGACAGGGTCGGCACGGGGGGGTGTTGTGTGTTTTTTTTTGCTGTTTGGGTGATGGGGGGGTTTGAGTGGTTTTTAAAATCGGCCTTCTCGGACAAGTCCGGTGCACCATCCCCCCCGTCCGTCCGCACTCCTCCCGCCCACCCCCCACCTAAAAAAAAAAACGGACCACAAAACCAAAAACACCCCCCACCAAAACCCCACCCTCGGGGTTCTCCCAGGTCCCATCGAAGGGGGTTAAGTCTTTCTTTTCTACTCCTTGTCAAATCCCGTCTGTTTCTGCAGTGGGGAGGATTCAACCGACTGCTGTCTATAAGTCACGTCCTCCCCCAGATTCCGGTAATAAGCCCGAGTTCTCGAAAGTCGGGCTCTTTGGAAAGAGCTCCAGCCGACCGGAAAAAACCCGCCCAACCACCCGCTCCAAGGCTTCCACTTCTAACGAACCCAATCCAGAGAGAATGAAGAGAAAGGAACCAGAATCGGGTCGCCGAGAGTATCCGCAGCAAAAATCCGAAAACAGTCTCGTACCGACGCAGACGTTCAGAAACGCGAAAAACAACCAGGGCCAACGCCTCTTCATTCTTCCCGCGCAGGTAGTACAAATCCGACTGTGGTGCCTCCACATCTCCCCAAAACTCAAAAACAACAACTTATAGGGAAAATATATCACGGAGGGGGAAAAATTGGAAAGGACCTAGAGGGGAGGGACCTGGGAACGCACCTCTCTTTGGACCGAAAGGAACACTCTGGGTTCCTTCTCTGAGCACCTGGGGGGTCCTCCGGTTCAGGGCCCGGCGGGAGGGCCGACTCGCTCGACTGGGCGGAGGGTATCGCGTGCGCTTTAGGACTGGTTGCGATAATAATCCCCCAAAAAAAAAACGGCTGACGGTGTTGGGGTGGGGTCTAGTTTCGCCCGACGGCGGCGGGGGGACCTGGAACCACTGCGCAAGCGATTCTGCCCACCTGAGGGACTGGGTGCCCGGCACCTGTCATATCGCAAAAAGGGGAGTGAACGCGACGGACAACTACTTAGGACAAGAGTCGGAGAGGCGACAAGAGGGCACAGAGCGTACGGCCTAGTTGCAAAAACCAGGGGGGCGGCGGACGGGTGGACTGCTCACGCTGCGGCGAGCAAGGGAAACCAGCACAGGCGGGAGACGGGGGGCCGGGTTGCAATTGGGGGTTGCGGGGGACGGTGGGTCGAACTACGTTTGCAGGAGCGTACCGAACGCGTAGGCCAGCGCGGGAAAGGTGAGGGGACGGGCTGCGCTCGAGGTAAAAGGGGTGCCTGCCGTTCTGTTCTCGGCATCAGTAGAAACCGAGGTCGTGTCAGAAGGGCGGGTACTGAAGACGGGGCATGGACCAGGGGTAAAGCGCCGAAAAAGGGCCTTGCCGTGCTCCGAAACTCCGATGCACGCGGGGCAGCTAGAGGAGCTCGCATTGTAGAGGCCCTGCACCTCGGGACTCGTAGGGGGCCAGGCGGGAAGAAACTATGATCACTAAGTTGAACGTGGCGGACGTGCATCCCAAACCGAACCCTAGAAAAACCAAACGAGTGGACCACTCGCCGGAACTGCGCTCTCACCTTACCTAAAAAGGGGCATCAAATAACACTGACCGGTCGTTTCATCAGGGGTATGGGGGGGAGGGACTGCACTCGCCCGATGCGTCGTAAAACCCCTCTTTCAAGGAAAATTTTAGTAGAGGAAGGCCCCGCGGGATGATTTTGGGACGAAACGTGAAAGTTTTGTAACGGGCCCATCCTTAAGAGGTCTCGAGCAAGCCCATTGAAAAAGGGAGGGACTAGTCATCAGAAAGTGGGGTGCTAGGGAAAATAGGGAATGCTCACTTGGGGAATCGTGAAGGGGGGGGCTGAGGGGAGGATATCCATCCCTTAAGGAATTGAGGGGCTTTCTCGATCCAGGATTTGACTCTCGAGTCATTTTCACGGCGATCCCCCCGTTCTATCGGGCTGTCGCGGGCGGGCGGTGAGAAAAATCGAGCTGGAGGTAACGCGGGCGTTGTGAGGCGCGGGAGAGGAAGAAAAAACGAGGGGGCACAAACGAACTTCGACCTTGGGCCATAGTTAATCGAACACAGGGGCGGTGCGTCGAGCATCGCTAGTACCTCTTGGTTAGGATTTGACCTTCAACTAATGGGTTGCCCGGTGACTCAGTCTTATATGGACGTCAGGAATGTCGTCTAAAGTCTCTTCGGAGGGGAGGATTATTAGAGGGGGGGTCCTTGATGGGAACTAGCTAGAGCTAACATGGAGGTTGAATAGTTCATCTATTACTGGGTGGGGAAGATCCGGGCAGTCGTCTAACGCCTACCAAGCGGACAGGACAAAGGAGACTTGCCAATCTTGCACTCGCCTCACAGCAAGCGATCGTCGGTGGAAAGTGGAAAAAGTCACTCGAGATGATTATTTGAAGACGCTCGCCCGACGACCTCGAAAGCGACCTCTGGTGAACAATCGACGAGAACTCGATTTAGGGGACGGCCGGAAACGGGTCATGAAGGCTGATCAGCTTCTCGACGTCGGTGGAAGAGAGCATGGAGACTGGGGAGATGCCCCGAGAGAAAAAGAAACGGTCCGTCGTGAGTGGCACTAGGGTTCGGCCTGAGGAATACTTGAATGCGAGGTATAGAAAACGTGGGGCTTATCTTCCTGGAAAGGCGGACTTTCACTAACCCTCTCTACTTTCCTCTGCAATCAAAGAGCGACGAGACATCACCGGTGAGTACTAACTGGAAATTTTATCAGATTAATTCATGGGGGCTTCCGCGCAAAATCCGAGCATATCTCGTAACGCGTCTAGCGCGGGTAAATGAAAAAAACGCTGGCTAGGGAGTCCCCTCCCAAGTTGAGAGGAATGATCCACGAGTTCCCCTGTGAAGTGAATCTTGGCCTTATAATGCTCTAGAAAAGGAGCTATTCTGCTGAGTTCCGGATACAAATGATCTTTTGTAGAGAAGAAATATTTAAAAAAAAAAAAGTCTGGCGACGGGAGGGGAGGGTCATTGGTCTCCAAACAAAAACAATATGGGATTCAAATAGTAGAGATGGCTATTCCCCGTCATCCCCTCATGAGAAGCTTCTAAGCGAAAGCCCAGCTCTAAATATGAGGGGGATTCCGTCACGGCCATTCTCTAGCACCGAACTGCTCACCAGTCCGGATACTGGTCAGAGAGTGGCCAATCCGGACCCGGCGGGTCAGCGGCGACGACTGGGCGAAAAGCAGCTCGAGGCGAGACGGGACTACGGGGTACAGGGCCGGGGGGAACCGACGACTCAGTTCGGAACCTTACTGCATGGAAAAGTAGAGGCCTCGATATGCTATTGCGCTCAGGCTGGGGGGGGGGCGGCATCGAGCCTCGCAGGAAGGCCGACCTTGCCACACTCACGCGGCAGGGTGCACCGCGCGGATCCAATAGAGGTGCGAATAAAAACACTACCGGAGGAGAAACGAATTGTATCAGTCAAGAGGGAAAAACTCCCTGGCAACTCACGATGGCGAAAAGTGTTAGCCCGGCATCCGAGTCTCCTTCCAATGGAAGAGCCGACTCCTGCGACGAGGTCTAGCAGTCGAAGCTGGGTCAAGGTCGACGATGTCGGGACAAGAGGGGCCATTCAAGAGGGGAATTCGACTCCGCAAACCTTGAGAGCGTTCGCGCGGCCTAGCTGTCAGGGCCGCGGGGGTCGTCGGGGGGTCCTTCCAACAGCAATCTGTTGTAGCGTCGAAGTCGACGCTTGCGACTATTACTATTAAAGTAGGGGGATAGTCGAAGATGGAATCCTACGGCGCATCCCCCCTCCTAACGGAGAGTACGCAGAAAAAGGGAGACGGGAACTCAGCGATCTATACGGCTCGTCAGCGGATACCCTACGTGAGGCTCAGATAGGGGACGAAGTTCGCTCGCAGGAGACAGCCGCGGGTCGGGGACAGCCGGAGGTCATCTGTCCACGGGATTCGGCTCACTCCTTCGACGGGGCGCCACCCACGCGACGCGAGTACCTCCGCGAGATTGAAGATCACGGGGGCCTCGAGAGCAGAGGTCACTCGGTGAAGAGAAATGACGACAGGGCCTCTCCAAGGCGAACGCAAAAGAGGAATAATGTCCGGTATTCCCGGCACACCGCAAACATCGCCTTCACGGCCCATTAGAAGGTACGAAAGAAAAAAACAGGTCGGGTAGGAGGGAATAAGGAAGCGTCGGACGCGTGAGGAAAAACCCGAAGGGGACAGCACCGTGGTGCCGGAACCCCGACTGCCAACAGGGTAGCTTGAAGGACAAAAGGACAGGCAACGGTGGCCGAAATGAGGGTGCAGAAAAGAAAGTCCAGAGCCAAAGACCGGGTGATTAGGAATCCGGGAGCGTCTTGGAGCGGCATCGGGGGGTAATCACGGCAACGCAGGGGAAACCAAAGGGCTGGTGGGCGGGGGTGTGGGATCTCAACGCATCGTGAAACTGGTGCTCATCGAGACGAAAGTACAGTCTAGGGGGGAAAGGGCCAAGGCCGGGGTGCTGCGCAGCCAGACGGCTGCACGGCGGGCGAGAAAGGCAAATCAGGACGCGCTACCATATCTGTGTGAAACCGGAAAAAAAACGACCAGTATCCCTTCTTAACGACGAAGGACGCCGAGGTCCCCGCCCAACCTCCCAAGACCCCGCGCAAGGGGAGGAAAGCAGGCGATATAGTCAGCCCGATCCTGAGCGCGGCGAGCGGGCACACGGTCGCACGCAGACACAAAATTCCCGCCAAAGAAGCCCCCGAGCCATCGAGTCACGACAAAACGGTC
>Ga0179591_1343371_pt1 | contig 16879 bp, 21 predicted proteins | sample CZOMad2_1_08_16f_FD_182891 | JGI IMG/M metagenome (GOLD analysis project Ga0179591, IMG submission 182891) | Vadose zone soil fungal communities from Angelo Coast Range Reserve, California, USA - CZOMad2_1_08_16fungal (PacBio error correction) | ecosystem: Environmental > Terrestrial > Soil >...
AACCAACGAGATAAAGAACCTAAATCGCGGGAACCTGTCCAGAAGTTTTCTTCCGTGAAAAGTTCCTTGCAATCGGTAAGGGAAGGAAGGAGCAAGGGATAAGCCTAAAGTCGGAGAGCAGAAAAACAAGGAAAAAGAGATGAAGGGATTTGGGGGGCTGAGGGCTAAAGATCATGAAGAGATTCCAAAAGAGGGTAACGGGGGAGAAAGGGTCTGCACGTCGAAGTAAAAAAATATATGGAGACATGACGACTAAAGGGCCGGCTATAAATATCGGTTTTGGGCGCGTAGAAGGGCCGAACCCTGTTCCGGAACACTTCCTACAAAAAAAAAGCAGTCAAATCTTACTTAGAGGATGGAGATGACCTTCTCGAAAGCTGAGGGGGGTACCGGTGCAAGACTTTATGTTGGACCGCAAAGGGGGGGGGAACAACGAAGCAGACTTGTTGTTTGTGTGGGGTTTGGGGGCGCCCGAGACAATCCATCGGAGCAGGAGGGGGCGGACAAAGACGGTAGCTGACGGGACGGGATTATGCAGGGGATGGCTCAAAGTGAACGAGTAAAAAAAAAAAAAACTGGCGAAAGATCGGCGTGAAGGCCGGTAAAAGAACTTCCGCGATGACCAGGAAGGAGATGGCCAGACAATGCACCCGACAAGAAAAAGGGAGGAAAAGAAAGAAAACGCGAAATTCTTCGCGAGACTCCATCACGAGGGGAGAAAGATTTCTGTAAGAGAGGGGGTTAGTAAAGCAAGACTGGGAAAAGCGCTCCGAGGGGACGGGGATCGCATCGTTTCGACCCGAATACGAAAAAAGAAGGGACCACCAAAGAAAAAACCGTGTTCCGGGGTCGCGGGGGCGAGGTGGGACGGTTGGAGGTCAGGAAAAAGTCCGCGCCCAAAAGCATTGTCCGACAATAAGAAAAAAGGCGACTCCATGCCTTCGAGAGAGGGAGAGGGGAAAGGTGTTGAAGTGTGCATCGGGGCAAAAAAAATAATGGTTCCAAGCAGTCCCCATCTCTTGAGACGGACCAGAGAAAGAGGATAAAAACCCGCACTCTGGCAAGAAAATAATCATCGATCGGAACAATGTCGATACTTGGAAGAAGATGGGAACCCTAGTCAAGAAATCCTGGCTACCGTCCGTTCGCTACAGGGAAAGGATAAACCACCCGGAAAAAGAAAAAGAGGGGAGAAACCTTAGAGGCTCCGACTGAGAGTGACCAGGGAATAAGGGGCGCGGTCCAACGGAGCGAGAAAAAGAAGTCAAGAGGCCTCGCCGACGGGAGAAAAAGGGAGAATGTTATAAGGGAACCAAAGTGAGAAGGTGCCACCCCAACCAATGAACATAGAAGCAAGCAGTCATAAAAGACGCAACGTCATATGGCCTTGCAATCGTCGGGTTTAAGGAGTACAAAAGAGGGGAGGTTCCTCTGGGAGACAGAGAAAAGTCGCTTAAAATACGAGCGTTCCGACGGCGTGGGAAAGGGGGGCGCAGGAATGAAGAAAATACAAATAAGAAAGCAACAAAAAAGGGATTGAACAAGGGTCGAAATTGAAAAAATAAAAGGTGTGGGGACATGTCCGTAAACAGCAAGAAACCATTGGCCCCAATGGGAAAGAACCGGCAGGCGCAAAACCACACAATGTCGAAATTGGGAGCCGGGAAACGGGTGGACCTCTGGCAGGACTTTGGGAAGGAGACTCGGCGGCAACCATAAAATCCCCCTGAAAAAAAGAGAAAAGCGTGAAAATCGAATTCTATATCGGGCAGGTGGGAGGAGGGTAAAAAAAGAGAGAGACTTTGACGCTTGAACCCCGAGAACAGGTAGGAAGGAGCTAAGAGCGAAACCATGTCGCGGTCTACAAGAAGCGGAAGTGTTGGGACCTACGACCTGTGGGAAGAAAAAGCCCGGAGCAGGCATTCACCCAGGGAGGCTGTAGGACTGACACCTGGAATTGGAGGACTCAAAAAACATCGAGGCGACACAAAAGAGTGAGGTCCATCTGGAGGGTGCAACAAAGTTAGACAAGGGGCATCTTACGCAGAAAATTTCTCGCCCGTCCGTGAGAGGGACTGGCAGCTGGCAGAGGAGTCAGAGCTGAAAAACTCCCACCAACAAAATGTAGGATGACAAAAAAAAAAGCCAAAACAAGCAAGACCAGTCCCGAAAAAGAAGAAAACGAATGGCGGGGTAAGATTACTCATCAATGATCACCCACGGTCACGGAAAGATGAAGGTTAAACGGCCGACGAGTGGGGGGGAATACCGAAGTCTTTACTCTGCTCAAATGCAATCTTCAGTGGGAAAGAAAAATAAAATCTCGCCCTGAGAGAAAAATTTAGTACTGGATACCCCTAAAAATGGCACATCCAGGTCGAGAGGGAAAGAATCTGCAAATAAAAACACCGGTGGCGAGGTATTAAAGGAAATCAAAAAAACGTGGTCAGGCCGAAGGCAATGGGTCACAGAAAGCATGCAGTAGATCAACAAAAAAAGGGGTTATTGGCTGGGTAAGCGCGATCAAAGGGGCGGAGGTGGCGCCAGGCAGCGGACCTACCCGCCGCGCAGGAAGAACAACTGAACATGTTTCTCAGGGGAGAAGTTGTGCCAGAGGTTTTGATTCCTGAAGAGGGGAAGGATGGGCCCCGGACTACGCAACTCAAATTTTACGAGGGGGGTATAAGAAGGGGGGGTCTAAGCCGAGAAGAAACATTTGTATAGTATCAATACCAAAGCTGCCAATTGAAACCAAAAAAGGAGAGCAGGGGAAAACCTTTTCATAATAAGACATCTCGCATAAGAGACAAAAAGCCAAGCCCCGACGATTCCGGGAAAATCGGAGGTTCAAGCAAGGCGACTGCGGGCAGTCGCCTGATAAGGGGGGGCGAAAAAAACCTGGTTGGTCGTTCACCTCTTCCAAGATAGTTTCGCTGGGTGAAAGGTTGTCTCTTCACCCGGCATAAAGGAAAGAGGAGACAGACGGGACTTCAGCGCTCTCAGGGAATGGGGAAAAGAGAAAAAACTCGGCAAAAGGTCAAAAGACAGAGTCGGAGAATGGGAATGCTCAATCAAACATCGCAGCAAAGGGGCCAGGTGGAGCGGGCAGCGTAGATAAAAAAAAAGAGAAGTGAGAACGGACTTTAATGGAAGAACGACGACAGCAAAAAGATAAGACGACGATCTCGGTTCGGCGTGCCGACGCGTGAACGGATAGGCAGTCCTGTCATTATGGCCAAGCGGAGTAAAAGAAGGGGCGTTAAAACTGGATGTAGGGCCAAACGAGGCCGGGGGCAACTAAAAACGCTCAAGGCTAACGAACAACCGAGAGGTCCGCGTGACACCGCTTGGGGAAAAAAGTTAAAAAGAATTAAAGGGACACAGTCTGGGGGGCTGCATGGACCGCAAAACGAGGGGAAAAGTCGTCGATCCACATCAAAATTAACGCGGAAAACTGCGAAAAAAAAGGAAGAACCCTTATCAGTGTACGAAATCACACATGCGCATCAAGAGAAGCGTCGCAGGAACGCTTCAGGTAACATAAGACAGCCGCACTAAAATCAACAGGGCTCGCAAAAGAACGAGAAATAAGGAACTTTTAAGAAAAAACAGCCATTGTCCATGCTTGGGCCACCAACTTCAACTTTTAGAAGAGGAAGGTGAGGTTGAAAAAAATGTCCCCTGGAAGGGTCGGGGGAAAAACCTTAAAAACTGGGGACTAAAATCAACTAAAAAAAAAAAACACGAACGGGGACACGGGATGACGACTCGAGGCGCACAAAACACGTCACGAAGCAGGAGCTGATTTGCACGGGGAGGAAAAACAAACGCACTTTCAATATGGTTGTGGGCGGGGCGTTCAGAAACTGGGTCATTAAAAAAACAACCGGAAGAACACAGAAGGGGCGAGACCGTCGGGGAGACGCACTCTAGCAGGAAGAGAGAATCAAACAAGAGAAGGAGGTCATCGCCTTTACCGAAAATAAGCAGTTTGGGTGGGGAGGGGAAAAGGGTCCCGGCGCAGCGAAAAAAAAGGAGGATGAAAGCAGACTGAAAATCCGGAAAAGGGAAAACAATTGGTTCTAAGTCACATCAGAAAAAGCAAAAAAGGAAAAATGAGAAACGTGAATCTCTCGCGCAAGCCGAAGGAAGTATCACAATCTAAAAATTTTCCGTGGCCAACTCTTGCCCTCAAAAATAAGGTAAGCAAATCCATGAGTGGATGCCATTGGGGGGGGGGGGGGGGGAGGGTTGTTGGTTGGTTGGTGGGAACCGGAGTTCACGTCGACACCTGTCGGTTGGAGGCATTAAAATTCCTTGTCGCCGCGCCCTGCAGCGATGGTACAAAAGGGCAAGCCTTAATCTTCAAGGAAAAACGAGAGGGCAAGTTTCAAGGGGTGAAGGGAACGACTTCGATCAAAAAGGTTCCCAGATCAACCGCTTAAGAAAGCGTCGGGCGTGAAAGGTCCGAAGCGGGGTCGTGGGAGAAAGGGGAAAAGACCAGCTTAAGCTCTCCATGCAACCGAACGTACACGGGGGGGGGGGGGACGGGAAAGGGACAAGGAATGGAAGCCAAGCAACACGCTCGAGGGAGAAGAGGAAAAAGGGGGGGCCGGTGCGAAATCGGCGAGTCGCACTTAAAAAGGTTCAGCAAAAGGGGCATCGCACAAAGCGGTGGAAAATCGCTCTTCTCTCTAATCGCTTAACAGAAGGTCAATCGGGATTCCGCAAGGTAAGAAAAGATAAAAACAACTGTCCTGACTCTGAACGCCTTTGGGGGGAAAGGGGGGGGCGCAAAGAAAGCCACAAAGAACCGAAAAATAATTCGTCGAGGGATACTTAGCTTCTAAGGCGTCTTGCGAATGCAAAATGGCAAAACTTAAAAAAAACAGCAACAAAAACGGTGGCGTCGCCTAAAGGCCATTGCTCAGGTAGCAGGAAGAGACGTTTAAAAAAACGAACGGATGGCGCAAAAGAAAAGACACCCTGAAAGGCGATGGAGACACCGAAACTGGAACGCAAAGAAGGAAAGCAAAAGCGAAAAGAAAGGAAAAAATGTCGTAAGGGGCACCCGACGCGCTGAACCCCAAGGCAAAAAGGCGTTTTTTGTCCAAGTGGCTTTAGAGGAAAGAAGAAGAAACAAACACCAAGGAAGCGAAAAACAAAACAAGAAAAAAAAAAAAAAAAAAAAAAAAAAAGAATACACATTACGAAGAACCACCCAAGACCCCAAACTTCCTGAATTCAAAGGGACTTTCCAGACGACTTTCAAGTCTTCTTCAGGGAAAAATTTACTGGGGGGTCTCAGAAAAAAAGGTTATTCTATATCTATGCAGGGAGGGGGTCTTTAAATGAAGAAGCGGAAAGCTGGAAGAACATACTATCAAAGGATATCAGAGGTTGTCTTTCAGCGGAAAAAGCTGAAAAAGGGGAAACTTCTAACAAGGAGACGCCAATGTGTTCTCTCTATGCTGAATAAAACATGGGCGTCGAGTGGGCCACCACGTACCCGAATCGGCAAGAAACATCTGGGAACACGGAAAATCAACTTGACTTTGAGGGGGTGGGTGCACCCAGTCCAGTGGATGTGCTGGGGTCGGAAACGTCAAACTCGGGGAACAGAAACGTACAACGTTAAAAGGGCGATCCTCGCAAGGGGTGTTGGGTGTTGTTTGGGGGGGGGGGGGTTTACCAAGCGTCAAAAAAAAAAGAGATCCTTCCCCCCAAAAATCATGAAGTGCCGACAAGACGTTCTGTCCTATGAAAAGGCTGCTTTGGTGTATGTGGGGGTGGGGGGGGGGGGGTGGATCGGTTTAAGGGGGCAGGGCGTAGTTGAAGGCAGTCCTTTAAAAAGAGATAAAGGTCGAAGGGACGACCAATTAAAACGAGGACTCTTAAAGGGGGTGCTTAGAATATTCGAGACTATCAAACAGAGGAATATAAAATATCATGAGGGAAACCAGGCCAGCGATCAGGAAGATCTTGATGAGAAAGCGCCGATGAAAGGTCCGAGCAAAAACACGTAAATCAAGGACGAAAAAGTTCGTGGATTATAATGGGGGCCCTGTCATCTGGACGACATGAGGGGCACGGTCCGGGGAGGGGGTATAGTGCTAGCTGGCTCCTGCAAGAAATCTGGAGGAAGTTAACAATCGAGTGATGAAAAAGGCAAGGCTCGGAAACAAAGAGAGAACGTCGAAAGCGGTCAAGGGACAGGGTGCAAAGGCGAACATTGTGGAAACGGGAAAAACGAAATTCAAAGCAAAAAAAAGCTCCCAAAAAAACGCGACAACCAAAAAAAAAAAAGTGGCTGCGTCGGGGGTCGAAAACGAAGATGTCGGTCGGGTGGAACTCTGAAAAAAAAGGGAAGCGACAATGTTCTCCGGTGCAAAATCTCCCGGCGGGGGGGAAGAACGCGCGACTTCAACAGTAGAAAAAACGCAGATTACGAAAGGGTTTTGGGCAAAAAAAAGACAGGGGGGGTGGTGGCGTCTTTGTCGAGACCCGCGAAAATTGAGAGAGATGGGGAGAGTCAGAATAGGGATTTCAAAAACGCTCGCGAGAAAAAAGGAAAAGGAAAGCAGGAAAAAAAATTCCGCAGCAGTAAACGAGCCAATCAATGAGTGCAAAAAAAAGAGGAAACGTGCTCTGGGCGATCAGACGGAAGAGGGCCGGCGAAAAGCAGTCTGTATAGATGGGGGAAGTGCAGAAGAGAAGGTTTATTCGGAAGCAGCTCGTGGTAAACTGGCACGCTTCAAAACGGAAGGAAATAGTTGCAAGAAAAAAATACAACAAAAAAAACCAAAAAAAAAAAAAAGAAAAGCACAAAAAAGAAAAACAACACAAAAAAAAAAAAAAAAAAAAAGCCCTGCGAAACCCCACCAAAAAAGCCACAAAACACAGAAAAGAGAAAAAAAAAAACGACCCACGAACAGGTCTTCTGGAAAAGGGTGTCTGCATGGCCAAGACCTCCCTCTAATGATCAGTCAGGGTCGGGCAACCTGTTTTAAAGAGTAATAACTTCATTTTCAGGGGGATCGCGACCTCCTCACATCCATGCTCCCGCTAGACTTGAAAACAATTCTATCGGACAAGGGGTTGCATGGACTTTCTGGCAAAAATGGAGGGGTGGTCCCGCTCACAAAGTCAAATTTCTCACAAAAAAAATGACATAAGAACATTGCACTCGATCTCTACTCGGCGGGCGGAAAGCAATAGAGAAAATTAAATCCAAGAGAGCTAAGGACGTTTCAACGGAGGGACCGCTTGCAAATCCTGGGAAAACCGGGTCGAAAAGACGTTTCTCCTCGAGGAAATCCACAGAACCCGTTATCGAAAAGAGTTGCAAAAGGTAAAAAATTCTCAACAACGGGAACAAGGAAAGTGACAGGTCGTTGCACCAAAGGATGCAGGAAGAAGAAGGACAAAAAAAAGGATGAACGTTACTCCCTTGCCTTACGAAAAGCGTCGTGGGAGGAACTAGGCAGAGCGGTGATACGCGGAGCAGATGACGCAGTGTGTTCATTGAGAGGAAGAAAAAAAAAGGAAGGAAAAAACAATCCGATGCCGGCATCGGAGGGTTTGAATAGCATTATGTAGTAGAGGGAAGGGCGAGGTGATGTCCGAACTATTGGGAGGGGGAGCGGGAAAGCGGCGGGAGACTTTGCAAAGTTGAGGCTGCTTCGAGTCTACAAATGAGGTATAACGGATGGTGACTAAAAAAAAAAAAGTGTGCACAGCCTAAGGGGTTGGGAGCCTCCGTAATCTCAGGGAAAAAAGGGGGAACCAGGGGTGCAAGAACAATACGCCAAACGCGGGGAAAAAAAAAGTATACGGTCGTAGGGGGGACCGCTGGCAAAGCCGCGCCAAGTTTATTCTCTTGTGCTACAAAAGCGAGCTTCAACAGAAGAAGAAAAAGGCCTAAAGAAAAGGGACAACGAGCTTTGATCGACCTCTTGGTAAGGTACACATAAACTCTGCTGGAAGTTGTTAAAAGGGGGTCAAAAAATCACCGGAGTAGGGGAAGGAGCTGAAGCGCGGAAACTAGCGGGGATGTCAGGAGAGAGGAAGGAATACCGTCGACCTTGTGCGGGGGCGAAAACCAGAAGCAGGCATTCACGAAAAGAAGCTGGCAAAAAAAACGTGAGCTCAGTCAAGTTGCGAAAAAACTTCTACGTCGGGGAGCAAACGCATTCACTGGAAAGAGGGAGAGGAAAAAGAACGATTCATCTTCCTCTCGAGTCAACCCTCCTCGAGAGGGAGGGCTGGGCAAAGAAAAAAAAGGTCTAATACCCTCAAAAACAACAAAGGGGAAGAAAGTAGTCCTTCAATCCAAGGGAAGCGGAAAATCAAGGGAAAAGGACGCAAAAAAATAGATAAAGGGGGGGGGCTCGAGCAGGGAAAAAAGGAAAAAAAAAAAGGAAACCGAACGATATGGCGGAAAAAAGTGGGGGAACAAAAAAACCGAAGATTCGGTCAAGGGCGTACCCATCAAGAAAAAATGGTACCGACCGGTTCTCTTCAGCAAGCTAGGGAAAACGGCCGTACAAAAAGAGAAGAAGCGCGCATCCATGTAGTCTCTCTGGAAGTCCCGTCAGAAGAAGAAGGGGGACTGAGGAACGGTTTCTGAAAAAAAAAAGTTACTAAGGGCGTGGCTCCCGCAAAGAAAGCAACTGACTAAAGAGGAGAGAAAAGGGGCAACACCAAAAAAGAGAACACACACCATTCCAGAAAGAGTTTATTGGAACGGAAAGCGGCGCAGAGCAAAAAGGCGACGCCAAACAAAGAAGAAAAAGGGACCAAGGCACTAGTTGGTGAGTCCTGCGCAAATACGGCCGTTTCGTTCACGTACTTGTGGACCAAAAGGGGATCGGAGTATGACGAACAACTCTAAACTTGGGGCGACGTGGAGACGTTAACTCTGTGGGGGGTCGAACAAAGGAAATTGTGCAGCTAAGAAACTCATTTAAACGACGAAAAAGCTAACAAGAAAAAAAAGACATTCGGAGGGAAAGAAAGAAGCGCGCGGACCAATGACCGGGGGTCCCACGCATGCGGAATTTCCATCAAAAGTCCCTGAACGAATGAGGATGACGAAACGGTCGACGGGATGGAGGGGGGGAAAAACGCTAGGAGTAGGAAGGTAAAGAATGTCATCAATCAAAGGGAGCTGCGGGGGCGCACTTACAAAGTACGTAAGAAAGCACACTGCAAAGAGGAGGAAACTTGGGAAAAGAAACAGCACATAACGAAGAAGGCGAAAAGAGAAGGTCTTGAGCTTTTTCGAAGACTAAGGAGGGGAACGGATTACAGGAAAACTACAAAAATTACCTCAAAGAATAAATCAAAACTTCTATCTGAAAGTAAAAAAGGGGAAGGGATGAAAAAACGTCGGTGCAGGCCGGTTGAGGCCAGTCTGCGGACAAAATGTAAAACCAAACGCAATCGAAGGAGGACTCACAAACGCTTAAAAGGCATCGGAAAAGAAGGAAATACTGGAGGAGGCCTTGGGTCGAATCGCGACTGTCACTGATGAGGGCTTTGGACCTTCCAGAAAAGACCAGAAATGGGAACAAAAGCAAAAACAGTAAGGAAAAAAAGCAAAGAAAAAAGGGGTCCCGGTCGGGTGATGCAAAAAGCAAAAGACGCAGCGTCAACAAAAAGTAAATCGACTGCACCGTAGCGAATCAAAAAAATCAAGACGTGGCAAGACGCCGAAGAAAAGGAACGGGAGAACAGCACAGAACGTGCTTTTTCCCTTAAATGGAAAACAATGCGCCTTTTCACGGGGGACAGAAAGGGGAAAAAAATGCAAGGGGAAAAACGGGTTTAAAAAGGCAGAAAAAGCGGGAGGAAAACATCTAAAAAACGAAGAAAAAATCGAAGTTGAGGGGGACAGATCTAGTCCCCGCTAACTTTAACCACCGCGCGGAGAGGTATATTAAAAGAAATTGTCGAAAAAAAGGGAGATTTTTGAGGGAAGACGTCCAAAAAAAACATGTTCTCAAACGGAAACAAAGGAAAAGAAGAAGGGCATCCTGCGCAATCTAACGAAATCTCATAGGTCGATCAAAGCTCTAGCAAGGGAAAACTGCCTAGGGGGAGGTGGGGGATTGAAGAACGGGCGACGTCAACCAATGAAAAAGAAAAAAGAAATGAAAGGCGGGGCTAAAAAGCTACAAGCATCGTCGACTCTCAGACCGATTCAAAGGTAAGAGAAAAAGTCCGGACGCATAAAAAGCCGGAACTTGTCTCTGCCATCAGAAAAGGCCACATGGAAAAAGTGCTCGGGGGGGGGGGGGGGGGGGGGGGGGGGGGGGGGGGGGGGCGATGAGCATCGAAGAAAAGGAGGGTCGGAGAATCCTCTGTTCGACTCGGAAAAGCAGAAGGAGGGAAGCACGCAAGAAGAAAAATCGACAGCAAGAGCCAGGTCGATGAATCGAGAATCCTTGTTCCAAATGAAAACGAGAAACGAAGGGCAAAGAATAAAGCAGGGAGCGCCACGCAGCTTTGATCTAGACCCCCGGGATCGGAAGGGTCTAAACTAACAAGAAGGACTAGCTGTACGGGATTACCAAGAGGCACAGTCTTAAAACCACTAGGGAGACTAGAAAAGGAAACGCTTTCGCAAGAGCCCCTCTTTGGTGCCGATTCCTCGGGGGAAGCCAAAGGCACCGGAACCCACCGCAGGGGCGCTCGCCTTGACAAAGAAAATCTAACGTCGAAAGCACCCCAAGCTGTAAATAAAGGTAACACTTGGTGGGGTCACGGACATCAAAAAACGACCGGCAAGGGAGCGAAAACTAGCGACTTGTCTTCGGGGGGCCTGACTCGGGTGGACCAAGGGGGAAGCAAAACCAAAACGCAAAAACGACTAAACAAAAAAAAAGGGGAGAGGCCCTAAAGGCTAGAGCTTAAAAAACGACGTGTGGGGAACGCGCAACCGTCGTCACCCTGGGGGAGAAAAAGGGGGAACTGCCTCAAAAAAAAATCCATCAAATAGCATTGCGATCTGCCAAAACTGAATTGAACCGTGACCGGAAACACGGAAAACCTCACCGGGAAGAACCCGTATAATCGTCCTTTGCCAAAAAAGGCTTAGGCTGAAAAATCTGGCGAACTGATAAGATAGGGACTGTAACTCAAAACACAGGGTGGGGGGGGGGGGGGGGGGGGGGGGGGGGGGGGGGAGGGGGGGGGGGGGGGGGGGGTGTTGGTTGGGGGGGGAGGTGTTGTTGTTGGTTGGTTTGGGTGTGGGGGGGGAAACAGGTGCTGCTCCAAGTGATGAGTCAAAAAAAGGGCTTCAGGTGTGAAAAGAACTCCCAGGCCGCTTGCTCTCGAGAGAGTGGAAAAATTATCTGTCAACCCTCTGAGAAAAAATCCGACTTCAAAAACAAAAAAAAATGTGGAACTAAAAAATTTATAAGCACAGCGTCGCTGACCCTCAATCTCTCTTTACTGAAGCCGGGGGAGACGCAAGGGGGGGGAAAAAAAGGCTGCTTCCGCAGAGCCGGGTCCACACAGAAAGCGTAAAGAATCCTAGCACGTAAAAATTCGTTTAAGAGAGCCAAAGGACGGGGCGGGTGCGGAAGGGCCGGTCCAAAAAAAGTCGGCAAGGAAGTGAAGGGGAAAAAATGTTGGAAGAAAAGGTAGAGGCATAAGCCTCAGTCGCAATCAGGGAGCTACGACGACGCCCAGAGGAGTAAAAAATAACGGGGGCCTAAGAGGGGGCACTTACTCGCGAGAAAAGGCCCCATCCAAAAAAAAGAGAAACATAAAAAGAAAAAAAACAAAGAAAAAAAAAGAATGTAAAACCAAAACACACTACAAAAACAAAACACACCCAAAAAAAAAAAAAAAAAAAAATTTATCAGAAGGACGGCGTGAACTCCCTGGTAGTTGTACCAGAATCTGGGTAGGAACCGCGTAAGAGTGTACACGTATTTTTCGCGTTTCTGCAAGCTTGCCCCAGAGATCAAGTTTCAGAAAAAATCAACCAGATCCGATAAAAATAGACCTACTTCGAGGGGATGACAGTAGAAGAGGGCGATTGGACCCAGAGCTCATATCCTAAGATAAGGAACCTAAAAACTCTGCAATAGTCGACGTGACTTGAGACCATCGAGGAAAGAGTTCCAATAATCCCACAGAAAAATAAAAGTTGGGACGAGCTTTCAAAATGCGCCTTGAGTCTCAAAGAAGGGGCAAGAGAAGGAGGGGAAAGGGAGGGCTAGTCTCTAGGAAGAATGAAATGAGTCGACGAAGTTACAAAAAAGGGGCAAACGACGCTTACCCTAAAAAAAGTCTTTGCGAGGCGAGGAGTGTGTGGTGCGCTCCAGAAAGAAACATTTAAAAAAAAAAAAGGAAAACATCAAACGCCATGATCGCGGGATAAGAGAGGAGACGATGCAAGCCATCGCCAAGGGCTGACGCAGAGAGAGTCAGAGAGGGGGAAGAACCAAAAGAAGGGCAGAGAGAAGAGTCTAACATAACATAGACACCGGACGTATTGAGGGAACGAGGCCAAACAAACGAAGGATTAGGAAGGGAATAAGGTCAACGTGGTGTTTCGACCGGAGGGTGGGAGTTAAACTAAAGAAATCAGGAGACAAAGCGCTAAAAAGAAAAAAAAACCCATGACCGGTTAATGGAGCTAAGGTCTTGACGATCTCTTGAAACCGGCTCGGCCATCTGAACGAAAGGGCTGGGAAAAAGCATAAAGGATGTAGGATGTTGACTTCTGTGTATGGACAGGGAGGAAAAGAGGACGCCGCTGTGGACTATCCTCGTGCTTTAGGAGAAGAGGGGAAAGAAAAAAAAAGAAAAAAATCCAAAAAAGACAAGGAAGGGCCCGAGGCTCGTCCACTAGTAAAAGTCAAAAAATTCACGTGACGTAGGTCAGTGAAAAAAATTGGGCGCGACAAAAATCCCAACAGAATCTACAGCAAAAAATTCGACCGGTCTACGAAAAAGGCATTGGTTGATTAAAAAGCGGGAGTACTAAAAAAAAACAAGGGAAACGATTTGGAAAAACGTCATAAGAGGAGGAAGGTTGCCCAGACGCAGACTAAAATAAAAAAGACAGGGCAAAAGGCGGGCGCGGAAAAAAAAATAATCAGTATCAGAGGCGACGACACGAGTCAGTGAGAGAAAAGATGGGGGAAAAGCATTTAAAAATGCCTGTCTCAGAGAAGGGGACTGACAGCATACAAAAAAGCCGGGCGGGCCAAAAAGCGCATATAAAAGAAAGGAAGGGCTTGCCAAAAGACGGGACAGGGAATCCGAAATCGCTCAAGCACGAAAATATCGACAGGGAAGAAATCTTTCCGCGCACTACTCTCACCGCAAAGGAAGAAAAAAAAAATAACAACGTTGAAGGAGGAACGACAGGGGGGAAAGAAGAGGGAGAAAAAAAAAACTCAGTCAGGAGCTCAAAGTTCAGAAGCGCACCTCACTTATGGCAGTGGACTCAAAAAAATTTTCTATATGGCGGGATAAGGAAAAAGGTTAGCTCGAAGTCTAAAAGGTCAAGTTGCAAAAAGAAAAGGAAGTCACAGCGGAGGTTGATGAAAACAGTGGGCATCATACAAATTAGGGAGAAGGGGACTAAAAAAAAAGGCTTTACTTTAAAAGTAAAAATTGTGGGGTGAGCATCCGAAAAAAAAGCAATTCGGAGGCTCTCAAAATGGCGGAAACGGGCCAAGTGAAAAAGCAAGAAACGCACGGTGACCCGATGGATCGAAACTCGAGCGGGGGAAAAAAAAAAAATAGCAGCCTCCTGGGGGAAGCCGGACGCGGTAAGAGCAGCAACGTGTTAGCTCTAAAGGGAAAAGAGAAATTGAGACTCACTTGTGCTCGGGAGTCAAATTCATAAAGAGGCAGAGGTGTTAAGAAAAAACGATCTCACCGTGGACTTGACGCCTTCAGCGGGTCACTCCTTGAGCGGCAAAGGGGGTGGGGGAAAAGTTGGGGGGGGGGGGGGGGTGGGATGTCTATCACCGGGAAAAAATGTGGGGGGGGTCGAGGGGCTGCGCGAACCAGACTCATTCCCACAGAAAAGAAGGGCCAGGGAGAAAGACCCTCTGGCGTTCCGATTTAACCTCACGGCGACCAACGAAGGAATAGTTACAAAAAGGATCAATATTCCCTGCGGAAAAAAGGAAAGAAACGCCGACTGAAAGGGCCAAAAAGCTGGAGGATTACATAGAAGAACAAAAAAACGGGAAGGGGGAAAAGGGAGAGACTCATCAGAAGCACGCGCAGCGCCACCGAACTGCCGGAGCCAGTTAAAATCGAATGGGGAAGATAAACTCATAAAAGAAACTGAGCACCCAGATCAAGAGAAAAACTTAGTTTGGCGGAAAAAAGTGGTTTGACTCCGAAGAAAGGCAAAGGAGGAATGCGAAGGCAGCAAAAAATGGGTTTAATGAAACCTGGCGCTGGGGGCCGAAACAAAAAAGCAAGCCAAAGAAATCCAGGGAAAGATCTCCGTCTCCCATTAGTGCAGAAAACTGTAAGAAAGAGGGAAAAACGCCAGGAAAGCTGGAAACCGTACAGACAGATCTTTGGGAAGAATCCTCTATCACAGGCCGGGATGAGAAAAAAGAACTAAGGCACTATGGGACGGAACAGTCGGGGACGAGGAAAGCGGAATGCCCCTATAATTAACGCGCACAGAACACCGGAAGAAACAGGAATCCCATAAGACAAGTGGTGTTCTGGTACTCACCGAGGCACGACTTTCACCCAGTGTGAGAAACCTTTGGCTCAACTGCCATCCTTTCAGCGAAAAATCCAAATTTCGGAAGAAAAATTGTCAAGGCTGGGGGGTTGGAAAATAGACCAGAAGTCTAGAAAGAAGGGAAGTTCGTTAAAGGGGGCGACGTATAGGCAGCAAGAACCTTGGAAGTAAATCGAGAATTTCAAAAAGCCGAGAAAGGAAAAAAAACCCGACGAGGCCAATGCAAGGGATTTCCGGAGAGATTTTGCGGTCCTGGAATACGGGACCTTAAGCGCTCTTGTGGGAGGTGAAATCCACTCTTCCAGCTGAGGGGAAGGGAAAAACGTGTCAAGTAAAAAAGGGGCAACATAAAAAAAACGGGTCATCCGAAATGACGCGGCAGCTGCCTTCGGGGGTCAGAGAATCAGTGGGGAATTAAGCGAACAACCACCGAGGGAGGAAAGGTTGAAACAGAGGCGGCAGCATGACGAACTTGGATCGGAAAAAGGGAAACGGGAGCAAGAGTCTTTTCACGTTTCCAAAAACAAACATAGTCTACCGTAGACTTAGAAAGGGACGTTGGCATATTCGTCAGTCACAATCGGAAAGTTAGTCGGGAGAGTAAAGGACGGGGGAGGGACGAGCGTTGCGGGCAGCAGGGAAAAGGGAGATGGGGAAGATGTCCTGGGGGGGTTAAAGATGGGTAGAGCGTTGAATGGCCTCAGCGGGTCGAACCCAAAGCAACAAAAAAGGATACACAGGATATCAAAGTCAACGCAATAACTTGGAAAAGGTAAGACACTGAAACTGGGGGAGTATGGCAAACCGCCCCTGCACAAAAAAAGAGTTTGTCCAGATCCGCAAGCTCAGAGGGGTGTGAGGGGGACCATCGCGGGGGGGGAAAAGAAAACCGGTGGCCGCAACTAAAATGACGCATCAAAGATTGGCGAGAAAAACCCGATGCGTTGTAAAATCGACGCGGTACGGCATACATCATCCAGGGAAGAAGCTAAAATCCCGCACAGCTAAGGAAAAAAAAGGGCTTAATAAAAGGCTATAGGTCAAGATCAAGGAGCAGGATATCAAAGACAGATCACCTTGTCCGGAGGGTGTGACAATCAAGAAGGTCCTTTTGGGAGAGGAAGAAAGAAAAAAAGCGTATCGGGTGCGGCGCAGAGAAAAACGCAACTCAAAACACCAAAACGAAAAGAAGGGAAATCGGCGCTTAGCCGACGCGCAAGCACCCGCGACGTCACAATGATTCCCTGGGGGGAAGACGGAGAAAGATGATCTTCAGTTTGGGGAAGCGCAGAACAAAAATGAGCAGACGCGAATACCCTCCTTGGCGAATAAGAGAAAGTTTAATAAAAAAGAAAGAGGTATCAGGCCGGCAGGGGGGGACAGAGGATAAGGATTGCATGTAGGACCGGGGGAGAAGGGGAACAAACGGGTCGGGCACAACCAAACGCCTGAACGACAGAGCGGTCCAGAGAGGTCAAACTAGGGGCTAAAGACTGCGAAAGAAGGACTCGAATAGTTACACTACTCCTCGTACGGGCCGAAAGGAAGTAAGAAGGGCATCTGAGTCCGCAAAGAAACCGAAGAACCGGTCACGCTAAGAGAAAAGGAGGAAGAAGAAAGATGAAAAAAAAGGGCTTCTTGTAGAATCCCAAGGCAGAGGGCGCGGGAAAAAAAAAAAAAGACCTCAACTCAAAAATCGGGAAGGAAGAGAAGGGGATGAGATTTAGAGAAAGCGGGGGCACACCTACGAACCTATGAAAGAAGGAGCACGTAATTCTACAAAAAGGCTAGAGTGAGGACCTCAGGATACTGGAAGAAAACCTCAAGGGAGAACAAAAACCGCCACAGGACTGAAAAAAGGGTTCAGGGAAAAAAATCGGGCGAGACGATCGCGAGGCTCGTGGGCTCTATAGGGACGGGGACGCTTGGTCCATGCCAATGAGAAATTGGAAATTCGGTCAGGAAAAAAGGATCCATACTTATGCCGAAGGAAGATATCAAGTCTAACTGCTCCAGATACTTAAAAGGACCTTGGACTGTTTGGCCGCTGCCCTACAAAAAACGACCGGGAAAAAAAAAAAAAAAAAATCTGAAAAATCCACGATGAGGAGACGGGGAGATCGGCCTCAAAAAGTAAAG
>Ga0179591_1321937_pt1 | contig 16878 bp, 18 predicted proteins | sample CZOMad2_1_08_16f_FD_182891 | JGI IMG/M metagenome (GOLD analysis project Ga0179591, IMG submission 182891) | Vadose zone soil fungal communities from Angelo Coast Range Reserve, California, USA - CZOMad2_1_08_16fungal (PacBio error correction) | ecosystem: Environmental > Terrestrial > Soil >...
CAAGTTGCATTCGAGGCAAGGGAAGGTGTTTCGAAGTCGTCATTTCGCGTAGGGCAGCTTGGCCTGGACCTCCGAACATCCTTCTTGACCTCATAAAAAGAGAAACCGTCGCGCAAGGTCAAGAAGACTTAGAACGCTTGTGAATGATTCCCTGAGTCAGAGGGAAGGAAAGCAGGAGCGACCCATCTATCTGGGAAGGCCGAGGGATATAGGTTGGCAGAGGGCGACAGATCTAAGGGAGGATCCAAAATTTCGAATCAAAGCGGTTCGAGAGCACGAATTGAAAGTATACGCATGGTATGGGGGGGCAAGTTAAGAGCCCGAGAAGCAATCTAGGGGGGTCGACCCGCTAAATGGGCATAGGGCAAAAGGTCGTAATGGGCTTCGGAAAACAGAGAGGGGACAAGAAAGGAGAAATTGGATGACTGAGAACAAGGTGGTTGTGTTCATGGTCGAAAAAAAGCGACCGAAAATATTGAACATCATGGCACCGGTTCTGGGGCGCCGATAGGAGAAAGAGAGTACTGTAGTCTACGGAGGGGGGGTCCGAGCCGGTAGCCTGTCGACTCGTGCGACTATCTGCAGCGGGGGAGGGACGAAGCAGAGAATTCGCAATCTTCAAAGGAAACATAGTCAGGAGCTGCGCAGGAGTTGGGTATATCTAAAACCGGCAGCTGCCTTCCGATATCCCATAAAAGACTCCCGAAAAGAAAAGTGAAGGGAACGGAGGAAGTGGCGGAGACAACTTGCAGATTACCTATTTAAGACAAGGAGGTGTCACGAAGGAAATGCATCCGTTCAACACAGAGAGAAAAAGGAGGAAGGTGGGTTGGGGGCTTTCAGGACAGCCGTTTCAGGTCCCCATCATCAAGGTGCTATATAAAGCACTTGAGGAAAAAGTAAATCTCAAAGAGAGAGAAAGTCCTGCGTGACCGGTTTCCAGAAGATGAAGGAGTCGTCTCGCAGCCGGCTTGAAGAAACCAACTTTTGACTTTCCATTTGTCAACACAGTTTGCTTCCGGAGAAGGGGACGTAAAGAAAAGGCAAGAGGGGAGAAAAAAAGGGCGTCGCATCGCAGAAACATGGGGGAGGGGTGGTCAGGGGGTTGAACCACTTGACCAGGACAGGCAGCCGACGCGTTTTAGATATCAGAAGCGACTGAATTCGTCGGGGTATCTTCAAAATTTGGCCGGAGGAAAAGGTGACTAGAACGCGCCGATAGGGAAGAGGGTGCGGGGGCTGTGATCGAGACAGAACACGTCACGGGTAGGGAAGATAATGACCCTCGCGTGCCTGGGGGAGAACTACGATTGGACCCGACGCGGCTGAAGAAGACCAGTTGGGAAACGCCCCCCCGGACCAACCCAGGAAGGGGTTAATGGGATCTTTAGGGGAGAAGGCAAAACAGTGCGAATCCGGAAAGAGGAGACGGAATCGGAGGAGCCGAGTACTTTCCAAGTATGACAGGAAGGGCTAACAAGGGAAGAAAGCATGGGACGTAGTTAGAAGGAGGAGAGGAATCTCGTCGCCGACGAAAGGGTAAGGATCTCTAAAAGAGATCTAAGAGCCGGACTTACATGGAGTGAGGGGGAGGTTCGCAAAGGTGGGTGGTCGGGATAAGAGAGTCATCTGATAAGCAGTTGGGCGGGGCGAATAAAAGAGGGACTGGGGAGGGTGATAACTTGTGGAAAGAGCTGGTTGAGGCGGCTCGGCGTAGGAGGGAAATCCCTCGAGGACGATAGGGATCACGGTGGGAGGGATCCTATTCGCGAAGGGCTCAGCATTCATTAGGATAACCGGAAGGTCGTGACAATCCGAACCGAAAGGTGGGGAATAGGGCGTATCAGATGGTTCCGGAGGTTTCAGAAGAAATCTGCATCACTCTCTGTCGAGCGATAGTTTAGGTCGAACCTGGGTTGATATCCAAGAAGTCTAACGGCGGGAAATAATCTGCGCCGTAAAAAAGCATGATCGTAGCCATGGGATCTTTAGCATAAAGCAGGGTAGGGAAAAAACGGCTGTCGATGCGAAGGGTGGGTCACTTCTCTCAAGCCGCCAGCACAGGGAAGACTCAACCTGGCCTTCGAGGGGGTGGGTAGGCGGACCAAAAGGGCCGATCTAAAGACCTTCCTGAAAAAACTCGCAGTAAGGAGGGAGAAAACATGTTTATTTTCCAGGGTAGATCAATGCATTGAATTAGGATACCGCAGGACTGATAACGTGAAGAAAGCTGTCTACATTCCAAACAGTCTTCTCGGGAAAGTCATCGCAACGAAGAATGGGAGAGAAGAAGACCGGCCTTAGAGAAGATATCTTGGTGTATGAAGAAGGATTCGGCACTGATGGCGCGATGCGGGAGCAACACTCAAGGAAAGTCCCCGAAAAAGAGAACGGAGACTGGAAATCAAATAAACCGAAGTCGGGCCCGGTCAAAGACTGATCTTAGAAGCAGGCATAAAAAAAAAAAAAACTCAACAAGCAAGAACTATCTGAGCAGTTGCCGAGTGGGCAAAAAAAAACTTGGGAACGAGGAACGTCAAACAAATACCAGGAGGTTTCCTGGGTCGAGAAGGGTGCTAGAGTTCAGGGACGATCGATAGGTTGGAAAAAGCGTGGGGAGGCCATGACTTATCAAGGGAAAACGGACAATATCTTCCTTGTTTGTGAAAAAAGGGTACCGGGTTCAAATAACATGAAAAAGTTATCGGTCCTTATCATAATATTATAAACATGCAACAGACCCTTCCTCGGGCAGTGCTTGCGAGCGATCATAAAGAGGGGAGAGAGAGGAGAAGCGAAAACAGGGGAAAAATACATCGGAAACTACAAAGGGGGCAGGACCAAGGGGGGTGGTCGGGGGGGACCTCAGATCTCTGGAAGGAAGAAACGTCGGCTACACAGGCAATACAAGATTCTTAATGGAGCGGTCAAAAATCAGGGTGAAACGCTGATTCTCAAATATATAGTTGGCCGGCAAAGAGCTTCGCATCAGATCGTCGTGGGTGAGTGTTTGTTGTTTTGTTTTGGGTAAGGGTCAGGCATCAAGGTCATTGAACCGTGATCAGTGGGCGAAAATTGGGTGTGAGAAAGGAGAAGACTTAAAATATACCGTAGTACTAAAAAGAGTGGCGTGAGGGGAGAATGAGGAGATCGAGGGGGCGACTCCTACAATCAGGGGGACCAAGAAAAAGGCGGTGTCGAAAGAAGAAGAAAAAACAAAAACAGGAAAAATATTAAAAAGGATGTGAATCCGGGGTGCTGTGAAAGGGTTAAGCTCAAGAGAACTAAAGGGAAATCCAAAGATCGAAAAAATGTCCTGAAAAAGAAGGTCACGGGGGGAGAGCCGGGGAAAAACTACAAGGCTTCAAGGAGGGTATTACAGTCAAGCGGTTGCCTTCAATCGAAACGAAGGACGGAGAGATGATGGGAGAATCTCGGGGAGATGGTTGAGAAGTTAGTTAAAAGAGTCGACGTAGGCAAGGTATTCAGAGTCGGGGGGTCGGAAATGTGTACTTGTGGCGGTCAGAGAGATAGCCAAATAAGAAAACGAGTGTGAATTGAACGAAAAAGGGGTGTGGACGAAGGTTAGGGGACCAAAAGGAGGCGACGTAGAGAACGCGGTAAGAACGACTTGAGGAGCAAACTATTGGAAGGTGGTTGTTTTTGGGGAAGCCGCGCCTGTGGAAGGGGGGCAGGTCAGGTAGAAAAGTAACCGGCGTAAGGGTGGAAACGTGTTGGGGAACGGACAAATGCTAGGGGGAAAAACAAGATGGAGGTAAAGTCAATTATCGGCGACCCAAAAAAGAAGCAGAGCGATCGGCAAATGGGCCGCAAAAGGATCGAACATGGAACACGAAAGGGAGGGGGATGGGGTGCAAGGTTTCGTCCAAATTTGGGGAGGGTGGGGTGGAGGGAAACTGGACGACAGTCTATAAAGCCGGAAGCTGGCGCAACTCCCGGGCGATCTGGGGGAAAACTTTAAAAGACGCCTGGGGCCTTTGAAAAAAGAGGGAGGGGTGCAACGGGAAATTCGTATGCTTTAACCTTTCGAATTTGGGGATTTCGTCGCGCTCACAACAGGCCGGAACAATCGCATTCCACTACGCGTACTACCTTCCTTGGAGTATTAGATCCAATCGAACGCTGTCGAGTCCAGTTACCTCAAAACGGGGGGACGGGTCTCATAGGCGAAATTATAAGCCAGGTAAAGAAGTCAAAAGCCTCGCGAAGACACTTACGAAAAAAGCGGGAGCACTATGGCTCAGGGGAACCGCAGAGGCCGTGTGGTACGCCGCCAGAGACGGACATGAGGTCTAGGGGGGGGAAATGAGGCGCGCAAGAAAGGGACCCCGGCAAGTAATCAAGGGCTCATGGGCGAAAAGGAGGATGGGGCAACAGGGGAGAATGGCTATCATAGGAGGGTCTCAAGAAGGAAGTCAAACTGTAGAAGTTCCGGGGGAGTAAACAAAGGGGAGGACCAGACGAACTGAAAAAGAAATAGTCGGTGAATGATATCGGCAGAGAAAAGGGCGCAAAAAAGAGAAACTACACTATGAACAAAGGCGCCGTCTTTCTTCCGGGGGACATGACGCCAGATTTAGACCGAGCCTCTCCGAGACCGGGCATAGGTATGGAGATAAAGTACAAGTCTCACTCAGTGAGAAGAACAAGAGCCAAAAGGGCAAATCGTGTTTCTCAAGGAAAGGAAATGGTCCGATTGATCCAGTAGACGGAGGCCCCAAGGGGAGAATCAACAACATCTCGGGTAGGAAGTATAACGGTTCAGCCTTGGGAGGAAGAGAACGAGGAGATCAAGCAAGAAAAGCAGCCTAAGGCACCTGGATAATGGAGGGTCTGTCACGTCAGAACGAAGCATTTGGTAGGGAGGCTATGTCGCTCTCATTCCAGCAAGTAGGGGCGTCACATCGAAAAATCCCCCTAAAGCTGGAAGGCGTAATGTCAGGGAACCAATTGGGGCTTAAAGTTGACTTCATCGGATACCTCGGGAAGGGTACGAATTAATGTCTGCGACTGGGAGAAAGGTCTACTTTTCTTGGCACGCCGAAGAACAACAGATTAGATTCACGACTGGGGGGAAAAAAGGGCACCCGGGAAGAACAAGTGAATGAAGGTCGGATTTCATCCGGGAATAACGATAACAATGGTCCGCAAGGGGAGGGGGGGGTCGCAACCCCCCCGAGGGTAAGAGAGGGGGGGGCGACCCTACGTATTCAAAGAAGGGAGAGAAGGGAAGGATAGTAAAGGCCACAGGACTGAAGACCAATTTGACATAAGAAAGAGGGGGGGATGAAAAGAAGAACTCGCAGAAGGGAGGAAGGGGGACTGGAAGGAGCACGTTTCAAGGGGGGGAAAAAAAGTGCATCCTGAAGTCCGAAAAAAAGACAAGAGCAAAGGAATCGGTAACAGGTTAAAAAAGAGGCTCTGACCGGGCCCATCAATGGGGAGAGGCAGTCATGGTGGGGAAGTTCAACAGGAGGAATAGGACGTCAAAAAATCATGGGACAAGAAGGCAATGTCCACGAAAGGGATCCCTGGCACTGAAAAAATTTGTATTCCGGTGGTCATGCTAGAGGGGGAACGGCGCTGGTAAGCGAGTACGCTGCATCTGGTCCGAAGGGGAGGAGACTTTAACTAGTACGCTGATAAGTTTAAGAAGAGGAGATTCGGGTCAAGGCCGAAAACTGGGGGAGGAAAAAAAGAATAGGTGCTAGGAAATAAAAGTCCGTCCAAGGAAAAATACAAGGCTCATGAAAAAGGGGAATATGGGATAGTTCATAAAGGAAAACAACAGAATCTGGTAAGGTGGGGAATATAAAGAATAGTCATTGAACAATTCAGCTTTTTACGAGGAGCCACAGTGGAGAAGCGGGATGTTGGTGTAAAAAGGGTAGGTAGATACATAGAGCGGGGGCAAAGGCGCGGGCTACTTCAAAAAGGCCTACAGCAACTCATCCGGGTCATCGGGGACAGGCGCGAGATCAAGAAGGGGGGGGGCTATGCAACGATTTCTTAGCTAGAATAGATGGAACAGACATCTCGCTGGTGAGACCGAAGAGAAAAATTATGGGTTTCAAGCGAATGCTCCGATTCAGGTGGTCGCGTAAAATATCAGCTGCGAAATGAGGGCCTGCTTAACGGGGAAGAGGAAGCACTTCCTCTTTTAGGGGGAAATCATACAGGAAGGAGAAGCAGGAAAAGAAAGGGAAAGAGAAAAAGATAGATGCAAAGGCAAGAAAATCCCATAAAGATGGAATTAGAATGCAAAGTCAAGGGCTTTATGAGAGAGAAAAAAAAGGAGGATGGTGAAAGGACTCACAGTTGAACATGAGAATGGAAGGATGGGTCTAAAAACGGAGGAGTTTTAGAATAGTCGAGGTTCTCTGCTAAAGAAGGGGACATATGGGCGGGTACTGAACCAGAGGACATGATAAAGGAAGGCGCAGCTTGCCTGTGCCGCCTGCAAGAAAAAAGGGTAGCTCTTGCACGTCTTCCCCAAAACTCGGAAAATCGGAAAAAGCTTGAAAAGAATCGATCTCTGGGAAAGTATCGGGGGGATAGCCGTCCCTAGTCAGTGAAAGCCAGAAATCAGCTCCGATGAAAGCCTTTTCAGCTGAAAATTGGCCGGGTCGGAGGGAGGTGAGCTGAAAAGGGACGTACCAAGAGCAAAGTGTCAAACCGACCGCCGAAGTTTTGCATGTTGTCAAAAATCCGGCGGGCGGAACCCCCTAACCGATAGCTTGGCAACCAACAATTTCGAGATTTAGGAAGGATCCTTAAAGGTTTTTGTGGGTCATGGTAGAGGATACGAGCCTATGGGGAACAAGCCTCGAAGGGTTGCCTAAAGGTCGAACGAAAGAATGGAATCTAGATGAGAATTTTAAAAAACGTATCCTTTGAGAATTCTTTCCCGTAGAAGGAGGACTCTTGGGTCCCTATCCAGGAAAAGGGGGAAGAAGATTAAGACTTGGGGAAGGTCGAGAGTCGTCTGGGCCGGCATGCACTCAGTTAGAGGAGGCAGACTTGTCAAGGAAAATAGACCGACATCCAAAAACTATGAGATGGGGAATAGAAAAATTCGAGGGAGGTCAACCACCTTCCAGAGTTGCCATAGCGAACGATTGAAGAGGGAAATGAAAGGGGTCCGGGGATTCAACAAAGGATGCAAGGAGGAAAAAAACTGATTTACGTCATGGAACGAAAGGGAAGGTGGCCGGTGACTCATGGGAAATAGAGACTCGGGGAAGGCCCAGGAAACGGACCAATCCTCACGTCCCCAGTTTCCCGGAAAAAAGGTTCATGAATCCCTTCCATTAAGAGTCTTAGCGGATCTGTCATCAAAAAGGGGGGGGATTTGGAAAGCGAAGGTGGTCTTGCACGTAGATGGAAAATTTTGAGCCAGAGTAACGGCCCATCGGTGAAAAAGAGAACGAGGGGGGGGATAACCAATGAAAAAGAAAATGAGGGTGAAGCTAAATGCTCAAAGTGATCATAAGGAAACTTTCGAACTTCAGAAATAAGGGGAGCAATGTGACGGGGAAACATGAGGTCCTATAAGATCCGATGTGGCCTTTCCTGAAAAGAAAAAAGGGTAATGGTCGCGTGTCAAAGACTCAACGGGGGGGGGGTAGGTCCCAAGAACAGTTGAAAAACACGGGTGGCTTAATTAAAAGGGTGGCACAACGTCAAGCACTAACCTGTTCCGGGTGTGGTGTGGTAGCCACGCTTCCGAAAATCTGGAAATCGAGAAATACCTATATTGAACCAAGGGCGGCTAGAAACTCTGCGAAAATGGTTTCGTAACTTGATGACGGGGTAGGGAAGAGCTCTCGTCCTAGAGGGATCGTGGCATAAGACAGATTAGAAGGGCTTTTGGCAAAAATAGTCTTCGGGAGGGTGACGAGGATTGGTGTTCGTATGCAGGAGGGGGATATGATTAAAGGGAAACTGGCACGGGGCCTTGAAAGTAGTTCGCGAGAAGGGAAACTTGTGCGAGTCTAAAAGATTGAGACGCGGCGTATGGGTTCCATTCGGAGGATCCACCCGCGGGAAAGGAGAAGGTGAGTCTATTATAAAACTTAAACCGGCTGTTAGCGAAATACCTTGAAATCCGAAGTTGTCATTTGAAAAAAAAAAACAGTAGGCCGTCAGTGGAGCGCATGGGGGAGAGAGGGCAGAAGCGGTTCCTACAAGCATTGTGTTTGGGGGGGGGAAAAAGGTTTTAGCATCACTAAAGCGCCGGGACGTGAATCCTTCTGGCAGCTTGAAAAAGAAATCGAACAAGGGGTCGGCCATCAGCAGGGCCCAAGAGAGGAGGCTGGGCGAGGGAAAGTAGGCAGTAAAGCGCGCAGGTCAACCAGGACGAAAATGAACGGGCGTCAATCCAACGCAAGTAGTCCCTGCCGAAAGGAAAAAAGGGAGGCAGGGTTCAGTTGATCAGCGGCAAGGCGTGATACTAAGCAGACTTTGAGCAACTTCTACCCCAAGGGGGCTGGGGAAATTATCGGGTCCCAAGGGTCGCATCAAGAAAGAGTGCTTCGCCTCGGGCGTGTTGGCATATTGGAGCCATGTTGGTGGAGGGAAGTTATCCGCACACTAAAAATTCGCAAGTCAACCCATGAGAGGATTGCCACCGAACCTAATTCTCCTTCCAGAAACGGGAATCAAAGAAGGGGGAATCTTAGGGGAGAAAGAGTCCTTAGGACACTGAAGGAGTGCCCCTTGGGATCGAAAAAAAAAAAAACGGAGGATCAACAAAGAGTAACCTTTCTTTTGGTGTCCGAGGGGTTAGCTCGCAGCGACTAGAGGTCTTTTAATGTTCCGCTGCCGCGCATTTCCCCCCATTATGCGGGGGAGGCGGGGGCGGTACCAAATTTAAATTGCAAAACACCATAAAAATGCCAAAATGAATCCGAGCTCAAATGGGAAAAATACAAGTCAAAAGTACGCTAAAAAGGGTTGCGGTGAAAAAAATCGGTCTCAGTGCATCGGGAGAACCGCTAGATGGGCCCAAATGGTTCGGTAATCCGGGGAAAAAAAGGGGAATATCGCTGTTTGGGCAGGATGTGGGGGCTAAGAGTCTCTCTTGAATCGGACATTCTAAGAAAAAAGAGAGGAGATCTGAGGGTTTTCTAAAAAGGGCGGAACAATAACTGGGAAAAGGGTTACTGGATAAGTCTGCATAGGGTCGGTTCATCAGAGCGGAAAATCCGGTACAAATGGAGACGGGGCAAAGAATAAAAGTGCCGGATACAAGAACTTTTGGAATAAGCTTGCGTGTATAGTGTCTGTTCAAAATGTTAGCAGCCCAAAGGGCCATCTTCATGCCCAACCTCATAGGATATAAGCATTCCATCCGTTTGTTCATGAGGCTCTTATTCTCAGGGCAGTAGACAGGGCTCCTCATTCAGGAGATCAATATGATCAAGAGTTGCCCCGGGTGGGGTTTCCAAGAATCTGAGGAGGACCGTTCGGAACTTCTGGTTGAAAAAAACCACATAAGAAACTCATGTCACCTGCCCCAATCGCCATCGACTAACCGGCGCAACCTGGTATCTCGAACCAATATTTGACGTGTTTCCATTACGCGTCGGTAATGATCTTTTTAAGAAAAAGGTCGAACGTTTCTGCCACTTCTCATCAGCCCCCGCCTGGACCTGGTTGGAGTTAAGGCACAGTGGCGAAGCCGCGAGAAAAGTCATCAATGGGAAAATCGATTTGTCCAACCGGCTCTGATGGCATGGTTGGTAGAACGAAGTCCGGCAAAACAACTCTACGTGGGTTAAGGGGGTTAGAAAAACGGGGTGAAGCGGACCAAGCCGGGGATAAGGGACTCCACAAGCTCAAACAACAAAAAAAACCAACTGAGGCAGCGCACGAATCTCACCCATTGAAAAAACTCCCTGGAGTCTTTGACGAATGGTCGTGCGCCGTTTGGGGGCGGCAAAAAAAAAGGATCCTAGGTCGACCCCTGACGCGGTTAGCGGAGTCTGGGGATATCGATTTCAAAAAAACGTGCATTAAGAAGGTGATGGCCTTAGGCTTGTTGCCAGTAAAGGGGTAAAAAAAAAAAAGGCCGAAATAGCGATTACATAAAGAATCTCGACTCGAGGTGAGAAAGCCCATAGCCTATTAGTGACAGATCTTTTTTTATTACTCTAGGGACCAATGTTCCATCGAAAGCCAAAGTAGCGCAATTAACGCCAAAAAATGTGGACCGGAGGGAAGTTGTCTCGGGATTTTGGAAAGCCGGAGGCGTGAATTTGAATTTAAGCGGCGGGGGCTTTGACTCGGCAGTAGCGCAGGGGGGGACGCTGAGGGGAAACGCGATAAAACTTCTCGAATACATATCAATAGAGGTTCAATGTCGGGGTCCGGATCCACGTTTCTAATCATTAGAACCGGAAGCGGGCGTGATAATCGGATCTGCCCGAAACGGACATGCTCTGATATTAAGCGGGGCCGGTTCTAAACGAACGGCAGACGTAAACATGACCCCGATCCCTGCAGACCGGGTACAAAGCGACAAGGGGGGCTCAATTTACGCCTCAAACGCTCGAAACAAGGGGGCAACTCACTTCCAAGAGTTGTTCGAGTAACTGCAGTTAGCCGCGAGAGGCGACTGGAGAAAAAGCACCCCAACCCCCCCCGGTCGGGACTGACATCGACTTTGATTGGCCGAAAACGGCTCTGACCAAGCATCAAGGACCGGATTCAATTGTCTGCAAGGGGGGCTCATAATACAGGACTGATATGAGACCGCATAGACAGCAATCGGCACACCCGACAACAAACCAATCTGGATTTGGGGGTCTAAGACCACTTGCTCTACAGGGCTTCGAGGAATGAGACATACGATTCCGAAGGTAAAAAGTGCGGAGTGCTGGACTAAAGTATCCCGAAGCCGGAGGACTAAGGCAGGAGGCACGGTGGCTTCCTCCAAGGGAGGGGTAATCAGCCGAAAAAAAAATGAAAGGGTTATCAGGTCATAAGTAATAACGCGGAGGCACTTCCTGCAAACACGGGCGACAACCCTGCCCACCCCCTCGTCCGTCGATGGCTAAGGGGGGGAGTCCTTGGAGGCGGAAGAAGGGGGGAAAAGACCAAAAACTGGCGTGGAAGCCCGGGGGTTAAAGACTCAGCGAAACCCCCAATTGAAGTAGGAGAAACCAGTTTGACCGGCAAAGACGTGAGAGGGGAATTGGGGGAACGGGGCTAAGCGGCACCTTCACTTGGCAACTTAAGGTGCGACTGCAGGTGCAAAGGAAAGACTTGAGCGAAAGTTTTGGCATTGCCCGGAACATGATTCAAAAAGGATGCCCATATGCTGTGCGGCTCCGATTTTCCCTGTGTAAAAAGGGGGAATTCTGTAAGGAAGACTGACAAGGGTTTCGCAATAAAGCGAAGGGTGCGCGAGTGATTCATCGATTTCAAAGAACTAAAATCCACGGCAACACTGGCAATGAAGAAGGCTATCCGTGGTACGGAAGCATCATTTTGCCTCCTTCAAAAGAAGCCAGGGCGCATGAGGATGGCGGGGCTGAGAGCAATACACCAAAGAATGTGGGTCAGAAGCTTTCGAATTCGTGTTAAAACCTTCTGTTTTAGTGGCGCCAAAGGCCGACGGGGTGAACAAAAAATTGGCGAGGGGAGAGTTGAAACCGGCTTCACCAAACACCATGGCACAGAAAGCAAAGATCGCATCAGGGGCGCCGGGAAGATTGGGTCGATCGGAGGGAAAGACTTCAAACGAGAGGTGTCAACACTCGGGAAGAATTCGACGAAGGGATTTTTCTCGGTGGAAATCGAAACTTAGGGAAGGGTGTCTTATTACATCAAGCGCTACTACTGTGGCCCTGGGAAGGAGGCGCCGGTCTCAGTGGGTTGGAGAACAGCAAGAAGAGGGACAGCTCAAGCTAGCAAATATTCACACGCATCCAAGCTTGAAAGTACCACAGGCCAAAGCGTTGCAGACTCTGAAACAGAGGAAGAAGCTCGGTAGACTGTGAGAAAATTGGGAGGGGAAAAAGCAGTCCGATATTCTTGTAGACGGGGGAGGGGCGGCGGCTCCGAGAGAACGCCTTCGGTTTTCTTCACCATAAACCAGCGGCAGGATACAGCAGCAGCGTCCTTACAAAACTTAACGCGCTGAAACGGCACGACATAGTCGGAGGCTGAAGGCACTGCGCTGTGACACCAATCGAAAGTCGCCAAGTTTGGGCCAGCCCCGAAGGTTCAACGGTGCGAGAAGTCGAAGGAAAAAAAAAAGTCGAGAGGGAAAGGGCGATGAAAACTGAAGGAACATGTGGGGGGGCACGAAAAACTGCCCCCACGCCAGGAGCGAACCCTCGAGGTGGGCAAGATGATCAGGACGTTGCTCAGAGAACGATCGGAAAGAATTAAAGAGATGGCGGACAAAATTGAAACACAGGGTTCGGGGGTGAAAGACTCGAATCCAGGGTGAACAGAAACTGGGAAAAGGGAAAAGTCGGAACTGATGTCTATCTATTAACCGACAAGGTACCCTAGGACTTGATTCGAACGACGGGAGGCGCCATAGAGGATTCAAACGTCAGGAATCTGCGGCATGCGCCGTAGACCGGCAGCGCCGTTGCCAAACCTTAAGGTCAAATCGGATAAAAGGAAGGAATAGAGACCCATTGAATTGCCATTTTACACCTGGAGTTACCTTCAAATCTTCACCCACCTAAACCGCCCATTTGGTGTGTGTTGGTCTTGTCGCCTTTTCAATCCTGGTTCGAGACAGAGGGCCGGCCAGCCCTTCCGTAGCAAAGAACAATCCCCCCTTGGTAGCGGAAAGGCGTTCTCCTCCGAAGATCGTGCCCGTCTTACAAAACACGGTGCTTTCCCATGTCTAAGTCCTCACATGGTGGGTAAAATTGAACGTACAACGGCCCTTCTTGTGATAGGAATTCGCATACTGACCTTTGGTGTGGGGGGGGGGTGGAAAACACCCCGTAATTTGGGACGAAAAACTGTACTGGGGGGACCCATTCTAGAGATGGACGGTCATCCGTGGGGGAATGCTTCCTGAGCAGTAGGTGTTTTCGGGCGGCCAATCGCCCAGTCTGCAAAGCACTCCGTCCGTAGAGAAATTTGAAGCGGCGGTCCATTGTTAAAAGCCCAACAGGCCCATCTTTCTTTGGGTAGGCTACCGCATGAAACTGGGAAGGGGATTCAGAGAAATTTCCGGGTATTATGCCGCGTGCCATGAAACCGTGTTTGCTGATACTTGGATTTTGTTAGATCTGGAGTCGATGCGGGGGCTCGAAAAGAGGAGCACGTGCTGGGGCGCGATTCTGCGGTTTTGCGAAAAGGGCCGTGGGGGGTTCCGTCATACAAGCCTCATGCATCGGGGCTGGACTAGGGGGACTTTTCGTGGCGCCCGTTCCGCAGAAGGGGCGGGGGCTGCTTGAAGCCATCGACATAGTGCGTCGACGGATGATCCTTAAATCCGACGTTACCGCAGGTTGGTTGGGAGCCGCAAGGGTGCCCTTGGTAACCGTTAAAGATTCTTCTTAAACGAGAGGGGAAGCCATGACCTCTTGAGGCCAGGGGACGGAACGTTGATCTTGAATCCGGAGCTTGCTTCGATCAGATCGGCGGTCAAAAAGAAGGGCCAAGCAAGGTTTCGGGAAGATAGGGGGTCCAGCGTCCGCAAAGCAAGAGACAATTTCCCCGAAGCCAAAACTTGCTGCAAGTGGTAAACCAACGGAAGGAGAAGGCCTCGGAAACTGCGCGAGTTGGGGAGTAGGGTAGTGCCTTGGGGGGAAAGGAGACGGGAGCCAGGCTTGGGGAACTTCACTCTGCCACAGCAGGCTCCTTAACTTCCACTCGGAGCAAGGGGGGAGAATAAAGAAGCAGCGCCTCGGCGATATTTTCTGCCGTGGCGGCGGACGCCGCCAAAAAATCGCCAATCCAAAGCACTAAGAGGCAATAAAGATTAAAAACCGCCGTTGAAAGCCAAGTGACGAAACGCGACGCAAGCAGGAGATAGAAGTGCCCGCTTGCAAACAAACCAAGGGGGTCGAACCAAAGAATCCAGGGGGGTTCAATGTCCATTGGGAGCGACGATCAAAAACTTCTGCCTTCGGGGGCGCGAAAACAAGGAGAAAAAGATTGTTTGAAAAAGGGGACAGCAACGGCACAGGAGCGGCACCTTATCGGAGCAGGACGGTGAAATCCCGGCAGGAAAAAAAGGGCACGGATGAGGCAGAGTATCAGACCTGCTGGGTAACGAAAAAGACAACGTACAAATACGGTTTCTTGGGAACAAATAGACGAAATCTGCAAAAGTTCTACTTATACACGTTTTCAGGCAAAAAGGTGCTGTTCACCCCTTTCTCCACTATATATATAGAAAAGAGGACGCATGCACCGCAGCCAGCGCCGTGGTGTATTGGGATCGTCCAACCAAAAAATGGAGGTGACAGTCCGTTCCGCCTGACTAATTAAAAGCTTGTGCGGGTCGGGCAAGTCGAGGCAGCTCCCGGACTGGGAACCCCGCGCATTCCAACAACAACAGGAAAATAGGGTAAAGCCGGCGGATTGCACTCAAAGACCGCCCGAATAAGAAAAGGTTCTGTTCGCGACACTCTTCTCACATCTTACATGCCAATCTTTTTTAATCGCCATCAAGACTCTGAGGTCAGGGAACAATAGGGGACGTTCGGGCACATAAGTCGTCCAGACGAAGAGACGTGGCAGGTGCAAGAGGGGAGATCCGAAACCGGACTATTGCATGTACCGGGCTTTAATGAGCACCGACGCTGGCAGCTGCGGGGAAGCCCCCGGGGCGGTCACGTGGTTTTTGACCAAGATCCTGGGCCGATTTACCCCTCCTCTACGTGTTTTGAAAAGGTTGAGGGTTCCCATCGGCCAAACCAAAGTGAAGAAATCAAAAAAAAAAGCGGGATCCAACAGCATCTTCCGCCCGAAAAGGAGAAAAACCGACCTGATTCAGTGGGTGTCGTCCATTTGGTTGCTCGTCAACTTCGCTTTCACAAAAGCGCAACGGCGTGAAAAGTCTTGCGTGAAGCAAACAGGAGGGACGAGCTGTGAGAGGAAACGCCCGATATGGGGCGGGGACGGCGCAATGTGCGCAGCGCCAAATGAGGCATCTCGAACGCAGGGCGTATGGAGAGAAAAAAATCCCGATTTAAGAGATTTTCCCACTCACGTCGAAGAGGGATTTAACGCCTAAGAGACTACTAAACCTTTTCCAGCGCTATGGTGGGGGGGAAAGGTCTGGGGTCCCTGGGCGCACTCAATGGATCCGGGGGTCATTAGTGGAAGACTGCCCTACTGGGTCAACGTAAAGAACTCCGGTGCACGATTGGCGCCGGTTTTCACTATGAATAAACATAAATTTGCAAAAGACTATTTACGGGGGAAACGGTCCAAAATCATTATCCGAAGCGTCGGTAAATGGCCTATCCCAGGCACCAGATTCATATGTGGGGGCGTCTACTGTTTACAGTCAAAATCCGTAAAATCAAGGGTCCTGGAGTATTCCAAGTCCGTAGATAATAGGGGGCTATCTGAAGTCCGTGTCCTACGAGTCATAACGGTTAAACGAATTCTAGCGTCCCATGTAGACAACCAGAAAATCGACATCCCCTCTTCGTTGCTCATCTAATTTTATGGCTCGGACACGTCTAGGATAAAGAGATGCTGGCGTAACCGGATCCAGGGGGGCGGCCATCGTCATCGTGGAATACTAAAAACAATAATTGCTGAGTCCTGCGTTTAATTCCCTGTGGTATTCGACCCTGCCTCCGACTATTCTTTAATTGCCCGGTGCAAAGGGGGCTAGACGTCTCACCGGAGCCTACGGCCGGTCAGGAAACTTCAGGTTCTGAAAACGACCCGAAAAGAAAGGCTTCAGCGAAGGGGGAAAACGTGCGAGGAAATCTTGAGTGGCTCGGGATGTCGTGAAAAAGGGGGCGATCCTGGACTACAACGTCACGCAAACCCGGTCAGTGGGGACCAGTCGTTTGGGGTTCAACCTAAGGAGAAAGCAAGAGGGCTAGTAATGAACCACATTCCAAATGAAAGAACGGAATTGGGGGGGAAAAGACGGCAAAAGCGAAGATGGAAAGGAAGGAGGCGAGAAAGGCCGGGCCCGCGATGGTGTTCACTCACCTATCTCGATGCGGGTTGCACACCGAAGGAAGACGCCAACCAACCTCCCAGGGGGTGACGGATGTGTACTAACCAGGGCGAAACGGCATAGGGCGCAAAACGCTGCACTTGGGGGGCCGGTGGGGGAGTTTCGGGCTAGGCAACGTCTTCGTTCTCGAAGTCAGTGCGCAATCTAACAGTGGCGACTACGTTTCAGTATTACTAGGTAAAAGTCGACGGCAAGAAAGGATCCAGGGGGAGAATCGTCGATCATTTCGCATTTTGCACAGATCTGCCCCGGCCACGCCGAAGGATGTTTCTGTAACTGTTGACGGACACAAAAGGGGGCCGGATTATCAGTCAACGCAGGGAGTGAACCATTCGGAACTTTGAGAGGCAGTCAACGGCCCTAGAGCAATCACGATTAAAGGCATCGCTGGCCCATGTCCAGCACACCAAAAGAAAAATTTTAAGAAACTGAGCTGGGCTAAGGAGTGCCAGTCAAAGTCTACACGAGCGCTAAACGATTTCAAAAGCACGGGGGGTGAACAACTGTACCTCTACCGAGGGGTCCAGCGTTTGGAGGGGAAAAGCTCTCGCAAATCAAAGGGCGGGGCGCCGGTCCTTACCTGGGTCTGGGAAGAACGCAAAGAAGGATTGCGGAAAACCTACGCGGGGGAGACGGAGAACCGGAAAAAAAAGGGATTCGAAGCAACG
>Ga0179591_1379741_pt1 | contig 16875 bp, 22 predicted proteins | sample CZOMad2_1_08_16f_FD_182891 | JGI IMG/M metagenome (GOLD analysis project Ga0179591, IMG submission 182891) | Vadose zone soil fungal communities from Angelo Coast Range Reserve, California, USA - CZOMad2_1_08_16fungal (PacBio error correction) | ecosystem: Environmental > Terrestrial > Soil >...
CGGGTTCCCCAAAATTCCGTGGTGTTGTAGTTCCGCAATCGCGGAAAAAGCGGCGTAAAGGTTTGTTGGCAGAGACAACAAGGGGAAGAAAAGTGAAACGGGAAAAAAAGGGGGAAACGGGTAAAGCCAAAAAGGTTTCTGGTAGTCTGGGGGAAAAAATCTGCGGACAAATGGTTTTTGGTTTGGGTTTTTTGGGGTGTTGGGGGGGTGTTCAATCTTTTGGGTTTGGGACGTCTGAACAAAAACAAGACAAAAAAACACGAAAAGCCTCCCCTCTGGGGGGGGACGGGAACTATTCATGATAAAGGAGCACTTGGTAAGAAGAAAAAAAAACAAAACTTCTTCCAACGAAGGTCAATGCTCTGTTGGGGGGGTGAATTTCAGACACCCTCGGTGTTTTGAAAACTGTCAGGGGGTTGTACTACGGTGCAGTCTTCGCCTGATGTGGAATCGCAGCGCTAAAAACCTAAACAAAAAAAACGGGAGAGTATGTATTAAGAAGTAAAGTGTTCCGATTTACAATCCAGTCAGCCTAAGGAAAGCGACAATCCTGTTTGATTTGGGAAATAACGGGTCTGATTTCTCCTTTTTCGTAGCCTTATTCGAAACTCGACCCACCAGAGTAAAAGAATTAGACAGAACTAAATAGTCAGGGATAGAACCTGACCGGGGAAATCGTCAGAAAACTGGGACGATTAACCTGTGAAAAAAAAAAGTTTCCGTGGAAAGGAAATGGCATTTTGGGGGGAGGATAAACGATGCGACCTCAAACAAGCTGGGTGGAGTTCCAAAAAAGACAAGTTAATGACCAACTCCAAGCGGGGTTAGGGGAAAAAAAACCTGTGGGGGTCAAAACGCCGATCTGAAAAGAGTCCCTGGCCTTCAAAAGAAAAAAAAACGTGAGAGTTCAATTTGTCACAAAGTTGAAGTAGGTTTAGGTTGGGGGGAACTCTACACCTTGAAGTGCCGGGATTTTTTGGTAAAGTCAAAAAAAAAAAAAAAAAAAGGGTCAATTTCAAGAGAACCGGAAGGATTCCTTCAAGTTTGGGCTGATTCCGGGAGAGTTAAAAATGGTGAAGGGGGCTGATTGGCGGAGGACTGAGGTTTTCGATCAAGGTTGGGAGGAAAAAAATCTGTCATGGGGGGGGGGGAGTGGCCCCTTCTGGTTTAAAAGGACAGCCTTGGAAGCGGGGGGGCCTTGGACAAAGACGTGGGAGTGTGTCCTCCACCGCAAAAGATCTAGGGGCGGGGGGGGGGGGGGAAAATGCTACTTTGTCTGGGTGTGTAAGGACACAGTGGGGGGTTTTAGAAAAGCTGGCCCAAAGAGGTCCCGGGGGGTATATATCGGAGTGCGGTCAGGAGGTTACGGAGGAGTGGGTTTTTGAAGGTGGGGTGTGGAAAACGGAAATCCTTTGGGGGGTATTCTCCGGACGGGGGGTGAATTGTGTAAAAGATAAAAGAAGAGAGGCAGCGAAGGGCAAGTAAGAGGGGGGTGTGTAGAGAACCGTGGGAAAAGTTGGAGCATTTGGGGGTTCACTCAAGTTTGGGTGTCGGGAAACGAGAACACCGGAATTTGGGGAAAAGAGTGGTTGGATTAAAACCTCAAGGGGGGGGGGACGACATTTCACAACCGCAAGAGTTAAAAGGCACCGGAAAGGTGGGCATAAAAGTTCTGAACAGAGGAAAAATGGGGAGAACATTAAGAAGTGTAGAAAGTTTGGATAATTCAACGAAGTCCGTTATTAAAAAAAAGAATGTACAGTCTCTAAAAGACATTGGTCACGTCATTTAGCACCGGCAACGTTTGTGAAGAAAAAAGGGGGTTTCACGCTCAGTTAAACGTAAGACCGTATGAAATTACGGATATGGAAATCAAAGTGAAAAAAAGATTGGTGAAAAAAAGGTTGGTTGTGACCCAGAATTAAAAAGAAGAGAGGCGAGTGTGAGTTGGGGAAAGGGACGGAAACCTATGGAGGGAGGGAGAAAAAAAATAAAAAGAACAAAACCATTAAGGTATTAACCCGAGAAAGGGGATCAGCAGGGGGAAGCAGTTAGACCGATGGAAGGGGGGGGTGCCTCCACAGTTTTTGGAGAAAAAAAAAGTGTGTGACAGAAATTAAAAACGGGCCAGTAAAGTATGGGAGGTTCATTGTTTCAAATTTACGGGAGGAAAAAAAAGGTTGGAAAAAGACAAAAAAAGGAAGGGGGGGGGGGGGGGGGAAAGGGTAAAAAAAAGGAAGTACCGGGGGGGGATATATTCTACAAAAGAAGGGCTCAAACGACGTGCGTCGTCTCCAATTCTGGAAAGAAATCGGGAAAACGCTGGTGAGACCGAGAATCACAAAGCTATCAAGGACATCGACTAGGGGGGGGGGGGGAATCCCATTTTACTGCGAATGTGGGACCAAAGGAAAGAAAAGGAAGGAGGAACTGGGGGAAAAAATGTGGGGGAAGGAATCTTATTGGAAGAGTGGAGAAAAAGAGGGTAAACAGGGGTGGAAGACAGATTTTGTGGGATTTGACCTATTGTTGAGTAGCCAGGCAAGGGGATTAGTGGAAGTAAAAAAGCACGATGTCACACATGATGTCAAAAAAAAATGGGCGGAAGGGGTAGGGTACAGAAAACAGTGTTAAGTTTCACGGACAAAGAATGATTAAAATGGATGAACTGTAAACGGTTTCCCGGTATAAAAAGAAATGTACAACGACCGTAGGGATAAAGGGTTTTGGTTGGTTTGCTGGAGGGTTTTCCCGAAAGGGGGGAAAAGACGGAGGTTTTCTCAAAAGCGGGGGAGTCAAACTAGTGGGGGGGGGAAAAAATTGCCTCATGAATATCCGGGAGGGAATGGAGGAAACATACAACGAAAAAGAAGTCAAATATACTAAAAATGAAAAAATTTGGGGAATTTTCGGGGAAGGGGACTTTGCTGGAAATTATTTAAGATGGGGAGGAAATGGGACCGCGGAAAATCACACACTAGTGCGGGAAAGGAAAATCTAAAATTTAGAAGGGAAAGGAGGGTCCTATTAAATAACAAGTACTGGATGATGTGTTCTCTGAAGCCGAGGACTAAGTAATGGAAGGGTTCAGCCAATTCCGATCTTGCGGTGGGAAAATAAAGGTGCGGGACCGTGACCAAACAGGTTTGAAAAACACAGGGGTGCTTATAGCAGAGGATAAGGAAAGCTGGGGTAAAGTGGGGGGAGGGGTGGGCAAAAAGCCACCGGAGGGAAAAGAATGTTTTTGGTTGACACGGGCCTCGAATTCAGCAAACTTCCGGAGACGAATTCACGAACTTTCTCGGGGGAAAAAAATGTATGTAATCGGGCGAAACGGCAACCAGGTGGATTGGTTTGGTAGCTGAACTTCCCTGGAAAGGGAAAAAAACGGGTGTTGGCAACAAGACGAAAGGAAAGATGGGGGATTGCAAGAAAGGCCAAGCCGGTCAACTTCTCGCCAAAAAAAACGTCGCGAAGCAACCTGTTTTGCTGCAGTAAAGGTATGGAACCCCAAGAACTGCCGATTTCCACCGAAGCGGGGGGGTTGGGAAAGTTGTGGGGGGGTGTTTGGGGTTCGTACGTGGACGAAAAGCAGTTTCAGGAGGAGGCCAAGAAAAAAAACTTTGAACAGTCAAAAAAAAGGGGGGGAGGGGAGCGTGAAGGAGTTAAAGCCAATTGCCAGGGAAGCAGCCGGATCTTATGTTGCTGCATGGAAAAAGTGAATTTTGGGTTGGGACTGCCAAAAAAGGGGAGGCAGCGGAAAAGAAAAGGGCTTTTGTTGGGGAAATTGAAGAAGGAACGCGGCCAAAAACTGAATGAGTGGCAAACAATAATCCGTGGGCGAAAAAAAAAAAGGATTCTCTGCTGACTGGTTGGGAAAATCCAGACAAAATAAGAAAAAGTGGGAAAAAAACAAGAAGAACTCGTGATGAATGACGGGTTGGACTTAGGAAGACGTAAAAAGACAAAATTGCACACTCAGGGGGGAAAAAATGCGACCAGGCGGTCAAAAAAAATCGGAGCCAAAAAAAGAGCAGCCAAAAGTGTCATTTTGGGGGGGGGAAAAAGGGGTATCAGGAAGGAGGACAGAAAGATTGTGGTCCAAAAAATAGGAAAATTGGAAGATACTCTGTGAGGGAAGGTAAACGTAGGAAACCACGAACTCGCCATATAACTGTCAACAGGGGCTAGTCAAACAAAAGGGTGGGGGGTGCGAGTGGGACATGAGCTGACAGTCAACGGGGAGTGGGCCGGGTGGAAGGCGTGTGGAAAAAAGGGTGTGTGGAAAAAGAAAAGGTAAACTACAAAAACATACCAAAAAAAAAACATTAAAAAGAAAAGAAAAAAAATACACACTAAACGGGGGTCACACCCGGCTAAAAAGTACAAAAAAAATAACAATGGGGGGGGGCCACAAAACAAAGGGGGGGGGAAAAACTCATAGCAGTGATGAAGAGGGAAAAAAGGAGGCAAAAACTGTGCTAGCATGTACTTCGATGAGAAAAAGGTGGCATTTTGCCATATGGTGGTGGCGGCTACAGTCAAATACTATAGACATATGCAATGCATCAGGCTCTCAAAACATCAAGGGAATGTCTTCAAGGCGGCACGGGAGGCGTAACATTGGGGGTGATGGGTCTGTCGTGGACCGGGGGGGGACGAAATTTCATAAGACTTCGAAGGGCCGAAAAACTGGGATCCGAAAGACGCAGGGTTGTCAATGTTTGGCGGCAACGGGAAAGGGAAGCTTCGTATTTTGTCACAGGGGAAAATTGGGGTTTGCAAAGTGCAGGGGGGGGGTCGAAAGAAAAGGGGAAGCAAGCACAGGCTTGTCAATGCGGTAAAAAAAAAAACATGCAAAGTCGCATGGGGTCTTTATTTCAGCAGCCGGAAGCCGAACTGGCGCAGAAAAAGGAGCTGCCACAATGAAACGAGGGGGAAACAAAGCCCGTGGCCCTAAGATCAAAAAAAACGCGTGTCTGGCGAGGAAAAGAAAGGTACACCGCGGCCTGACGGACCAGCGGAGCAGGATTCACGGGGAGGGGAAGGAGGAATCGAAAGTTGTAGAAAAAGGATCAAAAAAAGATCAAAAAAAAAGGAAAAAAAAAAAACACCCCCAAAGCTCGGAATCAACCAACAGGAGGGGGGAGGTAGGTGGAAAAGTGGGACTAGGAGGGAAAAAATACGGGGGGTCCATAAGACCCACCGGGACTAACCGGGGGTTTGAGAGAGTCCCGATTCTTTGCAGTCAGGACCGGAGGTGGCTAGGGGAAAAAGGGCAATGGAAACCTGGAACTTTTATAGTGTCGCGTTGGGGTAAGTAAAACGATAGGGTCAAGTTTCACAAGGTTTTTGTGTTTTTTTGGTCTCAAGTTCTCCATTACCAAAAAGGGATAAGGGCCAAAAAGTCCAGAGACATCAACCACTCATGATGCCAAAACAGGCACCCAATTCAGAAGGTGACTTGGGGGCAAGCATGGGGGGGATAGAAAGGTGAAGCACCCGTCACTCGAACCGAGTCCCGGGTCAAGGGGAAAAACAAAAGTAGGAAAAGTTTGTCAACTTGTCCCGAGGGGGGGGGCCAAAAGAACAATATCGCGGCATCCCAAAAGTCAAGACAAGGACGGCCTGGTCCGTCTCAACCCGGGAGGGATTGAATACATAAGCTTAACGCCCACCCAGAATCAAAAAGTAGGTGGGGGACGAACTGAAAATAAATTCCCAGGCACAAATGACCACCCAAATTTCTTGGGGTTTTGTTGGGCCAGAGAGACGCCCCAACTTGAAAAAGACCTGCAGATGTCGGCAGGTTGTCCCAAGGGAGATTATCGAGGCCCAAAGGGGGGTAAAAGGACAACAAGACGGAAATCATACCAAAACCTCGGGGAAAGGGAAAGGAAATTTACTAATCACACAAGGGGCTAAAGCCCGAAACCAGTAAATCACAACTTCAAACTGGGTCAAGTGGGAATAACGGGAAAAATCGAGGGGGTGTTTAGTTCCCGATACGTAAACGGGGACATAAAGGGCATCATCGAAACTCTCGTAATAGAAAAATGTGGGAAGATGATGTAGTCGGGAAAAGAAATAATCCGGGACTGAGAATGCAAAGACTCCTGAAAAAATAAATGAAAAGGAGGGACCCAAAAAAAGAAAATTTTTGGGGATGACACGAAATCGGTGGTGGGGTCCTAATGAGTGGGAAAGGAAACCCTCGGTGACAGGGTTACGTTGGGAAAAGGGGAATGACAGGAGCAAAAACCGATGTCCAGGGTTGAAAAATGCAAAATACGTACAAAAAAAAGTTTCCTCGAGGTGGGGGAATCTTCAAAGCTAAAAAACAGGCGAAAGAACGAACGTGGGAATCAGACAAAACAGTAAGAAGAAGAAGCTGGGTAACGCAAAAAGAGAAAGCACCGCCAAAATTCTCTTAAAATCCATAGGTTTGGCAGATTTGGGAAACCTTTCCAGTTTCAACAAACAACAAATTTTTCCCAGACACGACGTCAAGGAGCAATTTGGAGGCAAAATCACTTCAGCAAGACGCAGCTACGAGGTGGGCAAATGTGGCAAAAAAGGGGGGGCAAATAGTCTTCGGGGCAAAGCGCTGTGTTCCCACAAAGGGGAACGTGAGGGAGAAAAGAACCCAAACGCAGGCCGTGTTACGATCAAAAGATCGAAAAAGCAAAATCCCATAGTTCACCGCCGGGTGGGAAACAGGGGGGGTTAACACAGCACAGTGGGGGGTGCAAACGGAATAAAATAAGGGACACTGGTGGGAACAACCTTTGGGGAAGAAAAGAGGCGAAGAATGGGGGGGAGGCCGGCACGACGCCTCCTAGTAAACCCGATTCGAAAGAGACTCAGAAATATAATTTGCATATGAACAGGGTTAAACACAAGGGAGGGGACATGAAGAGAAAACAAAACCTACAAAAAGACCAAAATTTGCTGACGTCGGGAGGCCATTTAAATTTGGGAAAAAGGAAAGGGGAGAGCCGGTTCGAAAAAAACCGCTGATCGGCGTTCAACAACAAAAACAAACAGGGGATACAGGGGTGAAAGATTTGTTGACACAACGCGACCTCCATAAAGAAAGTCGAAATCTAATTAGACGCAAGACAGGGGTGGGCCCGGGGGGGAGTTTAAAACGGAACGATTATCTTTTTGAGGGCACCCGAAGCCAAGACAGTTAAGGAAGGAGGGGAAAGTCACATCCAAAGAAATTGAAACGTATGCTGATAAGGAGGAAAGAAGGAAGAAATCAGATTTCCGTCTTACTTAATAGTGGCCAGGTAGGCTAAAAAAATTCGACGATAACCAGCAGAGAGGGACGTGGAGTGTAAGATCCAAAACCCCAGCCTTGGAAAAGAAATCAACATAAGCATATAAAACGAAAAACGAAAAGCAGAATCGCAAACGGGGGGTGTTGCCAGACACGGTATTCATGTGTTACGGGGTATTAGACGCTAAATTAGGTGTCCTCATCCGAGGAGGACGCATAATGGGATCGGAAAAGAGTTTAAACACGGGGCCTTGTTTGGTGAAAAAAAAGAGTTAGGGGAAGTACCAAATAGGAGTTGGAGGGGGTTGGGGGGCAATAAGGCAAAGCAGCGAGGAAAGACAAGTTCAACTTTAAAATACCAATAGCCCACAACAAAAAAATAAGAAATGTAAGGGGGTGGAGATAGGGATACAAATGTGACGTTGTAAATGAGCCAATTATTGTAGGAATATAGTGACAAAATAATCACAATGGTGTTAACCAAGCTAGGGACAGAAGTTTGACGCAGAGTCGTGTTTGGGAACAGCGTGAATTTCCAGGAAAAATGCGCAAAAACGCTTGGCCTATCCACCACTCAGCAAAATCCCATGGCCCTGCAAACCATCTGTGAAAAGGGGGGGGGGGGTGACCGAGGAGAGCAAATCTTCCCCAAGACTATCGATGCGAAAACGGGATGAGAAAGGATTTGTGTAGTAGGGAGGTTTCTGAGAGAACATGTCAATGAAAACAACAAGCGAGTAAAAAATACAGAAAAAAACAAAACAGGAAACCCCCAACACCGAACGGAGGGTCAATGGAAGTGAAGAGAGGAAGAGCTGAAATCAGAGCTTGGTAACGAGACAAACTGATCAAAGACTCTTGTGTAAGTTAAGATTTTGGAAGGAAAAATAACTTGGAACAGCAGGTAGGGGGGAAAATTCGGTGAGCATCTCACACAAGGGTCCAATTAAACATTGTTTTAAGGGGGGAGAAAAAATTAAACTTGGGTGTTAAAAAAAACTTGGCCTGTGGTGGGGTTTGGGAAAATTTTTTTCCAAAGAGAAAATTGTCAAGATCCTTCTGGGTTTGAAAAAGGAAGAGAATGAAATAAGACTTGACAACGACAATGTTTTGGGGTTGTTTTCCGCAGTTTTCGTTGCTTTGTTACCGGACCATTGAAAAAAAAGGCGGACGCCGAAAAAAAGTTGTACAGTCTCGGGGAGGGACACAAAAACGGCGGGGGAAAAATTAAGAAAAGAAACAGGGCAATGAATGTTGTTGGTGGGCTAGGGGTGAAAATCCCAATCCCGCCTACGAGGCAGTATTTTAAAACTGCGTTCCCAAATTAACAAAACAATAGCCCAATAGCGGCTTGGAAGGGGGGAAACAGCTGTGGGGGAAAAAGGGGCTCAAATCAAGGAATTGCGTGGGGTTCGTGAAGAATAATTGGGGAAAGACAAAAAGACTGGGGTGTCATCCAAATGAGAGGGTAATAAAAAAACAGAAAGTAAAAGATTTTGGAACAGAATAAAATTGCGGAAGTCAGAAAGTAAGGAGGTGAGCTGCTTGAGTGGTGGAACGAAAACAAAATAAAAAAAATAACAAAAGCGCCTCAGGTATGAGACTTTATAAACGGCACATGTACGGCACTTTGTGGGGTCCTGGGAACTTTTTTGAAAAGACAAACACTTGGAATGCCAGGGATTAAGCAAATGGGTGTAAGCTGTATCACAAAAATGGGGGGGTAAAGTGGGGGGGAAAAAACCCACTCAGTACCGACAGAGGCAATTAGTGGAATTGCTCATCGGAACCGAACCCATTTGGCAAAACTGCGCCAACGGGGTAAACCAAAAAGCGCAAAAAGGGAAAAGGTTGAAAGTTCTCGAAAACCGGAGGGAGTGTGGGTCGCGAACCCGGAAGCTCGGACGTTTGAGGGGAGGAAAAACACATCTCAGGGAAGGCCCTGCGCCAGAACTCCAGAGGAAGTGAGGCAACAAAGAAACCCACAAAAAAAAAGACCAACACCCGCGACACCAACCGAATCACAGGAGGGAGAGAAAACGAAAAGTTGAAGTCTCTCTCGACAGGAAAGAAACAATCTCTCCCATTCACACAGGACACTCTAAGAGAGTCAGTACTCTCCAACAATTCAATGTAAAGGACGACAAACAGGGAAAGAAAAATAACAGGATGGGGGCCCAATTGATTTTGCATGGAAAGGAAGTCGTGGAGACACGAAAGAGTGTTTCAAAAAGCTCCTACAGGTTTGGCCAAGAGTGGCGAGGGGGGGAGACGAATTGAGGTCAAAAAAATCATGACGAAAAGGTGAAGCTCTCTAAAGCATAAAGAGCTAAAAGTAGAACAGAGAATGTGTGGACAAAAATCCGCCCACTCCGAGCAAAAAGAAGAAAAATCCTTGGCAAGAAGCAGATCACGAACAAAGAAAAATTCAAATTAAGTCGCCACATCTTTAAAAAAATATAACCGACAGACATCTGATAGGTGGACAAAAGTTTGAAGGAGCGCCCCCCCCACCCAAAAAGTGTGATGAGGGGTGGCAACCGGAAAGGGAGGGGAAAGAAGAAGGGGTAACAGGGGGGTTGAAAAGTTCCAAGTACCACGGTAAAAACAAGATCGAGTAAAAGAAGTCAGGAAATGTTCGTACCGGGGGTAAAAAGACCACTTCTTAGAGTCCGGAGTCCAGGGAAACAACAAAAAAAGGTCTGTAAGGAATACGGTGTGGTGGGAACCATCAAGAAGAGGGAATTAGAAGTAAAACTCGGTAAGATGTAAGGGGTGAGACCAGTAGAAAATTGTGTTCGTTCAAATGGCAAAAGGGGTGTTGTTGGTTTGTCCGTTCTGACGGGCAAGCAAATCATTGAACAGGCGAATCAATGGGTCAATTGAAAAGAACCGGAGTAAAACTCACTAACCCACGGCAGGGTGTGGGGGGGGTGGGTGCCGTTAACAAAATCAAACATGGGGGGGTGACGGGACTCCTGCAGGGGAGAAGTAGGGGTGGAAACAGGAGTATAGAAAAACCAAAACAACGGGAGTAACGGAAACAAGATAAGAGGAAAATATACAATCACAACAAGAAAGGGGAGCGGGAAACAAGATGTTGTGGGGTATGCCAAAACCTCGGCTGGGCCTGAAAGAAGGGTTGCAGTTCATAGGTCGGGATTTACCACTAAGGGGGGACAAAATATTCGGTGAGACGGAGAAAGATTGCATTCAGGAATAACCAGTACACCTGTCCCACATGGACGAGTTCAAAACGAAATGCGGAAGAGAAAAGTGACAGTGTTGGCCCAACCCAATGGTGGCCAACAGAAAGGGCTTGCGTACTACCAAATCTTCCGTGTCGGCCCCTGGAACGCATTGAATGGATGAACAGAGGATTGTATTGGGAAATTCAAAAAAACCTTTGGCGACCTCCTATCCCTGGGAAAAAAAAAAGGAGTGTCGGGGGAAAAAAGTCAAAATCGTTTTGCCCTCAGAAAATGGTCCACCGAAACGTCATAGGGTGGTGGTCGCGGAGTTGTTTTAGAACCCACGCGTCTGCGCCGAGTAGTGAGAATTAAAGTTTGGGACCCCCCTGTTCAGTATTGTGGAGGAGGTCTTTGTGCTGAGTGTCAAAAGGAGAATAAAAACGTATTAGGTGTTTCGTTGGGGAACCTGTCAGATTTCCATTGGGCATCGGGATGGGAGGAGGTATGGAGGCTCCACCAGTGGAAGGGAAAGCAAATTCGTCAATAAACACACCAGGAAAGTCAGACCCGACTTGCGACGAAGGTTGGGGACTGTACATCGTGCGGTTGGGAATACAAGACAATGGAATTGGAGGGGAAAAAAAATAAAACTAAAACAACCGACTTAAAAAATGGGAGGGGTGGGTGTGGTTCGGACGGACAAAGTTTTTTGGGGAAAAGAAAGGGACATATAGTTAAGGGACATCGGGATCTTGAACAAAAATAATACAGAAACCGCTCTGGCTCGCATCACACTGCTGAGGGGGGTTTCCTTTGGTTTGGAAACACAATTGAACAGGGGGGGTATGGGGAAACAGGGAACCCTGGGCGGGTTGGGTTAAGGAAGGGACGAGGCGTCCATCCAGAGGGGGTAAAACTAAGTTGTGTGAAGGAAAAAATTTGGGAAAGCCTTGTTGGACAGCAATGGGGTTGATTAAAGTGTGGGGGGGGTGGGGGAAGTACAGGGAGAAGGGAAGAAGGACCGAAATGTGGAGTGTTGTGGCCTGGACACAAAAAACGGTGCTAAACAAGTGGCTACACCTCCCACCGCCGGGGGGGGAAAAAAAAAAAAAGGAAGGGGGGGGGTCTACAAAAAAAATTCACTACAGTGACAAAAAGGTTTTCTACTGAAAAAGGGAGACGGTAGGAATTGGGGGGTTGAAAAAAAAAACTCAGTACAGGAGTACTGAAATAAAAAGGACCTAAGACTTCTCTTTAAGGAACGGTGACACATCAATTGGCCTTGTTGTGTCACAGTTGGTGTGAGAGGGTGGGACGAAAGTGCATAAAAAAAATGGATCACAGTAAAGAGAATGTTGGATGGAAAACAGAAAAAGAAGCCGGGCGCGCAAGATAGCACTGTGGAATGATGGGGGACCCTTCCAAAGGTGAACCATAATGTAAAAGCGACTCATGGGATCAGTTGTCGTGGTGAGAGTTAAAGAGAAACGGCCTAGGAAGCGGAAAACACAAACGAGAAGTATTGGACCTTTATTACTTCCGGCCACCGTCTGCGAAACAGGAAAGTAGAAATTTGGGGAGGCGGGAAAGGTTTAAAAGGTGATAACCTAAAAAAATCACGTGAACGGGGGACCAGGAAGGGAGGCATCGGGAAATGGTGACGTTCAATTGTTCAAAAAGGAGAGACTTGGTCGAGGTGAACGAAACACAAAAAAAACTTGTGGAAAAAAGTAAAAGAAAAAGGTGGGGAAAAGGGTGGGATAGAGATCAAAAAAAGAGCCTGTAAAAAGACTTAGGACAGGGGCAAGCAAGGGGAATCACCGAGTTTCGAAGCCGAAGTTGGAAGAAACGTAAGCTTAAAAGTCTTTGGTAGTTTGGGGGGATCTGTGGTAAAGTGCGGAAAAGGGTTGGGCGAAAAAAGGAGCTAGGAATTGGGAACAGAAGGAACAAAAAAAAGTCGTAAAGGAAAGAGTGCTAAGACAATAGGCCAAAAATTATACAAGGGGGACCAGAAAATGTTTCATGGGGGGCATTGGTGGGGAGGCTATGCCAATGGTCGCGAGTGAAAAGAAGCCGGGGTTTCCCACCCCACTTTCGCAACGGCGAAAAATAATTTCATGAACACCGGTTAATTGAAAGGTAAATTTCGGGAGGGAGAACAGTGGTACATTTAACAACGAGTTCCAAACCTGACTCCAGTTAATTTTGTGTGGGTTGTGGGAGAAGGGAAACCGAAAATTGGGGAGGAAAAGCTGGAGGGTGCGAAAAAAATATAAGGGCTCTAATTGGTGAAAAGAAAAGAGTATTAGGCAAAGGAAGGAGATATTTTGCTGAAAAAATGTTAACTATAAGAAGACTGCACGGAAAATAAGAATAAGTCTTGGCAACAGGGCGGCCTTTGTTATATGTGCGTCCCGTGAATTTGGAAAGCTCCTGGGGCAGAAAGGATATAAAAAAATCGCAACAAGAGAGAAATAAAAAAGAAAACAATTATCTATCCACCATTAAAAAAAATTCTAGGAATCCTTGGGAGGGGTAGACTTTGTAAGAATCCTAGGAAGTCAAAGACTTGGGAGTGTCAAGAATCCGAAAGGCCGAGGGGGTGTGGACTGCCGAAAGGATATACTTGTAATCAAGTTTTTGTACCCCCACTATTTGAACTTATAATAAGTAGGATACAGAAAGAGGGTCGGGTGGAAATTTTCCAAAGAACAGGAATCCCCGAGGTTTTTTTGGGGAAGATTTGGCGATTACAGACCCCTTAACACGGCTGAGAGGGCCCCTTTTTATTCGTGACAAAAAAAAGGTGGAATACGTCACCCAAGGGCAAGGGGGGGCAGGGGGTAGCGGAAAAAGGAGTTTCTTAAAACTGTGGTTGGGGGGAAGTTCCCATCATACCCAAGAGGGAGAGGAAGTAGCCGAGCTATGGCCTTCAAGAGGACACAGAAGCTATAAACAGTGTTTGGATGGAAAGGCCGGCAGGGGATTTCAAGATGAATTCTGATCACGTCTCTGGTTGATTCTGTGTGTGGACTTTGTGTGGGTTTGGAAAAAAAGAGAAATGTAAAGCAAAGGCCCAGGGGTCAAGGGCCAAGGACAGAATGGCGCAACAAAAGCTGGAGGAAAAGGGAAAAAAAGTTTAAGGCCCCAACACTGCATGGCAAGCAAAAAGTTGCAGATAGTTCAAGAGTGATGGTTGTGTGTGAAGATCGCCAAGATCTGAGTAAAATTAGGGGGGGTGTGTTTATGGACGAAGAGTAACATAAACTAATTGGGGTGGACAAAAAGGGGCAGGGGGCTTGGGGAGGAGCGAACAGGTGATAACTGGGTTGGTCCAATCCTATTCTCGAATTTACCCAAAGAGGGAAAACGCGGGAGGGAATGGACGAGTTTTAGAGCATCTTAAATTTGGACAATGGAAAACTAAGAGGGCTCCCTTGCCATAGGAAGACTCCCCCACGGAAGAATCTTGAAGGGAAAAGTCTTTTCTTGGTTGTTGTGTAGTGTTAAAAATACATTTGCGGAAATGCGTTCTAGGAGCAAGGAAAGATCATGGGGTTAACGTAAGACGAAAACATTGTTAGAAAGAATTGTTCGAAAGGAAAGGATTGGGAACTCCAATGACCGGGTAGACACTCACGAGAAAAAAATTTTGACGGGGAAAAAAAGTGGAAGGGGTACGTTGGGGCGGGTCAGGGAAAAGGGGTGTGTTCGTAAGAGAATAAAATGACAAAAAAAAGAAGACGGGAGTGACTGCGGGGGGCACGCGGTAAATCCGTCGAGTACTAAGAACCTTGAAGACGAAGGAAAAGGTTGTTACAACGGCTTGTCTCGAGAAGAACAAGCGATGAAAGGTGGGGAAAAGGATACACCGGATTAGGGCGTGTGGGGGGTTGCACTAGAACTCTTAGAATAGGAAAAATTTGACTCAGGGAGATCGCGAGGGAGTTTTTTCAGGGGGGGGGATGCAGGAAAGTGAGATCGTCAGAAAAGTTTGCCAGTAATTGTGGGCGGGAGTGACGGGGGGTGAAAATTAAAGAGGAAAGAATCGCAAAAAAAGAAACCGAGCATGTTGGGGGAAGAATCATAGCGGAGTTTTTTCTAAATTTGGGGCTAATGAAAACGGGGAAGGGAACGAAACGGGAAAAAAAAAAGTGACCTTCAAGGAGAGGATGTCCGAAAAACCACCTATTCCAACTAAGGGAAGAGGGCGTGGGGAGACGATAAAACAAATAAGCCACAAGGGCCCAACTTACAAAAGTCGGGGGGTGCAAGATAACAATTTCTCCTAGAAAGGTGCAGGGAATTGGTGAACCCGACACGAAAGGGATCAAAAAATACAACAACGCGAAACAAAAAAAACACTGATTGAATGGAAAAAAATAGTAATAAGATAGCATCGGGTCAAGGTAAAACCGGTTTCAGCTAACTGTTTTAATCGTTCAGAGGATTTTTCAGGCAAGGAACGACGGTGGCCGAAGGTGGTTATCGAGCAGACACGATAACGTTTTTTGAAAGGCGGTGGTCAAGGAAAAAGAAGAGGAATTGAGGAGCCGTGGGTCGGGAGAAATTAAAGGCAGGGAAAAAAAATCTGGCCATCTCAATCCTATAACAGGTGAAAAAGAAGAATATGCACCAAACAATGCAATCAGTGCGGGGCGAAAAGGTTGAACGGATAAGCAAACCCGGGAAAAGACGCCAAAGACCAATCCGGACTAATGAAAAAAGTGTGTGAAGTGGGGGGCATGGCCAAAAGAACAAGAGGGACTTACCGATGTCTCCACGGCAGTATAGCAGAAGCGATAATCGAAACGCCAAAAAGAACCGAAAAGATGCGGTGAATTCAAAAGGTGGCACGTAACTACACCCGAGGGGGTTTTAAGGCATCAGGTTGTGTTATCTCGAAAGCAAACCTCTTCCTCGAGTTACTATAGCAGGTGTGGGACAGGGAAATGAGGTCAGGCACCACCCCCGGGGACTAACAAGCAGATCACAAATTGTTGAATTGAAAAAAAATAAAGAAGAATCTAGGTAACAAGTGAAGAACTGCCCAAGAAACCAAATTTTTCAAGTTTGTTGATAAAATAATTGTTTACTCGATGTTGTTCCACTTCACTAATCGGTTGACCAAGCCGTCGGAAAAAGAAACCGAATCCTTAAAGGTTGAAGACTGGTAGAAAAAAGGTCCCAGGAGACTGAGAATTCCTTGGAAGAAATCAGGTTAAAAAAGAAAGTGGGGCTACGAGTTTGGGTTCCAAGGAAAGCGCGAAACCCCAACTTAGGTTGGCAGAGGAACTGGGGTGGGACACGGGACACCTGGCACTAAAAGGAAAAAACTCGGACGTTTGGGGGGTAGTTCTCCGTCCTACTTCTGATTCAAAAGTGCAACACACCCCATCTCGCAAGTGGAAGACACAGCAGTAACAACCGCACGCTGATTTCCCAAACTCCCTCGACGAATTATTGAGCAGGCGAAACTACATTCAAAGTGGATCTACCATTCCTTTGGGGTTCCTTTGTGCTAAAACAAAAAGCTATGGCTTTTCACCGGCATTCCGCGGTCCCCTTCTCCTTACACCGAAGCACCTACAAGTTCAACTGGGCACATCCGCTTCCATGTGGCCTTGCAGCGAATTATCAACAGGATCTTGTTTTGGAAAGAAAAGTCGTAGTTTCAAAGCGAGCCGTGCAACTAGTGTCTGACAAGCCACACCAAAAAAAACTCTAGCGGAACTAAACCCTAGAAAAAGACAGACAAAAAACACAAAAAGAAAAGTCACATCCCAACTATGGCAAAAAGAACAGGTCATTGGGAAAGAAGCTTGTTCAGACATGAAAAAAGAGAAAGTAAATTTCCTAAACAAAGTTCCTCTATAAAGGGGTAGCTGAGGAGAGAGATCCATTCTACCAGGACCCTACACAACTGAGACAAATGACGGAAGAAATGAAAAGGGGGACAGTTGGTCATAAAATCAGGCATCTACAAAGCCATTGGATGCAGGTCAGAAAAAGAAATGGAACATAAAGGGGGGAAAAACTGTTGCGTGAAGGCTTTCACCGGTCAAAAGAGGAAAGCCATCTTTCCAAAAAAATCGGGTGCGAACGGTGTTAAGCGGGGAGAGACAACAATCCTTGATGAGAGAATGATATCCATAGTAACTGGAAAACGGGAGGGACAAGACAAAATCCTTGGGGGCTGAAAGAAGAATGTTCAGGAATTGCAACCAGTGGGAAAAAAACTTAAACGACGGAAACATGACTGGAAACGAAAAGAAGGAAATTACCGTCGATGACGAGGTTGAAAGATAAAGGGAGACGTGAAAAACGCCTTCGGAGGACGGGGAAATTAGGGCAAGTTCCAACTGGGAAAAAAGGAGCTTTGGAAAAAAAATATCCCAG
>Ga0179591_1196259_pt1 | contig 16874 bp, 19 predicted proteins | sample CZOMad2_1_08_16f_FD_182891 | JGI IMG/M metagenome (GOLD analysis project Ga0179591, IMG submission 182891) | Vadose zone soil fungal communities from Angelo Coast Range Reserve, California, USA - CZOMad2_1_08_16fungal (PacBio error correction) | ecosystem: Environmental > Terrestrial > Soil >...
TGCAAGGAGCGGTTGGGTAGATAGATTACAGGTAAATAAAGCAAGGGTATCCACATAAGGCGGATAGTTAGGAAAAAGAAAAAGGGCGACCTATTATAAAGTGGAAGAAACGAAAGTATAATAAGAGTGGGCGGGTACGACAGAGCAAGGTACACACTCCTCCCAATATGGCCTCCCCAGTTTAGTGTATAAAAGGTCAGAAGGATAAAGGGAAAGGGGAGGCAAGTAGATTCGGAACACTCGATTACGGTTATAGGCGAAGGACCGTTAGAGACATCAGTGGAAGGAAGAAGGCCTATAAAAGCACGCATAGGTAGTTTCGGGTAACAGTAGTGGAGAAACACGTGGAATAGCTTATTGAGATACCGGTACGTGAAGGTAACGCTCTCGTAGGACGCCACAGGTGATGAGGGTAACCACCGAAGTGTCTCTGCGGACCAAAGGAGTAAAAAGACGAAGTGCTTGTCGGGGGTAGTAGGGAAACGGGGTCCAAAGTACAGAACAAGGTAGAAGTACTGGCGTTAATAAGAGACCAGTGGTACGGGAGAAACAATAATCACGAGGCTAGAGCGGCGGCCGCTAACGGTAAAGTGCGGAAGTCATCAAACGGATATACTTCGATTTCAGAGCCACACTAAACAGAATAAATGCCGGTCGGGGAGATGGATAAGGGGTTGGCAGTCGCTACGCTCAAATCGTGCATAATGCGGAGTGGTACAAGAGTGTATGGCGCGTTGGAATGTCGACAAGCGCAATCTTAGAGGGAAAAGTACAAGCTGGATAGGGTGGCCCTCGAAGGGGCAGCGGACTGTAAGTAACGTAAGAATGTGTGGGTCAAGCCAAGCTGTGGAAGCGCGATAGGAGAAGATGGTAGACCTTGGGGCGTTATGCGGGAAGGGTCTAGTCGCGAATACAAGTAATGCGTTCGCAAAATGTGGGAGTAAGGGGTGAAGAGTAGCAGCGCAAGGGAAACTCCAATAGGGAGGAAAAGGGACGCACATTCGTTAGGACTTGTGGTCCGAGACATAGCTTAAAAATTAAAGGTTGCGGAAGCAACGAATGGTGGCAGGAAAGAGGGGGCTATGGATACTGTGTGCGGGGCCGTTGTGGTCTCAATGACGTTCTTGGTCGGACGGAGTGGGCGCGGGGACAACGGTAAACGGCAGCAGAACTGGAGACGTAGGGGTTTGGAAAAAGGGAATCGGGTAATTAGCGGTCGGTCAAAGAAATCTACAGAGTCCGTGGAAAAAAGTGCCGCAGGTACAGGGGGGAGGGGTGGAGGGAAGTGAAAGGGACACATTAGGTACAAATCACATACTCGATGAGAGTGAATTCAGGGGGGCGGGGGGAAGGGTGGCGGGAGAGAGTCTAAGGGATAGCGACTTAAAAGAGGGTGGAATTCACGTAATGGAAGATCTCATCGGCCATAACCAGCGGCAGAGGAAAGTCCAATGGCATGGCAGTGAGGCTAGGTCCTTAGGCAACGGCGGCTCACGTAAGGGACCGTGGGGGGGGGGGAGGGATTACTGGAGATACGCGAACGTTAAGGTCACTGAGAAGTATGCAGCAAATGGCAGATGTCGGTGGTGCAGTACAGGGACAGGCGAGCAAAACTTACGGACCGATGACGCAGGAATTAGAGGGTAAAGTAGGAGGTGAATAGGCTAGACGGAAGTGTTGCGGGGGGGAGGCTAAAGGTAAGGATCGCAAGGGGATCCCAGAAGCGATAGAAGTGATTTGCACACCCATAAGTCGGTGGAACCAGTGGGGTAATAGGTAAGGGAAACTATACGCCCACGGACAGACTGGAAAGTTATGGAGAAACAGAGTGCTGTATGATGAACGGAAACCTAACCAGTAACTCTTTTGACACGGCCGATACACAGTTAATGGGACGTAAAAGGTCGTAAATTGGGGTTAGGAGTAGGACCTTAAAACCAAATACCCATAGGTTGTTTGGAAAAAAGAGAGAGGACGGGATTTAAGTAGGGAATTGATAAGGATAGTGCGTATAACGGGGGATTGGACGGAGACATCACGGGCAAGACTACTCCCTTCTCGAACTGGCTGTGCAGTAGGTGCGACGACTGGCTGATGGCCCAAAACAGGGGGAGGCAAATAACCCTTTTTAGAAGGCTTTCAGGGAGGGACGTCAAAAGAAGAACCTTTTTTCCGTTTAGGTGCAGGAGTCTAAAGCAACGGGTTCAGCCATACCTGATCATCTCTACCGCCAGAGCAGTCTCAAGAGCGGTCCAGATGAGGATCAAAAAGGCAATTAACAATCAACAAGAGGGATGCGGTGTCCTCAGGCCTGAGTTTCGAGGAAACGAAGGGTTCAGCGCGTGAAAAGAAAATAACAAGTAGCATCCGAACGGGAAAAACAGCTGAAATAAGGTGCTCTAACGCGAGGACCGGGGTAGGCAATACAAAGAGACCGAAAACAACACCGTCCACACGCCGCCTAAATCCCCCTTTGGACTTAAATTTGACTCCTGCACAAGCGGCCATGCAAGCTCTAACCACCACAAATATTGGAAGAAATATCTTGCCTATTCTGAAGGCTAGGAGGAAAACCGGAAAGGAAGGTCGGTGGCGGTGTGTGGGCTGACTCCCTGCTATCTCTCTGCGGTACGACGCTGCTAAACGACAGTCAAAATGGAGGGAAAGCTGTGCCCGTTACAGGGGGGAGGGAAAACGTTTTCGTCGGAGGAAGAACTAAAATTAACCGGGCGACGCAAGATCGTCAAGGAATTAAAAAAAAAAAAGCAAAAGCTTGGTCGATCAGGCGAAGGAAGGGCTTATCGAGGTCTGAAGGAGGAAGGGACCGAAGAGAGCAAGCTCAGGACTTGAGCTAAACGGTGAATCGCCTGCACACTAATAACGGGCACACGGTGATCAGATAGGGCACCGCATCCGCAATGGATAGAACCCTTGGGAGTGGGTCTGTCGCATCTGATGACCGGTCTAGACAGGCGCCGGAAGAGTGATCACCTTCAGACCTAAAAATCGCGCAGGGGGGGGAACGGCTCGTACAGACGACGTGAGAAGGCTCAGTGCTCGAGACATCAATCACGGTCAATAAAATAACTGTTCGTCGCCGAAAGGGAAATAAAGCTGGCCGACATCTTCTGGGCGGTGACAGAGGGAACCGCAAAAAACCGATCAGAACATTGGGAGGCACAGAATCGGAAAGGATTAGGGTCCCGTCCGAAGTTGGCAGCGAACATCGCAGGGGGAGGAGTTGGGGAAAAAAATTGGAAAGGAGGTGACGGAAAAAGGAAAAAAAGATCGACGAGAGTCAAGTTGCAGAAGGCCCACAAGAAGGAGAGCGAATTGCACGGAAAGCCTGTAGGCCACAATCTGCCAGAAACACCAGAAGAAGGCAGAAGCAACCTGGCTCGTATGCGAAGTTGGAGCTCAGAAAGGCTACGACGTCGGTTTAAAACTCCTCACGGGGAACTTCAGAAAAACCTGCGTTGCACTTGGGAAAGAGAAAAAATCACGTCAGCAAGGCAACCTAGAAAACGGTCAGGCTGCTCCGCAATCGATTAAAGTGAACGAGGTCAACTATCGTGCTAGACCTAAGCAACTAAGGAGCTATTAGACCGCACTATCACGACGGACAGGAGGCAGGCTGCAGGATAACAAGTCTCTCCGAGAAAAGTATGCAGGCTGGAGGAGGCGTCATTCGGCGCCAGAGAGGAACCTGCGCGGTAGAAACGGTTAGATCACCGGATATGAGAGAAGAGACCGCTGCAACTTACGCTCTGCGCCGCTCTGAGAAAGAAGGATCTGCGTGGTCTGGACGTGTCCGTCAGCGGGGGCGTCGTAGAAAGCTCACACCGCGGGGCTACAACAGGTAGCAAGAAAAACCGAATCCGAAGCAAATTAATTCCGGAGAAAAAGACGCTGGGTATGGGAAGACCTAGGGACTATCAAGGAACGAGGTGGCCGAAAAATTAAAAGGAAGGTAAAGGGCGTCATCACGGCATAAGGCTCAGAACGGAATCAAATTTGTGTGCGGAAGGGGCAGGATGCAGCCTCACCACAAATTGTCGCGGAAAGAGAAATCTTTAGGGTTCCCTGGCCTAATTTTGACGAAACGGTTCAGTTGCAACAAACTGGGAGAGGAAAAAAGAAAAGTAGCCTTGAAAGCTAGGGGACCTGTTTGGCTTTTCGGTGGAAGGCCGGAGCAACCAAAAAAAAATCAATACCTCCTCAAAGAAGTGAATGGTCAAAGCTGCACAAAGGAAGCAAGGTGGGAAGGGTGTTGGGTGAAATATCGAGGGGGGAGAGAGAAAGTGGGTAAAAGTCATGTTGCCCTAAACTGAGGAGAAGGTAGTGGGAGGAAGACCGCTGACTGACCTGGTTGGAGGGCAGAAAGCAGGATTTTAACTGTTGGCGCGCATGTGTGGTGGACATGAGGGTGGAGAGGGCGTTAAGTAAACGTACGGGTGGCGAGGAGGGTAGTAGGGGGTTGCGATCTCGGAGCGGGTATGCACTGACAACGAACTTCCTTTAAGGGAAGACAAGAACCCGCAAGTCGCCCCCATCATGTTTCCCACCTGGGGTGGAGTAGAGGGGGTTGGTAGTTCGAACGTGGGAGAGCGAGGTGGGCGACGCCGGGGGGAGAGGGAAGCGTGGGGGGGCACTGCAATGATGATGGCGAGATGTAAAAGTACTGGAGGGGGAATTGTGGAAGTATACTCAAGCATCTAGGGGGGTCAATTCATGGACGGTTGGTCAAGGCAATCGTAGGTTCTGCACAAAGGAAAGAGGGGGGGGGTTCTATAGGGTGGGTTGGTTATCTAATTCAGGGAGAGGTTGCGGATAACTTTCTTTGCCAGCGAGGGTCTAAATAGGAGAGGGGGGGAAAAAGGGCCCAACCATGCCCCTTGAGTAGAGGGAAGAAGGACGCTATCACTATGACAAAGGGCTCGGGTGTAATTCGAATCAAAATGGGAAAGAGAAAGCAAACGGATTTACCTTCGTGCGTATCGTTTAGTGTAACTCCTTGCATCGTTATTCTGAGTAAGAATGCGGAAGTGTTGGTGCTCAGCCGGCGAGAAGCGAGAATCGTCAGACGCTGGGGGGAGAGCGGTAGAGAGCCGCTCCGGTTACCAGGAAAGAAGGTGGACATGCCGAAGGCTTGGGGAGTTCCTAGGCTCCGCGGGAAAAGGAAGGGTGAGGGATTCGTGAGAAACAGTTGATAGACCGGCGCCTCCGAGAATGGGAGCCGTGGGGAGGGGAAGCCCCAAGTTATAGAGGGGACAAATGGGAGAGCAGGAAGCCAGGTGCTTGCATGAAGGGGAAGGGGCGCATGCACGGGCCTCGGGAAACACGGAAGGTTGAATACATGACTTCTGGGCGGAGAGGGATCTTGGCAGGAAGAAAAAGTTACTGATAGAGAGTGGAGAATCAAGAGGAAAGAAAATGCACAAACGAACGTTGGTGGGTAAAAAATGAGAATGAGCACAGCACGCTATTTTTACGAGAACTGAGCAAGGAGACACCAAACCTCGCGGGAAACTTCGTGAAGGAGAAAAAGAGATTCGTTTGCAAGGCAGGCTCGAAGAGTATCGCTTGTCTGTTCGCCTGAGCAAGAAATGACGAACGGGTAAGAGAGGGTGCGTTTCAAAAATTGGAAAGTAGATCTCGAAAAACGGAGAGTTACAATAGTAAAGAGAAGGGAAAGAAACATAGCGAGGGATGGGGAATTGATATTCTCAAAGCGAAGAGGAACAGTGTAAGAGGTCAGGGATGGCAACGAAGAAGACGCGGAGGGTATGCCGAAAAGTAGCAGGGGTGAAGGGTTCATCTGAAACAAGGTCCCATCGAGTTAAAGGGGGGAAGCATATAATCTCAACAAACCTGTTCATTTTGATTCGGAAAGCCCTATGAAATACCAGACAAAAGAAACAAAAGGAAACTTTATTTCCAGCAAAGCAATAGGGGGGTAATCAATGTCCTCCGTCCACAAGGGGGAAGGGAGGGAAAAAAGTGCATTTGCGCCAGGAATCACGAGGGGAAAGTCCAAGGAAGCGACTGAGACAATTTCAAAAAAGGGGGAGCACGAAAGGGGGGCTCACCCTCCACGGAGGGAGGGGCGTCATGCATATCAAATGATAGGAAGGGGAAAGAATAACCCATCACTCGTCCAATAGAAACTCAACGCCCGAAGCCAATGGCCCAAAGGTCTTAACGGGGGGACGAAAGAAGGAAAGATCTGAAGAGCCCCGCGACTGGAAAAAGGAAGCGCAACTGCTTGTAGTGTGCGACGCCGGGAAAATCCAAAACGGTGCATGCATCGGCCGAAAGACACGAACTATAGCCGAACTGAAAATTTCTGGGGGGGGGGGTTGGACCGTGAAAAGTGCGAGGGGAGACCTAAACAAGAAAATTCTCCGCAAAAAAAATCTCGCACGAATCGAGCAGAAAATAAATCCGGGTTCTAAGGGGGGGAGAGGATCACTCAAAGGCAATGGTACAACCAACCTCCATGCATTGAAAGGGAGGCGGTGCTTGAACGAACCTAGAAAGTAGTGGATAAGGGGTGTTGTATAGGGGGATTGACCTTCTTGACCGTCTGAGGTCAAGGGAGAGGTGGCTCCAGAGGGAGAGAAGGCACTTGAAAGGATGAGCTCTGCCAAACGCCTCCAGTTACTATAGAAGTCAGGAAAGCGGAAGGGAAAATCGGGGGTTATCGGGCAATTCACTTCTGGTCGAATGTTATCTTGTGTGGCAGACAAGGCGCCCGTAAAAGCCAGAAGAGAAAGAGGGAGATGGGCGGGCTGGTTGGAGAGTTTGGGAGGGGGGAAAAAAAAAACTTGTGAGTACCCCTGAAAAGGGACATCAAAGAGAGAACCACAAAGAGGACATGTGGAGGGAAAGGTCCTCTACTGCCAAAGCACATTAACAAGAGGTCGTGGTAAGGGCAAGTCAATGGATTGACCGACTCGGATACGAGACAAGATTTTGAATCCAGGGAGGTAAGGATGCGACGAGGAACTACCGATCGCCCAAAGGAGAGGGGGACGACATTATTGGTTAATGGAGGCGGGTGCCTCCGGGGGGGGTACTGGGAAGATCGCCTTCTAAAAAAGACCACAGGGCGTTGCAACCAACTCCATAAATCGCAGAGTGGGGACAATGGCGGTCAAAAGAGAGAAGGAAAGGTACAATAGGGGAGGGGGGCCATGTAGAACCAGGGGAAGAGGACCAACCCTCTCTCTCTACCAAGCGCAGGGTTGGGAAACGAATAGGGAGAAGGATTCTAAAAAGGGCAGTACTATCCTCGTCCCCGCAAATAGACTCCGCAGACGTCTTCCTCGGACGGCAGCAATTAACGAGCCGGTATTATCGGGAGGAGTCCTCGGATATGGGTCTGCTTCTGTTTCAGGGGGAGAAGAGAGGAATCGAGTCAAGGGGAGCTGTTTACTGGAAAGCACTGTCACTGGTACTACGGTGGAATCGCACGTTATTTTCGATACAAAAGGCAAAAAAGCGTGCATGTTCAAAGGGTTAAAAGTGAGTGTAGTAATCTACTTACGAAGCATGGGACGGGGGGGACGCCTTTGGGCTACGACGGCCAGTGGCTGACGGAAGATCAGGGTGGTCTTCGGGAATCGGGGGGTCCGGACGCAAAGGGAAGAACGACAGCGATAACAGGCTTTTTTTAATTCGAAAAGGGAAAGAGTCTTCGAAGGAGATCGCACTAAGGAAAGACCATCGACGCTACCTGACCTAGGAAGGTATATTTCAAAACTTCAGAAATAACCAAACGCTTAATACTATTCCTGCTAAGAAGGTGAAGGGTTGCAGAACTCAACTTATGGACAAAAAGGACGCTGTTCGGGGAGATAAGGAGCAACATTTGGAGGGAAAAAGTACGGGTGCCTTTGGCGTGTAGTGGGCTAAAAGAAGGGGATCTGTCTTGCATATTGGGGAATCCAACGGAGTCTAGACCGCTAAAGATAGACGGGAGGAATTGCTATACAATTACTAACAGGACATCGAAACATTCTGTCTTAGGCGCGATCTGACTGGAACGGGGAGAAAAATCAACAGAAGTTCCATACATTATTCGCGAGGTTCATGTTAGGGAGTCTCGCAAAAGGGGGGAAAAGTGTGAGACTGGATGGCTGCACCTGTAGGTGGAATCTTGAATACCTTGATATTGATCTACCGCTTCTTCCCGTTCCAGTGACAGCCTTTGTCGGATCAGACCCGATTACCTCCGGTCGAAAGGGACAAAAAAAAGGATGGATGACATTCAGTACTATCTTGGAAGGGGGGAGCCCGACTGGGGTGGGACGCGTCCCAGAATAACCCGTAGAGGAAAAAAATTTAAAGTGAAATCACATCAGGTGAGGGAGATCATCTGCCAGGCCGCTAACGACTCGACGCCACAGTCAAGGCAAAAAACGAAAAAACCGAATCGAAAAAAAATGGTGTCTGGCAAGAAGGAAAAATTCGAATCTGAAGAGAATCACCACAAAAAGGAGGTATGAGAAAGAAGAGAGGGGATGGTAGACTGACTGAGTTCCACGACAGGAGGGGTTCGATTTCTTGTTGAAAGTGGGGGGTGGGGCTTCAAAAAGGGGGAGACGCGTCTACAAATTCGGAAAGCGGGCGATAGCACCTGGAGAAGAGGGTCCCGGGGATTGTGTGAGGGGTCAGTACGTTAGGAGACAGCGGACCCACGGGCAAAGGGAAATCATATAAAGGGGAATGGGACATCCAGGAAAGCAGCTGGATAGGGGAAATGCCGCTGAACAGGCGGTAAGGCGGGGGGGGCCGGAAGGGGGAAATGAGCGAGATCAAAATCAACGTGAATGAAAAGTCATCTCGAAGGGGAGGAAATACACCGAAAGAAGGTATAGAATCCTACGAAAAAGGTGACTCATGAATTGTTATTGTTCGAAAGGGGGAAAGGTGATTACTAGATCTAACGAAAAATCAACACTGTCTCGTCATGGAGTCGGAAGACTGGAATACGCGGTGCGATCTTCGAGAATCTCTAAAGGTCAGCTTCAAGGAAGCCTCACCTGGTGTCGGAGAAATAAAACACGAAGGCGTGTCCTACAGAGTTTGCTTTTAGCCTAGAGCTACAGGGGCCGCACTGAATCAGGGGGGAGTTCTGAACAAACATACGCCACTTATAAACGAAAAATTAAACGTTTTTGACAGGCACTGCAAGCCTAGTGGAGTAAAGGGTGATGGTAGGAGGTTGCCAGCAAGAATCACGCAGAGATGAAGTGCGCTTCCACCTTCCAGTATCTCTTGGAGGGAGCTCTATTAACGGAAAAAGAGACAAAAGAGACTGCAGAAGGGCCGGCATTGGGGGGGGGGGGGGCAAAGGCGGCTTAAAAAACTGGAGACTGACGAGGCAGCCACGAAGCACTGGACTTCAGAAAATGCAAACCGTCGGGGGGGACGGGGACGCAGACACATCACGGAAACACATTCCAGATTCAACCTCTGATAAGGCGGGAGAGACGCCACTATAACGTATAAGGGGAAACGAGCTGGTGCAAAACCCGAGCGAAAGCCAAGGACGGCACGCAACTATCAGGAAAGGGCGACTGCAGTCCTGCTGCAGGCTAGACGCAGGCGAGAGGATCTGCCAAATCCTTTTCATCTCCTGGGAAGAGTCTCGAGCCTGAGAATAGTCAAGAGGAGAGGGGAGATCGGTGGCTCTCACAAGTTGTTCAGATGAAGAATACTCCAGAAAGAGATCTCTCCTCTCTGTATGACTACTCGGGGCCTCGGGGGAGGGGGTAAGTTTCACAAGTGGGAGGAGGAAAGGGAAAGGATCAAATCGTCAAGCCTCAGAAGAAGAAAGGGAGGCATTCTACATGTTCTTGGGACGCGGGGATTGCAGAGCCGTCTCAGATAAGGAACGGTGGGGAATTCGAACACTCGGAGGGCTTTCTTCTCAGGAAAAGCTAAGGCAAGGAAAGGAATTTTTTCAGGGGGTATTTGGCAGCTAGGGACCGCAACCGTTGCGCGCAGCGGGGACGATCTTTATGTTAACTAGGGAAGAAAAACGTGGGGAGGTCAAATATAAACTACATCGGGAACAAGCACGTCGCTAAATTGTCTTTGAGGTCTTGCGAATGAGAGCAACACCAATCAAATGGAGACAAGAAATGTTCTAACCCTCGCGTTCTTCATTTACAAGGGAGGTAACTAGGCCGATGGTGATAGGAGAATGGGGGGGGAAAAAAATTCTTATTCAGGGAAACTGGAGAGACCTCAAGAAGAGTAAATACCTAGAACCCTAGTTATACCACATACTTGCTAGGAGGATGGATCAGCCAGAAGCAATTAGGAATTTCGGTGAGGCATTGCCCAAATCGGGTGATCAAAAGGGGCTAGAGTTTGGTGGAGTGCTGAAAGGAGCGACGATTTATACGAAGGACCTTTGCTCGCCGGCATTTTCGCAAAAAGGAGAAGGTGCCACGGCCCCAGCCAAAAGAAGGGGGAACCGGGAAAGATCTGGACCGGAAAGGGGAGAGAGCAAAAAAAAAAGTCGGAGGCAAAGTGAGAGGGGGTTACATCTACAGGGAAAGGGGGCGACTGCTCGTAATGACGTGCTAAAAGAAAATCTAAGCTCGTCAGGGGCAACGGCCAAAGGAAAGCACTGATACTTCTTTTTAAGTTCAAAGGATCACTTGGCGAAGGGGAAACGGGGTCTGAGTCGGGCAACACTCAAGAAGGGAGGAAAGCGCAAGTCTGATTGCAAAGTGGGGGCCCCAGATTAGTACAAGTGTGGGAAAGAGTCATCGGCAGGAGGGAAAGGAAAGGAGTCACATGGCGCAAATGCAGGGGCTAAAGACCCGATGAAAGCGGACTTGCGGTCGGGGGGGGAAGAGACCAAAAGACAAGGCATTGTAGTTAGATTGGATTGCAGAAAAATAAATGGGTGGCACCTCTCCAGGGGGGGGGGATATCCGTGAGCATCAAACTCGGGTGTACTGAAAAGGATCAGCTGAAAAACCCACGGACGGTACTGCGAAGCGACTAGGCAGCCGTTGCAAATGGACTCTATCCGGGGGGGGGAGGCTTTGCTTCGCCTAGAATGAACTAAGATTCAGAAGAAAATCTGTGTAGTGGGATGGTATCTCCGAAAAAAACAAAACACGGAGATGAAACGCTATGATAGGAAAAAAAAGGGAAAAAAAACGATATCGACTGAGGAATCGGCGGTGAAAGGAAGGGGAGACAAATCCGCATAAAAAAGTATAACGAAGCGAAATGTCAACGAAGAACCGAGACGTCTCATACATCTGGGGGTGGGAGAGAGAGCAGTGGGCCGTCCCATCGAGTATGGGATTCTAATGAAATCTCCAACCAAGGGCGTAAGGGGTCGAAAGAATTAATCCACTCTCCACGAATAACGGGTCTGCCACAAAGAGCTCAAGGGTGCGGGGGAAAGGTCCGACCTGAAAAGGGGCAGAAATTGAAGTGCAGGAATCCCTTAAGTCAGAGGACCGACTGTCTCCTAAGGAGGTTGTCTAAGAAGGGTCTCCCAAAAAAAGTCAGCATCAGTCAGGCGAGGGGTCAGGTAACTTTCGATGCACACAGAATAGAAGGACCTTCCCAAAGGAGCATGGACTTCAAACGACAGAAGGAAGTGCAAAGGGACAAGGAGGGAATGGGGCGGTCTGGCGATGATAAAGTGGCTTGGTGTTACAGCGCTAGACATGACGAGCGAATTTTATCTGCGACCTCGCCGGAATGGCCGACAAGAAAGTGCGAAGCTTCTCAAGAACGAAACACAGTTAGGAAGGAATTACCGGGGGGCACTTACGTTGTATGGGGGGGCAAGTGGAAATGAGCATATTACAACACCTCCCACAAAAAAAATTCGGGAAGCAACGAATTACGAAATTCATGAAACAAAAGAGTCGCTTAAAATGGTCGCGAGAATGACGTATGGGGAATGAATAAAACACAACCGACCTTAAGAACTCTGGTGCTGTCAGTGGAGACTAAAAAAAAAACACTAATTACGATTTGGGGGACTGAGTTGGGGGTGGGTTGAATGCGGTCCCGAGCGATCAGGGGGAGAGGGTAAGATATAAAATTCTGTGACAGCATTCAGGCGCCTCACCTCGGAATTACATTTAAAGTCGAAGTCCGGGAATAGGAGAAAGAGAAGGGACGGGGAAGACACAAGGAAGGCTGGTAGTTTGGCCTTGGGGGATATTGTTTTTCATCAAGTTCAACAAGAAACCCAAATAAGATGAAGGCGACAGGTGCTGGTGCCTATAGGAGTTTGAGAGTTGCACTGACCAACGGGTTGAGGCAAATCGCATGTAGCATACATCTCCGAAAATATTCGAGGGCTGCTATGTGACCTCGGGGGAAAATCACATAAATTAGAAGAGGGTCGCCTGAGGCCGGGTGCGAGACGTCGGGTCCGCCCACGCTACAAAAAGAATATAAGGTTGTGAAAGTACGAACAAACTAGAGATGTGGATATAGTCTACTAGCGTCTGTACAGACCAGAAAAGCGGCGTCCCGCACGGGGGGAGGAGGGTCACGAAATTGCTTGTGATGTCTTCGAGGCGTAACCTGGGTTGGTCGCGTTGGGTCGCGTCCTAGACCTTGCTCGAGGAGAAGAACGACAACATCAGTGCAGAATGCTAACACCAAAAAAGAGTCGCTCGGAAATTCTCGGGGGAAAGAGATCATGCTTTAAAGAGTGGTGAGAGTCTATGTGGCTAAACCTTGGGAAAAAGAGGCCAGGAGATAGACCCTCAGAGGGGTGTCGATCACCTAGCGAGACTCACGAGTACTAAGAATGAATACTCTCATAGACGACGCCGAGAAAGTGTCTTCATGGGGGGGAATCACAAGGACGAGCGAATTATTTGGGGGATGGAAAAAACTGGCAACCCAGGTAAAGGGGGGGGGGATCGTGGATGAACAAAAGACTTGCTCTAGTCAACGGTAATCGATTGTGTGGAATGGGAGTCGAAAGGGAAAGCCGCCGGGGACGTTTACTTGGCAAAGTGATTGAGAGGGAACCATTGCAACGGAGGGTGACATAGGAAGGTGCCGTTCTTCTGGGGGAAAAGCGGAATGCTATCCGGGGGAGGCAGCGATTTCCGAACGCACGAACAGTTTATGTAAGGCCGATCTTTTGGGCTGGTCGCATTTGAAGAAGAAGAGAAACTAAACAGCCTCGGATAACAGGGAAGGGTTGGGGAGGACAAAAAGGAATCGAGTCGATGACTTGAGACTCAAACTAAACTAACATAGATAAGAAATCGAAGAGTCGATTCCGGCATGGGGTTCACTAACGCGGAATCGGGCATTGAATAAGAGAAAGGTCGGGTGGAACGTCAAAAAAAAGGATCATCGAGTGACGTTCCCAAGAGGTATCCCAAAAAAGAGCGTGTCGGTGCCAGCATTTTAATTTCTTTAGCGGAATTAGCTCTTGAAAGCGCCTCTTTCAAAGGAGGGAAGACAGCGACGGGGCAGGGATGCGCACGTACTGGATTCCTAACGAAAAGGCGAAAAACGTATTGTGATCGCTGTCGAGAGAAAGGTGCATCGTGTGAACGGAAACGCAGAAAACCGGACTAGGGGAATAAAAAAGGTGGAGAAAAAGGCTCTCCCAGAAGGGGGGGACGGGGGAAGCGTAAAGAGGCAACCAGTTTTGTACGCGAAAGACATGGAAAAAAAAAGAAGAACTGCCAGGCCACGGAACCTGCCGCATTCAAAAAAGCCGTTGCGTAGACCAAGGAAAAGTATGCAAGAAGAGACAAAAATGAGGGGATTCCTTCTGGGACGATAGGGTACCGTAGCCCACGTGGGGTGGAAGGGATACAAAGACGAAAACTTGAGTGTCCAAAGAAAGAGGGACTCTAAAAAGCGTATAGAGTAAACGGATGTCGCATAGTCTAGCAAAAAAGGGATCCATTCTCTGGAGATCAAACAAACCTCCACGTATCAGAACTCATCCCCAATGCGTTCTCACATCCCATAGAAGCGGCTCGAAGCGAATAGGCTAAAAAAAGGACCACCCACTTCTTAGGAAGGAAAAGGATTATCCGAGTCTGCCTGGGCAAAGATGCTGCCCTCACCGAAATTTGGGAGGGTTGTCTTACGGGTGGGGTGGGGGGTGAGAGGCGCCTTAAGAAGCTCAGATGGATCTGAGCTGCTCACGATGGCCTGAAAGGTCATTTCCTGCAGAAATTGGTTCCCTGTTGTTACTAACTGACCGATTCGTTAGGACGTCCCTAAGACTTCAAGTACAGGCCTAAACGCCACAATCACTTTCGATCAGCGATGGGACGGGGGCGTAATCTAGAGGAAGAAGCGGCAGGGGCCCATGCTTCTTAAGGAGAAGAAAGAGCTCAAGTCTTGCTTAAAAAAGTGCTTAATGCAGTTACACGACACTTACACCCGTCTGTGACGATAAGAAGGGGGAAGAGGGGCCGCATGTTCGAAATGCCTGGGGGGGGACTCGAAAGAGTCCGTCGATCAGTCGCAAAAAAAAAAAAAAACAAACTTTGACCCATGACAATCGCCAGCTACGTTCTCATAGGGAGGAGGGTACATCTAGGAAAAGTGCACTCTGCAACTTCAAAACCCAATTTCTGCTAAAAACACGTCACGTCAAAACAGAAACAACCAAAACCCCAAACCCAAAATAACGGCGGTGCACTCAATCGTCTTGCGTTATCATCGAGCGCAGGCACTAGCAGGATCAATTGTGGTTCACAGTGCCCTAAGAATCTATGGCAAGATTACCATCTTGAGGGGCATGAGAGAACATCGAAGGAGAAAGATGGTGAGGGTAATGAGTGATCAGCACCATTCGAAGATTCCTTTGAATTGAAAAAAACTGCCCTTGGTATAGAAAAAGGGTCGGAGCTCTCATGGCCCGGTAGGACCTATACCAACAAAGCTTCCGTCTCACAAGGGCCGTACAACGTTTCAAAAGAAAGTGCATCGTAAAACACAATGCAAAAAGTCAAAAATGGACCGCCACTCCGGCACTGGGGAACTGACAGGATGCCACCGCGTGGACTTGTGCAACTCAACATCCCGCTACAGCCAAACGAGGTCCCAGATATTGGGCTAATCTACTCAGAACATCTGGAGTACAACCGTTACCTCTGATGCCTCAATCGGCTCTCAAAGAACTGAGTGAGGAGAGGAAAATTAAGTTGCAGGGGGTTAGAGAGTAAACGCCAGAACTACGCTGGTCCCCATTTCTTAAAAGAGAGTAAGCAGGCTCAACGTAAGATAAGTATCAGATTAGCTTCTAGGTGAGGAGGAGCCGGGATGGTACCAAGTCCAGGAGGGGGAACGGGGGTCGCCCCCTGGGACTTATGAAACAGATGCCGCTGCACGAGGGAATAAACGGGAAGGTCGCGCTCGTGAAGAATGAACTAGGTCGCGTATGGCTTTAAATGGCGTTCCTACTTTCGGGTAGGACAACGCTACCGAAGAGAGACAACCTGTTCGCCGACTACTAGACCAAATCAGGAAGCCGGAGACATGGAGGCGGTTATGAAAAATCGATCGATCAGGACGGAGGTTTCAAAGGAAGAAACTGATTGGAAGTATCTGGGAGCTCTTAAACAGGAATGACGCGACGAAGGAAGGAAAATTGTGTTTTCATGGGGAATGGTGGAATAGAGTGAAATGTAAAACACCAGGAAGAGGCATCGTGGCAGAGATTAGGGACAGAAAGAAGGGTGGAGCACTTTGGGGAAGGGGCAAAACGATCAAACTCAGATACGGCAAGAAAACGGGTACTCCTTGAGGGCTCATTTGCATGTTCTTTGAGAAGTCGAGCAACAGAAACGGAGAACAGAGTAATGGTACCATACGATACAATACGTGTAAAGTGGGGTCCCTACGAATGAAGAAAAGCCGGGGTTGGAAAGATTTTTTCAACTAGATTAATAGGCGAACCGCTACACGGAGCCTGCTAGAGTTGCACCTACCGATTCCAACACCGAAATAGACAACTACTTTTTCAGATGCGGGGAAGAACGCCCGAAGCAAGGGGTTCAAGGCCGGGAGTTTGGGGGGGTAGAGACTGGGGGGGGGGGGGATGCAAAATCTATGGCACTCGACGGTGCTATACACATTGGGGATATCGAAAATGAGCGCTGGGGGAGAGATTTTTTGACTCCTGAAGGTCTCAACGACTGATGGGGTCAAATGAAAAAATCCAAAAGCGGGAAAGGTTCTGAGTGAAGTACTGCGGAGATCTCCTTTCTCAAAAGAGGGGAGGCATTACCAGAGGGGCCAATCTAACAAGACGGTGGCGACAAAAAAAGAATTCAGGAAGGAGCAGTCCAACCAATAATAAGAGACCGAAGGAAGTAACATACAGGCCTTGGGACTCTTCAACGAAAAGCGTGGGTGAAGGGAAATGACTCCTGAGAAGGAAAGGGTATTATAGAGGGTAGCGAGAGGTGGGATATTCAAAGGGGGAGCCAGGGTGATGCGTCCTTGGGAAAAGGGGAAGCCCCCTTTATTATAACAAAGTTTGAAAAAATGGGGGATGTCGCGAAGGGGGTCCTGTAAGGTACATTGTCTCAATGGAAGAAAGGATAGACACTCTTGTACGTTATAGTTGACGGGATGAGGGAGAACGATCTCTTTGCTGGGCAAACCAGGTATCTTGAGTGTGATTTCATATCTTCTTTCAGAAAAAGAATCGAACAGTTTGGGGGGGTAGAGGAAGAAAATAAGGAGGACACTTATTCGAGAGACAAAACCTCTGCTGACGCCAGAAGACGATGGTCGGGGAAGGGAGGATAACTCAGGGGGAGAAGCGGCTGGGAAAAACTAGCCGGCACGCCGCGGGGCGCATCTGACAGGGGTTTTAAGTGAGT
>Ga0179591_1343365_pt1 | contig 16871 bp, 26 predicted proteins | sample CZOMad2_1_08_16f_FD_182891 | JGI IMG/M metagenome (GOLD analysis project Ga0179591, IMG submission 182891) | Vadose zone soil fungal communities from Angelo Coast Range Reserve, California, USA - CZOMad2_1_08_16fungal (PacBio error correction) | ecosystem: Environmental > Terrestrial > Soil >...
TGCCGGTGAAGACTCAAACGTGAAAGCCGCGTCAAAAACGTGTACAGGGGTGTTCAAGCAAAAGGGCCAAGGCAAAAAAAAAAAACATAGGGAGGGGGACGCAAGGGGCTAAGAGAAAAACAGGCAGAAAAATTGGAATCCCGTGGGGGGGGTCCCGCCGGAACCAATCCGATGCAGGAAAAAAAAAAAAAAAAGAACGTTAAAAAAAACGAAAAAAAAAAAAAATTAACTCGGAAAAGCAAACAGGAGGGGGACAATCTAAACGAAGCGACAAAAAAGAAGGCGATCTTGGGGGGTCGGGGAGTGGCACCGAGATTTTATCGTACAGGGAAAGACTGCGGAGCCTACCAGGAGGGGTAAAAAAAATGGGCAGACTTCACCCTACACACACCCGACAAAAAGGGCAACAAAAAGGAAACATATTTGGGGAGAGGGAAGCTTAAACTTGTTCAGGGGGGACCATCAAACTTGTTTCAAGAAAAGGTGGGTATGTGGGGGGTTGGGGGGCAGCAGGATCCCCGAATGTCGTGGTCGACAAAACGTGGACGGCAACAAGATCCGGCCAATCAAAAGATTTTCCCACACTCGTTGGGAGGAAAAAAAAAGTACTTCGCAAGTCAGAGAGAATGGAAACGAGACAGTCAAAAAAGCACGGGACAAGGAGGGTTCGGCAATTAAAAAATCAAGCAACAAAAGTCGCACGGGGTGAACTTTTTTCAAAAAAACGAAATGCAAAAAAGAACCAAAGGAGGACACCGGAAAAAAAAAAAAAAGTTAACCCCAACAGGGGAAAGGCCCAGCGAAATGGTGGTTTTGTGAGAAGCGTGGGGACGACCGGATGTCGGAAAGGTAGGGGCGAAAGGGTGGAGATCGGGAAATACAAAAGACGAACAACATGGGCTACTGGACAAAAGGGCGACAAAAAAAAAAAGGTCCCGGCAGGTTTATGGGTGACCAAGAAAAGGGAAGCCTAGAGTGCTAAACAGAGTACGGTTTTAGGAAAATAGCAACCGGGAACGGTTCATCAAAGTCCCCCTACGACGGGGGGCACCTGGGCGCAGGCGGGGGAAACGCAGACCGCGGGAAATCGGGGAAAAACACCACTCCGATAAAAAACGCTCACACCCAACACCTAGGAAAGAACCAAGAAACAAATAATCCGAGATCAAAAAAGTGCAAAAACTGTTTTTCACGGACAATCCCCTGGCTCTTGGGGTTTGAGGGAAGGGAGACCGCACCCAAGGAAACTGCTCCAGAAAACGGGGGCTGAAACCCTCTCCGAAGCAAATGGGGGCGTGGTGACCTGGAATTGGCCCTTCAAGAGAGGGGAAGACGGGGGGGTCCTCAAAAAAAAAAGGCTTTGTTCAAAACGTCCCCATCATCGTTCAAAAAAAAAAAAGCGGGGAGGACAGGGAACCCTCAGAGGGGTGAACATAAAGCGCTAAACACGCACGGGGAGAGAAGGGAAAAAAAAATTACCTGTACATCTCACAAGAGACTCAAGGGAGGGGGGGGGGGGGAAGTAAACTACTGAGAGGGAATAAACCAAGGTCCCCCAAAAGGTGTCAAACGCACCGAGAGAAAGGAATGGTAGAAACAGTTCATGGTCTGTAAAAAAAAGACACTGAGGAGGACGGGGGACAATGGAGGAGTCAAGAACACGGAATTTGGAGGGGGGATCCGAGCCTCTTAAAAAAACAATGAGAAGTTGGACGAACGGGCAGCAAAAAACAGGAGCTGGAAAAAGGGGTCCACAAAGACTGTTCGGAAAAGCGGAAAAAAAAAAAAAGGAAACATAACCGGGGCGCCTTTTCGCATGGTAACAGTAACGGAAAAAGAAAACTCTGACTCGTCGGGGGGGGGGGGGTTGGAGTGGAAACCACGGCAGAACCAAAAGGACTTCCAGCGCCGGCTGAGCGGGCATGGAAAAAAAGGGTTAAAAAGCGCGGGGTGGGGGCAGGACAAAACGACAAAAAAAAAACCTGGGGGAGGGCGAGATACAAAAGGGGAAAGTAAAACGGTGTTTATCACGAGGGGTAGGTGTGGGGTGACGTGTCCGAAAAAAAAAGGTCACTCAGGAAAAGGAAAAGGAAGAACACAAAAAACACAATTTACCGAAGAAAATACGGGGCCGGAAAAAACATCCGGGCCGGAAGGACCAGGGAAAACAAATGGAGAAATGGTTCGGCAATCCAAATCACTGGTAAGGGCCCCTGAGACAACCTTTAAAAAGGGAACGGAACGGGGGGGGGGGGATCGATCTGAAAGGATGGGTGCCCGCAAAAAGAAAAACAAATTCCGAGACCAATAGAAAAAGCCTGATGACCAAATGGACCACGAGTGGGCAAACAAGGGAAGGAACCAAAAATCAAGAAAAATAGCGAAAAATCTGCGTATAGGGGGGGCGGTTTTACTGGCGGGGGGGTCACGGGAAAAGGTGTTTTAACAAACACGTGCGGTGGGAACCTGAGCTTCTTAAGTGATTCATGAGAGGGGAAAAAAAAGGGGCGGTGGGAAAGGGCTCCGAGACATCGTTGTGGGAAAAAGAAAAAAAACAAGAACCGGGAAAAAGCTGCAAACCAAAAGGGGGGTTGCGCAAAAAACGAAGGGGTCAATACCGATGGCTACAAAAAGCCTTGGAGGGCTGGGGTAATAGGAAGGACAGGCGCAAGAATCGACCATTTTGAAGCGAGAAAAAAATGCCTACAAAAAACGAGGATCAGGAACCGACTAGGGGGGGAGTTAAACAAAAAGGGAGAAAAAAGCCGTGCAGCCGCCCGCGTCTTCAGGTTGCGCCTTCTGGAAATAAAAAAAAAAGAAATGAAAAAAAAAGAGGGGCGTGAGGAAAAAAAAGCTCGAAGACGGGCAGAAGGGGAAATAAAGAGGAAAAGAAGAGCAAGAAAAAATATAATCTAATAACGCGCAATAAAACAGATCCCAGCCAAGGGAAAAGAAAAAAAGGAAAAATCGAGGTCCAATGTTGACCGAAGAAAGTGGATCGGTTTTTTGTGACCATTCTAAGGAAAGGAAAATTGAACAAAGGGGAGAGAGACAACAAAAACAGGAGGAGAAGAAAAGAAAAAAATTTTTGGGGCAAAAAAAAACTCCTGTATCGGAATTGCCTCAAAAAAACGGAAAGCTTATCGAATCCAGAAGGGGATGTCGGGGGGACAAACGGTTCATAAACCGGCAAAATTAGGGGGGAAGAATGAAAAACTTCGTCAGGGGGGCCAAAAAAAAACTTCGTCGTGACGATCAGGGTGATCGAGAGGCAAAAAAAGTGACGCAGAGGGCTCGGTACAAACGGTTCGCGCAGGGGAAAAAAGGTACAAGCAAAAAAAAATCCAATCAAAAATGCCGGTGGCCGCATAGGGGGAAAAGGGGGGTAAAAGAAACCTCGAGGGGAAATAAAAGCCGGCGGTCTGGCCTGTGTGAAAAGACGGAACGAAAAAGAAAGGGTTGCACATATAAACCAGGTTGACCGCATTGGAAAAGAGTACCAGACCGTCCAAAAACGTGGGTAGGAAAAAAGTCCGGGGAGCACCAGGAAACGGTGGCCGCCCGGAAAAGGGGTTCATGGGGGCACCACACCGATGGCCTCTACAGAGCCCGGCCTGAAACACTAAAGGTGGGACCGAAAAGGACTAACGAGGCAGCTCGGTTTGGAAAAAGACGGGGGAAATGTGGAAAAGAAAACAACTTCAAAAGTTAAAACAATGCACCATAAAAAAAACGCACAACCATAGAAAGAACGGAAAGGGGGGCCGCGACCGACGGGAAAAATGGGCGTGACCCTGTTGGAATCAATGGGGGGGGGGCCAGGTATGGGAGAAAAGCATGGGGAAAAAAAAGAAAATCTGAGAAAAAAAAAAAAAGGAGGTTCCTCAAAACAAAAACCCATCAGGCAGAGCTCCAGACACAAAAAAACGGTAAAAAAAAGGGTCTCGGTTGTGACGGAAAGGAACAGGGAAAAAAAAGCAAAGAAACGTGGACCAGGGGGACCCGGTTAAAAAAACGTGGTCCGCCCGAACTGGTGTTCCTCTCGGAAAAACAGGCCCTTAATATCGGGGAGGGGGCCCCACGGGGTGGGGGTGGTAGATGTAGGGAAGAACCAAACCATACAAAAGAAGGTTTCAACAAAAAAAAGACCAACGCGATAGACAAACAAGGGGTCCAGGTCAAAACTTTTGAAAAAGATAAACAGGTGTGGGGGGCGCTGCGGAAAAAAACCCGAGGTTCTTACAGACGCAACGCAGGGGAAGAAGGAGCACAAACGGCGATGGGGAACGGGAAAAAAAAACACCGTGTGTCGTAAAAGCAAACCAACGAAGAAGCAAGAAGAGTCGTTCCAAAGCTGAACAAAAGCAAGACCCTGATCCAACCCCCGCCCAGGGCAGCCGCAGAAAAAAAAAGAGTCAATCATGGGGGTGAAAAAAGTTTTTGTGTGCAGCTCGGGTTGCCCAAAGCGAAGGGAAACACTCAAATGAGAGTGCGAACAGAAAGGGCCGAAACCCTAAAAAAAATCCCGGTTGACAGGGGGAGAATTAAGAAAAAAAACCCGGGGTCCAGCGGTTCAAGTACAAAATCCAAGTACGTTAGAAAAAAAAAAGTCCAGCCCCATTCATCAGAAGAGGAGGGGTGAACCGGAAATTTCTTTCCAGGGAAAAGCCGGAAAACTTAAAACAGAAAGCCCCCCAAAACCCCAACGGGAGAGTAACGCAAATGAAAAATACAACTGAGAAAGGAAAGCGTAAATGCGCGGGAAGGGCAGTCAAAAGCCAAAACCCGACGGAACAATCCGATCAACCAAAAGCCTGCCCTGATTAGGCTGAAAAGGGAAAAAGGGAAAAAAACAAATAGAACAAAGGAGTTTGCTCTGCCTGGGATCACACGGGGATCCTTCCAGGGTGAAATGATAAAAGGTCCAGATTCCAGGGGGGGCATTGGAAGAAAGTTGGGTTGGGGGGGCCGAGAAGAACCAAAACATGTTAGGAGACAATTGATGAAAGAAATTCAGGAAAACGTGAATGTGAAAAATTTAAAGGGTTGGGAACATGGTTTTAAACTAGACAGTGGCAGGAAAGGGCAAATGGGGGAACCGGGAATTTACGAGGTTGGGGGGGAACAGAGTATGGACGGGAAGGGGAGACCTGTCAACTCGGGTGTGAAAAAAAAACTGGGGGATCAACGCGGAGCCCAGGGAAGAACCACGGCAAAGAAAAAGGCTTCAAAAGGGGCCCACTGAAACAGTCACAAGGGTTGAGAAGAGAAAAAGTTCCACAAAACGAAGTGACAAAAAAAAGCGTAGGGGTGGGGGAGAAAAACAAGGGATGCGGGTGGTGTCAGCCGACAGGGGGAAGGGGAAAGGGCGACAAGGGTTTAACGTATCAAACCCCTTGGGAGCACTCGGGTATGAACTTTTACGCTACGTTCCAGAAAAAACAACCCCCGCTGAAAGCCGCAAATTGTTAAGCCGAAAAGGAGCCGGGCAAACACCATAGTGTCGATCAACAAGGGAATTGGGGACAACACATGGTAGGAAGGATTGGTCCCGGAAAAAAAAAGGGGGGTATGTCAAACCAAAATCAGTATCACAAAAGGCAGCGTCCCCCAAAACTTCCAGGAAAAGAGGATAGCAGAGAGAGCGTAGGGGAACGGAAGGTTTCGGGTACGATCCTCGTAGGGTCATTAGGGAGAAAAAGGGTCACCGAAGAAAAGTAAAAGACTTTGTAATTTTTCACGGTCTCCATGCGAAGAGGGGCACTCGTTGGCAAAGGACAAAAAGGTTTGGGTCGAACTACATGGGGAAATAAACAAACCACAAATCTTGCACAAACAACCAGCAAAACCAAAAGAACTTCCGGGGGATAACATGAACCGTCCCCTACACGGGTCCCGCTTGTTGGGGTAGTGGAGGGTGTGGGGAAAAACGGGGTGGAAAAAAATAAAAGGAAAGCCTGCACCAAAAAAAAGGAGCGGGAAAAAGGTTAACAAAAACGACCGCTGTCTAGAAACATAAAAAAATAGTTGCAGGTTGCCATCCCCGAAAAACCCAAAAAGAAAAGCATCTAGCAGGGGAAACGACCAAGGGGGTCGTCTGGGGTCAAACTATTGACGATAAAAAGAATTAAAAACTGGGGGTGTAGAACTGCGGACTCGAACACCGGGGCATTAAAAAAAAAAAGGGGATGAGGGAAAAAAAAAGCGGGGTTCTTAAAGCTGAAAAAAAAAAAACGAGAGGAATTAAGAAGGGAAAGAGACGAGGGGTAACAATCCGAACGAAAACCCAAGGCAAGGCCCACCAACGCAAAAAGGGAAACAATTTGGAGGAAGAGGAGGCACCCGTCGAGTTGGGCAGGGGGGAACCCGCAAGTGGAAACGTCCATCTTCATCAACAAAAAAACAAAGGAGGCAAGAAACCCTGGGGAAAAAAAAACGGAGGGAAACGGTCAAAAAAAGTCCACCACGGCCGGGGCTCAAAACCGGGGCGCACCAGGGGAGGGGGGAAAAAAAAAAACCCCGGGACGAAGCGCTCAAGCTCGAAGAAAGGGTTTGCACCGCCGAGTCTAAAAAGATTTCAAGGCCAAAAAAAATGAGGGGAGAAGTCCAAAATCAACGCATTTCTTCTAAAGGGCAAGAAACGAAAAAGCCTGTCCGGAAAAAAGAGGGGGGGAGAGGGGGGCGTATAAAGTTTGGGCATGCAGGAACTGAGGGCTTACGACGGCATGTGCAACAGTCAGGGTGGCAACCCTTAAACATTCCACCGAAAAAAAAACAAGTCGCGTCCATAGGCGAGCAAACAACGTTGGGGGGCCGGGGGGGCTCTGGAAAATGTATGGGGGGGGGGGGCACGAAATTTTTGTCAATGGTCATCCTAAGGGCCGTCCAAAAGAAACGTCCGAAAACACCGGGCCAAGTTGGGGCAAAAGGGTTGGGTCAGAAAGGGGGACTGTTAGGACTCGGGACATGACGGCTAATCACAAGGGAAAAGCATTTTTGGACCCCAAAAAAGGCACGGCAAGGGGGAAGTGAGTGACGAGGGAAAAAAAAACGATCCCACCAAACTTAGTAACGGTTAAACAAAGAAAAGGGCATGACTCAAAAGGGGGGAGAGGGGGTGAAAGCGCTTTCACGGAGGGGGGGGGAGGAAGGGCGGAAAAAAGGGGGGGAGAGTCAACGGAAAACCAAGCAAATGAAAAAAGAAAAGACACAAGGCCTAACCCCAAAAAGGGAAAAAAAAGGGCAGGGGAAAACCAAAGGCAACAAAGGTGAGTCCAAAAAAAAAAAGGACCTGGGGGGGAAGGGGGTCCAGGACCAGGGGATGACCGTTTAAAAGTACTAAGGGGGGACGGCGCGCTTTAAAAAACCGGACAGAGAAAAAAAATCTTTGAAAAAAACCTCTGCCCGAAACCCCTCGTCGTCCAAAAGGAACTAGCCACAAAGGAGGAAGGGTATCGGGGGCAAAAACGTTTTCCACATACCCAAAACAAAAACTGGCCCGCAGTTTGGGGGGAAAAAGGGGGAACTCTCAGAGAGACATAAAAGCAATGAAAAAAACGGCCTGCTCACAGGGATTATCAGAGGAAACAAGGGGGACGTCCTCTCAGAGCAAAAAAAACTCGGTGTAGAAAAGGAGGAAACCAGAAACGGGGAAAAAAACGGCACAGGAAAAAAAAAAAATGAGGTAACGAGTTGGCTCAAAAAAAAAAAAACCGCTAGGACAGCACTGAGATTAAAAGGACCTTGAATACAGTAAGGGGGTCCAAGAAGGAAAGGGGAATCGCTCGGAAAAAACGGGGAAAAAAAATGGGCAAGCAACTGTTTTGAGGGGGGGACAAAGGAGCAAGCAGGACGGCTTCTCACATTCAAGGAGGGTTCGGGCAGTCGAAAAGGGCGCAAGAAACCTGTGAATTTCTGGAGAAAAAAGGGGGAGGGGCGGGTCGGCCAGCAATTTCTCCGGCAGGATAAGGGCGACGAGTTCAACAAAAAAAGGGAACCCTAGGAAAAAAAACTTGGGGGGAAAAAAAAAGTCAATTGGTTTCGGAGGAGGGAAAGGGAAGGACCCGGGTGCGCCTGTGTACGTTGTGTGGACATCGGGGGAGAACAAACAAAATTCTGTGAGCCTGCAGGGGGGGTAGTGTCAAAGATGAAAAAACCATCCGGGTCCCCGCTCGCGGAAGGAAACAAAAAAGGGGGTACGACGGTCAGAGGGGGGGGAAAGAACAAACCCAAAAAGGTGTCTGAAAAAGCCAAAAAGGGGCAAGGGGGGAAACACCTTGTGGTTGGGGATCGGAACTGTAGGGGCGTTGGTGAAGCGGTACAAAACAAAAAGTGAGAACCTAAATACAAACTGAATGAGAAAAAATCAGTACCAGAATGGCCCAGACATAAGCGGTTTGCGATCCCTAAAAAAAAACGGGGGGGGGAAACAAAAGAAGAAATACAAAAAACGCCCAAGTAACGGTTAAAAACGTTCTCAGGAAAAGGAAAAAAAAATTGTCCGTGGGTGTAAAGATGGAGAGGGAGGTGTGGGGGAAACAGAAGCACAAAAGATAAAGAGAAGGAGACCATGAACGTAAGGGCAGGGGGGGACACTGGGAACCCCTATTCACCAATCAGGGGGCGAGTGAAAAAGAAAAAAACAGCACTAGTGCGTTTTAAAGGTAAAAGTGCACGGTGGGGAAAAGAGTTGGTACCGCAGTCCCCGTCGGGTAAAGCAGGGAATAAGGGGTCGGGGGAAAGGGAACCATTAAAGGGAGAACGGCCAAACCAGGGGGTGTGGCGGCAAAAAACCATGGGCGGCAACACCTTGCGGACGTGCCTAACTAGGGCCCAAGGACGCGAGACAGGGGAAAAAAAGGGTAATCAACACTGGGGGGGGGGTGACACAACATGGTTTCTCGGTTGGACAACACAAAAGGGAAAAGAGGAATCTGACACGAGTTTTGTGAAAAGTAAAAAAACACGGACGCAAAAAAAAAACCTTGAAAAAAAAGCTTCAGGAGGTGCAGTTACACGCGCGAAAAGGGGGAGGAAAAATGCTGGAAGCGCAACCAAAAGACTTTGGGAACAAGATCAAAAGGGAAACGAAGCAAAAAAAAAGGGAAAAACCCCTACGAACGAGCAGAAAAAAAAAAAAAAAAGCATTGTCTGTCCAGGCGGGGGGGCTTAAGGGGGGAAAAAAAAGAATCAAGAGGGGGGAGGCTGCTCCGGTTTTTTGGGGGGAGGCAGGAGGGATAAAGGGAGGGGGAGGCAAAAAAAGATCTCCAAAAAAAAGAGGAGAAAAGAACACACTGGAAAAGCACAAACCTTGGAGTTGGAAGGAAGGAGGAAAAAAACCTCCAGAAGCAACCTTGGTAATGGGGGGAACACTTTGGGGTACCAGACGCCTCACCGGACTCACCCACGTTCAACTGGGGAGGGGGGAGGGATGAACCAGGGGAAAATCGAGTGCTGCGACACTCGTGTGGGGATACAATCTATGTGGTCAACGGGAAGTGATCAGGAACAAGGTCCGAAAAAAAAAGGTGACCCCCGGACACTTGGGTTGGAATGCTGGAAAGAGCGGCAGGTAGATAAGCCGACCGTTGGGAGGTGAGAAAGGACCCACCAAGGAAAAGGAAACAATCGGTGTTCAATATCAAGAGGAAGCGGCAGTTTGGCCGACGTCAACCGAAAAATGGGAGGAATGACGCATGGGAATGATATACAACAAAACCCAATCGGGAGAAAATCAAGGGCCCCAAAAGCCCAGACAACAGGGTAAAAAAAAGGAAAAAAAAAAGGGGGGAGTGGGTTTGGAACCACCGCAAAGCAAGAACCTCAAGACCGGAAAAAAACCCGGCCTTCCAGAAGAGGAAATGTTGGAAAAAAAAAGACTCACAACCAACGAGGGGTGTAAACAAGTGGCTTTGGACGACAAACGATTGAAAAGGAAAAAAAGTACCTGCCAAAAAAAACTCCTCCGAAATCGGGCCTAAGAACAAGGCGAGCGGTTTGGGGGCAAATGAAACAAATGACAGAGGACATAAGGGGAGGGGGAGACTTCTCGGTAAGAGGAAAAAAGGAGAAACGGGTCAAAACCAAGAGGAAAAAAAAATCGGGAAATCACAGAAAAGCAAAAAAAAATATGGAAACCCCACGGAAGGGTCGGTAAAACCCAAAAGCGGGAAACGTCGACAACAGTGAACAGGGGACAGGGAACTGTCGGGACCAAACGAAATTTGACAGACGGATTCTGGGCAAAAAAAAATCCAAGAGGCAAGGAACGGTCCGGGAAGGCTGGGCAAGGATTGTAGGCGGGGGGACAAAAAAAAAAAACCGACACTGGCCCAACAAAAAAACAAGACCGGGCCACCCCGGGCAGGAAAAAAGAAAAAAGGGCTCGCGCAGGTTGGGGGAGGACAAGGGCACAAAACGCCTCTACAAGGGTCAGGCAGGGAACAGGGAGGGAACCAACGAATAGGGGGCCAAGGTTCTAACCTGCAAAGTGGATGCGGACAAAGGAAGTGAAAAAAAAAATCCCCCGAAAGGCCACTAAGAAGGGCCCATCTCCCTGAAATCGGAAAACAGTAAACAAATTCGAACATTCCCAGGGCAGCCGTCCAAAAAAAAAAACTCGTCAGAACCGGGGTCTTTGAAAAAGTGAAAAAAAGACGGTGGGAACAAAGGGGGAAGGAAGGAAGGGAAAGATACCAAAAGGTGCCCGCGCAGGACAAAAAGGGACGAAAGGAGAAAAAACGAACGGAAGAAAAGTTTCGGATGCAACAGAAAGGGTGGAAAAAAAGAGTCGCGAAAACTTTCTGAAAGACAAACGAAAGTAGAAATGAACCCCAGTCTCTCCAGTGAGTACAAGAAAGGGGAAAGGGAATGTGGGACCTGAGGAGCTTGGAAAAAGAGGTCACAAGTTAAAAGTTAAAAAAAAAGAAAGGGGAACCGCAGTACGAAAAGAGCAGCAATGCGGGAAAATCCAAAAGAGAAAGTCTAAAAAAAAAATCGTGGGACAAAGTCCGCTGTCTTGAAGGGGGGGGAATCAATTAAGGAACAAACCGAGGTTCCGGGAACGGACCAGAAAATTTGACGGTCCAGTGCAGAGAAGAGCCCATCACCGGACGTAAAAAAAGGTGGGGGTGGGTCAAACAATTGTAGGAGGGGGGACGAACTAAAGGTTGGGGAGGGGAGCACCGGAACGGGCCAGCCGGTTAAAGGGTCCAAAACGTGGCGAAAAAAGACCCCCAAAAAAAAAAAAGAAAAAGGGGTATGTCAGGCCTCATTGGCAAAAGAAAGAGGGGTGAAAATCGCACCATCGAGGTCAAGACCTAATTCTATAAAAAGAGGGTGAAATGAGGGAAAAAAAACCGCCCGCACCAAAAACCCGTAACAAAAAGGGTCGGAAACATTGAAGGAATCAAGAACCAAAAAGGGATAAAAAAAAAGCCGCCTCAAAACGCGGACAACCTACGTTGGAAACCACCACCCAGGGTGGTGGGGTAAAAAAATTGAAGGCCAGTGGCAAATCCTGGGGGGGTGGGAAGAAAAAAACAATGAAAAAACACCCGGTCGCTCCTTTGGGTCAAAAAAAAGGGTTGAAGACACCGTCGCCGCCACAGTTTGTAAAAAGTCACGAATCACCAAACACAATCCTGGGTCCTGAAAAAAAATGTTTTGGACCAGGGACGAACAGAAAGGGGGGGGCAGGAACGGTGTGCCCTTAATACGACAGGGAGCAACAACGCCGGAGAAAACTGGCCCAGGGATGCTTTAAGGGGACGAAACTAGGGGGGAAAAACAAAAGGGAATCGGCATAGAAAGACACGTCAGTTAATGCAAGTAAAAAGAACACAAATCGTTACTCACTGGGAAATTTTGGCCGATGAGTAAGGGCTTAGGAGACGTCTGAGCGCCAATTAAAAAAAAGTGAGAAAAAACGGCACAGGCAACGCCCCCGACGGTCAAGATCCAAAAACTGTGGAATTGCTCGCAGAAGGGGGAAAAAAGGGACCGCAACGAACCGGGGGGTTTGAGGGTGGGGGGGGGTTTAGGGTGACGGAACTGCAAAGCATGAAAAAGATCAGGTCAGTCACCACAGGTTCAACCCCAAAAAACAAAATCGGCAAAAAAAACATCTGGCAGGGAATAAAAAAAAACGCACCAAACCGAAAAAAATGTCGGCAAGCTGGTGAGAAAAGGTCGGAATGACAAAACGTCGAGTTGGGGCAAGGAAGGAGGACGGCGAACACACCGAAGGGGGTAAGTAGGAGGTCGATCAATGGGGGGAAAAAAACCCAAAAAAAAGGAAAGCCTTCAAGGCGTTCGAGCAGAAGAACAGCGTGGAAAGAAAGAAGGAGGCCCCTAAGAGAGGGACAAAGGGGTCAAAACAAGGTTGTGCGGGGGGGGGGGGCGAAACCATGAGGACGTCGGGGGGGAAACACCAGGAAAAAAAGAGACACAAGAAAAAAAAAGGGACTTATGGGAGGGTCCCCCCCTGCGGGGGAACTAAACGGTAAAAAGACTGGTGCATTCGCCCCCGTTGGGGTGTTTTGGGGGGGACGAAATTGGAACAGGGGGTGAATGAGAAACGCCTTTCAACCATTCTTAAGGGGGACCACGCAGGACAATGAAAGGAGAACTGCCCGACCGAAAGCGAAAAGAAATACGTTCGTCAACTCAAAAGGAAAAAAAACAAGGAATGAAAAAAAATCTAGAGGCAAGTCTTCCGAAGTCAGAAGACAGTTGGGGGGTGGAACTGAAGAAGATTGTCTACTACGAAAAAAATTAGGGTGTGCAACGGAACCGCAAGGGAGAAGAAACTTGGTGGAAAAAAGCTGAAAAAAAGGTAACTGGGGGGGGGGGAACCGAAAAAAAATATTACGCAAAGATGATTGGTCAAGACCCATCAAAGGAAAAGGGGGAGGGGGGGCACCGGACCAGTTCTTAGGCTGGTGTTTCGACTGGAGGGGAGAAAAAAAAAAATAAACTGTACAAAAAAAAAAAAAAATCACAGGAACAGGGCCAAGGGGAGATGTCAAAACTATTTGAGAGGGGGACTCAAAAACAGTTACGAAAAAGATCTGGGCGAGAGCACCAGGGAGACAAAAAAAAAAAAAAAAATGGTAAATCAAAAAAAAAACGGAAAGGGTGGAAGAACTTGCATCGGAGGTGACAGGAACGATGGCCGCCCGCACGTCAACGCCAGGGCACAAGCAAAAGGGACTCACACGATGGTGGGGGGGTCAACAAAGGAAAAAAAAGGGTACTACGGAAGGAAAAAAAACAGCAATCCAAAACAATTCTTAGAAGGGAAACCAGAAAACGAAAAAAGGAACCATTGAAACTGGGGGAAACACGACAACCAAGGTGTTAAAAAGAGGTTAGTAGAAAACGGGGGAGTGATAAGACCGGGTCTGACAAGTGGGCCAAGGGAAAAAGACGGTTGCAAAACAAAAAAAATAAGTGGCCCCGCCGGACAGCGCGAAGTCCAAAAAAAAGGGAAAGGGCCGACTAAAACCAAAAATACAGTCGTCATGCGCAAGACTAAGCAAAAAAAAAAAACGGAAGCTGCACAGGGGGTGGGCAAAACGGCAAAAAAACCCGAAACTTTGGAAAGAGGGGGGGGGAGATGACGGCACTAATTTGGGAGAGGAGGGGAAAACCGAAAAGAGGCTCAACCGCCTCCCTGGAGAAAGGGAAATGGATGGGTATAGAATTTTCCAGAACCAAGGGAACCGTCTTCAATTAAAAAGTTGTTCGCAAATAAAGGGGGGGGGGACGCACAGGGGGGAACCAGAAAAAAAAACCAACAACCATATAAAAGAAAAAAGAGTTGGGGACAAGACGCCGATCTCTAGAGGGGGAAGGCGACTGGGAAGGGACCTTTTTTAGGAAACAGTTCATCCCAAACGACGTCAGAACGAAAGAAGGGGGGAACTCTCGAAGCAAGAAAAGCCCAAAAAAGGGGGGAAAGGGTAGCAACCAATCTCGTATGACTTCACAGGGAGGGGGAAGTGGTCGAAAAAGGGGGGGAAGTGTAAAACCATAAAAATCTACAACCAGGAGGGTGTATTACAGATAAGAAAACGGGGGGGCCACCGAAAGTGCGCGAAAAAAAAGAATAGTTGTGGGGAGTACTGGGGAACCCGGTGCCAACTTAAAAACTTGGGGTGGTCAAACCAGACGATTAGGGGGGACTTATAGCACCTGTGGTTAGCAACACTGGAAGGGGGTCAGAGATGACCCTGACATAAGGCCGGGGGAAAAAAGGGGGGGGAGGTGCACGGCTTTCCGCCCAATCCGGCACTAAAAAAAAGCCTGACGGAAAAAAAGCATGGGGCGAAACACGAATTGGTCAAGGGGGGGGGGGGGGGCGACCCCCACCTGTTAGGCAAGACCAAAGCAAAAAGTGGAGGGAAAAAAAGAAAGTGTTAGTCTGGTTGTGTTAAAGTTTCAGGACCGTGGGACCAGAAACGAAAGCAGGCGAAAGAAAAAAAACGCAATCCCGACTAAATGCGGTGGCGGTAAACTAAAAAAAAAACGTGAAAAGCGGCAAAAATGGTACCAAAAGGGCCAGGCGGCGGTAACTTGGGCAAACTTCACCGCAACACAAAGGTGAACTGGGAAAAAGGGATGTGTGGGGAATCGGGGGTGTGCTCCTTGAGACGGGGACCCGGAAAAGGAACACCACCGGTACAAGAAAATGCATCCACGCCCAAAGGGGTCAAGATAAAGGGGTTAGTGGAACCGCCTCACCCACCAACGTGGTCCGAAGACCGAAAGGGAGAAAATGTAAAATGCCTGGAGTGGTACCTCCAGTCAACAAACGGTGTCACCAAAAAGCGAAGTACGGGTGGAAGGGAGGGAAGAGGAACTTAAGGATCCGGCACGCCGGGAGAGAAAGTGGGGGGGGGGGAAAAAAAAAAAACCTAAAGCAAACCATTTGAAGAAACGCGGGAAAAGGGGGAGATGGCTCGCGAATCGATTGGGGAAACAGGAAACTGGTTAACATAGGAAAAACACCGTTTTAAGCACTCCGAGACGGCAAAACAAAACGGTCCCATGGGGGTGAAATGCCGGGAGGGGGTGGGAACTTCCTCAGCGCAAAAAGGCGGCCAAACAAGTCGGCGAGTCGATCGAGGCAGGAGGGAACAAGAAAAAAGGTGCACAAATTAAAAAGCTTGGTGGGACACGCAAATAAGCCGAGAGATAAGAAACGAGAAAAAACAAAAAAAAAACAAACAAGACAACCGGAAGAAGGCGAAAGAAAAAGAAAGAAAAAAAAAAAAAACGCAAAGGTTTCACAAAATTTGAAGTTGGAAAAATAACCCTTACGGAGAAGCTAAAAAAAAGGTTTGGGGAAAAGTTCAAACGGGAGTCCTGCTGACAACGGGGGATCCTCCTTTCAAAACAACAGAGGGAAAAAAAAAAGAGACAGAAAAAAAGCTACCTCCTTTAACTTAAACCGAGCACAAAATCCGCACGTTGTTAGGGAAAAAAGGGGAAAAAAAACGGCACGAAGTTGCGGCAGAGCTGAAATGCGCTGGACAAAAAAATCCGGGTGGTGTCTCAGAGGGGAGGGAGACGCTGACGAGGTGATTCAACCGAAAAAAATAAACCTCAATTCTAGGGCCGCAAAGTGCGCGCCACAACGTGGTGGGAGCCTTGAAAAAAAAAAGAGAACAAAAAAGGCCTCAGAGGGGGGGCCTCAATGAAAGACAGTGGAAGCAAGAAACCCTCGGCCATATCCACTACGAAGTCGGAAAGGGGTGTACAAGGGATCGCTCAGAGGGGTAAACACCATGGACCATGGTTCCATAAACCGCGTCAAAAATCTCAGTTAAAGCCATCGTTAGGGATGGGGGGAAAACCATCGAACACTGGGGAACCAAAAAAAAAAATGCGTGTGGCCAAAAAGGAAAAAAGGCAGCCTCCGCAAATGTCCAGGAACCCGGGGAACAAGAAAAAAAACGATGGGGGGTTTAAAAAGAAAGAGAAGGGAAATCGGGTCAAAAAAAAGGGGGAAGGCATGACCAAACACCTAGAAATTAAAAAAACGACAGGAACGCAAGAAAATTACGGAACGCTTAAAAACCACTCGACAAAGGAAAGGTTTGAAAAGACCCCGTGAAAAAAAAAAAAAAAGGGAATCATGGATAAGAAGGGGGGGAGCCAGGCACGGCAAGGCTTGCCGTGTGCGTCGCCAAAAAACACCAGCCAGCCCAAGACCATCCAAACATCCACTTAATCAGTTCGTGGGAAGAGGGAATGAAAGAAAGGGGTTAGAACATCAAAAAGAAAAAACACGTGGCCAGGAAAAGCCGCAAAGAACGAACGGGTTGGTGGGCGCAGGGGAGACGTCAAAACAAAAAAGAGTCTCGTGCCGGGGAAAATGTCGTGGATGGGGGGACTGAGTCTGTGAATAGGGAAACCCGGGGCGGAATGTCAAAAAAACAACCCCCACTCACTCAGCAAAACTCTGAAAAAAAGGGAAAGGGGTAACAAGCAAATTTTTGGCAAAAAGAGCCACAAAAAACCTAACGGACAAACACTTGCAGAGGGACAACCCGCTTGCCTTCCAGCCAACGGCCCAAAGATGGGGAGGGGGGGAAAAATAATTGGGGCAACCCTCCCACAAAAGGTGAAGCAAGGAAAACCAACGCACGGATACAGGGAAAAGAGGAAAGCTTACACTTCAAGGAATTTCACTAAAGAAGAAACGAAATTGAAGATGGGGGGGAAAAACCTGGGGTACGGTTTTGCGGGGGGAATGCGGTGCCAAGTCGGGGGGCAAAAAAAGCTCCTTCAAAAGGCAAAATAGGCCGGTTACTAAAAAAGAAAAAAGGGGACGGGGATAGGGTCAAACCACACAAAAAGTGGGA
>Ga0179591_1236166_pt1 | contig 16869 bp, 18 predicted proteins | sample CZOMad2_1_08_16f_FD_182891 | JGI IMG/M metagenome (GOLD analysis project Ga0179591, IMG submission 182891) | Vadose zone soil fungal communities from Angelo Coast Range Reserve, California, USA - CZOMad2_1_08_16fungal (PacBio error correction) | ecosystem: Environmental > Terrestrial > Soil >...
TTGGTTCTCTCAACAGGACAAGCGGGTTTGGGAGAATAGGAACCCTGGTCACCCTCCTGGCTCAGGGCAGTACGCACCGGAAAGAAACTGGAATGTTCCTAAACAAGGGCTTAATCTGGGTCCCAACAGGCAATTGATATGCGGAGGAGATAATGATCGGGAGACTTGCGAGGCAGAAGTCGGGGGGGGCATGAGGGAGTAAGTGTTATTAGAAGACAGATAAATCCCGAAGAAATATGTTTTTAAGTTAGGTACTGAAGAGTCTCTATCTCTAGGGGAGATACCGTTGGAAGTTTGAGGGGGGTTAAGATTCAAAAGGAAAATTTTCTCCAAATGGGAAGCAGGGAGTAACCGTGGGGGTAACTGTGACTACAAGGTTCACCCGGTGGTCGCTTTTCGGGCTCTTGATACGAGAGAGGGATGTCTTTGGTAAAGATCCCCTTCCATGTCTCATCAGAAAAATAGCGGGGTGGAAATAAGATGGTTTAAAAAAGGTTTGACTCAGATGAGCGAAGAAGTAGAATTACAGGAATAGAAGAGAGGAGGGGTACGGGGGGCTTTTCCTCCCGCCTTAAGGAAAGACTCAGGAGGAAGTGACCAGGGAGAAACTTTTTCCTGACAAAATGCAGGTGGCAAGGAGCGTCTGGTAGTTCGGAGAAGGAAGAGACGCACCACAGAAAAAGGGGCCTGAATAGAATCCTCTTCTCTCACATTCTGGGCACGCTGATCGACAACGAGAACCTTTCAATATTAAAAGACACGACAGATTTCATTGAACTATCAAAAGGGGGAAGGTACGATTTTTAGTATATAGATTATTAAGAAGGGGGAACATGCCGGACCGGAGTTTGTCAGAAATCGTCGATCACGGAAATCAGGAACCTGGGAAATGAAAGATCTGGTCTCCCGCCGAGCCTTAGAGAGCTGTGGGAGGGGGTTCTTATCTAGATTCGGGGAGGCGCGGATATACACTGGGTAGAACTATTCCCTCTGAAAATCTGCAGATATGGGGCGAGGTCTCGAAAAAAAAATCTACCATTTGGTCAATCTGTATAATACAGGGGCTTCAAGTAAAGGAGGAAGAGGCGATAGTCTGGAGATAGAGAATTGGGACTTGGTGAGGGGGTATTGGTTCACTCTTTTCCATGGCAGACTTAAGGGGGGGGAACTGTAGGGGGGAGTAGTACATTCCGGGCTAAGAAATCGAAGGACCGAGTCACTTATCGAGAAGATCTTTTCTGGCGGTGCCCGCGAGATTTAGGTAAGTTACATTGCTTTAGACCCTATACGCGACTGGGGAATAAAAGAAAGATGGGGGCATTAAAGTGTGCAGGGCGCAAAGTCTGGAGTAGAAAGAGCTTCTATAGGGATAGGGACAAAGGAGACCACATCATCGACAACGGTCGACAAAAAGGGCGGCGCGGCTTCGTTCTAAAAGTGCGGGGATTGCTTTTCCATCGCAAACTGGAAAGGAGACAGTCTAAACTGCGCATAGAACCATGGCAAAAAAAATCGTAGCTCATGGGAGTACGAAGACGCTTTCAAGCCTAAGACCAAGAATGGTAGAAAAAAATCCGGAAAACAAGATTTTATCAGGACATCCCTGGAAGAAAACGGGGAGGGCTAGTCGCGGAGAAGATTTCTGACTCTGAAAGAATCTTTACAGAAAGTGACTCGATCAGAAAGGCATCAAGAACGCTGGAAATACTTCAGACGAAAGGATGGACGAGGGAAGTCAGGTAAAGACGGGAATTCTCGAAAAACCACGGTGCCGAGGGGTCGGTCTATCGGAAGCAAAATAGTCTCGGGGAATGCGAAGGGCTTGGTTTCGCTAGTCCATGGGAGTGCGGGGGAGGATCGCATCCTTGGAGGGAGGCCCTACACTACTCAAAAACAAAACAGTCATGAAGAAAGGATAGAGCTCAAAGAAGAAGAAAAGACTTAGGCAAAATATCGAATAATGGGGTACAAATCAGGGGGGGGGAAGTGGACATCGCGGGAAATTCAACTCATGGAGCTCGAGACTCCAGGGGAGATATGAATATAATTGCAGAAGGAAAAAACTGGACCAGGAAGTCAATCTCATCGGATTCAGAAGGGCGCACCGGGCGTCTCAGGGAAAAAGAGTACACTGGGAAAAATATACGGCGTGTTTCAACGAGAAGGGCAGCGTTCGTGACGCCTTGGAGAATGAAAAAAGAGAGAAAAAAGGGAGAGCTCAAGAGGTCACTCAGGGAGGGAGTGAGCAAGTACATCGATCTAACGGCCCGGGGAAATGGTTAAGTCCCGGTACCCGAATCACATTAGAGAGCGTGGCATAGAGCCTCGCAAGAAGGGCCCGCAAGAGAGGAAAGAGCAAGTCGGAAAACACGATATATACTTCTCGACATAACTCGAGAAAGGGGGCTTTCGGGGGGCGCGTTTACATGAAGGGGAAGACAGGTGAAGCTGCTCTTTGCAGCAGGGGTAACAAAAAAACCAACACCAAGAGGGAAGAAAAAGGACATCGTAGAAAGGGCGGGGGAGGAAACAATCCTGAATCTCTCGGGGGAATGCAAACGAAAACTTTCTGAAAAGTACTCGCAAGGGGGACATCGCGGCCGACTAGTGAGATCTCCAATTTCACAATGCGGTGACCTTCTAACGAAGGAATAAACGATAGAGGAGTATTAAGGGAAATGGGGCATTTTTTGCTACGGAAGAAGTCCCACCTGAAGATACCTAACGAGGGGGGAAAGGCGGACGGGGTGTGCCGGGGTACCGGTTGCTCCGCAGATACCTGCAGGAAAGGGGCGTTTTGATACAAAACACAAAGGAGGGGAAGGAGGAGAAATATAGAGGAACGCGTCAGAGAAGGACCTGAGAGAAAAAGGAAAACGTCAACAGCAAACCCAGCGCATACGGGGAGGGCCATTCAAGGGTCGGTTAAGAGAGTGCGTCACGCAAACAAGCAGTTGATCGAACACCACCAAACGGAGGCCCAGAGTCAATCAATAAAGAAATCAGAGAAGTGAGAAGAGCGTGCCGCAGCAAAGGGGGAAGAAGTAGATAATCCTCGCAGTTGCTATGTCCTCGAGCAAAAGTACTTTAGCAGATGTCTTCGAATAAAAGAGAGAGCTTATGCGACTCCTCAAAAGGAAATGGGAGAAGTAGTATGTCAGGGGTGAGACCCATGGGGGAGGGGAAACATCGCCACATCGTCTTCCTGCATGCCAGAAAACGGGAAAGGTTCCTAAAATGGAGGGACAGGAACTCGAATCGGGAGAACCCAGAGAAGGACGGATGTCGAGGGGAGGGGCTCAGTCATTGCTTCAAATCCTGGGGGATTCGGGTCCCGGGGCCCGGAAAAAGTGTAACCACTCTAGATCTATTCTCTATGGAATTTGCGCAAGGGAGGGGGAAAGAGGGATTAACGTGGCGCGACACGCATGGAGTCATTACGCCAACTGCGGCACGAAAGGGGAAAGCTCGGGGGAACCAACGAAGGGGGTTATAGACACTTTCCGCTTTGGGAGGAGAAGAAAACGAAGAGGAGCCAAGGGAAGGAGTGATCACAAAAAAACATGAGATGGCACAAGGTTTGGGAAAAAGAAGGAAGTTAAATACGATAACCTAGTATGCTCCTCGCGAAAAGGCGGAAAGGGGAATGCAACCAGGAAGGGGAAAAAGTAGCTCACGTGGCGTAGATCCGGTAAGTGAGCTGAGGGGGAAGAGGCGAAATAAGGGGGAAGCTTTTGCTTCTTATGGGGACTCGGGTGACCAGAGGGTAGAAAAGAAGAAAGCAAAACATCACAATCTCATGAGCAGACGCTCCACGTTCCACAGCGTGGAAGGGACCTGTCTCAGGGAAAAACCGCCGAGACTACATCGCTCACCGGGGGGTCAGGGGGGCTCAACTACGAAAGGGAAAAGAATTGAGGATTAATTGGAGGCTCCAGCACGAATTAATGAATTGGAAATAACGCCCGAGAATGTTACGGGGCGTTGGGGGCTGGAAAGAGTCAAAGATCTTTAATGTTCAGCTTTTGAACAGCTCACATACCCGGTGATGAGGGTTTTAAGGTTTGGGGAAAACGGGAATCGAGGTCTAAACAGATTGGTCAACTTCTTATTGGGGGACCCCGGAATTTCTTTGAAGAAAGGGAGCATACTATTGCCGGCGACGCAGGAGGAGGCCAGGAAGCACTGGGGCCGGGGATTGAATATTGCCTCGTACTCCCTTTTCGAAAAGAAGTAAGGGAAGCAGATAATGTCTAGCAAGGGCAAAGAGAGGGTAGGTGCCGGGGGGTCTATATCAGGTGGGCGCTGAGCAAACCCGATAAGGAGAGACATCAAAACCAAGAGAATACAAAGGAACAAGAACGAGGTTCTAAGAAGTAATCATCCCAAAGAAGCTCTGGCAAGCAAGAAGATAAGGCCAAGGGGAGGGTAGAACCGGGAGACATCTCGGTCCTCTCTGTGATAAAGTTAATTACTCTCAACGAAAAAAATCCGCCCTTGGGCCAAAAAAAGAAGGGCGCCATGGAAAAGAGGTTCCCGGCAAATTCAAAAAAAAAACCAGTGACTTTGCAAGAGAAGAAAAAAAAAAGAGACGTATCGCGGAGGTCTGGATCACTCCTGAGGCCCCTCGGGAAGCTTGACCGTTCAACCACCTGACAAGAAAATTACAAAACGCAATCGGCCAAACAGATTCGGGAAAAAAGCAAGAGACAAACAAAAGAACAAACATGGCTTCACCTCACCCAAGAGGATAGGACACACGAAAGCTAGAAGAGAAAGGGGGCGAACAACGGGGAGAAGCTCTCCAAGAAAAGCAACTTTCTGATCTCTAGGAGAACCTCAAGGGGGGAGGAACAGGCACCGTTCACCATCTGACTAGAGAGGAAGGATCACAAGATGGAAGTGGATCATCGGCAACCCGCATGGGGGGAAAAACTACCGCGAAAGAAAGTCAGGGCGGTTGGAGATCCAACGCTTACCTAATTGGGGCCGACTCGGGGCAGGCCAATGAACATGCGTGGGAGACGAGGCTCTTTAAAAAAGGAAAAAACAGACGGATCCAGTCAGGTGGGGAGAGCACGCCACAAACAGAAGTCCAGGGAGGGGGTCTAATCCAAGGAGGGACAAAGGGAAGAGCGTCACCGAAAGGGCGCGAGAACTAATCATTCGAAAAGCTTCGATCAGCAGCTGACAGGAGCAGTTGGTGAAAAAAGAGGTGACAACCCTCCTCGACTAGTCCATGGCAGGAATATTAGGGGGAAGAGTACTCAAAGAGGGGGGGATGGGCGGACCTCGAAACCTCGAAACACAAGAAAACGGGAAAAAGTTTGACACGCAGTAACTGAAGCAAGTGCATTCTCTGGGTTCCACCGGGGGTCTTACGAAGGTACACAAAAACAATCAAAAGACTAAGGTATCAGGAACTCCCGCTGGCAAAACATTACCGCGGAGCGCAAACCGTCACGAACCATTGTTGTAGGGGGCAATTTATTTAGTATGAAGAACAAGGGAAGGAAGCAATTCACCGCCGGAGCACTCAGGTCTGACACAGGGAAGATGGTCGGAGGGAAGGAAAATGGTGCCCAATTCATGGGGGAAAGTTACCCAAGGGGGTAGTAAAGGAGGAGACTATCTTGAACGGAGAGTGGGTCAGAGACCATACCACCATACTAGAAGTGCGCTAACACAGATCTCTAACAAAACCTATATGGGGATAGAGAGGGGGGGGGGCGGAAATTCAGAGCTTCGGGTAGTACAGGAGAAGGAAAGAATCATAACGAACGAAAAAACAACGGAAAGACTACTGTACTACAAAATGAGGGGCAAGGCGGAAAAATCGCAGGAACGAATGCTATTCAGCGAGGAAATCGCGAAGATTAAAACAGGAAAGGGGGAGGAAGTCATGCTGAAAACTTCTTGAAATTCACGCGCGAAAAGGTAAAGCAAACATTTAGTGACGGTGAGGGGGAGGAGTAAGCCGCGGGAAGGGCAGAGAGGGTAAAGAGAGGGGGAGTGTAGGTAACAGGAGAAAGGAACCATTTGTCCCCATGACATGGCTTGAGGACGGTAGAGAAAGGGGGTAGTGGCCTACAAAGTTCCTGTTCGCGGGAAGGGTGGGGCGAAAAGGGAAAAAGTCCAGAGGATAGGCGGGAGGGGGTCACGCAAAAAAGATCAGGACGTCGAAAAGTGGGGGGGGGAATGCTATGCGGCGTGTTTTGACTAAGGTTGAAACCGTTCCGCAAAAAGCGTCAAAAGCGCCAGAGAGAGCGTTTCCCGTGGGGGCGAACGCAGTCTCTAGAAGGGCGGAGAGCCGGAAGGACGACGGGGGTCGCAGGGGGTGGGAGGGGGGCCGTGTCCGGGGAGATTTCAATGTCAAGTTTTGGACGCGGCAGCTGTGTGGGGCTACATATGGTCTCACCAAAACTGGGGGATTATTTTCCGTGAAGTCATTCTCCGCTTCGGAGCCACCACTTCTTCACGGGATCGACAAGGATGAAGGGGGCGGGCGGGCGCAGGCAACTAAGGGAGAGAAAGGGATCAGTGAAAGACGGTGTTGATCTTAATCTCGAAACAAGTAAACTGGGGGGGTTTAACTCTCCTAGGAGTTGACTCACTTAAGGAGGGGCTTGAGAAAGGAGCAAGAAGAGGAGATGACATAATTTTGTGACTGGGAAGGGGGAACAGCAGTGGCGCGCGATGAAAATGGGTCAATTCTTTGGGAGAGGAGGCGCCTCTTACTAATAGGGGGGCCTGAGAGGATCTTTCTCAGGAGGTAAAGTAGACGAGAAAAAGGGTTAAGTAAAAGGAAGCCGGGCGGCCTCACGGGAGCTAGCGTCTCGGGCGTAACTAGGGGGGTATCAGTTTTTACTTCAAGGAAGGGTTGGGGGACTTTAACCGAAAAGTTGGAAAGGACGAAGGGGGGTGGGGTCAGGCAGTGATCTGGACATTGGACTTTCCGGGAGGAGGGAAACTCAAAAGTACGGCACTATTACTATCTGTGGGTTTGCACTCTCGAAGTTATGGGGAATAAGGAGATCAGCGCTTCCGAGACTCGGGGGAGACTGGTTTGCACTGAGCGCCGGCGTCGCTTGCAGAAGAGCCGTTAGAGAGGGAGAAAGAGGCAACGAAAACATCATCGATGGTCAAAACAAGGGGAAGGGTGAAGACGGACGTCGGCGTGGCGAAACAAGGGCGTCAAAATAACGGAAACAATGGCCAAGGCTCAAACTTCTCACGAGAAGGAAGGAAAAGAGGGCTTCTCAATAGAAAGGGACTGGGGGAAAGAAGGAAAAACAAATCGGTCGACCCGCGCGCCTCTCAAAGGGAACAGGGAATCACCACCTAAATAAAAGGGAATGCGAGGTCTGTCTCTCCTAAAGAAAGAGAGGTGTCCGACTACCGAAGATATATAACGACGGGATCCCGGGCTAACGTTGAAACACGGGCGAAAGAGTCGCCCAATTGAAAAAAGCGAGGGCATATGCCATTTACTGGCGCGACAGAACGTGAAAGGGGGAATATAGGCGTGTAAGATCTGGTCACACTCCTTACTGCGTAAAGATTCTTTTGGTGAGAAGTGCAGCAGGGGCGGGGGGGAACGGAGCTGACTGGAGGATTCCCCCAAAAAAATGAAAACAACTAAGAACTGGAGCGCTCGCAAAATCAAGCCGCAGGGGCTGCGTAACGGGGGAGGATGCCACTAGTTTCCTGAGGTTGGGGACAATTTGAAGGGAAATCGACGATTAAGCAATTGCGACGAATAAAAGGATAAGGTGATGGTCATCTTAAAGTTTCCTTAGAACGGGGGGGGGGCAGCATATGAAAAAAAATGGAGTAGATTATAGGGGGGGAGTGATCTCGTAACGGAGGGATCTACTTAAACAAAAGGTCTGCCACTGTGTCTATGAAATTCGTTTTAAAAGATATGGATCTGCATTTGCCGGGTAACCGTGTAAGGGTGACGTGACGTCTTCAGTAAAAAAAAAGAAAGAAATTGTTTTAAGCTATAGTACCATCAGAGGGAAAAGTGTAAAGTTAAGAGGGCAGCAGTATTACGAAGCACGCTTATGGGAACGAGGGGTAAACTTGACCCGATCCATTATCGCGTTTCGGCCGGCGAAAATGAGGGGCTCATTAGCCCCTCTAAGAGGCTCTAAGTCTGTCAATTAACTAGAGAGGAAAAGCCTGGGCAGACCAGAGGGATTTTTACGGGATGCGCCGGGGGCTAGAAAAGGGACATGGCGCTGTCGCTGGTTTCAGGAACATGGGGTTATGATTAAACAGGAATCTCGTTCAAGCGCCTCTTCAATGGGCGAGGATAAGCCTAGAAGTATTTGAAAAGAAAAACTTTCAAGAAAAAGTACGTGAGGTCCACTCCGACGAGAGATAGAATCTCATTTTTGAGGTTCACCGCGGTTAGAAATAGAAGGGCTGAGGGCTAAACACCTATCGATTCGTAGTGGAACCGGGAATCCGGGGGAGGAAGGGTTCTTAGAGAAGTCTCAACAGACCCGAAAGAAGGTCCGTCAGGAATTGTGGGGGACTGTGGGGGACTAACAGGGGACAGACGGGCATATAAGTGCAGTATCCGGTGATAGCAACAGGAAGGAGTATTAAACGGATATATCAAAAAAGATTTCTCTAAGGGAATAGGCGTAAAGAAACCAGGGTACCCTGGTCTACCAGCCCAACATTCAAAGTCCATAACGTTGAAGGGATCAGTAATTGGTATCTCAAAGAGCACCTCTTCAACACACCACTTAGAAAGGCAATGAGGACGCCTAAGATGGGACCAGCATGCTTGGCTCAAGTAACAAGGGTGAACTTGTGTCAGCGTACTTATGAAAGGAGACTCTTCACGACGGTTATGCAATAGGAGCTTTCAATACATATGGCGCAGAGGGGATATTCAACGGGCCACCAAGATGAAAAAAAAACCGAACTTGGCATTGTGGTGATCAGTAAAAGCACCATCTCCTCGAAACAGAGGAGTCAATTCATGCGAAAACTCTCATAAAGTGGAGTGTCCATACTAGGAGGTAGTGGAGAAAAGGGGGAGAGATAGTGTCAATTGCCCACCTCCTCAAGGAGAGATTGACCATGGTTCGTGCATACTCAAAGGAGGACTTACACTCCCACGTAGGAGGAGGGAATTCATCCCGGGGACCTAGCCATGAGGGGGGAAAAACACGCTGCAAGAACGGAGGAGAAGAGTGTAACAGGGTGAGGGGAAACGTCCCTCGGACAGGGTACTTGAGTCAGCAAACGGACATTTTCGAATATTGTACCAGACTGACGAAGCCACTGCTCACTAACTAGGAAACAGCGCTGTATAAGAAAGAATGTATATTCATCCAGAGGTTATGGTATACCCTTGACGCGCAGAAGAGAGGAGCTTTAAACTGACAGTCATTCTTCCATTTGAAGGAGGGAAATTGGCGAGACAATCTCCCCCGTTGATAGTCAAAAAAGATATCCACTTCTAAGGGAAGGTAGTAGCTCGGCATTTGCAAGTACACCTCCTATCGGAATAGGAGGGAGGAGAAGATTGACCCAGTACGGGGCATAGCGAAAACGGGACTGATCAGGGGATAGAGGTAGTTACTTTTCCGCTGATGTCTAGTTGGCTCAATGAGGTACGGAAAAACCGAAATGCCCAGCACCATTAAAGATCGCACCACTTATAGCATGAGCACATTTACGAATTGGTTTCTGCCGAGCTGAAAGGAAAACCAAAACGGGTCACTAGAACAACGACTCACTGGTTGTCTCAGCATTACTATTCAGGGTTTTGAAATTGGTCTTCCATTCCGAAGTAGGAGGGACAAGAGGGGAGGGTCCAGGGGACCGGAGAGGTGGGGGAAGGAAAAGTCACAATTACGTCACTATCGTGGCCGGTCAGCTTAGGGCACCGAGGAAAAATCAGATTTATTTCTGGGTTCCCTGTTTTGAAAGTCTGCTCAAAGAATGGTTAAAAAAAGGAGATAACGCATGATTAGGCAAAAGAAGGTGGTCCGTAGGTGTCAGAGGAGTCCGTTCGGACCATTATACTTGATTTTGCAAGAAGGTACGCCGTTGAGAAGCGCAGGGAACGTTACTCCTCACCAGGCGAGAACTGCGGGAGAGGTGGACGGTTGAGAAGGATCGGAAAATGCTAGTCAGCGCCACACGAGGAAGGGCCGCAAGTCAGCAAGAACCCAAGGACGCCTACCCCTTACTAATAGAGAGTCTTAAGTTTACAGCAAAAAGAAAAAGGAGAAAGGGGAAGCCGCAGAAAAAGCTAAATCGAAAGAGAGAAGTTGGCCGTTTTTGACAATGACTTTCAAAAGGGGAAAATAATCAGCCAGTGGTTCACACACCACAAATGGTCCGGGGGGCGACATGGCCACAAGGGGAAGAAAGAACAACAAAAAAAGGAAGGCAGGTCCCAGCGTCCAGTTAGGCGAGGAGAATGCCCTTGAGTACAAAGAGGGGGCCACTTTATTTCCACAAACGGGGAAAAGAATCCTTGGAAAAGGCCCTTCCCTCTCTTGATCTTGGAGTCCGCCAAGGACAGGAAGTCTAAACAAAATGCCCGGACTAGTCGTCCTCACATCTGCGGACAGGGCTTGCTCATTCCACAAAAAAAGCGATGTAAGATCCGTACGACAGCGGTGGAAAAATCCTCGCAAGACCAGGAATGTTGAAAAAAGGGAAAAAGGGAGGAGACACCGACGCGGGTACAGTAACGCGTGAACCATTCTACTTCATCTATAGAAAAGAAACCTCCTTTCCCTTGAAGGAAGAGTTAAAATGAAGAGGAGAAAGCGAGGGAGTTAATGAGGTGGAAGAGACCAAGAGGGTACCAGGCGTGGGGGGGAAGAAAACGCGGGGGAATGAGGAATTCCAATGCCCATGTCGGGGTGAGAAAGCGAAACGCGACGTCAAATCAAAAAAAGAGAACTTCATTTACGAGGAGTTCCACTCGCCCTTCCAAGAATCCATTTCCCTCGGCGCGGGCCTCTAGCTCCTTACGCAAAGGCCGAGAAAAGAGGTCATTCATAATCTGAGGATCTCTCCCATGCGAGGAACGGGGTTCACAAAATCGTAGTCCACAAACCGCAGCCTCGCCGAGACCGAAGGCGGGGCGATTCTTGGGAGGATGTTAAAAGACGATCTCTTGAGGCCAAGTCCTACACGAAAAGAAAAAGGCAAACATGTGAACAAGTACTAAAAAGGGGGGAGATAGAAATGGAGCATCATTTATTTATGAAACGGTGGGGACCGCAAAAGGGACATAAAAGAGGAGTCTCGAGAAGAGACGAAAAGGGGGAGGGCCTCCCAAAACAGGGGGCTTTTCAATTGGCGTATTGAAGCACGACTAAAAAAAAGAACCGCAAAATACATGCTCACTGGAATCTAGCACAACTAGGCCGGCTCATCTCAGGACGAACCCGCCTTGTTCGTGCGGCAAGACGGGGCAAAATCGTAGAAATTATTGAAGGGGGGGAAGGGTGGCGAAAGGCAAAAGTCGAGGGGCGATTGGCTTTAAAGGAAGAAAACCTTGACGACACAAAGAAGCACCGAGACTGCGCGAAAAACATACTCGAAAAAAAACGAAACTGGAGGGTTAGGAGAAGGGAGTTTCTCAGGCATCTATGGGGAGTTCTTTTAAAAAAAAGACAGGTCAAGAAGCGAAGAATGGGCGACCAAAAAAAAAGAGTAACTAAAAAAAGGTTGAAAAAACTCGGGGAAAAAAAGACCTTCTAATGAGATTCGTCTATTAATTGAGAGATGTAAGAAGAGAGGAGGTGGCCCTTTCAAAAGTCGGGAGTCAACTCGAACCGGGAACAAGAACGTTGGTTCTTCGGTGAGGCTATATGCAATATTGAAAAGCTAAAAGAGACTTCTAGGGTTGAGGGGGGAATGGCCGGAAATGAACCCGTTCCCGCACCTTCCATTCGAAAACCGTTAGATAAAGTATGGGGCTACAAGGGCTGGGAATGAATCTAAGGTCCAGAATGAAAAGGCAACGAGGGACTGGGTTGGGTCACTCGAACGCGACGAGGAAGGGGGAAGGTCGCCCCGAAGGAGGCGTGGGAGGTTTTTGAACCGTTAAGAAAACAATCAGGGAGAAATAAGATCTTGTCGACAGGGTTAAGCATGCCTAGGAGGGGGGGCACGATGGACTGTTCAAGGAAACTGCTTCACAGCCACCAAAACTTGTCGGCTGAAAAAATTTGTCGGAAGAAGTAAAGTCTTAAAAGGCCACCGGTAGAGCTCATGGGGGTGATAGAAAGAGCGGGTCACAAAAAGAATTGCGATCGGGAAGCCCGCGGGGTTCGTCTCACCACTTGCGGGTCATAGTTTTTATGAAACCGAAGTGAAGCCCTTTTCTGTCGAGCGCAGTCCTATGCGGGAGCCTCTTGAAGGGGGGAAGGACGATGGGGATCGTCATCTCGATTCGTACTCCTTTGTAACGCGGCCTGTAAAGAGAGGGGCAGACATCTGATCCTAAGAAAAAAGGCCTTTGACTTTCTATCTTAGACAAACAGCAGGCGCGGTTGAGATGAAGAGGATTGGGCTGGTAATGAAAGAGGCGCCGGCGCTCGTTGATTACTAAGCGTTGCGGTATGCTGGTTCGATCCTCGGCAAAAAAGAAAAACGGGTGGCCTCGCGGTTCTCATTAGGGCAAGGAGACATTGAAAGTAGCTGGAAAAAAAAAAAAGAGGAGGGACTCAGCCTCGCTCTAAGGGGCGGATATGGGGAAGAAAATCATGGGGGGGGTAGTGCAACTCGGATGGCGCACGTAGGGTGGTTGCCAACTGGATAGTTCGGTGGGAAGGGGGGAAGTCCGTGCAATTCAAACAAAGAGACAGAGCCTTTATCGGGGAGTACGAGCTTGATGAAGGCGATTGAAGTAGCGCGATGCGGGGATTAGAAGAAATCTCGGTATAAGAAGGATTTGTTGAAATGGTGACTAGGAAAGATGTCCGGCTACTGACAGAAGGAGGAATGATTGAAATCGCAAATGCAAATATCCCCCCCCACCCCAACCCCGACAGCCCACCCCCCCCACCAACCCCTACCTGGTGTTTTTTTTTTTTTGTTGTGTTGGTTTGGCCAAAAACCCCACCCAATTGTTAGGTTTTTTTAATTTTGTGGGTTTTCCCCGCCAAGACCCCCCCCGCCCCCAAACCCCCCCACCGACCCACCCCACCTCCCCCCCCCCACCCCCCACACCCAACCCATCCCCCCCCAAACAAAACGCGACCAAGACCTCCCCCCCAACCCACCCCCAACCCCCAACCAAAAAACAGCCCCCCCCCCTCCCCCCCCCCCCGAGAACCGCACCCCCCCCCTGACCAACCAACCACCCAGAAGAGCCCCATTGTGTTATTTTTTGTTGTTTTCCCCCCCCCACCCCCCTAACACCAAACCCCCCAGCCCCTACTAGAGGGGACTCTTCTTACTTAGTTATTGCGGAACTTCTGTTGGGTCTGTCCATCTGGCACGTTTCCAATTCTCAGTGTCGTGGAATAGAAAAGCCGGAAAATCAGCTCCTTTCATTGCAAAAGTGGTAAGACAGTAGTCAAACAGCCGTGAACCTATGCCGCAAAGAGGGATATTTCCTAAAAAAAGGGGAAAGGGGGAGGCGATTGATGCTGCTCCTAATCGACCCCACTCGTTCCAGAGCTGGGAAAAGCTCTCAACTTTGCTGAATCGAAAAAGACCTAATACTTCGGAAAATTGACGAGAGAATCGAGCAATCTTTGCTCGGCGTAATTCTCAAACAGTAAATCAAGGATGAAGTTCTGCGGACTCCCACTCCTGCGGAAAACGCGGGAGCATGCAGAGGAGGGAGAGGCCAGGATTTTGTAATGGAAAGAAAATCCTGTGATGGACCCCGGAACCTACTCTAAACAAAAAAACAAAAAAAAAAAAAAAAGTGAAACTAGCGCGCTTCACGAATCATCCTCCTTAGGAGGACAATACGAAAAGAAAAGAATTCTCGAGGGTTACGGCATGGTGGCCTCCTCTGTGTTAAAAAATCGAAAGCAGAACTGGAGAATGAAAGTGGAGCGAAACTGGGGTAAGATTCAAAGTGACTTGCAGCTCATTGGGAAGGGCGCTCTCATTCTCACAAAAAAAAAACCAAACCCCACCAATAACCAGGGAAAAAAGACATAAAAGGGTTCAACGAGATTTCGGAGGGCGTAAAAGTGAGATACGGAAGGAAGAAATTTTTATAGGGATAAATTAACGTCACGGAGGGAGAAAGTGAGAAAACATAGAGACTCACGAGCGCCAACGTTGGGGGACATGGGGGGGGGGCCGAGTAAGGGGGCCCCGAATACAGTTCATCGGCGTGGAGAACGGCCGCTGAGCTCAACCAGGTCAAGTACAGCTGCGTCCGGAGGGGAAAGGACGATGAGAAGGAAATGGAGGAAGTCCTCGTCGAGGAAAAATTAATGGGGTCGACAGAATTAATATGGACGCTGTATCGTGGTAAGGAAAAAGGGTAGCGGAAAAAGACATCTCGGCACTTCTCCTAGGGTAATCTGTTTTCTTAGAACAAGAAATAAAGACCAGGGAACTTCCAGGTACGTGGTGAAGGGGCAGAGAGGATCCATCGAGCTAGAACTAGGGGCGGTCCAAAAGTTCCCGCGGGGGGAAATTCTCAAGCTGCTCCTAACGTATAGTAAAGGGGGATGTCGGGACTAGGGGAATAAGGGTGGGTAGTACATTATCGGAGGAGGGGAAGCTGGAAAAATCAGCTCAAACGAACGGAATCAAGAAGGAAAGGTCAGGGAACGGGTAGAGGATATCCACGGCATTTCCCGGGAAGAAAAAGCCGTTTAGCTAAAAAAAAAATAAAAGATAGGGAAATGGGGGAACCCCGGAGGTCCGACGGTCTCTGCATTCGAAGGAGTCACCGTAAAAACCATCAATCACCGCGAATTCAGACCCATTTTAGGTTTAGGGGAGCGGAGTTTGGCGAAGCAGCGACGCATAAGCAGAACAAACTACTCCTGACCAGAGAAGGAAAAAAGGAGTCAGCAAACTCTATCAGGGGGGCCCTCAGGCAGGTTCTTAAGAAAGAGGGGAATGATCGAACTCCTCGAGGACGGAGTCAGGGGTCCCCAAGGGCTAAAGTCTCGGTGGGAGGGGGAAGGAAAACGGATGGATTCTCCGAGACCAGATTGAAAAAGACGAAAGTGGAACGGCGGAGTTTATCGAGACCCAAGGAGTCACCATCGTCCTCTCTTCATGACAAGGAAGAATTCGAAAAGTAAGAATGGGTATATTAATAGAGTAGGGGCACGGGCCAACCTTCGGAATGGGGGGCCTACGGGGTCATGTCCATTTCGGCTCCACGGGATTTGACAAATAGGAGAATGGGAGGACGTCAAGGACTCCCCTTCGTTGTCCCACGAAAGCTCATCTTTGAAGTTCATAGCTCAAAACTAGACAGAGACATCTTGAGCAAAAGATACAAAGTTTCTCATTGGCCGGGGGCCGTTAAAACGGCGGGGAAGAACGAGGGAAATTGGGAACCAGAAAGGATTTCATGGAAGACGGGGAAAGTTAAGAAGACCAAGCCGAAAGAAGAAGCAGCCTCTATGCTCTGAATAAAAGTCAGGCATGGACACCTTTGGCGGAAGGAAAATGGCGAGGAAAAGAATATCAACGGGAGAGTGAGTCTCGCGATGGAGAAGTCAATCCTTAAGAGGGACCAAAAGGCGGCCAACGCAAGGGGGAGAGGAGGCGTTTTATTCCGCCGGGACGGAGTCGGAAAAGGAGAAAATAAGGCTGTGAAAGGATTTTGGGCTCGAGGACAAATATTTCTACACGCAGACAGGAAACAACGGAAAAGAAGTCTCAACTCATGATAGTCGAGTGTGACGCGGACTTTTGGGAAGGAGCGTAACGATGAAGGACCTCGGGAGGGGAGGTTCGAGACACGTCAAGGGGAAAGAGTGGGACCTGCCTTGTTATGAAAAACATGTAATTATTCGACCATCGCGGAGCAGGGAAGACCAATACCTTATGCGACGATCTTCTGCCGCAGGAGGGAAGAAAGAGGGCGGTCACATAGGAGAACGAACTCTCTAGCCACGGGGATTGCGGGGTGATAAGGAGCACTTAAAGGCAGCGGGAGGGACGACGATGGTTGTCTTAGTCCCAAGCAGCTGATGAGCAACGGCTCTAGGGGGGCCGTGCTGCTTCGGAGCAACGTTGAGGAACCTAAAAAAACTTTTCGGGGTCCGGATTGAAGGAAAAACAGCCTTGAATAGAAACGAAGTCCACGAACCTCGAATGAAGATCACACTTACAAGATATGAGTTGGGCCTGTTGGGAGGGCTAGAGAACGGCTCTTAGTCAATCTAAAAGGAGCGAAGGCAAACAAAAGAGAAGAACCCGGAGAAAAGAAAGGGTATAGAGAAAGATTGGGGGTGCCCCCTAAACGCGGAAGGGAAGAAGCTCGGACCCCGGAGACTCTATAAATACACCCGTGCTCTCTTCCAAATAATTCACAGTCGGAGGGAAAAGTAAACTACTCAACGGCAGGGGAAAAAAACGATTACTGCTCCAACGAGGTTCCCCAAAAACAAGCCATTACGGACCAGAAAAAGAGTGGAAGTTCACGAGCAAGCGCCTCCGGGGGGCCGCCTTCTAAGGATAACAGCAGGGGATGGTAGGATCAATTGAAAACCCCGGTTAACCCGAGGGCGTCGGGGGCCACCTATTCGTCAGCGGATTCAGGGAGCAGAAAAGAAGGCCATAGGGGGAGAGGAAACCTCACCTCGGCGCCACAATGCAGGAGAAAAGAAAAAAGACAGATGGCAATCTAAAGAAAGAGGCGTGTTTAGAAAACTAGCAAGCCAG
>Ga0179591_1247566_pt1 | contig 16868 bp, 20 predicted proteins | sample CZOMad2_1_08_16f_FD_182891 | JGI IMG/M metagenome (GOLD analysis project Ga0179591, IMG submission 182891) | Vadose zone soil fungal communities from Angelo Coast Range Reserve, California, USA - CZOMad2_1_08_16fungal (PacBio error correction) | ecosystem: Environmental > Terrestrial > Soil >...
GAACCCTTCTGCATGAATATCTCGCATGTTTTGGAGGGAGAAAAGCGCGCTCAGGCTTGGTAGCATGCCCGCTCAGAAAGGGTCCGCGGCAGATGGGGAAAGTGATTAGGAAAAAGGAGGGACGTAGCCCTCCTAATCGGGAGTGGGAAGAACTGAGTCCAAACGGGTCCAGCGAGAGGGGGTCAAACAACAAGAGGAAGAGGAGTGAAGACTGATCCTGATAAACAGGAGAGAATTCACCGTTGAGAATCCGGATCAGATACCTCGCTTGGGAAAAAGAAAATTTTGGGACTAGGGGTTCGGGGAGGAAAAGAAAGCCGGCACGACGACGAAAAAAGGGATAGAGTTTTTGGGCACTTTTCCACACGTTGAGACGGTTCAGGACGGTCACGCGGCATGAACTCACACCACCAGAGGGAAGAAAATTGAAACTACGTTTCGCGGGCTACAAGGCCATTTCTTGCCTCCGCGACAGAGGAGGAAGGTCTCACGGAGGCAGAGAAGTTCTCAACTTGTAACAGAGAAGGGGAAACGATTGGAGCCTCTTGAGCACGGAAGGAGGAAGAAGCTGCTGGGTCACCCGCCGCACACGGGAAAAGAGGATTTTCAGAGGCTTAGGTCAGGCGGTGTGGAAGGGACGAGGTGGTCAGCATCTTGGCCGGAAGGGCGCAGAGCCGGCCGCAGTGGAAAAAAGACGGGTCCAAGTGCGGGGAGCGCTCCTATAGGCCAGGAGGGGTTGATGTTCGTTTCTAAAAGGGGGGAAAGGGGAGCGGGACCTCCAGTGAGGTGGGGGAGTCATCAAAAACGCGTTCTCGACGTGTAGGGGAAACGAAAGCGGGCTAGGTGGAGAGAAAGGGGTTGTTGGACAAAAAGAGAGCTTGTTCCGCCGAAAGTCACGTGCAGACTCGTAGAGGGAGGCGCTAAGGGGGAAAAAAACCGGCTGGACTCCTAGACGGGGAACACGGGACCGGAATTATTACTTTCTCCAGGGGGTAAAGGGGGAGAGCTAGGGAGACTAAGGAAAAAAAGACCAGTCCTCGGATAAAACGAAAAGAACCCGGAGCTTTTGGGAGGAAAGTTGAGCGCTGGAAGGAGGAAGAGGGGGAATGTAATCGAAAAGTCCAATGTAGCCTAACCTCCTCAAGCAGCGAAGTCAGGCCTCTGCAACAGGTGCTCCTCTCAAGGGGGAGATGGATGCGGGCAGCAGGGGATAGACGAATCAAACAGAAAAAAGTGGATCAGGCTTTCTCTGGACATCAGTACTGGCTTAACAACTCAATCCGCGTTAAAGTGCTGGGGAGATGTTTAAAAGAGAAACCGCGATCCGTCCCTGTTTCAATCGCCGAAAGAGGAGGGGAGCGGCTGCCCCGCACGCAGGTTTTGGGGGAAGCGGCACTTCTCGCTGGGGGGCACGTGGCTTAAAGAGTTTAAAAAAGAAAAGGAAGAGGCCTTGTAGGAGAAAGGGGGGGAGATCCTATCCAGAATAATAATCATGAGGAGGGATAATCACGGATACTAGCAAAGAGACCATTACTGCCAGAACATAAGGACGAACAAGAAGAAGATTGGTTTGGACAAAGCTCTCGGCCTTGAAATCGATAGGAGGGGGGGGGGTGTTATAGGAGTTGGCACCAATAAAATACTTCACATTGGGGACATTTGGTTGTTCTTGGGACTAGGGACGATCGACAAAGACAAGAGAAGTCATCTCAAATCTTCTAGAGAAGGAAGAAACAGAATAACTCAGGGATCATGAGTAAAGTGAAGAGGGAGTCGAGTAAAAAGCTGGGCATATTGGGGAGCAAGGGATGGAGATCTCCGGGGTAAAGTGGTTACGAATGGACGATGAAAGGAGGGAGACATTGCCCGATAAATCCGGCCAGCGGAGAGGGAATCGAACCGTGGAATACAAACCGTAGATTGCCAGTCTCTACCACACGTACCGGATGATTATGAGAAAGAAGAAAAAAGATATTATGCGTTCCTGCATCGGAAGAAGGGAAGAAAACCTCCTATGCAACTCAGAAGCAGAGAAAATCGCGGCCATATGCTTGAGGGGTCCAAGAAGGGGAGGTCAACCTTAATAGAGGGAAAGAGAAGTTGATCACTTTTCCCATAAAAAAGGGGGGACTCGATGCGAGCAAGAGGAAAAATGAGAGTCTTCTATGACGGCGTCGAGCGGGGACGAGAGCTCCTGAGCAGCAAGGCAAAAAAAAAGACGAACAAAAGACGCATGACAACTCATCACTTATGATCAGGGGAGAAAAAAAGGAGATCCTCGTTGAGGAAAAGAGGAAGAAGGGGCGAGGCTTTTGCACGAGAATGGGGACAATAACTCGCTACAAAAAATGGCATACCACGAAGAGGACATAGTGCCCCTTACTGTTCGGGGGGGGGGAAACACAATAATCCTCTTTTGGGAGCGGCCGGGAGCAGGGGGGGGCAAATGAGGGGGCTCAAAAGGGGACGCGCGCGATAAACTCAAAGGAGGAAAGTGACGATTCTTTCCAGAAAAAGAACAGGGAAAAGGCTGCTGGCAAAAAGTTCGTTTGGAGAGGATGCGGCGGGGGGTTTGACATCAGAGGGAAAGTTAAAGCAAGAAGTGGTTTTACGGGAAAAAGAATATTGAAGAGAGGGGGGCCGGGCGTCTCGTAAAAAAAAAAAGGAAGAAAAAGCGGAACGGTCTTTTGCAGGGTGGGGGAAGAAGGACATGAGCCTCTAAAAACGCCACGCTCTCAGGGATTAATCCAAAAGCGAATTTCATTTAAGCGAATAAGGGGAAGGGATGACGCAGTTCCTCGGGGCGAGAAGACTCCAGGCAAAGAAAAGAATCCTTGTACAGTTGAGCGGTGGGGGGGGACCAGGTGAATCAAGGAAAGGCATCAAACACGTCGTGGGGGGGAGTAAATGCTCGGACCCCGAGAACAATAGGATCAATGGTCAAGTACGACAAAAAAAAAACGCCCTTAGGAGAAAACGGTAGGAAAGAAAGTGCTTCCTGCCGTTGTTAGGAAGAGGGGGGAGTGCCAGCTGCTAGAGAAGAGAGAGGAAAATAGAGGTCTATTCTGCAGGAGAGATTATCAGAAGAGAAAAAGGGGCGGTTTACTGCTAGAAAAAAAAAAAAGAACCAGCCCAGTTTCTAACCGCTAGGGACGTTTCTCGTGTTGATTCCACCACATCATGATCGACGGAGGAAAGGAATCTTAACAAGAAGAGAAGAGGGGGAAGACCTACTTTCGACTCTGCGATGAAGGCCCACAGAATTCTAATTGGAATATTGGGGGACCCGCCGTTCAATTACGGAAGTGGCGACTAGCAGTGGGGGGGGGGGAAGAGGGAAGGGAATTGCATGGGTTGGACTTTCCTTCTCACTGGGAAGCAAAAAGGGGGGCTTCTTCCATTTCGTCAGGGCAAAGAAGTGGAAGGGAGAAAGAAACTCTCGGGTGTCAGCAGACTCTCATGGTTCCTAATTCACATTGAGCGGCACGCCGCGCAGAGGCTAAACCTAGATCTCAAAAAGAAAAAGTGACCGCCATAAAAGGACTCAAGCAAAATTACTACTCAGGAGTGAAAAAAGAAAAGGAATCATGTAAATGAGGCTGCATACACATCTACCTTCTCGGGGGAATCAGTCCTGGCAAGAGGATAATCTTTCCCGGGCAGGGGAGAAAGAAAGGGAACCAGTTGTTATAGTTGCTTGGGGAGGGACACCCAGGGACTCATCCTTTTTAATAAAGTAGAACTTGCTCCCAAGAGAAAAAAAAAAAAAGAAGGGGGGGGGGCCCCATTCGCGAAAAAGTCTGTCGTCAAGGAGATCCAGTGTAATAGACGGGGAAAATCCAGAGAAAACTAGCACGGTTGCTGGGTTTGAAAGCTGAAGAGTGAGAGGTAAGGGGAGAAAGAGGGAGCAAAGTAAGTAGTCTATCTCCCCCTTAACCAAGAAGGGGGAATTGCCCAAACGTGAAGGGAGGAGAAATGAACCTAACCGGGGAAAATGAAGGGGAGTACAAGTCTACATCAAAGACACACCAAGAGAAAGCCTCCGGATTACTCCCTCCGGAAAAGGAAGAGGAAAGCTTGCAGTGAGTGGTGGGGGGGAAAACATCAAATGTGGGCGGAAACCTGACCTTGTCTTCTGGGCATCGGTTTGGAGAACAGATAACTCTGAAGGGAATCCTGTCAACTATTGCCGGGGGAAGGGAAAAAGCAAAGAAGAGTAGAAACAAAACTGGGAGATAAAAGAAGGGGTGGGTGCTGGTGACAGTTAACAGTTCACTCGTAAGGACAGGGGGGGGAGGGGGCCGCTTCGAGTTTCTCAACAACGAGGGAAGAAAAAAACACTTCAGGTTGCCCATAAAATATTGGAGAAAAGAAAAAAAGCACGGCATCTTTACAACACTAAGCGAAGCATGGCGGCTGGAAGAGTTTGTTGTAGGGAGGGGAGGGGGTTCCTAATAAGGAAGAATTAGTCATAGCCCGGGAGTGAACCGTTTGGGGGGGGGGCCCATGAAAAAAGCGGATACGGGAAAGCTGAATTAAGAAAATCGCCTTCTAAGACCGCTACGAGCAAAAAAAAGAAGGGGCCGAAGAGGCAGTTAGAAGGAAGGGGACCTTACGATTAACAGGGAGCGCATGACGACTTGTTGGGAAGGGCAGACACCGAACGGGGGGGGGGAAAGGGGAAAAGGAAAAGGATTCACCCATAAGGAAATGATTAAAACTGCTCTCATCACTCACCAGCAATTATAGGGGAGAAGAAATCTAAAACTCGTCAAGATTGCATAAGCGAAAGGGGAGGGGACCAGAGAAGTTTAGCTTTGGAACGAAAAAAAAGGGGAAAAGTTATGAGTTTTCAGGGAAAAAGAAGCTTCGGTCACGTGGGGAGAGGGGAAAGATTGGAGTAGTGAAGGGAGAGGGAAAAATGGAGCGGATGTTATTTTTTCTCCGAGCGCAGAAATGTGAAACTTATTAAATGAGCGAGAGGACAAAGGATCTGAGATCAGAGGACGGGGAGGAGAGCACTTGGGCCGAGCCGTCAGAAAGGGGAAACGGAGGGAAAAAGGGAATGAGCCTTCAAGTTTCCTCGACAAAAACAGGAGAGAATCATTGACCCTTCAGTCTCTCCAACCAGAAAGAAAAGAGGGGAAGGGAAACGTGGGCATTCTCATGACCGCTCGCGACAAATGTAGAAAAGGCGAGCACTTGAGAGAAGGCTAAAGAGAAAATGAGGGGAGGGGGTTTCAGTCCACTAAACCAACAGGAGAAAACTGGTATATCATTGAAAATTAAAAGAGTCATATAAAAACCTGCAACTCCAAAGCTACCTCGCCGGGAGGAAGTCATCAAAAAGGACTCAGATTTGAAGCCTGCCCTACGCAGGGGAGTTATTTAACTTACGGACCGCCTTGCTGGATTGGTTAAATACGGCAACTTAAAGAGGGGTCGGCGGGTACTGAGGGGTAAGGGGGAAGCACCGACGTGTTGCTGCCGTGAGATTCAAAAGCATCCAAGCGAAGGGAAAGACCAGTATAGTTGAGGGCAGGGCGCTTCTCGAAGGACAGAAAAACGAAATTCTCGTAAATCACCTTCGAGAAGGAAAGGAAGGGGGGGAAAATAGCGATCGTGTCTTTGGTACGGAGAAGGAAGCGTACAAAGGGACCTCCGGAGTCCTGGGTCTTCCGTCAAAACCTTATGAAAGATCCGCACGGAATCAAAAAAAAAATCGTAACCGTAACCCCACATTCAGGAAGGCATGGAAGAGGGGGGAAAGGTCTAAACCCCGACTCGAAAGAAACTGATGAAAGGAAAAACGAAAGTGGCCCGCAGAAGTTGGAATATGTCGAGGGTGAGACGGCTAGGTGACTCAGAAGGCTATTTGGAACGCGATAGGCCTAAGGGAAAGGAAGAGGATGCTCCATCCGGAGAAAAAAGAAGGAGGGAGTTTGGCCAACCACTAAAAAGTTCCTGGATTACTACTGGGCTTCCAATTAGGGCAGGTTCGGAAGGGTTGAGAGTCGGAAAAACTTGTTTTATACAAAATTCATCGCAAAAAGGGAAGGGGGCCGTCTTTTTCCGCGAAAAGGAGGAGAAGACTTGGCGTGGAAGGAAAGCTCCTTATGCAGAAAAGTTGCAGCAAGCCGACGAGTTTGTAAGGGTTCGAAGGAAGGGGGGGGGGAAAGGAAGAAAGGACGCTCACGCGGCTTCCCTCTCTAAGACGATAAGAAGAGGGTGACTTGCAGCTAATCTATCAAAAATCGGGAAAAAGGGCGCACTTCGACGCTTGACGTCCTAAATGGGGGAACAAAGGGAAAGATATGACTCGGGTGTCTGGTTTCCAAACTGAAGGGGGGGGGGGAATTGACATCTATGAGAAGGAAACTGGCACGCCTCTTGCAAAGAGTTGCTCGCTAGAATAAGAAGTGCCGGGTACGTTTTTTAGATAGGGGAAAAAAGAAGGGAAACTTTCTGGACGAGAAGGAAGGGAGTGAGAGGGCCGGACCAGAGCTTCAATCTCCGGAAGGAACTTAGTTAAGCAAGAAAAAAAACAGCCGACCGTCAAATCCGGAAGAGGGTTGATCTCAACTATCGAACGTCTAAGGGCTTAGAGGAACGTAGAGGCGGGGGGGAGGGAGAAAGAAAAAAAGATTGGAGTCTGACTATATTCGTGACGATAGAAGAAGAGGACACGAACCCACAAGGACCATGGGTAGAGGGGCAAAAAATCAAGTAACACCACCTCCATTCGAAGAAGCTTGGGGTCGCGTGAACCTAGATAAAGAATCCTCTGTAAGAGATCAAGGGGGATGGATCGTCTCTGCTAGATGAAAGGGGAAGAGATTCATGATTTCTCGAGAGCACTCAATAAAAACGAGGTAGACGCTGCAAGAGTAAAAACGAGAGAAAGAAAAGTCATCGTCCCCACAAAAAGAGGGAGGGAAAAATAACGCCCTGATTAGAAGGGAGCCATGACTTAATAAGGGATGCCGAACGTGAAAAGCAGACTGGGGTGGGGGTCAGCTTGTTAGCGATAAAGATCCATATTGATTACATTGGTCTTCGGTGGCGAGAGCCCCATAATAACGCAAGAAGAAGGAGGGGCCGTGGTGGCGATTACAAGGTCGGGTCTTTGCGTGCGTGAGAGGAAAGTGGGAAGAGGACAGGGGATCAAATGAAGAGCAGGGGCAGAAGCGCGCCTTGGCGAAAAAGGGGGAAGAAAGGTCTAGGAGGGGTGACCTCGAGTACTGTACGTGTAAGACGGTATCCGGAACACGAAGGAACTCAGTTAAAAAGGAGGAAAAGGGAAGGAAAATAAGGTCTTTTTGATAAAGGTCGGGGCGGCTAGGGGGAAAAAATACTCATGATCAAAATGCCGAGGGAAAGGAGAGATACAGGGCAGGAAACAAGTAAAGGTGGGTACAAAAAAAAAGAGGAGCATGAGCCGCTCTCTTTCGGGCAAAAGGGAGGGCAGCGGGATGAAAAGAAGAATGGAGGGAGTCCAATCATCTTAAGTCGCAAAGAAAATAACAACGCGGGGGAAGAGGTGATCGCTTTAATCACTGAAGAGGAAAAAAACGTCAGTGGGAAGCTATCTGCCGGAAAGAAAGAGCTGACAGCCCGCTTGTAGCGGAAAACCGGAAGCGAATAGAAGAGAAAAGAAAAGGAAAGAAGGATTGCCCCGCATCGTTCTAAAGGGGAGGAGGGGAAAATCCGCTTCAACCTAGGAGGAAAAAAAAACGTCAGGCTTTACAAGTGGAGGTGAAAAACCCGGCCCCGTGAGAAGTCTACCTCATCAGCAGGGAGGCAAGCACTTGAAGTAGAAGCGCAAGGAAAAACTGAAGATACGAGCAGAGGTTACTGTGAATTCCTACATAACGGGAGGGAACTTGACTAAAAAAAGGGGGGGGTCCAAAACACGCGCGGAACGGTGCACGGTGCGAGTGTCCGGAGAGGGGAGATTGAAGAAAAAAACGGAACAAACGGCTTTCGTGGCAGCCCGGGAGAAGAAACCGGGAATCTGGTCCATCTTGGAGAAATCTTTTTGGGATAAGGATACCGTGGTAACCCTCATGGTTGATCGAGTGCTGGGGGGGGGGGGGAGACAGATCGAGGCCCCAAAAAGAGCAGATGAGAGAGCGCGAATATTGAATGAAGAGAACAGTGACAACTCTGCAGAATCCAGGAACACGGGACGTGGAGCCAGGGCATGCATAAAAGAAGAGAGGTCGCTTAAGAGGAAAAAGAAGATAGTCCTGCGCAGTTTTTTCAACGTGAGGAGAGAAACAACAAAGTATGATTAGAAAAAGTCAGACATCACACGCTGAAACTTAGTCATCCATAGCAGTATCATGTTTATCTTCAGCGCGGGAAGAGTGGAAAGGGAAAAGGAGGCCGTCCGGTTACTGGATCAGAGGCAAGGAGAAGGGGGAAAACTTGTCTTACGAAATCGTTTCGGAGAAGAAGGGAAGGAGATTTTGTTGGGCATATATCTGAAGAAAAAAAAAAAATCTCGATAAAAACGAGACGATGGTGCCTACTTTGACGATAAAAAAAGAAAAAATGGAGGCAACCGATTCTGATCCAACTAAAAACGATGGGACCACTCACGCCGGGGGGGAACGAGGTGTTGAAGAGACGATCCGGCACTCTCTCGAGAAAGAAGGGGGGGTGGAACCCGGTTTACCACGGGGTAGTCAAACTGGGAAGAAGGAAAAGGAGGGTTCTACCGTCACATAGAGAGGACAGAAGGGGCACTCTTGGTCGAAGGAAAACCTTAAATTTCTTTCCGCAATTAAGGGTCGACTCTAGGGTGGTCCACTTCTCCGTTTGCACAGGCAGTACAAAAGGGTGCTGAAACCGGAAAGAAGAGGACCTCGTTCTTTCCAGAAAATTAAGAATGCGTGGCCAACTCGCCTCCTCGAACTGGACATTGGGGCTGCTTAGAAGCAGAGAGGGGTTTACTGTAGCAAGCGAAGGAAAAGAAAAAACTTGCTGTCGCCTGGAGAAAAAGGAACGATGACGTTCACCATCCTTTTGAACGCATAATTAGGGAAAAACGCGCACGGATAGGCCAGGGGTTATTAGGGGTCGAAAAAAAAAAGACTGATGTATCGACCACCCTGGGGGGACTTTCATCATCACTTCGTCGAACGGGAGCGTCCGCAAAGCGCGCTTTGAGACTGCGCGACGTGTGTTTGGGGGGGACAAACACGCAGAGGATTTGAAAAAGAAAGCATCGAATACCTCTTTCAAGAGAGCAGAAAGAAGTTACCGAGAGCCGAGGATATCGCGCTCACCACCGCAGATTTTCTGTATTAAAGGTCGCAACTGTTAAACGTGTGCAATCGTTCGAGTAAGTAACTGAAAAAGGAAGAGGAGCAAACGAAGAAGAAAGGCGCTGGTGCCTAAATTTCGCGGAAGGACTTATTCCGCAGTTTGATCCTTACCGAGTACCTGCAACAATTTAGCCTAAAAGAACCGAAAAGACTTCCGGTACTCAAAACAAGGAGAAATCCTGGGGGCGCGGGATGCGGGAATCTAGAACCAGAGCAAGAAAAAAAGTCCTCTGGAGCCCCGGGAAAAGACGCCAAGAAAAAAAAAAAAAAAATACCTCGCTGGGAAACAGGGGAAGGGACTGCAACACTCATCATCGAAGGGAAAAAAAAAAAAAAAGCGTGCGGCCCATCACTCTAGGGGGAAAAACTCTCGCCTCTGATGGCTGGGAAATTTCCGCGCCTCGGAGCGGGGTCATGGATCAGTGCAGCAAAAAAAGAAGCATTCGGCTTGAAACTCAGAGAGATGCGAGAGACAGCCGGCTGAGCAAAAGGAAAGGACGCCAGAGAGCATCTCGTTAAAGAGAACTTAGCTTCTCTCTCTGGGAGGGGACGGGGAGGGTCCCAGCTACGAATGCTGTTTTTTTGCGTGGTCGCTGACGACTCGACAAATAAATCTACTAGAGAAGAGACAAGTCTTCGCTTGACTAAAAGAAGCAGACTACGTCGTAATAAAGACGGGAAGAGGGCGATTCTGTCGAGTCAAAATCGAAAAAGCGAGGGGAAGGGAGGCGCAGTCGCCTGTCACGGGAAAGCCGTCGAGAGGGGGGAAGATCTTGTCTGAAGTTGAACCAAAACTCCGGACTCGTAGGGCAAAAAAGGGAACTTCGCACTTTGGACGCGAAAATACCGGCCAATGACTTTGTGGTCACTCGATCGAGCACTCGCTAAGGCGGGGACGGCATCTAACATCTAGAAGAGAAGAACAGCCGAGTTGAAAAAACTCAATAAATCGCGAAATCGGGGCGGCTTTACGAACGGTTCACCTTCGGTTACTGGGACGGCAGAAAGGGGGGGAGCTTGGCCATCCAACCCAGTGGAGATCGCTACATCTAACCTGCTCGTATATAAATTCAAAAAAAGGCGGAAGCGGGAAGCAAAAGAGTAAGGAGAACTGCAAGTCAACACAAAGCCGAGAAAACAGGACCAAGGGTAGGGGCCATGGGCACCGCGGGCACGCTCGGAAGAGAAACTCGGCGCAGCAGGAGGGGCTGCAACATCGACTCACGGGACTGGGGCACGAGTCATTGGACGACAAGAAGCAAACTCGCCTCCAACATGGTGAGAGAATTGCCCTCATCAGCGCCATGAGGCATGAACGGTAGTGGGGGGGGTCAACCTTCGGAAAGATTTGTCGGCGAAGGACTGTCGCCGATTCAGTTCATTTGATAGGGCAAGAGAAGACGCGCTAAATGATCTCATGAAAGAGCAGAGTCGTGGACTACCAGAAAAAGAAGAAAATAGTAAAGCGAGGGACAGTTCTTTGCGAAAAGAAGGGAGGTGAGCGTGGGGGGGGGGGGGACATAAAGCGGCTTGAAGAAGAATGATGGTTACTTGGGTAAGAAAGAATTTATCTGTGTCTTTAGAGAGAGCCAGGCTATTTATCCAGCCTGCAGGGAAAAAGAACAAGAGTAAACGAGGTGGAGAGATGCATTGCATAGAGGTACAAAGGGAGAATCCTGTTAAAAAGAGGAATGAGGCGAAGGGCATGTACTCGATAGTGGCCTGGTTGCCGAAGGTATCGGCCGAAAGAAGAAGCAGAAGGCCATAAAATATCCGGGTAGATTTCCAGGAGCGTGGGAGGCCGGTGAGTCCGATACAAAGCAGCAAACAACGTAAGGTTGGGGGTGCGGAACTCGATGCCCCCAACCCGAGACACAGAGGGCTCAATGGTTACGTAGGGAAAAACAGCCAGAAAGCGGATCCCTGAGAGGGCCGCCGAAGGACCTGACGTGGTAGGGGCATGCCTTCCATCTGAAATGAGACTATCGGAAAACAGAAGGGGGAGGGGCGTTCGATCTACGAGGGCAGACGGGACGTCAGAAAGTGAGGGGGACCTGCGAAATATAACACAAAGTACCGCTCGCCGGGAGAGTGGCAGGCCAACCACCAACCAGGTGGAATGATCGCGTCGAGGCAGCCGGGTATCTCATCGGATCGACCGGGCTACTGGGTGGCGCGCTGTCTAAAAAAAGAAACGAAGTCGAAGTTCATGAAGGGGGGAGCGAAGCCGGAAAAAGCAGGCGTGCGAAGAGCAGGGGGGATTTAGATGGAGAAAGGAAAATTGCATGTGGGCGGGCCGAATTGGTGAAAGGGGGCGAGGCTTCGCCAATTGGGGCGGTGACTGGAAAGGCCCGACGATGGACGGAACAAGCCGAAATTGTATCGCACTGAATTCCTCAGGGAAAAGGGGGAAATACGGCTCGAAGCAGCGGGGAACCAGGGCCAAGCTCAGAGGAAAGGACGGTTGAACCGCCGAAATCGGTCGAGAAAAAACGTGACTACTCTTCGGGGTGAGAAATAATAAGGGAACCGCTGTTCTTGGAACAACAAATTAGCTGGGGGGTGTTCATACAGGGAGTTTTCAGTAAATTGAAGAGGATATTTACGCGGTTCGATACGCGAACTGGGGGGATTGTGCGGTTAATGGTGGAGAAGCAGCACCGCTTGAAACGTCATCCGGATGTGAATGTACGTAGGGATTAAAACTTTCTGCAAAAAACACATTATGTGTCGCAAGAGGAAAAGCTGCTCAATGGAGACTACCCAAATTAATAGGAAGGGGGAAAGAATACATCTAACTGAGCTCGGCCCGCAGGGCGTGTGGGAATCTTAATCGGGTAAAAACAAAGGGGGCGGCGATGCAGCAAGAAGTACTTCGAGACTCAAACCGGTCAAAAGTAGGCCCAAAACGGGAAAATGACGCTTAATGAAAAGAAAAACAGGGTCCGATGACTTCAGTAAGAGAAGAGCTCCTCAAGAAGACAAGAGAAAAAGCCGGGCCGCCAAGGGGCGGCGGAAAAGGACTGTAAAACTGGCAGTTCCTGGGGGGATGGAAGAAGAAAATCGTTTTCTGCAAACTGCGTAGTTGCGAGTCAATACGTGGGGAAAAATCGAAGCTGCCCTCGCAAAAGGCGCCAGTCAAGGAGGCCACTGTTAAGGGAACCAAAAGATAAAGCAACACCAACTGATTAGGAAAGAGAGAGAGGTGTGCTGGTGGCCCATTACCATTGCAAGGAAGAATGGGGGCGTAGGGGGACCGCGTCGATTTCGAAGGATACAGGCAGCAACTAAACGAGTGGACCACACCGATTGAAAAAGACCAACGCCACGGCCGCGGGGAAAAAGAAAAAAACCGTAGCTGGCTTCATCCTTAGGGCGAGGTTCCTTAGGTAGAAGGCGTTTCCGTAATAAAAATTCATCCGGGACCGGGGTCGGGAAGAGCGAAGCTGGGCATGGAGGGAAAAGGCTGGGATACGGTTATCTATTAAAAAATTACTTTGGAGACAGGCCGTCGAAAAGGAACAGCCGGGGAGAAGATTCAAAAAAAACAGCCCGGCAGAGCTTCATTGAGATGGAGGGGGAAAGGGACCATTCACCCTTCGACGAAGGAAGAATCTTTTGGGTCGCCACGGTCGAACCTCCCGGGGTTGAAGAAGGGGGGACTGCAAGGAAGCAGAGTCATTCACATCCTGAGAAATAAAGGGGTCTTCTCTCATCAACCCAGGAAAGGGCGCCGTGCTCGCCCGCTTACAAGGGGGATCTCGGCAAGGCCTTAGGGACCAGGGAGGGGGGGGGTGCGCAGCCCAGGTACAGAAGGCAGTTTTTATGAACCGACGAGTCTCAAGTGGTTAGTGAAACGGGGGCGGCGTTAAGCGCCATTTATAGCTGCTTGATGGTCACGCGCAGCGGCGAGACCGAGAAAACAGTGATAGGAAAGAAGGATAAAATCAAAAAGAGGGGAGTCAGCTCACTCGGTAAAGGGGAATTCGCAAATGGTCGCCCGTAGCAAGGGAAACCAGTAGCAGGGAAGACAACCTGCAATTCGCAGGAAAGTTCCTAGGCCCAAAAAAGGAGAGGTCGCAGCCTTCCGTTAAAACAAGGCTGCGACTGAAACATGAATATCTACGGAGGGGGCATGCTCCATGAACGCTCGCAAGGAGACCGGTCTGAAGAAGAGAAAAATTCAGAAGGAGGGGCCGAGAGCATGACGATGTGGGTTTAACGGCCACGAGAACAGAGGACGAGAAAAAAGGACGTGGTTCTCCTGGCGCGAAAGGGAAGGGTCTAGTCCCGCCTGCACGAAGAGATGAGAGACTAGCCCTGTTAGGACGGCCCCTATCCCAGAGCAATTGAGCCCTGAAAGAAAACAAGGCAGGTGAAATCGATTAAGGAACGGCGAATGGGACGCACGAGTCTGTGGACACAAGAGCGATTTCGACCGAGGGGCTCTTCGTTTACGGGGAAGCCAACACCGACGTGTTGGCATGAAGTTGGGAAATGCTTCACGGCATCAAAGAAGGGGAAAAGACACGTATAGGGTCGCACAGGAGCGCTTCCTGCCTAGCACTAAAGTCACGAAAAGGAAAAAGAGGACTTACATGACGGTCGCCGACAGGACAACTTCATTGGGAATCGGAGAGACGCTGGGGTGGGGGAGAAGGATCTCTCAAACAATTTACCGCGAGGAAGACTTGGTCTTCCCTGACGAGAAGAGAAGGAAGCGGACCTACGAAAGAAAAGTCAATCTGAGAAATTAACCCACTTGAACGGGGAAGCCTCTGATGGGGATAAAAAACCCCCGACTCTAAAAGATTGAAGGTAAAACTGGTGCCAGACTTTGTACGATGTCTTAAAAAAAAGGGGGGAAAATACATCGCGCTAGGTCTAATAAGGATTGGTGTGAGCGCGATACAGATCCATGTATCAAAGGAAGAGGAAGGGAGAGAACGCGAAAAGCTGACTCTTAGGGGGGAAAACAAACGAACATTTCCTATGCAGAAGGGGGGCTGAATGAGGGCAGGGCTACAAGGTAGCGAGTTGATTCTTGTGGGCGAAAAAAGCTCAGTGAAAGAAGGAGTGCGTCGATTTTGACCGAAAAGGGATGCGCAGAGGTCGTAGCCGAGTCCAAGGGAAGTGCCTGCCGAGAAAGAAGGTTTCAAAACGGAGGAAAAGGGTTTTGGGTCCTTGAAGCAGGAAGAGATCGGCTTACGTCGACGCAAATAGGGAGACAGTGTTCTAGGGACAGCTCAAGCACCTCGGGTTTGATTTTCAGAGAGAGAAAACTGCGAAACGCTTCAGGGAGTAAAGGAGTGAAATCTTTGGACAGAAATATGCCGCATATGTATGTGATGGGTTTGTGAACAATCGAGGTTTGTAGACACGGGGAAGGGAGGAAAGAATCTTCAGCTAGTGAGAGTCGAGAACTAAGTATGACGGGAATGGGGGCGCGTTCACAGTCGACGGCCTGGAACGAGTGCAGGATTGGGTCAGAAAGTCCGCAACGACTCGTCGACGCGGGAAAAAACCTGAGTGAAAAAAGCTAATACGCAAGAGAAAAAGAAGGAGAATCCCGATTTGATCGACCGAAGCGGACCTCAGACAGCTTACTACGCAGAGGACCGGAGCTGGTCGGAGGAAAAGCGGAACGATTGGCGCTTCCTTAATGGATTTGTCGAGAGTCCGCAGCGACCAAGGACCCAACAATCACATGGGGCAGGCAAATCCGTACCACCCAACGACAGAGAAGGGACGGAGAAAGTGGAAACGAGCAGGAAGGGAGGAAGAAGCGGTTGCGTCCCTCATGGATGCGCGGCGCGCGATGAAGGAGAAAAGCTTCTTCTGGGTCTCTGCTCGAACAGGAAGGGTCTCGGGAAACGGCCACTCGTCCAAAGAAAGAGGGAACGACGGCCATCGGAAAAAACGGGGATTTTCCAGAACGCCAGGAGGGTCGAGAAGAGTGGCAATGTGGAAAACTGAGCAGGGGGGGGGGACCGGAACCAAGAGGAAAGAGAGGTATTTGGTGTCAAAAAGGGGTCGACGGCACGCTCCAGAAGGGCTACCCGGGGGTGTGGAGGGAGGGGGGATCTCGAGGGAAAATACCGCGCACAGGAGAGTAACGGGGGGGGAGGGACCGTAAGATCGGGCGGTGGGAGGTAAGGAGCGAAATTGAATGGAAAGAGGACAAGAAAAAAAAAAACAGGCTCAGTACAGCACAAGCGGCAGGGAGGAAAAGACCATCGCAGCGGGATCGTGAGTGGGGAAAGAGGAATTGCTTTCAGGTACTTTACAACTATTCAGCGAATAAAAAAAGGCTCTTCGAAGAATAAGAAATCAGGCATTTTTATAAAACGAGAGAGTAAGAGTAAAATTAAAAAAAATGGAAGGGAAGAGGGTCCGAGGTTTACTCTTAAAGAAAGTAAAAAAGGAAGAAGTATGTTTTGCCGCCACGCAAGAGAAGGGGGAGAACGAGCGCTTTAGATCAGAACAGTCGAGGGATGGCGTGATGCTTAAAGCAAGGATAGGCAAAATCAGTCTTCGTGGCAAGAAACCGCAATAAACAAGCCTAATCTGTGAGACGAGGAATCACAAAAAAAGAAGAAAAGTGAAAAACTACGTGGTGACTATCTGAACAAGCGAGAAGAACGCCATGAGCTGCCATACGCGGAAAGCAACACCGTTCAATCTTAATAAGAGAAATGAAAGATTGCGAGGCTCTCGGGCCCTCAGATTTGGGGGAATCTTAAAGCACTCAGAGAAATCTGGGGGAAAAAAAGATGGCGTACAAGTTTAAGACTGAAAAGAATCAGTTCCCTAAGTCGAAGAGAGGAAAAAAAGCTTCGGCAAGCCCTTGAAGAGACTAGCCAGGATGAAGGAAAAGAAGATGGCATGTGAAAAAGGTCGAATCCGACATGTAGAACGCTGGAACTCGTGACGAAAAACGGGCACACAGGGGGACAAACACTCGCGCACTTTGTATGACGAGGATGGGCAGGATCATCGAGGGGGCCAACAAAGGAGCGTCGTTCTTTTACAAGAAAAGGGAGAGACGGGATCTCCATCGGTTTCCGAAGAGAGGTGGTGGGAAAAGGCGCACGGTTGGCAAAACCATAGATGTTGGAACTATGCCGGGTGGGGGATCATATATAGCGCAAAGAAGGATGGCGCCGGAACGATTAGGAAGAAAAAGAAAACATGCCCTCGAATATCTCCATGAACAGAAGCGAAGGATGCTCCAAAACAGAGCGCAAAGGATCAAAAACAGCACGATAGGCCTTATAAGGTTAAGCGGTAAGAGAGAGAAAACAACAACAACGGAAAGGAGGAAAAGAGAAAAGAAGAAAAATCTGAACCCTGCGCAGCCTATCTGACTCAATGTATTTCAGAGAGCTCCGGATTGGGAGAGACCGGAACCGGCCGAAAAAGGATAGGCACGGCAAGGTGAGCTGTGAAGAGGGGAGACAGCCGAATGCGTATGAGGGTGGATGATCTGAGCCAACCTTCATCGCGAGGCACCAAGCATATGGTGACCAAAGGCGG
>Ga0179591_1247729_pt1 | contig 16868 bp, 22 predicted proteins | sample CZOMad2_1_08_16f_FD_182891 | JGI IMG/M metagenome (GOLD analysis project Ga0179591, IMG submission 182891) | Vadose zone soil fungal communities from Angelo Coast Range Reserve, California, USA - CZOMad2_1_08_16fungal (PacBio error correction) | ecosystem: Environmental > Terrestrial > Soil >...
TCCTGTTTGCCTGCCCTAGGGAAGAAGGAATGTTATTAGGACGTTCACCGGACGCTTGGTGTAAGGCAGGTAAAGAAGGGGGTTTAACAGGCCTTAGAAAGTTAGTCAATGCGAAACTCGTTTCAAAGTGTTAAGCATGGTATACCAATTATTGAAAATTTACCTCCAGAGAGAGACTGAGCTGAGCATATTATATCGAAAATTTTATTTCATTCCCGCGGGGTCTTTTTGATGTATGGGATCATGGACAAAGAAATGTAAATTTTCATCCGCTTAAAAGAATTGCAAAGAAAGTTAAAGAGTGATGATGGGGGGGGGAAAGATAAAATCATGGAAGAAGTGAAACTACACAAAAAACAGGAACGGGGGTTTGTGGGGCATGGAGGGACCGAGGAGAATACGAAAGGGGACTAGGTGTGGAGATCGATACTTGGAAAGAATGACACTAGACTCATTGAAGACGATTTACCAGGAAAGCATTTCTCAACCGTATTCAGAGGGGGACCTGATAAGGGGGGGGGCAGAATAATCATCTCATTCGTGGGAAACGACGGCCCGCGCCCCCCACGGGATCTCGGGTATCAGGTTAGTTTCCTGGCTCAGTTATTGGTACCACACCGAGGGGAACTGACCTCTTTTAAGTGCCGGGCTAGCATGCGATTGTTTTCCTCACCGCACTGACGAACTAGGTTCCGGCTACCTACAACCCGCCCCTTCCTGTCGATACAATCCATGACTTTAATTATGACTAAATCAGGGGTGGGAGGCCCTCTGAAGAATTCTTTTTGCTCCCCCGGGCCAAAAAGGGAAGCATTGTGGGGGGGGGAAAAAAGTGAGGAGGAGGAGGAAAGGAACAAATCATACAAGAAGAAATAAGTGTAATACTACAAAAACAGTGGTTGAAAAATTTTTCAAAATCAGCAAAAAATCCAAATCTAACTAGGGAAGCGTCACTCTTTCTCGTGCACTTAAGGTGAACGCCCCACGGGTTTCAATCCAACTCGCGTGGTTGTCTTGGAGGGTAGTATATTAAACCAAAGTTGTGAAGTGTGGGAAGGGATTCTCGGGTGGGGGTAACTAGGCAAAATAAAGCAACAGAAAGTCACTTATACTTGACAAAAAAACGTAGTTACTTTTAGATTTAAAGCGAAAGGTTGGGGGGGGGTGGGTTAATCCTTTTGAGCATACAATAACGACTTTGTAATTCATGGTACTTTTTTGGGGGTTCTTTTCACCTGAACAGCCTCCTTAATGATGATGTATTTAGACAAAAAAAATCGAGACATCTCGAGGCCGGGTTTTTGCCTTTGCTGGGCGCCGTAGCAGCTACTGGTAACTCATGTCGTTACTGTAGCTCTGAAAGACCCGTATAGTGGTCTGCCGTCGGTGATCTGTTTCCAAGTCCCTTGAACCGGCAAAGGGGGTGGGACAGGCACCACGACCGGTTTAAGACGGAACAACGCGTGGGTTCAAAAGTGTTACGAAACACCGGCAGTGGGGTTCCCCCTTGGTCAGTGGGGGGGAAGGGATCGGGTTTCGAAAACCTTCAGGGGACCCGAGTTTTGGATGAACCAGATTTTTGCATCCTCTTTCAACAAGGTCATCCCTGCCCCGTCCTCCATGGGGTGAGGCACTAAATAAGAATCAGTTCACTCCCTCCTCTGAGGTGTCGTTTCCGCCTCCAATAACAGTATTTGGGTTGGGAACTTTTATGCTCGAGACTTAGGGGGTGAGCATGTTAAAAACCCCAGTAGGGCCAACAATGGTTCCCAACAGGGGTAAGGGTGAAAAATAAGAAAGTGGTGAAGTGGGGGGTGGGTAGGGGGGGATTTCACTCTCTTCAAACGACGTTTAAAGTTGCGTTAAAGGGAGAGGCGATACTAACTGACAGGGGGGGGGGAGAAAAACTATAAGATAAGAAAAAGGACTGCAAGGGAGGGGAGAAAGTTCAACATGGTTGTCTGGGGAGGGACAAAACGGGCAGCTGCGTCGACCAGGGTTCTAGGGGGTGGATGGACATAAAAGTGAAAAAAAAAAAGGTACTAGGGGAGTGGGAGAACGGGGGAACTCAGTAGAGACAGGGGAAAAAAGTGCAGCGGGTATATGTCATTGTAGTGGGGGAGGTAAAGATGATTGAGAGGGAAAAGAGAAGTAGGTAGAGTGTTGGCTCAATTTTTGAAAGGGGGGGATGATGCAAACTACTTGGGTAATTAGTTTGTTGGTGGTAGGGAGGACGAAATAGATAGGAATTAATGGTGGCAATAAAGAGGTGCGGAAACTGTAAAAAAAGATATTCTCCCCTCGCGGGGAAGGGAGGAGATCCTTTAAGATTGATTTGATATCAGGTAAGGGAAGAATATTACATTGGAGGGGGTCTATTAAAGGATAACCCAGTAAGGCTACAAGGGGACGTATTGGAAAATATCAGGGGGGGGCTTTGGGAGAGAAATTTTCAAATGGGGAAAGAACTGGAGGAAAATTCCAGGAGAGGGGAAGGGACCAAGCACATGGAAGGGCAAAAAGTGTTCTTCTAACTTTCAAAAAAGGAGATGGCGGTAGGTAGCTGCGAACATATGTTGTGAACTAACCAATGGGAAGGGAGATACGGCGGGGAGGATCGATAGGGTTGTTGTTGTGGAAAAAAGAAAGGTGGGAGAGGGAAGGAGTTGAAACCAACCTCCCACCAAGGAGAGAGGGGTACAGGGCTTGGTGAAAAAAGACAAAATGAACAGGAAAGGAGTACGCTGAATCTACGCATAGTTCCAGAGAGAAAAAAAGGGGCAATCAAACACTGCAGTCAAAAGCAAAGAGGGTCTAGCTCAACAGTCAAGAGAAGAGGGGTGTCTAGGGGGGGGATTGAGGTGGACAACACGATAAGGGTCATGCGTATAAAGGAAAGGAAGGACACTGCTGGGGAAATTAATCAAAAGGTTTTTTCAAAATATTTTCGAGGATGGGACGGGTCCCCAGATAGGAAAGTTTGGTTTGGGTTTGAGGGCAAAGCTGGGGAACGAAACACCAGGGGGGCCCTCCTCCTGACGAAGGAGAAAAGAGGCTGGTAATGAAACTAAATAGAATCATAGGAGGGTGTTCGAGTATAAAAGAAATCTGACATGTAAAGAAAGAGGGCACAGGAGATGTACGAACCGGCTTCACCAATGGGGGAAGGGGATAATGGACCAACCTCCCGGTGCGGGGAGGATCTTGCTTGGGGGGGGAAGAAAAAGAAAAAATATTTTTCTCAGGAGAAACGGGAAACAGTTTAAATTTTTGAGTTAACTGAGGGAAGGTCAGGGAGAGGAAGGGGGAAGGAAGCAGTTCAATTCTTGCACCACTAAGGACAATGCCAGAGGGTCCAAAGCACCACCTTTAAAATCTCTCAAGACAAAAGGTAGAGCACTCAGAATGCAAATAATCAAAGGAGGAGGGGTGACATAAAGGATGTGGCGCAAACATTGTCCGCATGAGGCTGGCTGAAATGCAAGGAGCAAAAAGAGAACCGCAGGTGGAAGAAAGAAGGAGGCGGTGAAGAGCACAAATTTTAGAAGAAGTGAAAAAGAAGAGAAGAGAAGGGATGGGGGAGGGTTTGAAAATAAAAAATCTCTCACGGGGGGGGAATAGATCCCGATGAGGGACCAGCGGCGGCCCTGGAGATGACGAAAAAAAATAGGAACAAGAGGGGCGTTGATCTGTGGGTAGGGGGGAAAAGCCAGAAAGAGGTCCACTGGCCATCGCTCCACCAACAACAACACTTCTGAAGGGAAGGGGGAAAAAAAGGGGGAAAAGGCAAAGTGGAAGCTCTGAACCACGGAAAAAACAAGACTGCCAAAAGTCATATTTTTTGGAGGGACACCTCCAGACGAAGTGCGGAGCCCTCTAATCGGGGATACTGTAATAAAACGGGTGAGAAGAGGGAAGAAATCTTGAATGAGGGTGTTAAGTGTAACAAAGAAAAAGGAAAAAGGTAATAATATGAGTATAATGGACTTTCTTGCAGAAAGGGGGGGGCAGGCACTGCATAAGTTATCAAAGGAACCGGAGGGGGATGGGGGGGAGACTGGATTTTCAAACAGAGAAGGGGCCCCAGGTGACGAGGTAGGCCAAATACCTGGTTAGCGATCATTTGAGAGAGGGAAATTCCTAGGGCGACCCAGGGAGATAACGGAAAAAGAATGGGAAAAGATGGTGAAGGGGGCTGGAACTTAAACGGGGGGGGGGGGAAGGGTAAAAGGCGTGGGTGCACTCCTTGGGAAAGGCGGAAAGAAAAGAGGAGAAACTGAAATTTCAGTTTCAGAATTTAAAACGAAAAAAAAACGGCTTAAATAGTTGGAAAATACTATAGAGGGGGGAAGAGTTTGTACAATACCCAAGAAGAAAGACTCCATCAACCGTGAGGGGGAAGAAAAAGAATGGTTTGGAAGAAAAAAAAGGTCGGCAGCAATCTCATTGAAAGGGGTGAAAAAGACAGGGCGATTACTGTACTCAAAAAAGGGGAGTATTCGCGGGGGGGGGGAAGGGATGGCACACACCAAAGCAGATCATTGGAGAAGAAAAGATGTCTGAAAGGAGGGGGAAAGGGTTGTAAATTAACCATGTCAGGGACTGGGGAAAAACACTGCTCAAAAGCTCCGTTCAGAGAGAGGGGGGAAGAAAGAAATAGATATGGGGGGAAATATAAAAGTTTGTAGGAAAGGATTGACCAAGAGCATAGCATAATTGGTAGGGGGAAACTTACCAGAAGCAGGAAAAAGGGGGACCGGGATTAAGGAGCGGATAATTACATGACCACTAGCAACCAGGGGGAGAGTCGAAGGTGAATAAAAAGCTTTTGCATTGGGGGGGAGAGGGATAAATGCCGATGGGACGTTTTACAGTCAGATTTACCTAGGGAGAGGGAAGGCCCAGGGTTAAATGAAACACTCTGAAAAAGAGGGGGGGATTGGGGGAGTGGACCAAGTATAAGGGACAGGCGGACAGTGTTTTTTGTGTCACAACTAACATTATAGAGAATAAGGAGGGGACAAAACAAACCACCTCGCGGAGAAAGCAAGAGAGGAGAGACCTACCGTTTATACAATTTTAGGGGGGGGGAAAAAAGAGGTGTCAAACAGCGGTACCAAGAAAAAAGCAGCCGTCAGGTGGTGAATGTATGAATCAGCCACGGGGGCAAAAGAAAGGCGGATTAACTGATCGTGAAATCTCTTCAGCGACAGGTGGGGAGGATTTCTCCAACGGGGGAAAAGGGAACAAAATAAGAATAAGGGACACTTTTATCTAGGAAGGGGGGGGGGGGGATAAGTATAATAAAAAGCACGGTAGAGAACAGGCCATTAAATGACCATCATCCTCAGAAGGGAGGGAGGAAAAGGAAAAAGGGAAGGGAAAGTAGTGTGAGTATCTGTTTTTATAAGGGGGAAAGGAATCTGCCTAAAGACACATGAAATGGTCTGAAATGAAAGTAAACGAGCCCGACACAAAAAAAAAAACATGATCAAAGTCGTTTGCAAAGAAACCTCACAAATTTCGAAAAAACCTCTAAGAAGGGGAGGTTGGACTTGAGGATAGATACGTTACCATTCCAAAGGAATGGACATTCACAAAGAGAATTAGAATATGGACTGAAAGGGAGAACAGGGGAAACTCACTAGCAAATCAATACCCTTCGTTGGTCATAGGGGATGGGGACCAGAAAAAGGAAGAAATTGCAGGAAAGAAAAGGGGGGGGGAGAAAAGCAATCATGTTGAAGGGGGAAAGCACCACTTAAGGAGTTGTCGTAGAAGGGTAGAGGGGAGAACACAGATTGAAAAGGGGCAGTCACTGTAGGAAAAAGGGAAAAGGAGGTAAGAGCGTTAAAGAACCACCTACTGTAAGCACCCTTTAATTGTATTAAATAGGACAACTGAAGAAGTGACGAGGGGGAGGGGGGGGTGGTAAAAACGAGCAACCTTCAAAGGGAGGAGAGAGTTGACAAAAATAACTTTTCATTAGTTTTTTCACAAAAAACGAAGTAGAGACTATAAAAACAAATCGAAGTAGGGGAAGGGGAAAGAACCTCGCAAAGAATGGTAGAAAAACTCTTTAATACTGGGAGAAAAAGCAGACGTCATACTGGAACCAAGTAAGTGTTAGGTTACGAAACGCGTGGGGGGGACTAAAAGATAGGTCGGGCAAAAATTCCACCGTTTCAGTGAAGGGACTTTGCACAGAAGCTTAGACCGGGGGAAAGGAACCCGCTCACAAGAAGGGAAATGGGTATCAGGAGAAGTATCGAGGGGGAAGTGTACTTTGAAATAAAAAGACAAAGCGTACAAGGTAGTATTGGCACTGGCAAAAGGGAGAAAAGGTCCCCGGTGCTAAAGGGGTAAAAGGAAATTAAGGTCTGTCCATCAGCTTGGGGGATTAATTGTGAGTTGCCTGATGTCCGAACAGACATCAAGGGAAAAAAGAAGAGCCAACAGCCACCTAAGTATGAACCTGGTTTTGTACGGAAGGACGGTGGCAAGACAACAGAGATTAGGAGTTTTGGCGTGGATGATTTGGGTAAAAACATAAAGGTGGGTAGGGTGGGTATACTAATAGGCTAGGTTATGTTTGAGGAAAAAGGGGCGTCAATCATTTGGCAGCAATCAAAGAGATGTGATGTATACAAAAGAAACCGAAAATGGTACAGAAATACGCCCAATTTTGGAGGAAAGAAGAAAGGGAGGGTGTAATGAGAAAGTCGTGGAAGGGGGGATGAAAACCCCAAGAGAGGGGGGGAATAATTCAAGTTATAGTAGGGTGGGGGGGAAGAGGGAAAACAAAAGAAGAAGTTTTAAAAGACATTACGCCTTCCCCCAGGGAAAGAGGGAAAGCGGAAAAAGAGGAAGGAAACACGGATCGATTGTTAGAAGAAATTTCAACGGAAACGATTAAGGGGGGATTATTAGTTGGCAGGGTGCAATTATAGAGCTACAAGATAGGAGGACATAAAAAAACCCATCGGGGGGAAAAAAAAAAAGGGACGGTTTGGGGCTTCACAGATCGGGGGAGGGGGAACTCACATCAGGGAAATAAGTGGGAAAAATTCGGAGAAGGAAAAAAGTCATTTAACTGTTGAAAAAAAAGGGAAACAGTATAAAAAGAAGTGAAGCTGGTCAAGGGGTCTAAGGAGGAAGAGCTGAGAATAATATGATGCTTAAGGGCGAGGACGAACTTCGGCTCGATGAAAAAAACTAGGGTTGAAAAGGGCAGGACGAACAGAAAACTAATACGGGAAACAGGAACGAGTAATGAAAAACGGTTCCAAAAAAAAGGGAAATCACGGGGAAAGGAGGGAAAGGGAGGAAGTAAGTACCACTTACTTAAAACTTCGGGATTTGGGTGACGTGCGGGGACTGAAAACTCTTACGAACGGTGAAAACAAAATTGGGGGGGAATCAGACGCCAAGCTATACCATTTTTTAAAGAAAAGGGAAAGCGGGTTTTAAAAATAAGACCAAAAAGGGGTATAGAGGAGAAAAACAACGGAGGAGGAGGAGATACCAGGAAGGGTGGGAAAAAAACGTAAAGGGAAAAAAGAGCAGGGGCCAGGGTAAGAAAACCTTTCATGAAAGGGGGGGGGGTAGGGGGGAACTAAGTGGAGGACTAATAGCTGGCAAGGGCAAAAGGATATAAGTACTAAGGGTTAGTAACTTTACTTAGGTATAAAAGGGAAAGAGGGAAGAAAAGAGTCCGTTTTTTTGTGTGGAGGACTCGTGAGAGCGTAAAGAGATTGCATTTCGGTACGGGGGAAATTCCGTGAAAGCAGGGTGGGGAAGAAGAGACTAGAGTCACTCTTCAAGGTAAAGTGAATATGATTCTCCATCAAAACCAAAGAATAGGAAAAAAAGGGGAGGACACTCTGGGGATGGAGGGAGGGACAAGAAATGAAAGGTTTACTCCGGGGGGGAAAAGCAGGAAAAAGTTCAAAACTATTTACTGAGGGTGATAATGCGCAAATCGGGGGGGAGAGTGGAAAAGGAGAGACAAAACGAACGGTTGGCTTTGGCTTCGGGGGGGCCGAGTAGGGGCGGGGAAAGTTGGGGGATGGGGGAAAAATAAGAAATAGAGAACCTCTATTGGAGAGGATAGTTGACAAGTAAATCAGGGAAAAAAAACTAAAATAAGGGGGAAAGCATAGATTGTTTGCATAGAGATCATTCTTGGGAACGGGAAAGCGCACAAATGAGAGGTGATGGGGGAATTATGGGGAAAAAAATGACTATAAAGAGGGGTAGATATTGTGGGCATCACCACGGGCCGACTGGGTCTCAAAAAGAAAAAACGAAAATAACCCCCAAGTTGAAAAAAATCTCCAAAACGAGGGGGGAAAGAGGGTTGGGGGTAACTCCGGGGGGCTTTTGGATAAAACCTGGGTCACAAAGGAAGTTGAGTGATGCGGCAGATAGACAATAAAAAAACATAACAGAGCTTGAAGAATCACTAAAAAATTGGAAGGTGTAGAAGGCAAACTACAAAAAGAGACGCGGAATCTATGTATAGGAGTAGGACGAAAACTTGACATCACTCATAAGGTGAATGATGGTGCTTGTGTCTTTGATTGAGGACTGTGGCGAAAGAAAACCAAAGAAAGCGAGGGAATCTGACAGAACGTAAGGTACGTTTAAACAAGTGGCAACGGGGTCATTGGGAATGGTGAAAGAAAGTACTGTGGGAAGACGGAAGGGGGGCGTTATAAAGGGTACACTCATCGATATTATCGTAGAAGGGATTAAAATTAGAAAGTATTTTACTCAGGAGGACCAAAAAAGGAAAATTGAGGCGGCTGTGCGTAATTGACTAAAAAAAGGGTGGAAAAGAGACAGTATGATTTCTGCCCAAAGAGGGTCCGGGGGTAAAAGGGGTCCACAATGAATGACGAGAGGGTTGTTTATGAAAGAGAAAAGGAAGATGTTGGTATTAGGATGGGTTTTTGGAGAGGAGGGCAACGTAACGTACAGGTCAAGAGTGGGGGGGAGGAAAAAAAAGATAACCCATAAAATCGCGGGAAAATAAAGAGCAAAGAGGGGTGTTTTGAAAAAAAAGGTAGCGACACGTCCCGGTGATCATGAAACAAAAAGAAAAGTGGCAAACCTGGGAAGGGGAAGTCGGGATAAAAAAAGAAGTTGCCGCAGGATTTTGAAGGGTGTGTGGAAACAAAACACTCTCTTAAAAAATACTGAGGGGTAAGTGAATTTCGGGACTGCTATCGGGAACAAATAGGGGGTAAGAAAAGAACTGAAAAGATACTTCATGCGGATACAGTTAAAAACATATGTGGCGGCAGGTGGAATCCCTTTTAGAGGAGAAGAAGGGCTAAGGTGTTTAGGGCATCCAGGAAGAAAGGGTGGGCAATTGGTGAGGCGTACGTCGTTCACTGGAATAAGAGAAAACAGGGGGTATAATAAAAGGGGGTTCTTGGCTTTGAGGAACGGAAGAAGTAAGAGTGAAAAAAACTATTTATCTTGGGTTGGAGAAATTTGTGGTTTTAAGAAAATAGCAGGAGGGTTGTGTGGTGGCTAGGAGAAAGAGAATTAGTTCTGTTGGTAAAAGAGATCGTGCGGTCCATTCGCCCAATTAAAAATCTATGCTAAAATAGGGACTGGTCATTGATTAGCAGATGTTAACCCACTTTACTCTTATCGTCCCTGTCGTGGTCGCGTTGGGTCGAAGTACCGGTGCTGTTTGGCCTGTCAAGGTAAAACGCTTACAGCCATGAATCTTGCGTCCAGAGTGTCATAATGGTTCTACGAGTTCGAAGTTCGGTTCGCAGGTTATTATTAGAGTATGGTCTAAGAGAGGTAAGAATTAATTGGCCACAGTTTTTAGCAGTAGAAATCCGAGCGGTTCGCTCTTATACCACGCTTGGTCCCGATTCAGGTACATAAAAAACTTTACTTACAGGGGCGGAGTACTCACTTCCACTGCCTGAGGGTCTTTCGTCCGCTGGCCAATGGGGGGTGAATTGTAAATCAAGGGGGGGAAGCACTGATACTGGAATGCGGAATAGTTAGTGGGTGTTGGGTGTTACGCATTTCTGAGAGGTGTGTTTGACCAATAAACCCCTGAGACTGACTATCACGTTGGTGGGGCAAACTACACTCTCAACAGCGAACCTGGTGAACAGTGACGTGGGAACGGTTAAAGACTCCACTGTTTCCATAAGGAGGGGGAAAATTGTCAAGGGAACGGCACACTGAACGAAAATCAGCAAAGGGGAAGCTCGGGGGCGAGACTCAAAGGAGAAGAAATCCTTGGAGAGGGGGGGGAGGGATTTCAAACTTCTCCGATGAAGATGGGCTCGAATTGTCCTGCATGGCGGTTATGTTAAATGGAACCCAAATGAAGGCGATGCTATGAATGAAAACATCTGGGCATGAAGGTCAAATGTGGACTCTCTGTCGGCCCCTCCAAAAAAGATATGAACACTGCGATGGTGGGGGAGACTGGGGTTTCTTGGACAAGCCAAGACACTTGTTTCCCTAAAAAACACAAGGGGGTTCCCACTCCTCGCCTGAGAATTAAATCAAGCTCAGTTGCTTCTTGTTCCTGGTGAAAAGGACCTCCCCAAGGCGAAGAAAATACATCAGATGGGGTGGGGGTTAATTCGGGCTTCATCCACTGCGGTCCCTTCTGCAACATTGGTAAAGTACCCCTCGGGGTTTCCCAGTTTATCACTTGGGGTAAAGACCGGTGGTATGCACAACTGGAGTAGTGACAGCTGTCTCTAGAGATGTGGCTCACCCGAGGGCTCCCGGTTGGTGGGGACTGTGGGGGGAAATTGCGTCGAGTATGCTTGGCTGGTTTTCTGGTGAATATGAGGCCAGAGGGAACCCCACGGGGACCGTAGGGTGCGATTGTTGGGGTCTCAAATGGTGCTCCTCACGAAGGGGGTGGGAAAATATCCTTTATAGCAGTGTGTTTTCTGGCGAATGGGACGGGCTCCAGCCTGTGTAAGTGTGGATTCCATAGGGAGCGGGGGTCGGGACTTAGTTCCGTGGTGGGGGTGACTGCGGTGTCGCGGGATGGCCGGGTGTGTCATGTGCTTAGCTTGAGGAGGGTTCATAGTGGTGGGGAGTCCGGAGGTCCAACAGTCCCTGGGAATGCCTTATCCCCTTGGGTACACTGTGGAGATTACGACGCCTCGGGCGAGCTCTCCCGCTGGTGGATCCCGACAATGTACTCGGGTGGGTGGAATTGGAATCCGAGCTGAAAGGCTGCATGTGTCATTACGAGGTCACCTATGCCAGGCGAGTCAACTGGGTGACGGAGTAGAACCCGAGCAAAGTATCGCTGTGGTGCAGGGTTTGGCTCCCTCTACTTGGCGATTTCGGGCGGGCTGCCACGGTCAGGAGAGGAGAAGAAATTGGGCGGGAGGGGGAGGGGAATTGACAGAAAAACAAACGCCATCACGTCAGACAACAGTGCTCATATATCGAATGGGTCAAAGGGGACGGGGTCCCAAGGAAAAAATAAGGGAAATGGTGGGAACCGCTCTCAACGTTTTATTACGTATAAAAGAGTAGAGGAGACTCAAAGGCGGCCCGGGAGGGATGGGGTGACTAAATCAACACACCCTTTCCCGAATTTTAGGGGGAAAGTTGGGGTGTTAAAAGAAATATTCCAACTCGCAGAAAAAACACACACCTTGAAAGGGGGGGGAAAAAGAGATAGATGGCCAAGTGGGAAAGATTCTTTGGGACACAGGCAAAAAAATGAGACAAGACCAGATGTTCAGGGTGGATGTAAGAAGACATTTCCGCAATCTTGAGGGGAAAAGGAAAGGGGATAAACTGAAACATAAGAATTCAAAGAGGCGGTGGGTTTAAGTGTAAACAAGAAAAGGATATAATATAAGGGGAGGAAATGGAGGTCGAAATTGTGATTAAAATATCCTAAAGGAGGCTACAAAGCGGGGAGTCTCATAAGGGAAGGTGTTAACAAGAGGCGAAAGCGTAGCAAATCCCTTAGGAAAAGCGAGCGTTGGAGATTGGGGGAACGGAAAACCTAAGGGGGAGAACTGGTAGATAACTTCAAAGAATTTGGATTTGGAAAGGGGGTGGCGTTGGAAAACGTGAGATTTTCAAGGGAGGGGTTAAAAAAGGAAAGCGGTAAGCCCCCTGCATAGAGGGAAATGTTTTCATTAGTTGAATAAAGGAACTGACTGAGGGAATTAGAAAGATATACGGGGGTATTGGGGGTTCAGAAAAATCAAACCCAATCACTACTACAGCACATGTATTGGTTGGGGAAGAAACGGACAAGGGGGGGGGTAACTTGGTCACAAAGAATCGGGGGAAGAATGGGGGGAAGGGGATTCTATGGGTTTATTACTCGACAAAGCAAGGCGAGAGGGGGGGGAGGGACTTTCAAAAAACACCAGAATCAGGATTATAAAAGATGCGAGGAGTATGTCCACTGGGTTGGAGAGGTTGAAAAGAGCAGGTGTCAAGAAAAAAACTGAAGGAAACAAAAAAGTCTCTAGGGAGACCGAAAAAGAAAAATGGGAAGATAAAGTAGGGGAGGTAATAACCAATCATCAAAGAAGGGGGGGGGGGGGACTAGGGAAGTCAAAACAGAAAGAAAAAAATTGCAGGAAGGTCCGATCACTTCATAAAAAAATAGAAACCAGAGCGCGTCGGGAGGGGGAGATAACCGAGGGAAAGGGGAGGAGAGGGAGGAAGTGTCACGGGGATTTGGGGAAAACCGCAGAAGGCGTAGATTTCAAGTTTCTCAAAATCCAAACGAGGAAAGGGAGAAGGGGAATATGTGTGGGGACCAAGTATACAAGTAAAGAGTAGAAGGTGTTATGGTCAAATCATTACATACAAACAAAGAAAAGTCGGGAAACAACAAACAAAACTCATGAAAAACGCGGGGAGAAGGTGGAATACAAGTGTAGGAAAGGTCCAAAAAGAAATGTGTCCTGGGCCAGGCTTAAGAAAACGCGAAGCCTGAAAGGTTGACAAGGAATCAAAAGGTACCACTGCCCATGCTGGAGTGCCTGATCTTTCAATCGAGGAAAAAGCGACGGTCTTCTGGGCAACTTGAACCTTAGAGAACAATAAAAAGACGTAAAAACTTGGTATCCGTAAGTGGGGGGAGAAGTATAATAACAAACGCACTGTACGGAAGTCACAGGTGCAGATAAGAAACATAAAGTCTTTCTTAAGGGGGGAGAGAAAGGAAAAAAAGTAGATAATCTTTTTGAAAAAAAGGGGGAAAATAAAGAGAAGAGAGGAAAAAAGGAAAAAAGGCAAATAGTTTCCTATCCCCTACACAACAAAAGAAAGATCGTCGGTGCATATAAAACCTTCACAAGGGCGCAAAACTAGACCAAGTATTTGACAAGGAGATAAGAAGAGGGGGGACCATAAAAGAAAAGACTAAACAGATGTAGAAAAATGGGGAAGATTAAAAGAACATACAGAAAAAATGAGAATAACCCTGCTGGAGTTTTTATGGCCCAATCAAAAGGAAGAACTTGCCGACGACAGAAAAAGTTATTACAATAAAAAAAATCAATGTGGAAAGTGTCAGCACTTGTCAAAAAAAAGTTTGGAGGTCGACGTCTAGGATGGGAGCCCCGCAGGTGAAAGCAATGGGAATCGGAGAGAGGCAGAGGAAACTGGAACACAATATGGTTACTAGAAGGAATACACAGCAAAACATAGCAGAAACTTTCTAGTGGAAGAAAGGAGTACAACGGAAAAGTAACTTTATTTTGGGGGGGGAACAAAGCACACAAATGTATTAGCCCTAAGGTGGGAACAAAAACTCGGCCAAAGTGGGTTCAAGGTCTTTTGTTGGCAAAGAAAGGGGGGGAAAAGAGATTCGGGTGCAAAAATCGTAATGGGGAGAGGGTGGAATGAGAAATCTTAATAAAGTTATGGTAAGAAAAAAAGCGCTCGTCATTAAAATGGAACCCATGCCTTGGTGGATTGGGTAACAAAAAATGAAGTGTTCCCTAAAAAAGAGGGGGAGGGCAAAAGGGAAAAAGGGGGGAGTTCATACGCAAACCTCACATAGACTAAATGTGCAGGAGGTACGACGTATATAGCAAAAAAGGGAAAGAAAGAAAGAGTGTTAGGGAGGTGTGACTTTTGAAGACGAAAAACTACCCTCGGGAAAAATTGGAAGGGAGGGGGCAGTGAAAAAGGAGAAACTGCATTGCTATTATAAAAAGGAACGTACGTGCTGTCCGGGAAAAATGCGGGGGGAGGGTGAAGGGGGGGGGGGCCGGGAGGGCGAACACAGCCAAAAATCCTAGAGAAAGCCCGGAGAGGGAGGGGGAAAACGTTTTACGGTCATTACTTGAGGAAGAAAGAGAACCGTATTTTTGTCAGGTGGGGCGGATTGTACAAAAGACTGTTGGTCGGGGGTTAGTACATAGCTAATGGTGTATGTTTGAAGGATGTGAGGAAAATGGGAAAGAGCAGAAAGCAAAAGCTAGTTGGAAAGTATACCAAATCAAAGGAGGGAAGAAAAAAATACCAAAAACTTGGGTCTAAAGGGGAAGTGGGGTAAGGAAGAAGTCGGGAAGTGGTGACTTCAAACCAATAGAGGGGGTGAGAATTCACTTTATCCTCCATTTGCCACGAAATATACAATAAAAAGACTGGGGTTTTAAGAGGGGACGGATGACCCGAAGAGAAAGGGGGGGAAAAAAGCCACATACTCAAATTTCCCCTACTTGGCGATAGGGTTAGAAGATGACGGGGGGGAAAGAGGCGATAAATTAGGATCTTACATTTCATTCTTCCCTATAGAGAAGAAAAAAAGAAAGACAATCAAACAGCGGCCACACGAAAGGGCGTTGGGGGGGGGACTTGTCACTTTAGAACTATTGTTGCTTATTACAGAGAAAAAGCAGATGGAAGTGGGAATGCTTGGATAAGAGAAAAAAGGGAGGGGGGGAGGGGTCAAGCCAGTGAAAAAGAAAGGGAAAATAAACTGGGCCACTAGTGTCAGACTTTCTGATCGGGGAGGAGAATAAATGAATGAAAATTAAGGTCCTATGCAGGAGTTCTAGGGGGACCAAACGGTGACAATGCCGCACAACAAAAGAAAAGGGGGGAATAATATGGGACGACTGAAGAAGAAAGGTTCACAAAAAAAAAGGGAATAGGGAGGACGAAAGAAGTTTTATTTAATTAAAGGAAAAAGAAGGAAAGGAGGGACGGGAGGGGGCATTTCGGTACAAATGACCCAGCTTTTAGAATTGAAAACAAAATTGAAAAAAGCAATAACCCCTCATGAAAAAGGGGTGGCAATCAAAAAAGGGAAAGAAGCAGGGGGGGGGATGTAATGCCTTGGGGAGACTCGAAACAACAACACGGAGTGGATGATTCACAAGGGAATGGGGGTGGGGGTAGCATTTAAAACTCTCATTTTAAAAAGGGGGAGGTAAACCGGTTCAGTATCTTGTTGGGGATTGCTTTAAAATAATGGGGGGAAGGTCTAATAGCGGGTGTAGTACGCACCTAAGGGTAAGAAGGAGGGGGGCTGTAAATGAAATTCCATTCTGTGCCGGAAAAATTAAAGGGGGGGGGGGGAAAACGGATACTAACGTCTGAATGAGGGGTGAAAAAGAAGGCGGGACGGTGGGCGGGCAGGGAAAAGGGTTGTTTTAATCAGAAGAAGAAATTCAGGCTCATCGTCAAAGTAAGACTATTATTCTCCAAAAGGGAGCCGCGTAAAAGAGAATAAAGGGGGGATACCTTCGAGGGGAGGACGCATTTAAAAGAAGGGATGTGACGCAGTTCAGCAAAGGACCAATTTAAATAGGGGACGGGGGAGGGGGGGGGGAAAAGGGATAGGGGAAGCCTACAAAAAAAGAAATTTGGGAATGGGGCTGCTGTGAATTAGGTAGTATAGTGGCTATTGGTGAAAGAGGTCTAAGGGAAATAAGGAAAGAACTCTATACCGAAAAGGAGAGGGGGGGGAGGGGGGAAAGAAAATCTTTCTACTTAGAATAATTGGGAAAAGAGAGAGTGTGAAGAATATTCATGGAAAAGTTGGAAGGAAAAGGAAAGCAACAACTTATCTGGTTATTTTCCAAATGACGTTGGGTCCCACTGGGACTTGACTCTAATGGGGGAAAGGAGAAAACGATCGGGTGTAATCAACCAGAAAAAAAACGAACTTTAAAAACAAAAAGAAAGACATTGATCCCCAAGTCAAATGGGAAGTCTTGGTGAGTCAAGCGGGTTCGTGGTTGGTAACGGAAAGCCTGGTTGAGTGCGCAGAAATGAGGAAGGGACAGAAAAAACATAAACAGAGGAAAGTAATATAACGAAAACAACCTTGGTATTGGGAAAATAAACAAACACAATACTAAACGAGGGTAATCTCTGGGGGCCGTTTACGAACCAGGGGGAACAAGCACGCTCATGGGGGGGATGCTGGAGGAGGCAGTTTTTTCCTGGGGAGGAAGGCAAAGGGGGGGGACATCAAATCAAACGAAAGCAAGAGGAAGTAGGAGAACGTAGAGGGGAATAGGGAAGGGAAAAATGTCAGGGTGGCAGGTTAAGCAATCAAAGTTAAAGAAGGGGACGGTTTGCTTTATCCAAAGAACTAGGAAGAAAGGAAATTGAAAAAAAAAAATTTTTTCATGAACATAAAGAGGGGGGCTCAGGCAGCCGCAGAAAGGGGAGAGCGCGTGAAAAAGGAAAAGGTTAACGACACGGGGAATGAAAAAGAATCTTCCTTGAGGGGGGGGGGAAACCACGCGGGTACGTGTACGAAAAACGGACAGGGTCCAACTGATCATGCCGCGAAAAAAGGTGGGAGGACCAGGCAGGAAATGGGTTCATTGGGGGTTGGAAGTCAATGCAACGTATACGCT
>Ga0179591_1254898_pt1 | contig 16864 bp, 15 predicted proteins | sample CZOMad2_1_08_16f_FD_182891 | JGI IMG/M metagenome (GOLD analysis project Ga0179591, IMG submission 182891) | Vadose zone soil fungal communities from Angelo Coast Range Reserve, California, USA - CZOMad2_1_08_16fungal (PacBio error correction) | ecosystem: Environmental > Terrestrial > Soil >...
AGGCGGGCGCTTCTCCTGAGGACTACTGAAAAGAGGGGGAGCGGGACAAGAAGGCCCTCCACCCGGCGCGTCGACGAAATCGGGCCTCGGGGGGAAAAAAAGTCAGGGTAAGAGTCCAGGGGGGTACCGACCCGCCGGCCCGTCGTGACTCGTCTCAGGATGGGGGGGCAGGGAGGGTAGCCGGACAAAAAAAAAAGCAGGGAACGAAAAAAACCTAACGAGGAAGGGGTCATTCCGTCGGTGGAGGTCTACCAATGGGCGATCATTACAGGGAATACGAGGCCCTTAGCATGGCTCACCAAGAACGACAAAAAAAAGACCCGAATTGCGTAGAGGTGGGAAGGGGGAACGAAATAAAAAAGGACAAACTCAAAACGCGCCCGCATAATAAAAAATCATCAGCCAGTGGAAAAAAAGCACCTGAGGGTAAGCCTGCAAGCGAGAACGCCGCGCAGGGCGCTAAAATCCTACGTCAAAGAGCCAGAGAAGGAGAGAGGTGCAAAGGAGGGTAAAAAAAATAGTTGACGACGAAGATCTTAAAAAACCGTAATCGATAAACCGTGAGGACTGGGAGGGCTCAATTAAGAAAGGTAAGGCTTGGGGGGGGGTTGCAAAAACCACGCGATGCGAGCAAACAATTTCCGAAATTCGACTTCATCGCCGCGCCGGAGCGCTGACCACAACGGATCCTTCTTGAACGCTCAGGAAGAAGAGCGAGCGGAGTCTTCCAGAAAGGGGAGAAAAAATCTCTCTCAGATAGCCCCTCCTATCATCGAAGAGACGAATCCCGTGGTATTGAGAATCATAAAAGAGTCGAAGGGGCGGCAGACTACTGGGCACGCCTTAAAATCAAAGTGACCTCTTACAGACGCGACTCAGCAAAGGCGAAGACTTTTTTACGGAAGAAGAGAAGGCAGATTCGAAACCATGTCCATTGAACGCGGACAAAAACGAGATGCTCTAAGGCGATTTGCCTGGAGGCCTCCCTCGTTGCGGGAGCGATCTCATAGGAAGTAGGAAAAAGACGTGGAAGGTGAGACAACAATCTGCCACAGGACAGGAAAGCAGAGGAGAGGATGATGACGCGGAGGCGTCAACTCTCTCTTTCGAACAGAAAAAAGCCGGACGAGGTCGGCACCGGGTGAGAGCCTCAGAAGGGAACTGAGGGGGCGCAAGGGAAGGCTCTACTTATGTACTAATTCTAAGTAGTTTCTACGCTGGGGAGGCGTCGAGGGGGTTTGAGTAGTCAAGGCAGCGGACTCTATAAGAGGGGAGAATCAGGGACGAGCCGATCATTTATCGGCCCGATTTCTCACGTCGAGTAGGGGCCGGTGGGGGCCTACAGAGTGATCGAAGAGGGGACGACAGGTTCCGAAGGCTACTAAAGATAGGCAGGTAGACTGGGAACATGTCCGACAGGAGCGCGCCTGGGGCACCAATCTTAAGCAAATAGGGGGAGGCCAATCATCCGTCCCCTCCTGGCAGGCCCAGGGAAGGAGAAACCGAGTCCACACTGAGAAACAGCGCCGATCATTAAAGACGAAGGGCAAAGACGTCAAAAGGAAAGTTAGGTTATGCTCGGCAACTGGGGGGCAGGTCTATCAAAACTAACCAAACCAGGAGGGTAGTAACAGGGTGAGGTGGCTTGTTCCTCGAAGATCAAGAAATGCTTTGAAATGTAAAAACATAATAACAAAGGGGAGATCAAGTCGCGGCCAAAAGGTAAGCCGGGGGCTAGTCAGAAAACTTGGATCCATTTTCTACTCTGGACTGCCTCGAATTACCGAAAGGAAAAAGCCTAGCACTAGATGTACTTACACCTCCTTGATCGATAGAAGGAGGCACCATGACCTACTGATGTACCAACTATCACTGCCACTACTGTTTGAAGTAGCTACTTTCCGGGGCGTATAATACGATAACTTTATTCCTGACATGCATACCCTATGCCGGTCGGTCCAGGACTGCTGGGAAGATCTTGCAGCAAAGGGGAGGGTATCATGAAAAGGCCCGAGTGTGAGGAAAAAGTTCAAGAAGCTCCCATTCGGGGGGGGGGGGGAGAGTGGACGATTACGGGAGTCGGAGGGACAGAGCGACGTGGACTCTTTAGGGGAAGCTAAGCATAAGACTAGCATTGGATCGGAAAACCCACCCCCGGCCGGGAGACGAGAGGTTGGAGGAAGAGCATTCCTGCATGACCAAAAAAATACATCCAATACTGGGTCAATTGAGTACGAATGGCAGAGGGAGGACCTTTCTCGATGGGGCGCCGGAAGCCCTCGGCCGACGGTCCGGTGCTCTTCTGAGGACTCGGGGGCCTTAAAAAAAAAGCACATGCCGGAGTGTCAGAGTACCGAACCCAGGAGAGATACAACTTCAAAAGCATGAAACATACGAAGTAAGCGGAGCTTACCGTCCAATCTATCAGAGGTTGCTTCTTCGGAGGGGCCCGTATCCTCTATCTAGAGGGGACTTCTGGATTCTGGGAAAAAAAACCTTTAAGCATCCCTCTCTCACAAAAGCCTGTTTCTTCCTATCCGAGGGTCTCGGGTAAAGGTCAGAGTAAACTGAAACCCAGACCGAAGAGGGGGGTAAGACTGCTCACTAGTTCTTCATAGGCGTTATAAACTTAGAAGAAGATTCATGGTGGAAGGGGAATGAAATATGGGTAGTAGACAGGGTTTGGAGGAGAACTAGCGAGAAGAAGCACGTCCACTTTCCCATGATCCTCTTCTAAAAGATGGGTCGGACGAGAGCAGGAAAGTGACAGCGCCGAGGCCTAACGAAGAATGGACTATACAGTTAGACTATGAAAGCCGAGCCGACAGCCTTCTTCGCGACTTTTCTGAGGTAGGCGAAAAAAGGGAAAACCAGATCAACCCAATACGGGGTGCTGGAGGAGAAGCCAAGAACGCGGTAACCTACGTCCAACTTCAAACCGTCGAGGGAAATAAAGGGGAACAGTGTTAAAACCGAAACCCCGATCAAGCCTGACAAGGGGGAGGGCCAGGAAAACGGCCGGAGGGGCAAAAAGGTGCACGAAGGGCGGAACTGGGATAGGAAAAGGATAAAACGCGGTGTCAAAAAAACTACCCGAAAACAGGTAGGAAGAACGGCAGGTGAAAGGGCACGCTGAAAAAGAGTCAACGGACGAAAAAGGCGCGGCCATCTGGGGGAAGGGCGGGGCAAATGCGAACAAGGACCGAAAAAGGCGGGAACCTCCGGGCGAAAAAAAAGACTACAGAAAAGAACACGACCTGAAAACAAGAAGGAACGCGCGAGTCCTACAATGCAGGTACGCATAGTATATAAAAAAAAAAAATCAACAGGCAAACGCCCGGATTGTCTCAAAACTTAGCAAAAGTGCGGCCCGTTACGTGGCGGCGTGGGCCGCTTGCCCCTTCCTGAAGAGAGGAAAGCAGCTCGCCGGTCCCCGGCAATTACGACGTCAGACTGGGCCGGCGCGAACCAACTGGGGACCGTCCGCGGGAAGAAACGGGTCGACTCTTTGCTAGATCAAAAGACGGCAGAGACCCAGGGTTGCTGGCTAAACAAGAATAACTGTAGGTCCGAACGAGCGCTCGCGGGAAGTAAGGAGGCGGACCGTTACAGTAACCGCGAGAAAAAGTACGCGTGAGGCACAGCCTAAGTCCCTGGGACTCGCCCAGCCAGAAACAAGTCCGGCAGAACAAGGAGGCAGCCGCGAACCAGTGTGGCGGATCGCGTCAACCAGAACCAAAAAATCCTGTCAAGGTGAGGCAGGTAAGACTAAAAAAAACCGCGCAAAAAATCAAGGAAAAAAAATTGAACCGAGAGGAAGGCCCTTAAAGTGGGCAATGAAGAAAAAACCCTGAACTTACCTCACTGACAATCGACAGAACAAAAAAGAGGTGAAAAGAGGAGAGAAGTGTGTATGAAGGACGGTCGGTTGAAGGGCACGTCCCTCTCACGGGGAGTCCGCCTTCCTCCGAAGCTCAGGAGGGGGTGACAGGAGTCACGGCGCACAGAGACAGTCAAAGAAAGGGGGGAGGGGGACGGTGGATGGAACCTGCCGAAGGCGGGTGCTGAAATGTGGGCCGCCTTTCTGCGGGGAGGCGAGAAGCGGGCGGGCTCGAGGCTGAAGGCATAACGAAAGTTTGTTTGGTGGAAAGGACGAAAAGGGGAAAAAGGAGTAGACCTCCGGACCCTCTTCAAATGCGGCGGGGGGGGCAGGGTCACGAGCGACTGTCAAAAGGCCGGGAAAAAAACCTGTCGGCTCAAGGAGGGGACTATGCAATGACGATCCCCTCTGTAAGACATCTCTAGTCCTGGAAGTCCGGAATTGGACGCAAGGTTGGAAAGCGGGGACGTCTAGATTATCATAGGGGGGAGGAGCAACAGGCCTTTTTAAGTTGTCACTCTAAAGAAACTGTCTTAACACTAATCCGGTGTAAGGGGTAAAGACGAGAAGGGGGCTCTTGGGGTATACCATTATCCCACAGAAGGTATTCGACGGCGTCACTCGATTTTAATTTAGTCTGGTCTGGTAGGTCAATTTGAGCCGTCTTTTGGAAGGAAGACTTCTGACTCCTGATCAGACCTCACTTTTTCAACTACCCGAACAACCCGCTACAGAGGAAGTAGGGGGCTTAAAGGAGGAAAAAGGCAGTGGAACAGTTCCTAAACGCGTAGGTCCGCACGCTGCGTGGTCATTTCTCAATTTATCGCCTATCACAAGGGAGACTTGGACCACGCCGAAAGTCCAGAAAAGAGCTTCTCCCGGCGCGGTTCTTGGGGAAAATGGTGCATGGAAACCGAGAAGGGACAGCGGACTATTGTTAGAGGGACGAGGACAAATCGCTAAGACCGGGAAAAAACAAAAGGGTTAGCGGGGGAGCGGGTCCAGAAATGAAAGGAGCCCTCTTGAAATCAGAGTCGCGATCGAGATCAGTAGAAGGACTCGCGCTCGTTCCGTCACGGAATGGAGGAAGTGGGGGCAGAGGTCTAAGGAAGATTAGAGTACCGAGGATTGAAATCGACATGCAAGGGTGCCTACTCCTCCAGGGAAGGGGAAAACGTTCCAACAAAGGAGATTAGATCGCGAACAGGTCAACGAGGTATCCTAAAATCATGGCAGCCCATGCGCGTCTTCCAAAAGATCGCGCGAAGGACTGGATGGGTGACAACTTCCCGTAAGAGTAAACCCGAGATACGAATCAGACGGGAGGAACGAGTGCGGGGACGCATCCGGAAAAGTCTGACTACGGGTGGGCTCGACGGGGTGCCTCTCTACACGGCCAGTCGAGGCAAGGAAAGAACAGGACCTGGGGACGGGATAAAGCTTAAGGGTGAGGAAGCTTCCCTTCGGGTGTAAAAAAGATCTGTGCGTATGTGTTCGGTCCGATCTAAGAGGGGCATGATTCGGAGGCTGCTCGGAAGACCTCTAACCTGACTCGGGGATGTGCTAGGACTAAAGATAGAAAGTCAGGAAAAAAATTACTTGAGAGCAAGGGAAAGACAACGTCGGTTTCTTTGCAGTTGACTTAGGCTTAGTACTTGCCCTAAAATGTCTAAGCATGTACGCCGTCCTTCGCATCTTGAAGGCGATTCATTATAAAGGGAGTCCAAGGACGCTATCGGGCTAGCATCCGAACGCTCCAATACAACTATCGCAAAAACACGGCCGGAAAAGGGGACGCTGGGAATAGGAGCGCTACCCAAGAGGGGAACCGCGGCAAAGAACCTCGGCGCAAAGTTCACCTAAAAAAAGGGACAAAAAAAAGCATCGGTTCTAAACTGGTAAGAACGGGCATCATCCGCAAAGAGAACGACCAGCGCTCTAAATCGTCGAGGGGGGGGATTCAGGGGGGTCGGGCGGAGATGGGTATCCCTTCGAAAGTCGGCGTACATAAAGAGGCGGCTGACTGAGATTCAACAAAGAGAGGGGGTCCATGAGACGAGGCTCGAAAATCACTCTGTATTCTCACCGTAGCGAAAAAGCCCCTGTGGTGCCGCGAAAAGGAGCATTGGGCCCGCGGAGGACATGAGGTAAGCAGCCAACCCCCCCCAAAGCACTGTGGAAGGAAGACTGGGAACCTCGCCTGCTCGGGTTGGGAAAGGTCTAAAGGGAACAGGTGCTAGTAGAAATATCCACCTAACTACGGCAAACGTTTCAAAAAGGTAGATTTTCCTTCCAGTTTACCTGCGTGGGGGAGAATCGTGAGGTCATCTCGGGGAGAGAGTTAGGGCATCGGAGGAGGCAGTTGGATCAAAGAGGAAACTGGAGCGATGGTAAAGAGGGAAAAGGTTTGACCTGACGAAATCGGGGGTGAAAAATCTGGGGACCAGCGGCCCTCCAGTGACAAGACGAATACGGGGCTTCGGCGCCTGGTCGTACCTCGATAACGATCGGAGGCACCATACCTCTACGTCGCCTCTGCGACGAAGAGCTAAAGGGCTCGTACCAGGAAAGCAAGGAGGCTATACTTCCGCGCCCTCCTCAGGGGACTTCCTCCCCGTCTATCGGGGAGGGGAAAAAGAAATAGGTCAAGCTAGATGAAGGCAGACAATTCTCTCAGGAACAGGTCATTCTTAGCCGTCCCTCTGTTATCTCAACTTGGGGGACCCAAACGGGAGGGGCGAAGGCGCGAGGGGGGCATGATCACTGGGGGGGAAGCTTTCCTTCGTTAGCTGATTCTTCTTAGATGTCTCTCCACTCAGGAAAATGACTAAGTCTTTCGAGGCAGCGGACATATGAGTCTCTGGACCAGAGGAAAAGAATATCAGCTTCGCACGGAGCCGTTCAACCATCGGGGACGGTCCTCCTTTATATGGGTTATAATAGAACAGGGGAAAAGAGGAGGCTAAGCGGGCAATGTTTAAGTCATGTTGTCGCCGTGGCTTTTGAGGAATCCTTCAAAGGTTGCAGAAGAGCGGGGTCAATAGCGGAAGAGGAAAAGGAAAAGAATCTGGACTCTTAGGGGCGCTTCAAATACAATAGCGGGCTAAGAAACGAGCGACTCATCTGCGACATGGTGAGACATTTTGTTCCCGTTTCGCAGTAAGCTGTGGAGGGTGAGCTCAAGATGCGGGAAGACCCTGGGAGGGCTCAATCGCGGTGCTCTTGCACTGACCAAAAAAGCTGACTAATCCAAAATGCGACGCGGTCAGAGAGGGAGTTTTACGTATCAGTCTACGGGGAGAAAAAGGATGACGAGAGAGGGGCAGGAAGATCTCTTTGGCCGTGAAAGGCGACGGACTCAGAGAACGTCGCAAAGCCATGGAGTTGAGCTCTTTCGATGCGGTGATAGAAGGAAGGTCCTAACGGTCCACCGCGACGCAGAGGGAGCCGAGTTTGAAGGCTGGGGCTGCTGCCGGGCGTGCGGGGGAACTCCCATAGCCACCCCAAACTGCCGAGGCAACGGAGGACTACTTACCTCACACGAGAATGGCACGTCCGTGAGAAAAAAAAAGAAGCGTAGGTGGAAACGCTGGCAAGTACGCGAAACCATCGAAGCCGATGAGGATACTGAAGGCCGGGTGAAAAAAAAACAAACGGAGGTGCTCGAGGAGCCGGAAACGTCAAAAGTTTGGGAAAGGGAAAGGAGACTCTTGAAGCTAATGGGGGTAGAAAAACCCTGGGGATCTCTCAAAACAACAACCGTAGGAGGGTATAGATCCGCGGGGAGCGAACGACAAAAAACCTTTAACGGAAAGACACCGGCTATTCGAAATCAGAACCTCAACGAAATCAGCGGGGCCGCCAGGCTGGCCTCGGGCACCCAGCCGGCCGTCACTAAGAGCCGGATCAAGCCAGGTAATAATCAATAAAGGGGGGAGAAGACGAGATAACAAAAGCCGGAGGGGAAAGGTAAAAGAACAGTCTAACCAACTCTTTTGGAGGTAAACAAAGCATCAAGAGGCTAGGATGACTAAAAAGCACTCAAAGGGACGCATCAGAAAAAACTCGAAAAAAAATGGCGGAAAAGAGTTTGAATGTTAAGAGCGCCCAAGGTCAAGCTCGCGACAACATCTAAATCATCTCGGGGAAGAATAGGGCTCGACCACCGGCTGTCCTCCTGCGCTCGCCAGCAGAAGCTCTAAGCCGGAACCATCCGGCTAGAGAAAGAGGTTCAAAAGGGAAGGGGGGGGACAGGCTTTAAAAGACTCATCGGGCACACCACCCCCGTCATCTCTAACTCATTGGGGATCTTTCTCAGAGAAGGAAGCTTGGGTGAAGGAAAGCACCGAGAAGGCACACCGTCGAAACAATCATTAGGAGTCAGGTCGTAAAATCTGCGCAGAAAAGGAAAAGGATCACTTATCCTACGTAAAGGATACGAGCATGGCGCGAAAACAAAGGACGGAGGAAAAGCTCTGGGATCCAAGCAAAAAAAAAAAAACAGCAGAAGGAGGAGAACAGCTTGGAGGGAGAACAAAGCGCTTGCAAATCTCGAAAAGCACTAGAGATAGGAAGGCTGAAGAACAGTAAGAACTTAAACTCCGCGACGCAGCTCGAAGAATCGGGGGAAGTATGCAGACGAAGTTCTTCAGAACCGAGTCCAGGTTCACGATTTGCCGCCTGGGGTATACTATGGTCCTATGTGAAGGGTGAATAGAAAACCTCAACTCTTGAAGGCGTCTAGGACTCTGCTTTACGAATCTACTTCTCGCCCGATGATAACACTTACTCAGACGGCCACTAGGGACACTAGTACACCCGGCACTTGACATCTCGGTCAGAAGAAGACTGGTAACCAACTGTAAAGATGTGCAGGACAAAGGTGATTATACCATCCTAAATTGAAGGGAAGAAGAAAGGGAAACGTGAGGCCGGAAGATAGGGGAAACAGACCTAGAGAGGGTGATGTTTCCAAGAAAAGCGGAAATAAAAAGCTTTCAGTATCCTACATCGTGTGGGCTTCTAATTCTGCGTGCGAAGAGGTAGTTCCGCTAAAATCGGGGTGAATCGGGAAGATAACGAATGTGGACGGATCTCATAGGGGGTCAGCGTGGAAGGGTTAGAAAGTTCAGAAAACCGATCGGTCCTCCTAAACACTCCTCTGGCGGAGGACGAAAAAAGAACGCGACCAGGAAACCGCGCAGAGCCTTGGATCAGCCAGAAAAGCAAGAGATGGGAAACCAGACACAGAAAGATCCGAAAAGATCGCACCGGATACGGGCAACTACGAAGCAATAGCCTGTCGGTCGAGACGTCAAGAAAAGAGGGGGAGAAAAAGACCATGAACTGTAGTGTAAAGAGAAAGTAGAGGGCAGCAAAGAGAGAGACAGAGACAGGGTCAGGCAGACAGTCTCATGCCTATACGGAGGAGAAATAGGTCATCGAAACAAGGGAAAGGTCTATCGGAAAAAGGATGGGGGGTTATACGATAGCGAAGTTCCGCGAGATGACCTCGAACGGGGTACGACAGGCCTAGAGACCTTTTTGAAAAAGATGGTCTGGCAATCCTAATGGACCCCACGGGCCTGGGGACCGACCCCGGCCAACACGGAAAGCGGCTGGAAAATCAGCGGCCAGAGGACATAGGGGTTAGGAACGGTTATCGACGAGACAGACCCAAGCCTATCGTAAACGAACGCTTTGAATATCGACGACGAGTGAGGGCGAAATTCATAAAGAAGATTGAGAGGGCGAAGTCCGCAGGAACCGGGCATTGGGGCGGCGTTGCAGCGGATTCGGAGGCACTATAAGCAAGGAGGACGCAGGGGAAGCAATGTCGGGAGAGGGAAAGAGTAAGGTAAGGTAGGGCTTCACGGCGATAAGCAAAGAGACGTTTGTCGAGAAGTACTCCCAAAAACAAACGGAAAACAACGGTGATCATTGGCGGCCGTGGCAAAGGGGCCTGGCGCGAGCTGAGTCGCCGGGACTCGACCATCGTCGGACGAGGGCAAAAAGACGAGGAGTCGAGGAAAAAAAATCAGGCCGCCCAATGGAGAACCGACTCACTATAGTCCACCATGCCTGACACCCGACAGGCTAACTAGCAAGGACGAGTCCAGCGAGGAAGAAGCTTAAAGGGGGCGTACCAGGATCCTCAGGCGGAACGCGTTAGCGCGGGAAAGAGAAACTTTCACCGTAAGAGTATAAAGGAACGAAGGTATTGTGACTGGAGAAGGATAGCGTACGATTACGTCGACAAATCCCATCATTAAAAACGAGGGAGCTGGTCCGAAGGCTGCGACCTGAAACCGGTCAAAAAATTCGAGGGTGTGTCGTAGTGAAGAATTTGCAGGGGGGAGAAATAGAGACTGAAAACCATGACCGCTAGGTCAAAAGAGACGGTCGAAGGGCAAGAGAAGAAGCGAACGCGGAAGACCGAGCTTGTTCTTAAGGAAGAGTCGAGACTTGACGCAGTAGATAAAAGCCCGGACGAGACCGATTCGCGTCACGATATAAAAAAAATCTCCAACGGAATTTAGGGCCAATAGCTAGTGCAGGGAACGGGGGCTGGGTCGAAACGCGTCGAACGCCTGAAGGAAATAAAAGAGTGGGTAAAAGAACGAACCAAACTAGCGAGCGGGCCGAGAGGGGTGACCAGGTCCTGTGCGGGCGTCAACAAAAAAGAAGACGGGGGGGGCGAAGTAGGAGAGAAAAAACCCGAGGTTAGAATGAACCGAAAGAGTGCGGGGAATACGCCGGGGCGAAGTTCCGATCCTACGTTAAAAGGGAAAGGACGGCCGGCGGAAAAAGGGGGGATAGGGGCACGTACCGGGGCGGACACGACGGGGGCAACAACAGTCACCCTGTCCTAAAAAAACCGCCCAAGCACTCAACGTTCACCTCGCCTCGCGACCTTAGGGAGAAGAGGGAAAAAGACCCCGGTGGACGAAGCTGGTTAAAGGCCGACCCAGTACTTTTGGGGGTGACAAGTGGGACCCCGGCAGTGAAAAACGGGAGGCACGCGACTCGCAGGGTCACCCTGGACGAAAACCTGAGAACAAAGTACGCTCCGGGAAACACATAAGCAATTGGACCGAAGGGAGCGAGGGTCAGATTTGAAGCGAAGCCGTTGGCTGTCGAACTTCCGGGGAAAGATCGGAGATCGGAAGCGCAAGAGAAGACTCGCGGCGGCCAGGGCAGAGTCGTCGACTTTACCGGAAAAGCGTCTACCACTGACTGTCGCGCTCCCGAGCTACTCCTGGAAGAGGGGGCACGAAAGATCCGCGGTCCTGCCACGGACAGACGCCAGCACCACGGAGAAAAATGGTGCTGGTGGGATAACCATCCCTCCACCGCGCGGTGGTGAGAAGGGTGGGCACAAGCAAAAAGGATAACTTCAAAAACGAGGTCTGGGCCGAGGAGACAGTCGTCAGGGAAGTGCCCCGATTTGGTCTGACTCGACAACCTAAAGGTAAGGCTACAGAAAGGAAGGCGTCAGCGTCAAAAAATGAGGGGAAGAGTGTCAGTTATGTCGACGTAACTGGAGGGTTGGAACCTACATCAAAAAAGGGGAAATCAGCTATGATAAGAAAAGAGGAGGTATGCATAGGGGTTTGCCTCTAGGGGTAGACGGCAGACAAGCGCCGACCTCGAGGGGGTCGGATGTTGGAAAGCCGGGACACCAGGGTAGTGGGCGCGAGACGCGGGGCGGCAGATCCTTTCAGGGGGGGAGGTCGGAGGGTACTCAGGGAGGGCAGACGCGAAACTTCAGTAGCCGAAAGAAGGCACGAGGCCGAACGAACGGGGGCCGCCTCGACTGAGCAATTTCGACGATGAACAGGAAGAGACCGGCGAGGGGGGCACTAGTAAAACCGGCGTGAGACGGCGAGACGAAGGAAAAAACCTCAGGAGGGGCAACGAAGGGTCAAGGTCGTAAGGGGGCGGAGCCTAAGGGTTACCGTCGGAGTTTTCGAGGGGAGGCGAGGGGGCGCTTCGACGCGGAAAGGGTAAAGAAAAGGAAGCGTAACAGCAGTGGGGAGGAAAAGAACCGGGGCCAAAGCATGTCAATAAAGGCAAAAAGGAGGCGACGGCAGAACAATGGATTCCGTTAGGGGGACGGGGAGCCGGGCTCGGTTCAAAAACAAAGGGAAACGATGTGCCGTAAGCCTACTCACGGTCAAGTCCCTGTTGGTCTCCCCCACCGCACCGAGCGCAATCAGGGAGGAACCTTTCGGGGAGGTCCACGAGAGGGGAACCGGGGTCATTCCGCCAGTCGGCTCCTGTTCGGGAGAAAAGGACCTCCGGTCTAGAAATTCACCTCCCAAAGGAAGGAAAAAAGAGGCCCCATCAAGGGAGGGAGGGAGGGTCATACAGGGCGGTGGATCGACTTTCCATTCAAGGGGGGAGTAGAAAAACCAGTTTGTCAAGAAAAAACATTAACCATGCTCCTCAAGAACAGTCTGGGGGTTCTCAGGTTTTCATTCTCTCAGGGATCTAGGATGTCTCTCCTCCTTTTATGTGCATTTATGCAGTTCCAAACCGAATTCTACGTCTGGAAAAAAAGGAATCGTCCAAAGGAGAGTATGGAAAAAAACGACTTGTGAGCCAGTTTCCTCTTTCTTGACTGGGAATAATCTTAGGTCATGGGAACGGTCCCCGGGATCATCAGGGTCACGTTCACAAAGGAAACCTAGAAGAGTCGGAGCTGGGTAAAAACATTCACTAGTGGAGTCAGAACGGGGGAAGAGCTGCTCCGTCTGTAATGACATCTCACGCGAACGTTACTGGGGGGGAATGGAAATCACTCAGGGGAAACTCGGGGAACAATATATCAAGGAATCGGAAGATCGGTGGTGGCTCAGCGGCCGTAAGGGCCCTTGGTCTAAGCTCTCTCCTAAAAGCCGAAAACTAGGAGAAAAAGGAACCTGGCCAGGAAACGAAGCGTGGACGGGATCATCTCCTTCGAGGAAAACCAAAAACGTCTTCTTGCCGGAAATGGAACGAGATCTTGATCTATCTTTTTGTGTGGAATCATAGATAGGAGGTGATCTTCAATGTCAGGCGAGAAGAAGCAGCGTATTAACCTCACGTCGACGAAAGGGGGTAGAGGACAAAGGCAGGAGACTAAGAAAGGGGAATGGAAGACTCCCCTTCGTACACAAGATCCACGTCGGGAAAAAAGGCTTTTCGGAGGTGAACGAACACTAAGATGTGCTCTAAAAAAATTTACCAAACACCTGTGCTTCGCCGGCGATACATGTGACCTACGAAGAGAAAAAACCTGCAGATCGAGGAGAGGAAAAAACGCGACAGGAAATCAAGGAAAGGGCCGGGGACGGAAACCTCGCACAGTCTCGGAAACGCCCCAGGTGGGGGGGGCGTGTCTGAAGAAAAGACCATTAGCAAGAAAAGCTTCCAAAAGCCGGAGGCGTTTGACTACGACTCGGGAGACTTTTCTCCTTCCGAGGCAAAGGCACGGTTGTACTAAGACGAAATACTAAAATAGAGTCATGCTGCCAGAGGAGTGCTTGAGGGAAAGATGGGGGTAGGCTCGGCATTACAAGGGGGGTGTATCAAAGTAGCCCGCGGCAGTACATCAAGCTGGAACTGAGAGGAAAAAAAAGTCTTCACAAAGGAACAGTCATAGAGACGTGAATAGGCGTCTAACTACTTGGGAAAAGAAAAGGCTAACTGCGTGTTTGGGCCTCCGTACTCTTGCCACAAGCCCAGATGAGAAGCCCTGCAAAAATTGTCTTATCTGGGAGAGGACCCGCAGAAAGGGTGTGTACACTTAACTACCGGGGTAGGGCGAGGGGCTGACGAAGGACGTCTGCTGACACGGAAGAAAAAGAAAGGCTAAAAAGTGCCAGGGAAGGTGTCCCGGCTTCGGACCTGCTAAATGTAGTGAGGGGGCGCGGGTGCGAGAGGGGGGAGTACTCAGGGAGGTATGGTCAGGTTAGCGTCAAAAAAAATCGGAGGGACCGAAGGGGCGGTTTCACCAGATGAAACTCGGGGGTCATCGGCATCAAACGAAGCTGAAAATAGGGAAGGACGTAATGCAACGGACCTCACTCGAGGAAACCGAGTCTACAATTCAACAGACCAAACAGGGAAAAGACTCGGCGACGCAGAGAAGGTCAGCTCGACTCAAAAAAAACTGAACTAGAAAGGACCAAAGCGCCAAGACTTCTCACCGCGATCGAGGGGAGGGCCTCGATTCGCAGTACTTCTCACGGCGTAATAAAAGGGCTGGGCAGTCACTTGACTCTTCGTATACACGGACCGCTTCGAAAAAAGAATGTGTCCTACACTCTGTCCTGCGGGAAGCAGTGAAAAAAGGCATACATAAGGTAATCTTTTGCATAGAGGGGTCGGAATCAGGGACGAGGATTGGGGCCAGACGCTCAGACTTTGGTAAGCCGCGCGGGGACCGCCGTAACCAGATGGCGGCGGAATGGCAGGCACCCCCGATACAGAAAACTTAGGTCCGAATAGCAGCCGCGTTCCCGCATCACTTTTCCTGGGGGACGGGTGTGAGAAAAGGAACATCTTACGAGATGCGCAAAGGGGGGGGCTGGGGGTCATGGCATGGGCGGCCGGCGTGGGAGTCTTTAGTCCTCCTTAAACGAGGCTCGAGAGCTAAAAGAAAACTTCATAGGAGGACGCTAGGCGGGATCAATGAAAGCTATGTCACCAGAAAAGAACGGGAGGGGCTCCGCGGCAGCTTCAGGGGTAAAAAAAAAAAAGACAGATCCGGGCGCGTCAAGAGGGCGGGAACTCGCGGAGGGATGACTAAAAAAGGTGGTCCGTCTGCATCGCTGAAGGAAATGAAACACAAAGCCTCGACTTAGCCAAATCAGACGACGGACGGGTCTCGGGGGGGCCGTCGCGAACAGGAACGGGGGGCCCCATGCGGTGAGATTCTATCCGTCCGAAACTATTAGAGCGAAGAGACGTCGCGGAGCGAAATTCTAAGAGGGAGCGCGCGACGTAACGAGAGGAAGAGGCTGGGGACTATTGGAGGGAAGATCATGCGGGTCGGTAAAGACACACGTCCACCCTAATAAACAATTCTACCGGTTTCGGAGGGGGAAACTGCGCCTCGTGGGGAAGTATTCACGAGGCAAAAGTTAAGAGGGCCTCGGGCCCTCAAACAGGGAGGGAAGACGCGTTTGTTAAATAAAGACTGAACGGTAACGTATAGCGCAAAAAGACTCAGACAATAGGAGGTGAAGAACGGAGCCGGGGGTGCACGGGAAAAGACGGGCTGAGAATGTGCCTTTCTATGTCGCCGGCGTCACGATAACGACAAAGTTCAGGGTCGTGCTCACGACGGAGAAAAAAGCCCAAAGAAAGTCTCTAAAACAAAAAACGGAAAAATGGAGTAGAAGTAGGACCGTCACGGAGAAGAAAGTGACGTCCCTCCCAGCGAGTCCGATCAGTAAAGCAACCCACTAAAAAGGTGGAGCCGTCACGAGGCCGGGCACGAAAGGAACTCCAGAAGGCGCGTCGATGTGCGCTGGAATCTCCACTACCGGGCGCGGGGACTAACAACAGAAAGGCCGACGAAAGGTCAGTATCGATAGGGATGTGTCTACTCAGAATGGGGGCTTCGAGCATGCTAGAGCCTCAGACCACTGAGGGGATCACCTGAAAGAAAAAAGGCTACCTCTTGGACTATGTGCGGCGAAGCACCGGTCAATCTCGGACGAAAAATCTGGAAAAAAAAAGAAATCGCAAAGAAAGCCATGGAGGACGCGACCGAGGTCAGAGCTAAAAAAGGCGAAAACCGCGCATGAGAGGCTCAGAAAACGATCACGAAGAACGCAACGATATGCGTCCAAGGGAAAGTGGCGAACGGAAAAGAGTAAACAACAAAAGGAAATCGAGAACACCCTAATGGAGGGGCTCAGGGGACTGAAGGTGTGAAGAAAAAAAAAAGCGGCCACGAATGACCGGCGAAACATTTCCAGCTGCGCGACCAAAGAGCCGAACGAATCAGAAAGACAAAGGGGTAAAGGCGGGAAGGAGAAGAAAAAAAGAAAAATGCTACTCGCATGGCTTATGGAGCCGCGGAAGGGAGAAAGCTGAGCGCGCCAAGCAAGCGAACAGAGCCGCTTGAGGGTGCAACCACATATAAGCGGTAGAAGGGCGTTCCTCACTACTTAATCCGAAAGGACACATGGCCGACTTGGACCGAGCACAACGAGGAGGTAGGGACCAGAAGGTACCGACAAGGGGCAAGGGGGGGAGAGCCGTGCGCACTATATTCGGGTGTGAGGCGGGAAACCACACTCGGTAAGGTGTCGATCGCAAAATTATGGAGGAAGAAAAAGTCGCGAGTAGAAAACTCCGGAGCCGCTCCTCTTGTCCCTTAATATCCGAGGACGGACTGAGCAAATCTCGATGAGAAAGAAACCGAAAGAATCGGAGAAAAAAAATAGGCAGGCCTCTCGGCGGAAAAAGGAGGGAAGCGGGTGAAGAAGCGCCGGATTAAGAGAGAGAACTCCCTCGAGAGAGTAGGAAGTACACCGGGCGCGGCGCGGGGTAGGGGAGAAAACCGAGGACTAGACCTCAAGAAGAGTCGGTCGCCGAGTTAGCCGTGTGACTTAGAGAGTGGGATAGAAAAAAGAAGGGAATGAAAAAGGCGGAAACTATCAATTCTCGGCGGCATGGTCAAGGAAGGTACTGGGCAAAAGATCGGCGGCCATCGAAGATCCTTCCACTACTGGACCAAGAGGAAAGAGGGATCACGGTCTGCAACAGCGCGAAAAATCATGGGAGAAGCCAAGCGGAAGGTAAAACGACACGGGCCCAGGGCGGTTCGAGCGGCTAAAACGACGGCGGCGAGCCCGACCCGCCTTATCGGACGGGGGAACACCCGAAAAAGGGAAAGAAAGGTCCGAAAAAAAAAGATCACCAACGGAGTCGGGACGCAAGAAAAGAAAGGCCCTCATCAAAAGGGCAAGCCGTATCCAAATCGAG
>Ga0179591_1367085_pt1 | contig 16864 bp, 21 predicted proteins | sample CZOMad2_1_08_16f_FD_182891 | JGI IMG/M metagenome (GOLD analysis project Ga0179591, IMG submission 182891) | Vadose zone soil fungal communities from Angelo Coast Range Reserve, California, USA - CZOMad2_1_08_16fungal (PacBio error correction) | ecosystem: Environmental > Terrestrial > Soil >...
ACGCGGTTTTAGGAACAAAAGTTTTATTGATTGCCCGTAAAGGATCAAAAAAGGAAGGTTAAACAGAGGGACAATCGGTCACCTGAACTAGGTGTACTTGAAGGAAACATCCTCGGCGAAATGAACGGCGTGCGTGGGATGCGAGAAGCGAAGGGACTGAGAGGCTGTTCTGGCAGTTGTCAAACAAAAAAGAACGTGTTAGGGAGGGAACGGATTTTGTGGGCGGTGTGATTGGACGAGAGGAGGGGGAGTGGCGCCCAGAGCATAACGTAGGGATGGGGGCACCTGTATTCGGGGGGGGAAGTGGAGCAGGGGAGATGGGAGTGGGGAAAAGGGGGGGGCGTTGAAAGAAGGACCGGTGCAGGAGTCGGGGGATGACGTAAGAGCAAGGGTTTACCGGAGGTGGAGGGGAGAGTTTTTGGGGAAAAAGGGAAGCGGCGTCAGGCTCAAGATGCGAGAAAAAAACGAGCAACGCTCTTTGGGGGAAATGGGCGGCATGGAAAGGGGTTGAACATAGGAGAAACCCAAACCCGCCCCACTCACGGTGCTAAAAGTAAGAGAGGGGGCGTTAGGAATTTCCGGGCAGAGGGCGCGCTCCTCAAGCCAAAGAAGTATTCTGTGACGGTGGGCTAGGGCGAAGAGACAATCCTAATGGGGAGGAATTCGGAGTCGGTGCGAAAAACATTTACCCGGGGACGGAAAGCCTAAGGACAGAGGGAGAAAGGCTGAGTAGAGGTCTAAGCCCGTCGGAAGGGGTTGTGAACGGACTGGTTGGGGGGTGGGGTGACGGGGATGTTGGGGTTTAGAATAAAGCTCGAGTAATCACTGAGACGCACGGGAGGAAGAGGGACTGAAGTGAGAAGATGAGGGTGGCGAGTCAAAACGGAAAGACCATCAAGAGAGAGTAGGGAGGTGGGCAACGGGGACGCGATGAGGATCGTTATGTGAAAAGCAGCCCTGAGGTTTCCGCGGGGGTGGGTTGTTTATCCGAACTTTTGGGGAAGACAGGGCAAGTGCGTCCTAGATGGTGGGGACAGGTGGACTACATCAGGGACTAACATGGGGAATGTTTTGGAGGGGGGGTTCTTTCGCATAGGGGGAGTCAGGATGAACCGAAATTGAAGGGGGGACGTGGTGGTTGATTTCGACTATCAGGGGGTGTGGCAGTAAGCGTCCTGCGGGGAGGAAGCCATTTAGGGAGCGGGAAGGAATTGGCGGCCGTAAAGTTGGTGATGAAAGCGCGTATTGATGAGCAAGAGGCGTGTGGGGAGGGGGGAGACGAGAGATAGTACTGCGAAACTAATGTATTCCCAGAGGACTAGAGAACTTACTACCGGACTGAAAAACGGACCATGGCGAGGAGGGGGGACTGCAAAGAGCACCTGGGGAATGGTGACGGTCTAAAAGAGCCGTAGCAATTTCGGGGCAAAAATACATGGGGAAATCACGGCGATTGGGATGGCTTCTGGTTGTGCGCTTAGCTTCTTCTGGTTCCATTTAGGTTGCGAAAAACGTGATCCTTGGGTCCTGGGCTTGATTCCCTATACAGCCCTTCCTGAAGTGTTCAAGGGGAAAGAACGGGTGAGGAAAGTTTTGGCTTCTAACCAACCGCTCATTGATATTACCGGTTAAAGAGGGGGGACTTACAAAAGGACTACTCTTTTATTCCGTTTAGGGTTTAGCGGATTCTCTAGATTGAGGTGTGGCAAAGGAAGGGGGAGAGGTCCTGAAATCCCTTGAGGCGGCGGTTTCTTTTTTCTAGATTTCATGGTCGACGCCGGTGATCGGGACTTGTCCACATTTCTTCTCCTGGACCAAGGGTCATATATGGGAGGTTTTTGTGAGTTGTGCTAAAAGAAGATGACAGTGTAGAAGGGAGGAATGAAAATGATTAGCGCAGCAAATGGAGAATCTAGATTTGAACTTTTGTTTAAATATCCCGGGGGGCCGAGTAAGTCCTTTTATTAGGCTTCTGCGATGAGGGAAATTTTGGGAGGAAGGAATAAGAAAAAAAAGCTTTCGGGGCTTCGCGCTGCAATCACAGCGGCGTACCCCTAACAAAAAAAGCTAGGGGTTTTGCCTAATGGCTTCGAGGAGTAACTTGGGGGGATGGATGCTTGAAGGCCCATTTTCGACGGGTTGAAGAAAGCAGCATGGGATTGGGACCTGTTTACAGCGTGGGGGGGGAGGTCCATAGATAAACAAAACGATTCGTTAAAGAGTATATCGTCAAAAACCTCCACCAACAGCGGCATGCATCAAACTCAAACAACTTTCACTTCTGTGATTCAAAAGGTAATACCATCAAAAGGTCCGTACACCCATAAACACCCTCTCGCCTGAAGGACCCAAGCCGAAGCATCAAATCACGCAGAGGAATAGTCCAGAAGAAAAAGAATCCCCGAACAGGAAGAAAACTAAGATCCCGTCCCAGAACTGAAAACGAAACGAGATCTTCATGGAGACGCGCTAGCATCAGGGAGAAACCCCTTCTCCAAGACCCCAGCAAGGAAGCCCCTCAAGCCAAACACACCATAAGTACGGGAAAGGTTAAGAAAACCACACTCAACTACTAGTACCTTAAATAGCAACCACAGAAGTCTCCACAAAGACTACTGACAAAGTTCAAAAAAAGCTTGGGAAAGAAGGGGGGACAGAAACCGCCCTAATCCAAATAAGCATCTGCCTCTGGGGGAAGACGACTCCCGAAGACTTGTCTCAACGTACGGGGACGGAAGTTAGGGGACGCTGCGCACCACAAGTCACAGAGTTGCCTTTTTGGACAAGTCGACAAGGCCCAGCGGGGGGGGACGAAGGCCGCGCACCGAGAACGTCGCCCCTCATAAATCCGAAATAATTCAAAGTGAAACCGTCCATAGAACAAAGCTTCGCCAAAGAAAAACATTCCTAACCGGTTGATTGGGGAATAGGGGGGGGGACCATAAAGGATGTTGGTCTTATTAAGAAACAGTTAAGCCGGATAAAAGAAGCTTTGTCCCAGGAATGGGGCATTTGTTTAAGATCACTCTTTCATCATCTTCTCGCGGATTACATGGTTCTCGGAAGCAACCGGATGGAGAAAGCGTCATTTTGAACAGGCCGGCAAAAGCAAGCGTGCAAAAAAAGTCCACAACAGTCCCGATGCGACGGAAAAGAATCAATAAGAGGCCAAAGAGGGGAAAAGGAAACCATATAGATGGAGGGCTCGCTCCGAGAAATCCTATCACACAATCAAAACAGTCTGCGACCTGACACCGAACCTAGAAGAAAATCAGCTCGGAAAAAAACAAACTTGGGAAGGGGGCCGGAAGAGGCGCCCGAATCTGACAGGCGTCCAATTTGGCAACTGAAACCCAAAAGACACAACCATAAGAAGAAGGAAAGGAACTCCAAGATAAACCCAAAATTCTCCTTACAAACCAAACCCCACGACCAGCTACTCTGGAAAAAAGGAATGCGAAGGTCGGAGGAGGAGTTGAGAAAACGTCTAATAAGGCTTCGGGGGGGGGCGTTGGGAAAAAACGAAGAAATCCCACTCATTCTCATTCCATTCCATCGAGGCCTTGCTAGAATTCCAGCACTTCGAAGGACGGAAGATACAAAATGATAACCTCGTCGCCACAACTACCGGATCATCGGGGGGTAAAAAACGAAGATATTAAGGGAGGCACAAGGAAAGGGACCGATAATATAATGTAAGGCTAATCGTTCTAGAGACGTCAGCTGATCTGTTCTCTTCCTGCTAGGAGGAAGACCACAACACCAACGTCAATTCGTGTGTCGTGGTCAAAACTCTGGCTATGAACCAGAACGGGGGAGGGGACGGTAATGAGGAAAAGAAAAAAGATGAAAATGCCAACACTGGGGGACATGGCTTCCGCGCGAGGGATTCTGTTAGCGGCATCACAAGATAAGAAAATAAAAAAAAGGGAAATGGAAGACTATGCCGTGCGAATAAACGCCAAGGGGAGACAACGCAGAGCGGACTTCAATTTGAGGAAGTTTTTGCAAGGGGTGTAGGTGCTCACAGGACAATCAGGCCTAAACGCATCATCCTGGCCAGAAACCAAAGAAAAGGAGGAGCTTGGGATCCTGAAGAAAAAAAAAACAAGAGGTCTTAAACCCGAGGAATCGCGTCCAATCTCCAAAAAAAACTATAAAAGATACGACTCCAAAAAAACCAACTGACACCAGACACCTGACCTAAGGGCCCTAGCCGGGTCTAAACCAATTACCCGAACGAGGAGGGAGAAAACTTCGTAACGACTAGAACTCGGGGTCCCAAACAAAAAAAAACGGTATCGCAAAAGCAACAATAAAAAATACAAAACTCCGCTCCGGCACATCCTTAACGAATGAGTCAAGCTGCAAAAAAGAAGGAAGTAAAAAAGAAGAGTGCACAAAACTTTAACCTCAAATACATCACCAAAGACAACTGTTAGAAGAGTCCGTAAACTGAGCCAAAACGAGGCGTCTCAAGAAATGCGAGGTATTTCCACCCTTCAACAAAGAAATCATGTAGAGACTCAAAAAAGAGGAAATCTCTCTCAACATAAAAACACTTAGAGAATATAATGGGGCCCGCGATTTTTCTAAAATAAAGTTTTAGGTTGGGTGTGCGTTTCCGACAGGGATCACAACGGTGAAAGACAGGTTGAGAAAGGAAACGACCGTTGTTGGGATGGGACAGGAAAAAGGCTAAAGAAGGGGATTTGGGGGGGTAATTACTGGGATGCTTGTCAGAAGGTCTTGGATGGGGGGGAATTTTCATTGTACGTGAAGGGGTCGCTGGGGGAGGTTTTGACGGAATTCGTTTCAGAGGGGGGCACATGATGGGGGGGGGAGTTGAGGAATTAGGTCTGGGTTTCGCGGCGGTGGTCGGTCGTGGAGAGAGTGGTTATCGGGGCAGTAGAGGAGGAAATTTCTAAAAAGCTAGGAGCTTGTGATTTCTGTATTTGGGGTTTCTTCTCGTTTGGCCGGGGATGGTGGGGGGGGGTTGGTGTTCTTTTCTAAAAAAAAAATCCTTTTCATTCCAATCTCAGGGGAGTCCGTGAAGGTTTTTACAAATTCGGGTTTGATGGAAGCATTTTTTTAAAAGAGGCGTGAGGAATGTCTAAGCCCACGCTCTCAAGAACCGCAAGGCTTTAGTGTGGGTTGACGGTCGGGGGATACCGGAGTGGAAAAAAAAAAAAAAGCCACCCCCTCACATTAAGCAGACTATAAATTGTCCTTGGCGAAGTAGGATAAGGGGGAAGGCTAGACGCCATTCCAGTGGATTAAATGGGGGGTCCTCGCACGGTCAGCTGTATCATTAGAGTTATGACGAGCTGGACGTCGGAGCAAATATTACCGACATACGAGCCTGCTGCATATGAGGCTGAGAAGCTGGCCTGGGGGGAAAAAGGGGTTCACAGGAAGGCGGCAGTTGGGGGGGGATCCAGGATTATCCGGCTCCTGTGGGGGTCTTCTCATGGTATGAGCGAAAAAGGGATATAAAGGGGCCCCGTCGAAATTGGATTGAAACTCAGAAAGGTTGATGGACGTAGATTATAGAGGACGACTTGAAAAGACCCGGCATTAGTGTCTACCAATCAATAAAGAATTAAGTTCTACGAAAATTTATCTGGCTATTGGACCCTGCGCAAAAACACGGAACAAGACCCAGTCCTGAGCGAAGTGGTTATACTGCTGGGAGCGCCGCCGAGACGGCCAAGCCATCTTGAAACGGGAAGTCCCTCATCTTAACGGGGGGGGGGGGGGACTGGGTCAACTGGGGCTTGGCTCCGGGATGCCGGAGGCCATGCGGAGTGTTATGGGTGAAAGGGGGCGGTGGGAGGGGGGGGTATCACGGGGATTTTCTTGGGCTGGCCGCGAGAAGGTGTTGGGTGGTTGGTGGGTTTGGGTGGGGGGATTTGGGGTCAAGGGAGCGCTTTTAGGGAGGGGTATCCGTTCCTTAACTCGTTTGGCAGGGGACGATTCCCGGAAGGGATCGGGGGGGGGGGAGGCGGGGTGGTGTCTCTTGAGGAGATCTTGAGGTAGGGTTGAATGGGGGGGAATCTCCACCCTGTTCGCGTGGAGGGAGTCCTTGTGTTTTAGGGGGGGGGGGGGGTCCCACCGTCCCTGTGAGGGTGCCCCGGGGGGACCGCCTGGGGGGAGCGGGTATCGAGTAGAGAGTGGCTTGAGCGAGGGACGCCGTGGGGTACTTCCCGGGGACTTGGAGGTGAGGTGGGCGGGGTAAGAGGAGTTCGCGAAGGGAGGAGGGGGAGTAAATCGGGCGTGGTTTGCGTGGGTCCCCGAAAAAGTGAGGGTATAAGATGCGCTGGCGAATCGCAGGGAGGATTGCGGTCTTTCTCCGGGAACCACGTAACATTGGCTCTATGAAGCGAAAGGATGGCCGGGAGGGAGTGGGGTTTCATGGAACGTGCGGTACAAGGGGGGTGGGTGGCGATTGAGTGGGGCGATCTGTGGGAGGAAGATGTTTCCAGGAATGAGATATCTGGAGGGGGGGGAGCCCCAGAATTAATCTGGGCAGGCAAGGGGGGTTAAGAATTTCGCCGAGTTGGATCCCGTAGAATGCCATCGTCGTTGTGGCGCTTGTGGGAGGGGGGTTAGAAAAAGTGATGGAGAGGGCGCAAAAGCACTGATGTAATTTAACGCGAGAAGATCATTCTGTACGCCCTTGGAAAAAACTTGTAAGAAAGGCAAAACGCCATGATGGTAAAAAAAAATGAAAAAAAATCTCGTCAAGTTCGGCTCTGAGTTCAAAAAAAACCTACAAGGGGGGGAACGATCGGGTTTCTCGAAACGGTGCTGTCCGGGCCTTGGTGGGGACGGACTTTGCTGGTGATTCTCAAATCTGGGCTGGGATCTTGGGAAAAGCTGAATGGGGCCTCTTTCTATTCCCTCTCATAGCCTATGTACTGAGTTGGTGGAGAAGTGAAAACACTTCCATCATCTGTCTCTGTGGTGCGGGCCTACATTGATAGGGACATTAGAAGAAGGGGGGGGGGGGTACTACCCAAGAGGGTACGCCTCGCTTTGTACTTTTTTGAGCGGGCTCGCCTTCATGAACAGGCTTCCTTCGTTCTATTGCACGGGGCAAGGGTGAGGTTCCACCAGTTTAGACCTGGAGAGGGTTCGGTCGAGGATGTTGGAAGATGTTTTGGGATAGGTCAGTGAAGTCGCTCAATAATATATAGCCATGCGAAGCAATTGTGGGGGAGAACTGGACGGTCGTTAAGTTATTGATGCGAGCCGTCTTTGGTTGGGTCTTTTACTCAGGGGCACGCAAGAAGGAGGCTGTTTTTAATCAACATGAGCGCTCTGAAACTCACTTCACAGCTAGCTAGTTTAAGTTGGGGACTTACTGCGGAATTGGATCTCGCTCGGCTCGTTTAGTAACTATCGTGAGGCCTGAGCGGGACTATAAAAGGGAGATCCGAACGTCTGATGTGTTTGGAATGGGGCTGGGGCTGGGGAGAATGTCATCCGCGCGCGGGGTTGCAGAAGTGAGGATAGAGAACGTTTGATGTTATTGATTTCCCAAGGGGGTGTTTAAGAACAACGTCGCAGGGTGAGGTTGGGGGGTTCTAGGAAGTGGGTTGAGGGAGTCGCGAGAAAATGATTAAAGGATATATGGCACCTTAGTCCCAGAGGCTTCTAAAACAGAATCCCTGTGAAAGAAAACTCAGAGGATCAGCCACAAAACCTCACCCGTGCCCTAGGGAAAATGCGACACCTCGCCAAAAAATGACGGCAAGGATCTATAGGCCTTAGCAAACGAAAACACCTCAGCACTAATATACAGTCCCAAGATCATAAAGAGAAATCAGCGGAAGAAGAACTCAATAGGGAGAACACAGCCTGACTTAATAGATCACGACTTCGGGATAAGGAAGAAAATGCAACAACAGGAGGAATCTATCGAGAGCGATTCCTTGAGCGATGGCCTAAGAAAAAATGAAGCCAAAAAAAAAAAAATCACCGAAATGGGGCCCCAAAACCACCCCAACAATCTAGAAAAAGGGGGAACCTTTTTAACTCAGAAAACTGCGCTCTGTTGAAGGGATATCATAAAAGAGGCAAGTAAGAAAAAAGAGGGGGGAACGGAACCAGAGCACCGCCCAGAAATCGACTGCATTTTTGTCTATGGCGCGTTCGCCTGGGGGCAAACGATAAAAAAGAAAATGCAAAGACCAGGCGCAAAGACAAACGGCACCAAAAAAGTAAGCTCGTCGTCCAAACCTCTCCAACATGGGATCAGGCCGTTCCAAACATGAACTAAACCGGTAAAATATCAATAGCTGTTTGGTACAGAGAAAGAAAACAACAGGTGCCACATGCTGGCCGCAGAGGGGGGGTCTCAAAAGGCCAGTCCACAGGATTCTGGACAATAAAAGAAAAATAAAGCCCAGACAAGAAGAGGGAGCCGAAATCAATCAGCTAGAAGTAGGACGGCATGCCGTGCAACCATCCATCTCAAAAAGCCCGTGTAGGCCCCCTTCCTCAGAAACATTGCCCCCCACGTTCAGGGGGGGGCTCGGTGTCCTGCCCTGGGAAGGGGGGGGGGGTTGGTCACCAATCAACGTTGGTCTCGAGAGGGTTTGTCCTTTAGCGAACAGAAACCAGAACAAGTGAAAAAAGGCGAGGCAAAAGCAGGGCCCGGATGGGGGTTCCAGGTTTTTTTCCCAAGGTCGTCACGCCTGAAAGGATGCTGAAAATCCCCTCCAATCCCTCTTTCCGACGACAAGCAAGTAAGTATGACCTCGACTTGGGCATAAAGACACCCACACCGCTACAAAAAAAAGTAAAGGATATAAGAACTTAACACATCAATCATGGCCACGTCCTATAAAGATTCCTAGGGGAGAGTAAAGGCAGGGAGCTGGAGAAAAAGTCATAGAAAAAACGAACTCCCAGGCGCCCTATCACTTGAAGAAAAACAAAAAGCGCAGTTCCTACCCACCCCTTCAGAAAATAAAAGCAAAGAAACGACTTCTGGCTGTGGTCCCCTTGGAATATAACGAACTAGTCAAAAACTGAACCTCTCCATCTTCCCTTCTACACAAGAGTGTTTGACATTGTTAGGGGAAAGTAAAAATCAATGAACCCAACTTGAGCCATTCTCTGTACTCGCCTCCTGATCCTTCTAGGCCAGGGATAGAGACCCAACAAAAAAAAAGAAAAGGAAGAAGAAGGGTCCCCCTAAAATGAAGGTCGTCGACCTTCACGGTAATATGGCACATTGATGGCGTTCGCGAGGAGGGCGGGGTGGGTGTACACTTAGTCAAAGGTAAGCCTAAACCCGTCTCCATTAACATGCAAAGTCCATAAAAGGGACCGGGAACTAATCGCAACCCTGATTTAAACAGAGGCGACACGGGAAAAAATAAGCAGAAAATCTCCAAACCAAGATCTTGAGCTAGGATCAGCCAAACTGCCAAAAAACTCAGCGAAAATTCGTGTTCAAAGTGCCCTGACAGCGCGTCTAGATTGAAATTTCTCAGGGTCAAACGCGACAAAGCCAGTCAACAGCAAAATCCGGCAATGCGGAAGCGGATTGTATGTTCAGGGCGGTAATAAGGCAGACACCGGCCTTCATAAATTCTACAATCGGAGTCTTACAGATTGCTTTGAGGAAAGAACATGAAGCACGGGTACAAACAAACAAAATTCCTTGGGTGTGGCGGAGAGGAGCCCGAAGAATCGGGAGAACAGATATGGGTCGGCGTTGGGGAGGATAGGTGTGCACAGGCGGGTTCTCATACCATCAGGCTCCAGGGAAACTCAGCAAAACGCACAAAAGGGGAAGTGTTGAAAAAGGAGGTGGTGGTCCGATCTCTCCGTTACGGTCGACCAACGAAAGCGTCAATATGGAGATACAAAATGAAGACAAACAAAAAGGCTGAAACAGCTCTAAACTTCCCTCGCAACTATGCACCCATCCCACCAGGGCACAAAAAACTCCGAAAAAAAAAAAAACGTTCCAGGAATAAAGTTCAAACACGGAAACGATGAAACTAATTAGGAGCAAAACGCTGTCGAATAAACTCTCTCCACACAAAACCGAAGAAAATAAAGGGAAGGCAAATAAAAAGAAACGGGAAAAACGAGACCATTAAAACTCCTGTTCCCAAGGCGAGACTAGCGCGCCTGCCAAAACGAATCTTCAACTGAACCGTTAGGGAGTGCCTAACTAACACCACGAAAACCCCCCCCCCTCAAAGATCCTTTTAAAACCCCTCTGAAAAGCAGCAACAAATGGAAAAAAAGAGCCTTAAGAGAGTTCCGGCATACCCCAAAAAAGGGAGTTCCAGGAGAATCATGCAGGGAACCCTTTGTGATCATTCCGGAAGCCTGTACACCAGGCCCTCACCTCGAGCCCCCTCGCTTTTGAGTTCATCGCTCACAAAGGTGCTGAGAGCTCGAACAGAAAACGGAGGATTATTGAAGAAGAGTGTCTGCGGGGATATTTTGTATTCCAAACATGATGGGCCTCGAGTGTTAAAGGAGGGGGTGGGAGCGGAACGTTTCGAAGTGAGACTTTCAAAACTTTTTTGGGGGGTTGGTGAGGCCAGGAAGAACGATCGGGGGCATGGGTCGGACGCAAGGTCGTTTGCATTCTTCAAAGGTTCTTGGGGGGGGGGTACGAGGAGAGGGCTGGGAAAGTACGGCTTGGGGCCCAAAACGCGGGGAAAAATTGGGACCGAATTATGCAGGGATGTGTAAGGGGTTACAGAAAAAAGGGTATTGAAGGATTTTGGGCGGGTGGGGGAATTTGAGACAGAAGAAGAATGATGTTCGCTGAGGCGTTTAAGGGATCAGATACGTAGTGGTTTGGGCCAAGGGTGCTAAAAAGGGAAGGGAGGTGCGAGCGATGAAGTCGGTTGAACGGGGAGGAAGGACGGGTTACGAGGGTGGTGTATAGCTTTTGGTGACCAACGGAATAGTGGGAGCTACTATTGCTATCCTACGGAAAGATTCATCTCAAAGAACCAAATCTGGTGGGGGGGGACAATACGGAATTGACCAAGTTGGGGGGGGATCCAGTGTGTCAAAGCCGTAAGACCTCTAACACTCAACACTGAAAAAATCGTGGGCAGGATATCCTCCTGGAGGGTCATCTCTCAACAATGCCCAATATTTGAAACCTTGAAGGGAGATCTGAGAAGGAAAAGAGATTGCCATACCATTACTCCGAGTGTGGGCATTCTCTCCAAATCTGTCAAGTGGACTAAAGATAGAAAAAGAGACTATAGAACGAGCTTGTGTTCCTGTAGGCTTAAAACTGGTCTTTTTTTAGGCTAGACTTTCCAATCGGATAGAGGAACATGTCTGTTTTTTTAAATAAAAACTACTTATCCGTTTGGTTTTTGAGAGGGGGCTTATAAGGGACGTAGGTGAGGTCTCCTGTGTTGCTGGATTCAAGAGTTCGCACTGCATGTGATTGAAGTTCAGTGGGAGAAAGATGATGAAGGGGAAAGAATCGTTCTACATCACTCTTCGATGACGCCTTGTCGTCACAAATTCTGGCGGCTTTAACATTACCCAAAGGGTAAGTTCGACGACCTGGGAAAAGATTTGTGAGGGAGCCCACCGAAAACCACGAAGCCTCTTTCGGGGGGGTTGGGTGTGTATAAGGCATCTATTGGTGGTCATTGATGACGCGGAGGAACGCTGGGCAGGATGCGGTTGGGGGCGGAGTTGGGGCAAGGTTGCCACCATTGTCCAGATGTGAAGGACGAGTTGCGGGATATGGGGGGGGCAGCGGGAAAGTCCCGGTGGGGGCAGTCTGGGTCAAAATTGGCGATTGAGGTCGTCGGTTGGGGATACAGAGACTTTGGCGATCCGGTTATATCTGTGTAAGGCTGAGGGTCCCGGAAATTATAGGGGGAGGCTGGGGAAAGAGTGGGGAGCCGAGTTTGATTGAGAAAAGCGGAGGTGGTGACGCTGGTGGGTTGTTAAAAACACTGGTGAGCAGGAAAAAAGCACAATTATTCTAAATCCGCTAATCCTAAATAAGACTCTTCTGAAGAGAAGGGGGACCGGACCGTTCAAAGGGAGGTCATTGACTAATATTAAAAAACTAATCAAAGGGGTTCTCTTTAGATCATAAGAAAAGACTCGAGAGTTCGGGAAAACGATTTGGAGCCCTGTTGTCGGGGAGGGGGCTGGGACTGGGAGCATTTTGGGTTCGAGGGGTAGGCCTTCTGTGCCGAATGTGAGAGGGAATTTATCTTGCTGACCCCCGACGATTTGGGTAGGGGGGCGGGAGGAATAATCAAAATGGGCGGGGGAGGATTGTGACAACTGCCAATGAGGATGGGGGGCTTGTGAAAATCACGGGGGAGGAACCATTCGTTCCGTGTTGGGGGGGGGGGCGGGGGGGGGGGGGGGGGGGGGGGGGGGGGAGGACAATCACTCAACTACTAATAAAATTTTTTGGAGCCGGGCCTGGATACTGCTCAGAAAGGGAGTCGGTGTTCACAAAAAGCCGCATGCAAATAGGGTTCCTATCAGGCCTTGTGGACAGGATTCGCTTGGGGGCAGGATAAGAAGTATTAGCGCCGGGGGGAATGAGACAAGGAGCCGGCTGGTTAATGTAGGACAACTGGTGCCAAAAACATTTTTCGGGTGTGGGGAAAGGGGAAACTGACTGTCCTACAGGGGGTTTGGAGGGGGGGGGGAACACATTCCTTGAAAGTAGTCGATCAACATGAATAGCAGACTATCTATTTTTTTCCGTTTTGATGAGAGTAGGGAGGTGATGTCCGACAGGGAGCAAGTAGGTAGGAGGCTGGAAGATGAGGGTTCGGCTCAAAAATTCCGGAGGATGATTTGGGGGGAGGCTACGGCATGGGTTATGGGAAAAAGATCATAAGCGCATGTTGCCCAGGGGTTTAAAGAACCGCTTCGACGAAATTTGTCTTGGGGAGGTTCCCATGTGCGGTTGTAGAAGTCTCCGGACTTTTTGGCGGAGTTCCTTGTGGGGGGGTTTTCGGGGCGGGGATATCGCGAAAATCCAACACAAAAGGGAGGGAAAAGAGGGGGGCGAAACAACAACGAACATCGCCACAAGAACCACCTAACCTGTAGAGGGAAAACCGCACAGTGAAAGAAAAAAAGCAACTTCGGGGACGCCCTTAGCAAAAACACCCAGCGGGAGACTGGATACCCAGCCCCAGAAATATACAAGAAAATCACAGGGGAAGACGGAATGAAAAAAAAATCAAGCCAAAAAAATAAACGACTCGCGAAAACACTGCCCACCAGAAAACTGAAAACTGGCGAGATCTTCATTGCGCGGAAGAAGAAAAAAGCTTCAAAAAACGATCCAAAGTCACCCATACGGAACGGAAAAAAAAAACAGAAAATTCGGCCCGTTGTCTCATTCAAGAACGGCACGCACAAAGAAGGGCACTCAAAAAGAGCAATAATGAAATTATCCGGCAAAAAATAAAAACACAAAAACTACTTACGGGTTGCAGGCGGGGAGCGGGAAAGAAACGGAAGGAACAATCCGGAACCCTAAGGGAAAAGTAAAGCCAAAAAAGGATGAGGCTTACCACCAATCTTTCTTCAAAAGTACCGACCGTTAAGGGCAAGTAATTTGGTGGGGAGAAAGAAAAAGCAAACCATGAGAAAAGGGGACAGTTTTCGACAAACCTCTCAAACAGTCCCCCCGCAGGTGCTGGGAAGGAAAAGAAAAGAAAGACCAAGAGATTCCAGCCAAAAAAGACATCTAAATCCGGAAAAAACCAGCCCTCCAACCTCCAGAGCAACCCTTCCGCCAGCAAAGCCAGTTCAAAGAAACGAGTGAAAGGGAAGTAGGGACGACGGGAGGAGGTTCTGAGGAAAAGAAAAAATCAAGTGAGCCGCGCAGAAACGAAAATTTGCCCAAAAGGGGGGGGGAAGTTTTATGGAAAAAAAGGGGTCGTCAGCCAAAGAAGCAACAAGATAGAGTTCGAAGTGCGAAAGCTCCAGGCAACTGTTAATACACCGACACCATCGGGAAACAAAAAGCGGGGGAGGCAAATCACACATCAACTAAGGGATCCGCCGCCATAAAATTATCCAAGCAGAAGGATCCATGAAGCAAGGAGAAAACCGAAGGAGACCCCTCGGAGGGGCAAACAGAAAAAACTTAGTCTTCCCCTGAATATACACGCCCCACTCGCAGCAAGATGACGGAGTCTCTAAAAGAAAAACCATAGATAAGTAAAGATCAGGGAGACACAATAAAACGCTTCCTAAGGCGCAATCCATGATAAATGCGTATACACCAAAAACGACACGATTCTACGCGGTTAAAAAAGATCAAAGTCAGGAAGAATTCCGGTAATGCAAAGGAATCGTGCTGGGGAAAAAAAAATCGGGGTAGGGTGTCCACGCGGCCCCGTCTCCGGAATTCTCCTTCAATGCGAGACTGTGCCGAGGAGCTAAGTATGGAAACCAATTCTAAGGGAGAGGAAGGCATGAGACCAGAAAGAGCCACAAAACAGAAATCCTCGAGTACAAACACTTCCGGGCTACGAAAGGGAGGCAAAAAAAAGAGATAAAGAGGGGGAAGCGAGTTCTCGCTTCTAGTACATCCCGCCGAGACCTTCAACGGAAAGGATCGTATCGTAGGGGTAATTCGGTGAAGCCCCCACGGGATAAGGAAAAAGGGCTTTCCCGCTGCCGTTTCTTCAGCACCCAGAAAATACAAAATCTGGACAGGGTACTCTCTCAATTAACAAAAAAAGGGGAATAAGAAACATTGCTATTTCGTTCTTGGGAAAGGAATGGGGTGGCAATTCTGTTTCATACATACAAAGGGCATCCCATGCATCCCTAAACAAGCCATCTTGCGGTGGAAGGGTGAGACCTTGGGGGGAATCAAGAATCCTTACAAAAGAGGGCCATACGAGAGGAAAATCCAACATAGAAGAAAAAAAATATAAAAAGAAAAGAAGCCACATACAAAATTCCGCGACCTGAAACCACTAAAAAAAAAAAAAAACCCTCAAGACTTGCCGAAACAAAGCCCAGATCCTAAACAGTCAAACCAAGCGTTACAGCGAAACAATTCTGAGACGAGAGTCGCAAGAGACCAACCACACCGGAAAAAAGAAAAAAAACGAAATAAACCACGGAACATTGCCATCCTGTAAAGCAGCCCGCAAGAGGAGGCAACGCCAAAAAAGAGGAAGAAAGCCGAAAGCCATCTGAAGCCAGCAACAACTTTGAAGACAAAGACAGCAAACAAGGCCGCCAAAGGATCGCCGATGACCGCACAGACACACCAAACCCACTCCCGCCAAAAGTCGGGAGAAGATAACACCTCTGCCCGCGTGCCACACCACGTTCCTTGAAAAGAAGGAGGACCTAAATCAACATCCAAAAAGCATTGCGGAAGAGTCAAAACTACGGGAAGGAAAAATTCAGAAACAACAACAAATGTAAAAAAAGTTGGAGCGGGATTAAAAGCATAAGAGAAGGTAATCGATTTGAGATTAACCAGAGGAAAACCAAAACAGGTGAGATGATTTTTTTTCGGGTGTTTTAACGGCTCCGTAAGGAACGGTCTACGCTTATAGACTTTCAACGACTTTTTGGGGGCGGGTATTGAAGAACTCGCGAATCACGGGGGGAAGGGGTGCTGGGGGAGGAGGTCTAAAGGAATAGCTGATCTGCGATGCTTTCGAATTTTCAGGGAAAGCAGGGGGACAAGGGGAAAGAAAGTGAAAAACGTGGAAAAGAAGGGGGCAAGGGCAAAGGGGGGGGGTATTTGCCGAAGGGAGGATTTCTGGCGGTTTGCGTGGGTATGAGACAAGGGGTTATCGCAAAGCGCGAGGGAGAAGGTGTTACGCGAACGGGGAAGGGTGATCGTGAGTGGAATTTCGGCAGGGGGGTTTTCACGCTTTGGTAATTTTCCGGGGAAAACGGTCAGTAGCGAGGACGGAGCTATGTTTACAAAGGTGGGAATGTAGATTTTGGACGCGGGGGGAAGCGTCTTGGTCAGAGGACTGAGACAAAACGCCAAAAGCCAAGAAACCTCAAAACTGGCTTTATTATATGAAACCAGGCGGAAGCGTCTGACGTTCACGCCCCTGCATGGGGAAACATTAACTCACGAATACTCCTACGACTAATGGTCAATTATGGCACTTGGATTATTCCTCGGGGCATGAGAAGGAAAGACCATTACAGGGTGAAAGGGTACCGAGGAGATAAGAGAATTAAATAATCAAGCGGACCCATTTCCGATTTTATGCAGCAGACGGGAGGTGAAAAAAAACAGACTATTCCGAGAACCGTTGCACGTATCCCTGGGAGGGTAACGGAGGTTGTTGCGATTAAATGCCAAGGCACCTCATCGCGGGGGGGGGGGACCAGAATGATAAACCGGTTGGGTCTGACTGTGGAGGGGAATCAAGGCGTGTATAAGAGGGGCCCGTCGAAATTGCTGGCACTGGCGTCACGTCATGACAAGGAATGAATGATATCATATGGAAAGGGGTAAAACGTCAAAATAAATAGACGAATGCCGAAAGAAAAAAAGACGATTGGGAGGAAACACCGTTAAGTTTCGACACGGACTACCTTTATCGGTATTGGCCCGGATCAACGCTCGTGTGGGGGGGTTTGTTCGTGGGGATCTTTGGGGCGGGGGGCAGGAGAGAGAGGGAGGAATAACGGGGAGCGACGGCGGGCGTGGGAAAAAAGTTGAAAAACTATTGTCCGTGTGAAAGGAATATGGCGATTGGGCAAACTTGGATGACGAGGAAGGGGAAGGGTCATGTTTGGCTGAATTTTCGATCGGGTGGGGACTACGGCGGGTTCGTCCGGAGAGAAGAGGGAACGGAAGAAAAACCAGAAGTCA
>Ga0179591_1315806_pt1 | contig 16860 bp, 22 predicted proteins | sample CZOMad2_1_08_16f_FD_182891 | JGI IMG/M metagenome (GOLD analysis project Ga0179591, IMG submission 182891) | Vadose zone soil fungal communities from Angelo Coast Range Reserve, California, USA - CZOMad2_1_08_16fungal (PacBio error correction) | ecosystem: Environmental > Terrestrial > Soil >...
GGTCACCAGGGTGTGCGATTTAAGAAAAAAACAAGCGAGCACATGAGAGAAGGGGGGAGGGGGAAGCAGTTGGGTTAAAGGGGAAGGTTAGTGAAAGGGATTGCCAACCTTGTGGACCTCCCCCGAAAAGAAAAAAACCGGCGACGGAGGGGGGCGGGAGGGGGGGGAAAGTTGAAGATAAGACACGTCGCTTGGGGTGTGACCGTGAACTTCCGGAGGAAACAAAAAGGGTAGTTGGGAAAGAAAATTAGAAAAAGTAGACAGATAGAGACCGACAACGGTAGATTCCTAACAAAAGTGAAAAAGCGCCGAAAAGGAGAATGAGGCGAAAGAAGTAAAGGCAGGGCCGAGTCATCAAAGTCTGGGACAACTTTGTTGTATAAAAGAAAAGGGACCGCTGTCACACGGAAACCAAATGCAGGGGCCCTTCCTGGGGGGTTCAAAAGGAAAGACGCTCCATCAGCGTCCCGAGAAGGGGGGAAAAGTGCAGGGGAAGGGAAACTGCGGGGGGCCAGTTTTTGTGGAGGGGATAACGGTCAAGGTTCCGTCGTAAAGGGGGGGGGGCCAGACACGAAACCACGTTTTGAAGAGGGGAGACCGAGAAAGAAAAAAAAAAGAGACGGTAAAAGGAAACGCGATGGAAATGGTCCCCGGCGACGGGTCAACATCATGTCAAATACCTGCCAAAGCAGCAGTACCAAAAAGGGGGAGACAGGGGGAAGGCTGTGTGACGGCCTCAAAAAAAAAAAAAAAAACACGGTACGGCCAAGGGAGGGGAAAAGGGCGGGGGGGGGGAGACAAAATGAACGACGATACAATCTATCCTTCAGTAGGAAACTGACTGGGCAACCAATAAAAGGGAAATTCATAAGAGCAAAAAAACTAAGAGAGGTGGGAACGAAAACCTAAGCGAACATCAAGACAGGACCAATGAAAATGGTTGGGGACTCTCGTCCGCAACTTAGGGGGGGGCCAGGGAATCCGAAGGGGGCACGTAATGGCTACAAAAAGGAAAGGAACTAAAGAAACAATGCAGAATTGGGGAGAGGTAGGGAATTTTAATAGTACGTCACATTGTTAGTGTCAGACACTGTGGCTCGGGAGTCCAAGACGGGGGGGGGGGGGGGTACTGAATTCACATTCCGCTTACTATTCTGCGCGGGTGTGTTACACGGTTTATGGAAAAGAAGACAGAAAATTGGGACGGGGGAGCCATAACGCCGTAAAGAAGACTGTTCCAGCACCGCACACCCAACCCACCAGGTGGGGGGGATAACGTTGGAAGTGTGAGGGTAGGGAACCAGGAGGGGGTGCCAAGGGAAAGGGGGGGGTGGAAAAAAAACCGGTGGCGGAAATCCGAAAACTTACGAACTGCGTCTTGGGAAAAAAGTGGCTGGAATCTTGGAGAAGCAGAAGGAAGGGATGAGGAGGGGGGGGTCGGGGGAGGGATAAAGCCTTAAACGACTTTGGTGTGGGCCTTGGAAAAGGGGTTAAAGTGACCAAAGTGAGTGGGGGGAGGAAAAGGGGGCGGGGTAATAACTTCATGAAAAGGAAAGGGGGAAGAGTGGGGTTTTTCCTTTCAACAGGGGGGGCAGCTGGGGGGTTAAGGAGGTGAAGGGTGTAGAAGGGGGATAAAAAGTACTAATTTTTACAAAGAAAAAGCTGCGGGGAGGCCATCAAATCCAATGGACTTAGAAAACGCATCTAGGAGTAAAAAAAAGGGGTGGGAAAGGTTGAAAAAGAAAAAAGGCGAGGGGAGTGGGGGTCAACTAGAAAAGGCCGGTAATTTACAAGTCCAATCTGGTAATGCTTGAAGTGGGAAAACCCAAGGGAAAACTAGGGGAATAGAGGCGTGGATTCGGACTATTCACGAAGTGGAGCTATGAGGGGTTAAGGAACGGAAAATTAGAAGGTCACCGATCCGTGAGGCCACCCCACAAAAAAAAAACACAAACAAAAAAAAAAAAAAAAACAACAAAACCACAAACCACCCACACGCAAAAAAAGGAGGGGGGTGGAATCCCCAAAGTACCCTTGAAGAACGTCAACTCAATACCGGCGAGGAGAAAAATGGAGGGGGGGTGGAGGAAAAGAAGGAGGGACGGTGGTCGAGTTGGGTTTCCCGAGGGGGGGGGAGTCGGGGGACCGTCCAAGCGCTTTGGGGTTGAGGAAAAAAACAAGAGCGGGGGGGGGCCAAACGCAGGGGACAGAAAAAGGAGGGTGAATTAGAATGGGGATCAACCGGAGTTTTGAAAGGTGTGGTCGGGTTGTCCCGCAAGTGTCCCGGTGGAGGCTCAGAAAAGGTACTATCTGCACGGGAAAGGGGCAAGAGGGGGTCAAAGGGTAAGGAAGCGCCGGGGGAGGTGGTGGGGGGGGGGAGGAAGAAACGGATTTGGGTCGCGCGTGGACGAGACGGCGCAGCTCCGGTTTGTTGTCTGAAGGGAAGGGGGCGGTAAAAAAGGCAGTGCGTACGTCGAGGCGGGTGGAGGGAAGGCCTTGAGGATGGAAAATCAAAACGGCGCATTTCCGGGAAAAAAATGGGCGCGAGGTTCGGGCAAAACTGGGGTCGAAACCAATGGAAAAAGAAAGACCAGAGGGGTGACTCGGGGGGTGTTGGAACAACAGGAAGAGAACTAGGGAGAAAAAAAAAATTTAGCACGAAAACGTTGGTTTTGGGGAAAAGTCGAACTTAAGTAGTCGCAAGATGGGGGGAGGGGGGGGGAGGGACCACGAGGCGAAGGGCATCTGTCTATGTCTTGGCAAACAACAGAAAAAAACCCAAGCAAGGGGGAGGGAACCAACCGCTGCACGGACAACAAGGTCCGGGGGGGGGGAAAAAAAGAAAACTGCAAAAATGCGCCCAGAACACCTGGGGACAGTTTTGCGGCTAGCAGGGTGTTCGTTGGATAAAATAAAAAGATCGAAAAAAAAAGGGTCGGGGGGGGGGTCTGTTGAGGGAGGGGAAAAGAGGATAGTTTGGGTTTTTTGCTGGACAACCGCTATCCTCAAAGATCGGAAACAAACAAAGGAAGTAAAAGAAAGACAAACAAGATAATTATAAGGGCAGGACCGAAAAACGGTGGAGCAAAAAAAAAACGAAAACAACCAGAAAAAGCAATTGTCACGTCCTCCCCGGAAGTCCCTCTCCGGGACATCACGCGCCTAAGGGGAAAAAATACTCCAACAAAAGGCATCAACAAAACGGGGGCAGCTGGAAAAGGGAAAGGTTGAAGGTACCGACCGTTCACCCTAAAGGCAGAGGACTGCGGGGACAATCGCACGTTTGGGGTCCGGCTGTGCAACCCGGATAAAAAAAGAATGGACTGCCGAAAAAAAAGGGGGAAGGGGGAGGGGGCAGGCCCAAGGTAATCGGATGCCGAATTGACAAACCAACTGGGGTCAAAACTCGAAAAAAATATCAAAAAACAAACACGTGGGGTTGGCAACGGTTTTTTTCCGACAACAACCATTCTTCTGAAAGGGTGGTGGGGCACCAACCGAAGGGGTTGAACGCATTATTTATGGGGGGAAGAAACGCCTAAACGAAGGGGGAAAATCTCAAAAGAGGGGGGTGTAGTAGGCCGACTCCAGGAAGAGTTTTCGACTATACAGGGGGAACGAAAACCACTTTACTACGCAAAGATGAGCGGAAAAAGAGGAAAAAACCTCCAAAACCACAGATCATAAAACACCGACGACATTCACGGTGTCTGGGGTCAACGGCGAGGACGAAACCAAAAAAACAAAATACCAAGGGACCAAAAACCCGAAGGACTCCAGGAAAAAGAAAGAAATACAAACCTGGCCTGGATACCACGGGGACATCAAAAATATCTATCCGCCTACCCCAAATGGAAAGGGGGGGCATCAGGGGAAAGAAAACCTTGTCGTTCTCAAAAAAAACGAATGGGAAACCAAAGGATGGCAAAATACAAGACAATATCAGACACTCTGGGACAGAGGGGGGACAAAAACACAAGAACACCCCTTCGCGCACCGCCAAGCTGCCGGAAAACAGGTTTCAACACTCCAACAAAAAGAACAATAAGAACACAGGGGTTAAGGTGAAACAAAAAGCGACGGTAAACTCCAGAATCCGGGAGACTTCAATGTCACAAAATTTTCAAAAGCCCTCCAAAAAAACTGGTAACACAGGCTCCGATCCCCGGACTTACCGACCAGGGGAAACCTGAAAATCATTGGAGAGCATTAAAAAAATGGAAATAAGGAAAAGCAGAGGTCCATCTAGAATCCAAAAAAACCTCAAAAGGACTGCCCCCAGTTCGAAGGTGGAGCTGTGGGGGAAAAGAACAGAGGGAAAAACCCTACGTCGAATTAAAAAATAGGGGGACACGGTGGGTACATTTGACCCGGGACGATGTTGCGAAAGGTCAAGGAAACAAAGTGGGGTGCGAGGGCGAGGAGACGAAGGGCGAATGATGCGCAAGGGGTGCTTTTGACAGGCGCCAAGACCCTGTTCTGAGCGGCAAAAAAAAAAAAAAAAGAAGCCCCAAAAAAACAGCAAGAAACGTGACGGGGGACCAAAATCAACAAAGAACGAAAAACCAGTTCTTGCCCCAAAGGTCAAACCGCAATAGAATGCCTATGGAGGAAGAACAAAAGTCAAAAACTACCAACAGACTCACCGTCAAACATGGAAAACTAACACAACAAAAAAACCAAAATTAGGTCGTCAACAACTCACCGGGGTAAAAATCAAAGTTAACAATCCAAAAATTCGCCATACAGAAAAGGGGAAAGGAATTGAAACCAAGCAATCCCCAAGGGGGGGGGCAAACAACTACGTGAAAAGCAATAAAACGATTCAAAGACAAAAGAAAACAAATTCCAGGGAACACCCACGAGTTACCAGGTCACGGCCAGTATAACAAAAAAGGTTTTGGGGGGGTTTGAACATCTTGGAATCAAAACCAATCGCGTTTCTGACTCGACTGGAGCTGAGTAAAAGAAACGAGGGCGAGCACGGTGAAACGAAAGGGGGGAGGCCTGTAAATTAGTCCAAGTCAGGAAAATTATAACGTCATAACCAATAAAACGAACGGGACAGTGGGGGCCATAGGGCCAAAAAAAAAGCCGTTGCAAAAAAAACATCGAATGCTGATTCATCAAAAAAAAACGATACCCCCTGGTTCAGTGTGTTTCGGTAAAGAATCCAGTCATGTTGGTTCAGTGGTTTCGAGATTGGCGGAAGGGGGAACACAGCGGCGTCCAGCGTTGAGGGCACTGTGCAGGTCACGGTTCGACCACAAAAAAAGGAAGGAAAAGAGCCGTCGGAAGGGAGGTGGGTGTCGTGTCAGAGTAGTGTGGGGACAACGCCATCTGTGGTTGAGCAAAACAGCACGACACTGTAAGGTCAAAACCTTTCTCGCGCTGGGAAGTCCGATTAGCATTAGGGCCTCTAGCTAGTCTGAAATGCATGGCTAGCACTCCGGGGGCCAAAACGGGGCCCGGAACCGTGCGAAAAAAATGGTGTTGGAAAAACGTAGTACGGACAATCAAACCCAGAAGGCAGAAAACTTCGGGAAAGTTGAGGCCCTGGGAAGGATGAATTTCGTACTGTAAATAAAACCTATGGCCCCAATTGAAGCTCAAAGACCAAAAGCATCAAAGAGAGGGGTACGTTTTTGAGTTTGAGGGGGAGAGGGAAGCGGACACCCAAAAAAAAAAAAAACCCGAACCGGACCAGGTCCCATCTCAAAAAAAGGGTCCGGGGGACTTGGGGAAGAAAGAAAAGGGAACGTTGTCAAAAGTCCGGGGTCATTCATAGAAGACGTCCTAACGTACCGCTGGCCAAAAGCACCACGCAGTGGATGCCCCGAAGTGAAGAAAGAAGCACTCAAACCTGCGAGCGTCCGCCCCGAAAGATCATGAAAGAAAAGAGGGGGGGTGCAACTGGGCTTGAATTATGCTGTTATACTCACCAGGTCAAAACGGAAAGGGGTGGGCCGCAAAGCCAAAAGAACGTTCCGCATCCCGTTGTAGCCAGGGGGGGTCGATTCTGGGAATCCGCATTCGGTCCTCACTGACAAAGAGATTTCAACGTGTGCCAGGTCTTGGGGGAAAAAGAGGAAAAATGGGTCGGTCACCCTTTGGTGAAAAGGGCTGGTACTTGTTGTCCACTTGAAACCTGAGGGGGGAAAACACATCTGTGAGAGACCAGGGAAAAGGGCCTTTGCGCGATTTGTATCAGACTCCATTCAAACTCAGCCTCAAGGGGGAAACCGATATAAATGAGAGCTGTTGCCGGGGAGGAGACTTGGCCAAACGAGGGCGAAAAACGGAAAGAACAGCATTTTCACCACAAAAGGACGCAAGAAAAAGTGGTGTGTTGGGGGGGGAATCATCGATGGGCATGACCGGACTACAAAGTACAGCCCGAGACGTGCGGGGGGGGAAAAAGAAAGTGAGGAGGTGTGTGTGTGTGCGGGGAGGCAGTGAGGTAAACAATCGCTGGGAAGGGGGAGAGGTAGTGTGGTTGAGGAGATTGTGGGCTCTCGGCTGGGGGCAAGTTCGAAAAGCTCGCTCAGAGCATCGGGATGATGCTGATGGGGTTGTGGGGTGGTGTTAAAGCAAAAAAAAAAAAGTGGGAGAGAAAAGTGCCGGGATCAGACGTTAGTGACGGCCGGCGTTGTTTCAAAACCAGAAGAAGGGTGGGGTTGACGGCAAGAGCCGCTCGTTGGCAGACGGGGGGGCTGGGAAAAAGGTCGGGGACTGGAGTCGGGACTGGAGACTGTCGGAAAGAAAATCGCTGGAAGACGGGTCAGACAAAAAGCGTGGGGTGGGGGTCAGGGCCCAGCGATGGTAAATACATAGGTGGGGAGCAGGCGGGTGGCATTGTTTCAAAGGAGAGAAACTCGCACGTTCAAAAAAAAAAACCGGAAGGATTGTCGGGAGGGTAGAGGGGGTGGGGGAGCAAAGACGGGTCACAAAAAGGGATTTAGGTGGTGGGCGGAAAAAGGAAACTGAAAAGAGGACGAGCCTTACCGCGGGCAACGCAAAGGGGCAGGGCGTAAAACAAGACAGCTGGCCGAACAAAAACGAAAAGGCACGCTCAACCCTTCAAAAATGTTTTACAGGCACACCTGCAATTCAAGGGACATTTGAAAACTACACGCGGGGGCCCGAAAGGTGTAGAGAACGATCCTTGGGGCTACCCTTGGGTCAGGGAAAATGGGGCCTTGGGTGCAAAAAACCAAAAGAAGGGGGGACAAGGAGGCGTGGTTTTAAGGGATAAACGTGGACAAACTTCATTCGCGGGGAGCTGGGACGCTGGAAAAAAAGAAAAAACATCGCTTAAGAACAGGGGAGACGGTCTGAGACGACCTAAACCCGGCGAGCTAAAATAAGGGAGTTAGGGCAACGGTCGGAGCACAACGGAAAGTCGACTTACGGACGGGTCAAGGAGGAGACCAGAACCTCTACAAGTACGCATGTCGTGTAAAATGGAAGGGGTCGAAGGAAGACCGGCGTGGGACTCTGACTCTTAAGCAAACAAAAGGAGGAGAATCCACCAACCGGCAGAAAGAAAAAGCGGGGGCCAGGGACTCCCAAGGCAATGACAAGGGGGGGCTTCCAATGGACCAAGGGACCAGCTTGGAAAAAAAACGCCGGACAAGAAGAGTATGACAAACCACTCAGAGACGATTACAACATTTAAATTATCTCCTGGAAGAAGCCAGGTTCACGTTCCAACGGGGAGGGGAAAGGGAAATGCCGGAAAAATGGAACACCACCAAAGTATCAAGTGTCCGACAAACTTACAAGGGGACGGCCGCAGGGGTTTCAAGGCGACGAGAAGGCCTCAAAGTGAATTCGGAGCAGAACGAACTACGGGAGGGAATAATGCCCAACCAAGGTTGTGTAGGAGGGTGTACCCGTGTGATAGGTAAGAAAATTAGGGGGACCTGCGGGTTCCGGTTTTCGTCAGAAAAAAAAACAAAAGTCGGGGGGGAAATGTGGGAAAGTCGGGTGCAACGTCCTTCTTGAAGGGGGATAAGGCGAACTGGGAAGTTGCACTTGTGGGGGGAAGAGTTAGGGAAAACCAACTGGAAAAAAAAAAACCGGCAATTTGTTTTGGGGGCCGAATCTTTTAGCAAAAGGAATTGGGAAACAGGGGGAGGGAGTGACTTGGGGGGGACTGAAAAGGCCTGGCTTCTTATTTTGGTGGAAAATGGGAAAGGCATTCCAAGGGGGTCAACGACTGTTTAAAAAAGGACCGGACGGTATGGTGAAAGGGTGGAGAAGAGGATTAAAGCCTGAGATCTTGCGTCTAAGAATGTCATCTCATACATACCAGATCAACACCAATCCACTCAAAAAGGATTAGCCTGTGTGGAAAGAACAGAGGAGGGGAATGCAAGAAAACATTATTCGTTCCCGAAGGACAAGTGACTCTCCGATTATGGAATGGGGCCAAACAAAGGAAAAAGAAAGAGGTGGCAAAAAAAAAAGGGGGGAAAGGCTGGTGATTCAGGAAAAACTCTGCGAAAAGTAAAGATCGGGGGGGGTAATGTCCTGCTTGATATTGCACCGCCCCGGGGGTGGTGGAAGCATGTAAAACAGTGAGTTCCAAAAAAACAAACGGAACCGGGGGGGCACAAGGCGAAGAGGGGTGGATTAGGGAGTTCGGGAGGTGCGGAAACCTCGCGACCGCCTGCCTAAGTGGGCCTTGGGGGGTTGTTAGTGTCTACTTGGAAAAACAGAAAAAAAATGGCAGGTCGAGCTGGAAACAATGGACGTTGTGGTTGGCCCGCAAGGACGTCACCGCTTCGGTGGGGCACAAAAAAACGAATGGGGGGGGTAACGATTTTTCGGGGGGGCAACCTAGGGACTAAATGAAAAAAAGGGGGATAAAGGGGTGACCAGGTGATGTCTCGGATTTGCGGGCCCAAAGTTTCCCAGTTTCAGTAGGGTTGATGGGGGGTTTGGTTGACACAGGAAGGGAATCGTCGCGTTCGCCGGACAGGGCGAAACGAGCAGGAAGAAGGGAGGGGGGGGGGAGGAGGGGCTGGGGTGTAACGGGTGGGGTTCATTCGTCAAAAAGCGGTTTGGAAAAGTGAAAAGGAAAGAACTCCGGCGCGTTTAACGACGGGTAGACTAAAATCGGGTTAAAGGCGCTCTTCTTGGTTTGACGCCACGCCATGCCTCCACTGCTGTTGAGGGGGGTGGGGTGACAAAAAAAAAAAATGGGGCGCAGCCAACCGGAGGTGAGGGGGAAACAAAAACCTGTGATCTGCGGTTTGCGACTGCGCGACGAGGTGAAAACTCAGCAGCGGGGTCACTGGGGGGTCAAAGGGGGGGGGACTGCTCAAAAAAAGGTACAGTCGGGGTGACCGGTGTCCCAAAAAAAGAAAAAAAGAGCAAGTTGGGGAAGAACGCGACTAAAAGTGTGGTCTGGTGACCGGAGACCACCGGTTAACCCGCCTCAAACTCCCACGGGATCCGACAGGTCAAAGGAATCCGTAGGGGGAGCAACGCTGGGTAAACAGCGGGAGCGAGAAACGAAAAACCCGGGATAGAGAGGCATGGGTGGAGGGCCTTAAAGGTTGTTTCGGTTCTGCACCACGAGAATAGGGACCGAGCGAAACAAGAACAACAAACAAACAGGAAAGGGAGGAAGAGGGGGGATAACACACCCTAAAAAAAAGAAAACGGAAAAAACGAACAAACCGGATCCACAAAAAAAAAAACAGGGGAGCCCGACCAGGCAAGGAGGGGAGATAACAGCCAAAACTTGAAACCGATAGGCTTGGCGGCGCAACAAGGAATCTCTTAGCGGACCAGGCAGGGTTGATCACACAAAAGGAAAAGAAGCTAAATCAAAGGCGACAAGTTCGCATCGGGGTCGGCCGGGAAAAAACCTTCGAACGGACTTCAAAGAAAAAAGAAAACGCGGGAGGAAAGGAAAAAACAACAGTTAGCGTTCTGAAGAAAAACCCCTTTTCATCGCGCATGGATCCACATCTCTTCAACAAAAAGTGGGAGGGGGGGGGGAAAAAGAAAAACGGGGGGGGACGACAGCGGAAAGGGACGCAACATTTGGGTTGGGGTGGAAACAACCAAAACAAAAAATCAAAAATAAATGTTGAGGGGCGGGTGGGCTATTCCACAAAAAGTAAAGACAGAAGAAGCCTAAAGCAACTATACCGGGGAACTAACGGATACCGGGAAGAATTTCAAGTCTCAGCCTGTTGCCAAACGCATACGGATGACTGCACAGGAGGGGAAAACCAAAAAAGAAAAACCAAAAAAGAATCAGCCCACGACAGGCGCCAAAACAAACAAACTCGTTCTCCGGGGGGAGGGACTAAACGACCGAAACAGAACAAAGTAAGACCGGACCCCAAAACGCTCCCGACCCTACCCTATGCCTCAGCCAAAATCCTCGGGGGAAGAAAAAAGAAAAAAGACGAAAAAAAAGTGTCACTAGCATCCCGTAGGAGAATTAAAAAAAACCGGGCCAATCTTCGGCAACACTCCGTGTGGGGTACAATAGGGGAGAGACCGCGGTTTGGACGTCAAGTGAGGGACACAAAACAAGACAACCGCAAAGTCGAAAAATAAAAACCTCAATTCTTGTAACTTACTCAAAAAAAAATCAAAAGCAAAAAAAGAAGAAAACCGGCTGGGAAAAAACTCAAAGGGTTCAAGAAAAAAAATACTGAATAAAGTATACCTGCGGGGGAAGGATGGGACCAACGGTCCTTGGAAAGAAAACCATAAGGGAAAAAAGGTACAACTGGGCTCGACACGAAACTCATTCTCTGGGAACAAGAAGAACATGGATAAAGAAGTGGAGAATGTCCCTCGAGAAGAAGACTCACTAGAAAGAGGTGGGGAATGGGGGGTGTAATGAAACCCTCAAAAAAAACCCCTAATGCACCCTGCCTCCACGCCGGGGGGTTAAAACACCAAAAGGGCTCCCACAGCCCAGACAAGGTGTCCAAAAAACAGGAAACTAACTCCAAAAAAAAAGAGGTTTTCGATGGCGGTGAGACAAGGTCTTCAAAAAGATGGCAAAAAAAGTGGAGGAAACGGGGGAAAGAAGGGTTGGGGATAAAAAACATACACACCAACACATCATAGGAGCCAAAAGGACCCAAACAAGTTGAACATACGCAACAAAAACGGAAACCAGGGAAAACCGAAAGGAAAAAAAAACCAACCAGGGAAAAAAAAAAGAAAAAATCATCCAGGAAAAAAGACGCCACCAGCGCTGGAAACAAAAGAAAAACTTGGTCATGTCGAGACCCGAATTCTGAAAACCCAAAAAAACCACCAACGCGAGTAACTGGCGGGTCAGCCACAATCAATCCAACCATCACCGTGTAGCAAAACGGCAAGGGAAGGGACGACTGACCAAAAGACAGAAAGAACCTCTGAAACGACGGTCACCAACATGGGACTTATACCGAAAAATCAAAACAAAAAAAAAAAAAAAATTTCACCGCACCCCGCGGGAAGCTACTTAAAAAGTCAAAGATAACAGGAACCTGTTTTTGTTAGAAGTCTTGGAAGGAACAACGTGGATCGGTCGGGAGACAACGGTTGGGCATGGTGCCTACAGGCTATCTACCTTAAACACGAGAGGGCAACAAGGGGGGCCCAAAAACCAGAGGGAAGGGTAATTCAGACATCAAAAGCAACCTTCTGAAAACCGACCTTTCACACGGTTCCAATCACCTGGGTCAAAAGGACCTAGAGGAAAAGGCAAAAGCGAGGCCATAAAAAAAAAGAAAAAAAAATGTCGGTCGGTGTCGAACGATGTCAGTGGGGGGGGGAATGACGCCTGGGATGAAGTGAAAAAAAACAGCGGCCAAGACGGGAAATGTTTGGGGAGGGGGAACCTATGGCTCGGAGAGATGGTAAATGCAACATAGGATTCCACCTCTTGGCTCTAGGTTGGTGTAAAAACCATAAAAGAAAGAAAAACTGTATAGCGGCCAAAAGGGACCCGTGGCCCGGGCGAGCCGTTAGGACTCACCAGTGGCACGCTACACATGCGCTCGGAAGAATCGATGAAAAAAAAATTTCCGACAGGACGTAAGTCGAACCGTTGCTGGGTGGTACTAAACCGACAAACACTTTTGTATGTCGGCAGGGGGGCGGGGAAAAGTTGAGGAGGTCGGACGACCAAAAGGAAGGACTGACCCAGCAAATGAACCGGACAGTGTTTTTTCGGGGTGCACAAAAAAAGTGAAGACGCCGCCAAAAAAAAAAAAAGACAAAAACCGCAGGCGGCCTAGCCGAAGCCGGTCTTCCCACGCGACACTGGGGAACGTCGGGGGGAAAAATTGGGGTCCCAAAAAGACGGAACATTGGGAAAAGCCGTCGTCAAAAAATTCGCGCCGGGAAAGCGGGGACAGAACGTGGTAGAGGCCCAAGGGGTAGACGACAGCGCCCCCGAAGGAGGGAAAAAAACAAGGAAAATTGACAAGGAAGGGGCGGGTGCCAGGGGGGGGGTGGTCGAGCACTGTGGAAACTGAGAGAAGAAAACCAGGGGCAGCCGTTGGGGGGAAAGGACTGGGAAGCAAAAACAGAATCGGGGAAAAAAAATGCAAGGTGTACCGAGCTTGGGCTTCAAAGGGGGAGGAAACAATAACAAGGGGTGCGGCCTCGCAAAGAGGAAACACTGGTTCGGTCAGGTTTGATCGGTCAAGTGGGCTCTTTGGGGGTGTTTTGAAAAAAGAAAAAAAAAACGTGACAACGAAAAGGGGGGTGTGGGCCTCCCGCCAAAGGATACTGTCAAAAAGATGAGCGGCTTCAAGGGGACAACCGAACGCTAGATGAAGACACGGCAACAGTGGACTAACGAAACGCAGACCTTAGAAGGGAAGGAGGCGTGAAATCGGGGGGGAAATTTGAGGGGCTTTGGGTGGCCCCAAAAGAGAAATTTAAGGAGACATCAAAAAAGGGGGAAAACATGCACACATTGAAAGGAGAAAACCCCAGGAGCACATCAGGCCCGGGGTATTAGTCGCCTACGCAGTACAAAAAACCGTCCCCCACCAGGAGATGGAGCCAAGGGGAGAACGGGAACAAACACACGGTAATGAAGAGAACAAAATCGAGAGATTGGGGTGTCTTCCTAAGGGTTTTGATTTGTTAGGGGTTCTATTGCGTCGGAGGAGGGGGCAACGGCAGTTAAAAGGGATCCGGGTCAGTAAAAAATGTGGAAATGAAAAATCTGGGTATGGATTCCTGTGGGGGGGACGCAATGACGGCCAAAAGCTCGCACGAAGAATTCGAGTATGAAAACTATAGGGGGGCATCGTAGGACGGGGAAGGTAAGATCATCAGCGCCCTACCAAAAGGGTTCACCGGGGGATTCCAAACGTGAAAAATCGGGGGGGCAAACCCAAGTCAACAGAAAAAAAGGATGCCGAAATACAAAACAAACGGAGAAGGTGGGCAGCCGACGGCTAAAATAGGAAACGCACGAAAAGGCCAAACCTGGGACGTGGGACAAGAAGAAAAAGGCGCCGTCAGGGGACTAAAAGAGAGGACCTGGGGCGGACAGGTTACAGCTTGGGCACGCAAACTCTAATTTTCCCACATCTGAATTCCCTTATTTTTTCGTAGAAGGACTTTCGAAAATAGAAAACGAAAAAGATATAACTTTACATGTGTTCACGGGAAGCAAAGCGGTGGTGCCCGGTTCGGCCGAAGGCTGCCGGACTTCTTTTCACGGTTCCGTCGGTTGAAAAGGAACACAAGTAAAAAAAAAAAAAAAAAAAGGTTAACACGGGGGGTCGCGGCCGACGCTCCCAAACTTGAACAACTAAAGAAAGAAAGTATGTAAAAGTGGGTCGGAAAGTGTATCGGGTCGGCCGGACTCTACTGAAGGAAGGGGGACAGACAAAAAGCCCAAGCCTAAGTGGGGGAAAGTCGGGGGGAAGGACGAGGTCTACTTCAGTGAGGTTACGTGCCGTTAAAGTCTTAACGTATATGACTAGAGCCATCTAGCGGAAATTCAAAAATAACAAAAAAAAAAAATGCGACGTACCGAAAGGGGACCGGAGGGGGAGCGCTTCCAACAAAACGCCTCCTTCCGAATTGGGTTGGGGCTAAAAAACACCTTACTACATAGCACATACTTCCGAAGGGCAAGGGGGGAAAAAAAGGGCTCGACCAGGCACCAATAGCGACGGCCAGACGAAACCCATGGTATCCAGCCCCACACTACCGATGAGACACAAGGGAGGAGAGGAGTACGACAAAACACGGAAAGGAATTGGCTCAATCGAGGGCTCAGCATTTTCGATAAGTTGACTAGGGGTAATGCGGGGTCGCCGGTGAAAGGGGGGATTTCTGAATTCAAGCAGGAAAGTAGGAAAAAGGAAGGAAAATGTTTCAAAGTGAAGGTGAAAATGGGACTTTCAAAATTAAGAGAAATCGCGGGGAAAACAAAAAGGCAACCAACCCCACAGTGTGGGAGCCAGGGGGGGGGGCCAGTGCCGTGGGTACAGGAACTCAACTAACGGTGCTGGGGGTCCGGTGCGTGCAAAACCCATTGCGGTGGAAAACCGGGCAGGAGGGCCGCTGTGGTGCCGGAAAGGGAATCACGGTTCTACTTGGCTTGTAGTTGATGACCGAACTTAAAAAAATTGGGGCGGGCCAAGAAAAGGGTTCGTAGGAAATTGTGACCCAGGTGAGTTGGGTCCGGGGTTTGCAGGGACGGGGGGCCTGATGCAGGCATTTAGTGTTTAGGGCGCAAAAACTGGGTGGGCGGAAAATGGGGGGCCGGACATGGGGTGAAAGTACTGGCGTATGCCGGTGGGCCAGGAGACGAAATGGAACGCTGGGTCACAACATCTGTAAAAGGGGACGCATCAAAAAAATTTCAATCACGTGGAAGGGATCACCGCCAAAGAACAAAAAAAAACTGGGGGCGTTAGTTGGGAAACGACGTCCAGTGGGACAGTGTGAAAACCGCGAAAGCAGGTGAAAAAACCGAAAAAAGGACAAATGGAGCGCCGTCAGGTTGCTTGCGGGGGCCCAAATCCTAAACTAAGGGCCAGAGCTGCTGGTGATTCAAGAGATGGAAAAGTAGCAGGGTAAGGGGGGGGGGGGGGATTCTGGGGAAAAAAAAAAAAAAAAGGGATCAGGTGGGCAAAAAAGACCGTAGGTGGTCGTGGTCAAAGACTGGCCAGGTTCTTGAGACTTCACAGCACCGGCTCGAAGAGGGGGAGGAGGGGCACGGTAAAGGCAAAGGGACGCCGTGGGCGAAAAAGGTGGGGGGAACGGATGGGGGGGGGGGCGGCTAACCTGTAACCAATCATCTGGGTCGAGTCGGGATGGTGGGGGGTGAAAACACGATGAAAGGGCACGCGGTGTGAGCTTTCGGGCAGGCAACCGCTGGAAAAAGGGGTGTCGAAAAAAAAAAAGGAAAAAAACCTGAAAAACCGTGGATGCGTACCGTGCCTCGAGTTTGCGGGAAAGGGGGGGGAAACGAGTTGTCGGGGAAAAAAGTGAACGCCGGGTAGGGGTTGGGTGTAGCAAAGGGATGGGGGGAGTTGGTCAAAACTGCGAAAGGAAAAGAAACGTCCCGCCGGCGGGGTGTTGGCGAATGGGGGGGGTGCGGGGGGTTCACCCAAAACAAGGTGAAAGTGAAAAAAAGGAACGTGCGGTGCAAAAACGGCTGGGCAGAGAGGGGAAAAAATCTAGGGTCTCCAAGGGGTATCAGAAAGCCGAGCGCCGCGGGCTCTCCAAAAAAAGAAGTAAAAAAACGGCTTGTCAGGTTGACCCACAACGGCACAAAGCCCAAGGGGGGGAGGACAGGGAAAAACAGGGGGGGGAGGGAACAACCAAAAAACGCGGGTTTGGGACGACTGGCAACGGGGTTGGGGAATTGGGAGACGAGAAAGAAACCAAGTGGGCGCCGTCTGGCGGTGAAGTAAAGGACGCTGTTACCCGGGTTGCATGACCAAAACCCCAATCAGATGTACGCAATCGCTTGCTCGTTACCACAAAAAGGTCAGGTGGAATTAAAAAAAAAAACTGCCGCGGCCCACCGGGAAAAAAGCAGGAGAAAGGTTTAGGCCGCAAGCGAAAACGGTCGGGACTGTCAGCGTAACGAAAAAAAGGGGAAAGGCCCGCGGGGCGGGGGACGGTACCGGGGGGGGGACTGGTAGAGTACAAAAAAAAAAGGATCGGTGGGCTGCCGCTATCTCACTCGAAAAAAACACAAAAAAAAATAGCGTATAAGCGGCAAAACAAAGCGGTCACAACCTACCTTAGAGGTCGGCATCCTCAAACCTGAAAAAAAAAAAAAACAGACCAAACAAAGGTCCCGAGGCGGGAGACAATCCAAAGGGAGATGGTCAAAGAAAAACATCTGTTTTCTGAAACTCCAACTGGGATGAAAGGCTACACACAAAAAAAAAAAAAGGTTGAAAAACAGGCAGCCAGGGTTAAGTCACAAAAACGTCCACAAGCCTCTGAAGGCACGGGGGGGGTCTGAAACGGCAAAACCGATACAGTCAAAACGACTCCTATGCCAATAGGAAGAATCGCCCCAGGACAAGGTACGACATCGGGACCAAAGTTTTCATCAGCAAACGGCTTCAAAACGAAAACCTTCACACCCAAAAAGTTTTCGGTGTGACTCAAACAAAAGGGGGGGGGCCAAATGCAAAGAGGATGTGTTTCACCACAAACCTGCAAAGTCGGCAGTGTCATTGGGTGTTCTAAGGGGCACAAGAATCAAAAAAAACGCCGCTCAGAAAAAGAAAAAGTTAAAAAGGGAAGGAAAAAGCTAAAAAAAAAAACAGGTTAAATAGCCGTCACCAGGGGGAAACGAAAAAATTGAAAACGAACCTGAAAAAAAGGACGACCACC
>Ga0179591_1172483_pt1 | contig 16858 bp, 14 predicted proteins | sample CZOMad2_1_08_16f_FD_182891 | JGI IMG/M metagenome (GOLD analysis project Ga0179591, IMG submission 182891) | Vadose zone soil fungal communities from Angelo Coast Range Reserve, California, USA - CZOMad2_1_08_16fungal (PacBio error correction) | ecosystem: Environmental > Terrestrial > Soil >...
TTCTACAGACGGCGGAACTCACTGAGGGGTTTCAGGAAGGGAGAAATCCGGTACATCCGTCGGTTCAACTAACGTGCAGAGACAAAAAGAGCCAGCACTAGCATGACGCTTTCCGTACTTCCAGTACGACCAAAAGAGAAAAAGAACCTCCTGATAATTACCTATCATTGCCGGGGGAAACGGAGAGAGTTTGGGGTCGAAAAGGAAAGAAAGAGTTTATGGATTCAGGATAAAACAAGGAGGAAGGAAGGGGGACCATTTGTGGGTAATTGGGGTTGAGGGAAAGAGGTCTTGGCAAGTGTGCGAAGACGGATTGCTTAACCCTAGGGGTATGAGGGTGGTTTGGGGGACTGTTCTTCTAACAAAGGGGGGAAGTAGGAATAAGGATGGATTTAGGTACCGTCTCTCCTTGGTTGAGTGAAATAGAAAAAAGCAAAATCTTCACGACATGGGGGGGAGAGCCGCTTAAAAGAAGAAGGTCGCAGAGTAAACGAAATTATTGGGTGGATGGCAGGGAAATCTCCAAAATAACCTTGGACAAATGAATGAGTACGTGAGGACCTGAAATCAAGGCGATACTTATTTCAGCATGTCATAAAGTTATCTTTTATAGGCAGAGGAAGGGGGGAGATGATTGAGCAAAAGAGGGCATCCTTTACTAGGGCAGTGAAAACTCCTCGATTAGGGGCAAGAGGGAAAGCCTGGAGCTGGGGTAAATAAAAGGAAGAATGTGATTGAGGCCAAGAGAGGTGATGGAAGTGGGGCATGGAGAGGAAAAATAAAAGGGACAGCTTCGGAAAGGAGAGGTATAATTTAGATAGGGGTTGGTAAGCGAGGGTGGACAAGGAGACGGCCCACGAACGAAATGGTAATGTAAGAGTACAAAAATTTTAGTTTCCTTAAGGGGGCGGGAGAAAGAAGAGAGTCTCAGTTCAATCCCTGCGAAAAAGAGAGCGGAGGACATGCAAACCAAGACTATGTAGGCTTCCTAAAAGAAATCAAGGGGGAAAAGAGTAATTCCCAACAGTATTGGCAGAGGGATGCAAAATGGCAAGAGAAGTGGCGCATCCTGACGGAAAAAAGAAGAAAAAGCCTGGGAGCTACTAGAAGAATCCTCTTTGTCTGAGAGCGTGGGTGAGACAATTGTCGAAAAACAATTTGATAGGTAAGGGAATCTAGAAATTACCAAGAGTTGAGCACATGTGACAGAAGGTTAGAGGAAAAGGAGGGAAAAGTTTCCCGACTTACTCTTCAGGAGGCAGAATGCCGGAGATTCACGAGAGAGAGTGTTGATAAAGCGAAGGTCAGCGCGGAGATGAGGTGTCGAAACGGTCCGAGCAGCGAAGAGGAGAATGGGGGGGAGAGAGGTTGATTTCAGGAACTTAAACCGGAGCTTGGTTAGTCGGGAAGGGAATCTAGTAGGGGGATACACTGGAGGGAGATCAAGAGGACTAAGGTCGGGGATATATCTAGAAGAGAGGGCATACCGGAGGAGCGATGGTTAAATGCGAGAAGGGGGAATTGCACAGAAGTCTGAAAGACCTGTTCTGTTTTCATACAAAGGTTGGGAGATAAAGTAGGAGAAGGAAAAATAAGCAAAAAAAGTGCAACAATGTTACGAAGCGGAGGTGAAAAGACGCTGTAGAAGGACAACATCATTCTTCTCTGGTGTTAGAATAAAGAAAGGGGAGCGTCTACGTTGGGATAAAAAAAAAAGAGACGCAATAAGCGATGAGGGGGGGGTGGAATAGGGAATGGGGTTCTCAGGGTGGAGGGGAGGAACCTGCGGGGGTATCTAAATCATACACAGGGCAGGAATGGGGGCGCCGCCCTTGGTCAGGGGATGATGCAGAGGCTGTCAGTGGGAAATCGAAACTTGATGCCGAGTTCAAAGCGAACAAAAGCGGAGGATAGGTGCACACTAGTGGACTGGGGGCTTCTTAATAATTGGCTGGCACACTATGAGAAAAGGTCAGGACTGAAGTTCTACGCTCATGCTGATGGACACCCAAGGCAGAAAGACATTGGACAAAAAATCAGGGAAAGAGTGTCTGGGGGCGTGGGGCGAGGGATGTCGAGCGGCTCAAAGACAGAGGAATAATAGTTCTCTATGAGATACTGGGCGGCACCTAGACCGAAAAACTAGGTAGGGAAATGAGTCAGGGTCCACACGAATAGTCGGGTCTGTGTGCAGTGACTATTATTATTAAGTAATAAAAGAAAAAGGTATACGTGGGGGGGATTCCGTGTGAAAAACGTCTTGCGGGCAGGGTGGGGATCGAGAAAGGCTTACGAAAACAAATTGAGTCTTAGTTGCCATCGAAGAAATAAAAAGAGAAAAGGAGCCAAGCGGGTTTTTCAAAACGATACTGAAGCAACAACCATCGAATAGGAAAGGAAAAAGTAGGAGGAGGAGAAAGTTGTTTGGGGAGTAAGCGCTTCTCAAAGAAGATCTCAACGACTTTGGAAGGTGGGAGTTTTGCGACGAAAATGGTGGGGGGGAATCACCGGCAGCGAGAACACGCCGCAATCCAGGTTCGGGCGGAAACAACACCGGGGGATTCATATCTCGACCGGGATGAGGACTCAAAACTATTGACAGAAAGATAAGAAAGAGCGAAGGGGGAAAAAAAACGTAGTCAAGGATAGGACTGTAATGTAAGAAGCGCTCACACTTCTATCCGTTGCACAGAACAGTGACAGATTCCGTACATGGAAAAACGAATCCTTATGCTTTATGCCTGACCCACAAAAACGGGGGAAAGAAACATATAAAAACAAGCGAAAAGGAGGATTCTTTCATGGGGGGGGTGTTCAATCAAAAGAGGTAGCGAATAAACGAAGGAGGGGCGAGAGATGGGAGATAGAAACAGCATTCCAAGCCCGGCCAAAGGGAGCAGGGACGAACAGGAGGGGGAAGGCTTCTGCCAGGCTAGAGGCAAGTGGAGAGGCTCCGGAAAATGCCTCGGATAGGTCAATAAGAAAAGAACAAAAACGGTGGGCTGGCAAGTAACCGGACGAAGTGAAGCCAAATGATAGGACTAGAAAACAAAGCGGCGGAAACTTTACAACAGGGAGAAGGAAACCCACCTATAACACCTATCAAAAGGAACACTCTAGCGGCTAGCGGTGGAGAGGCACCTATAAGGGGCATGGCCAACCGTTCTGGTAGGCGCACCATTAAACAGAGATCGTCTGGACGGCGCAAGCGAGTGAAAACTCGCGGCGCAATAGGACTTAGTCTTGTCAGGGGAAAGGGAAGAAAAAACACGAATATTAAAAACAGACAGGTCATATAAGTGAATGAAAAGGAAACAGACGCACTTAACAAGGAAAGTCTCTCACGGGGCGAGATCCTAGCGGGGGGGGACAGGGGGATATATCCCAAAAGGTATGATGGGACGAGAGGAAGAAGGAAGAAGGTTAGCAAGCCGAGCGCAAACGTTGCCCGAAATGGGAATCCCAAAGCACCGCGTTAGGGAGAATTAGCAAAAAAGGAGAGCAAGGCTATATACTAGTACTTTCTAAAAAAGGAAAGATAACGAGTCAGCGGAATATAAGGCAGAGCATTCGGAAAATTACATCTTGAAAACAGCCGTCAGGAAAGGGAAAAAAGAGGGGGAATTTCTCTAACTAGTGGAGGGGGAGCAGCAGTCGGGGATTATAGAGAACATAGAGGGAAAATCAGCAACAAGTCATGTGGTTTCGCACTGGGGAAAAAAAGTAGGTCGCAAACAGAGGGGGGGAAAAACGAATCAGAAAAGGAGGGGTTGAGGATTCGCCCAAACCGGGACAAGACCTGGCTGACTCATGTTTAAAAAGAAATCGGGGAAGCAAAAACCTTGGGACTAATTAGACAAGGGTGGAGGCCGCGATAGGGGGAGGGAGGAATTCTCCTATCGAATTGGTCGGAAAAAAGGAAGGGAAGAAAAGAAAAACCTACATCGCACACAGATCAACTCACAAGCAATTGACAAAATTGTTTGGGTAAATTGACAGAAACTTGGAGGGGAATGGAAAGAAGTCGGCACTTCGTTAAGCAAAATAGTCTGCTGAACAAGAAGATCTCCAAGTAGACAGCGTCTTTCATATCACCACAGATGGGAAGGAATGGGGACAGGGAACTTCGGGGGGACGCAAAAGTGAGCTTAGGCGCCTGGAAAGCCAAAAGCGCCGAACAGCTTCGAAAGAAATAGGGGGGGGGGGAGGTGTAAGCTTCCACTTCTAAGAAAGAAGAATCGTTATTGGGTGTATATAGACGGATGGTGGACGAATCCAGGTGAGGTATCAATCTCCACAAAATCTGCATGGAGGGAAGGGGCTCTTAATAAAAAGGACAGTCTTGTTTAAAGGTGGATGGGGTAGCGTCTCAAACCTCCAGAAGGAAGACGAGACGAACCAGGCTGGAGCAGACTCACGTCCACAGTTTGAAAACGATTCGTTGGGGCGCCTGGGAAGTCAAACTAAAAGAAGGGGAGCCGAGGCAAAAATTAAAAACAGAGGGAAAAATTTCCCCAAAACTGGGGCCCCTTTTGCGTAACCATAGAAAAACAAGTCGGGAAGACGAGGTGTTGACAGAAAAAAAAGAAAATCGGAGCCATGAAGGGGGATTCAAACACCAAAGACACAAAGCTATGGGAAGGGAATATCCGTTGTTTGCAATCAAATCTCAGGATGGAGGCAAAGATCGAACAAAACATCGTGTGCTGTAACGGGCAGAAAAAGACTAAGAGGGCAGGACGTTAGAGGAGTGTGTTTGAGTTAGGACTTCGAATGCGGAAGCAGGCGCAGTCTGCAGGGCAGTTACAGATTATTTACGACGTGCAAGGAGCGCCGGGAAACTATAACAACAAAAGCAACTTAGTCAGGAAGAAAATACATTCATAGGAAGTCAAGCGTAAAAGATAAGAAACTCTGGATTCGATTCGGTAATTAGCAAGCAACGGAAAAGAGAAAGCCGACGCAATACCCAGTAAACAAATTGACAGAAAGGTGGGTGCGAGATGAATACTATTTGTTAGAATGCAGGGGGAAAAAGATACACGTCGGGTAAATCGTGGCGTGGTCAGGTTTTCGATCCACGAGAGGTAAAACAGGGGCACTTAGGGCTGCCTAAAAAAAATCGTGAAATTTGTTTTTTGCTTTTCCCCAAGAACAGGGAAAACATGGGGGGAAGGAGTAAGCAAAGTGAGGGAATGGGACGAAGTCTCTCCTTGTTCGGGAAATGGAGCCTAAGAAAAAAGCGGCAAACCTGTGGAGGATAGAAATCCCTGGGAGGAGGCGGAGGAACCTTATTTGTTCAATGACGGCGAACCAAATCAGAGGGTCAGCAAAGACTTCGGCTAACGGACCTTCAAGAAGACCATTCTCTTGCGGGAGGGGGGAGGGGGCAGTACAATAAAGTTCTACTACGGTCGCGATAGTAGCAAGAAGAGGGCGTCAAAATTCGCGCCGTGAAAGCTGAGAACACTATCCATTTATGGAGAAAAGGGAGGCGCACTTGCTTGTATTAAGGTAGAAAGAAGAGAGGGGGGCTGCCACGTATAGTTACAGGGGGACATTGACATAGAACTCGGGGTTGGGCGATATTACCGACTCTAGTAATGGAGAGATTAAAGTTGGAGAAAAAGATATGAGCCTCAGAAAGGGGTTCGGGAGGAGAAGGGCGCCACAACGGTAGGAACTTAACGCAGAAGCCTGGTGGTTGGTTGAAATTAATGAGTTGGAGGGGCAAGAAGTCTGTACGATGAAAATCGCACTGCAAGAGAAAGAGGGATCGGGAGCCCTAACTGAAAAAAGGGGCCACGACGAGAAGCGCGGAAGAAAACATATCCGGGGGGGGGAATTATAGATACAAAGGGGGGGCCCAACAACCTAGTCAACTTGCAGAATTGAAAAGAGATGCGCGGAGAGGTCCGCACAGGAAGGTCGACGACGGGAAAATAAGGTTCAAGGAAATCGGTGGGGAGAGAAAACTGAGACAACTCAAGTTATGGGGGGAAGGAGGGTGAAACGGCTAGACTATATTAGAAAACGAATGCGCAAGCTGCAGAAGGATTTTTAGAGAAAGGGGGGGGGAGGGCCACTTTCCTCGTAAAATAGAGAGAAGGAGGGGGTGGTCACGAAACAGTAAAGGTTAGTCCGCGAATCACAACGGAGATGGCAACTTGGGAAATTCAAACGGCGAGAGTGAAGGGGAGAGAGGTTGTTTTGTGAGGATTGAGGGGAAAAAACGCGCTGGGGGTTCACTCAAAGGAACGGGCGGTCAGGGGGCATTGCACTGGAAGGAGGGTAGAATTCTTCCTGAAATTCCAGGGATGGCTTATAGATGAAATGCTTGAGGCAATGAAGCCACAGGCAAATTTGGGGGAAAGACTTGGGGTATCCGGGTGCCTCCCCGGAAGCGAACCCTGTCTTGGGTTCTCCTAGTGGTCTTTGGTTAAACGAGGACAAAGGAGGGAACAAACGTATAATTGTCGGATTTACTATGGACGAGGAAACAGAATATGAGCGATGGGGTTGCTAATACCTGCACTTTGGGAATTCAAAGAGACGGTTGGCGATTTCGAAAAAACGCTCGACAAGAGCCATTATGGTTGGAGAAGGAGCAAAAGGGGGACAGGAGACAGTTGGGGGAAGAGGAGCCCGGGGTATCAGGAAATAGCACTGTAACCAAACTGGAGCATTGGAAGAATATGGTGTGTAGGGTTATTAAACGATCTCGAAGTGGAAGGTAGGATACACGGGACAACTGCCACGTAAGGAGAGGAGCATAAGAATAGCGAGTAGGCTAAGGGCCAGCTTGGGATTGGGGAGAGTGAATGCTGGGAAGGCTCACATAAGTAGCGCAAGTCACTCTGATGGCAAGACCTCTTCTAATCAGAGGAGGAAAAAGGGCACTCAAATTGTAACTGAGTTGGCCCTGGCGGGCTGTTTCGGGGGGGCGAGAAGGTGCTGGTCCCGCAAACAGCAAAAAAGATCGTGAAGGATAGGGAATTCATAGAGGAAGGTAAGGGGTATCCGTGAACGAACCTAGTGAGGGAAGTAAAGGAAACGAAACCTGCAGAGCTTTGCGTGCCCTCTAGTCCTTAACAAGACAGGGGTGATTTACGAAAAAACGTCGAAAGATATTGAACAGGGTGGGGGTGAAAGGGGAGGAAAAAGGATGAGGGAAATCTTTTGCGAAACACAGGCTGACGAACCATAGGCATAGTCAGCGAAGCCAGCCGAATCGCAAGGGGAAGGCATAATCGGGTTGGAGGGTAAAAGAGGAGCAGGAAGCCACCCACGATCAAAGCTCAAAAAGCGGAGGAAGTAAATCGATAGGTGGATGCAGAACGTGGTCAAGAAACCGACTCCCAGTTGAGTGGGGGAGGGATTGAGAAGGAATAAAAGAGTTTGTTGTATTGGGGGGCAGCGAGAAAAAGCTGGAGAGAGAAGGTTCTTCGGACAGAAAAGCCCGGGGTCGACATAATGTTAGAAAAAAAAAGTGGACTTGCGGCCTCCCTTATGAAAAAAGCAGCGCACAGAAAAAGTGAAGGATCTGGGCCTTACTGGAAGGTAAGGAGAACGTCAAGTACTACATGGAACAGATTCCGTAACAGAGGTAAAAGGACATGAGGCTGCCTACCGCGAAAGGAAGAAAATCAGCCAGCGCGACCAGGCTGCATTGAGGAACATGGGGGTGAAAATCGAATCAAAGGGCGTAGGCGGGTACCAGGAACGGAGCAAGATTATACTCATAGCGCTAACAAGCCAGCCAAAGGCCTTGGCAGCATCAGGTTCTCCTCCGATAGAGAGCGGCAGTGCCATGCACTATGGGAAAAGGATTGACATCCTAGAAGGAAGCGCATGATATTTGCGAAAGAAAAAAGAGGCAGCAAAGCGCAAAGTGGTGCCAGCCAATAGGCCGTAGGAAACCCCAAGCCCTCGTCACTTGGAAGGGAAAAACATATCTCCAAGCTGAAACACAAAAGATAGGGTGTGGGAGGTTTAGAAAAATAAACCGAAAGCAGGAAAGAACAAGGGGCGGTAGGCTAACCCAGTAGAAGAGGGAAGAATGTTCCTGCAGAAAAGCGATGTAACAAAGCGCTTCGCAATCTGGCACTGGGGCAGGGGAAAACTTGGACACAGTGAAGAGGGAAGGAAACCACAACTCCAGTCATGAACAACAGGGGGAGAGTAAGAATGGCACAATGGCTAAATCACTCAAATTGAAGACTCCTCCGTGCTGGAGGAGAAGCGCGTGGGGGCCATAGATATATACCCCGCCTTTATGAGACGAAAAGAGAAAAATCTACTCAGGGAGAAACAAAGAAGCCCGGGAACAAGATTGAACACCATGAAACGCTTAAGTAGATCAAGAAACGATATCAATGCAAGGGAACGTAAAGAGTCAAGGAAAAAATCCTAATCGTAGGGACTCAGGGAGTCACAGGGAAAAAGGCAAGCAGAGTTTAAAGAAAGAAGTCAACCTGAGAAGGAAGTCAACATGTCTCTAAAACTAATCTGGAAAGTTCATAATCAGGGGTCGTACTAAAACGGGAGGGAGACTGAGGATCTGCCAAATCACAAGGTATGGGGGTGAAACTGTTCTCCAAAGGGATTCTCTAAACAGAGAGAGATAGGCTAAACAAGAAAGGAGGTCTCTAGTTCGCAACGAGGAAAGCCTTATACTGGTCTGAAAGAGAAATTTTGCAAAGAATCGTTCTCAACTAAAGTTTGCACTAAGATGAGAAAATGTTAGAGGCAGCTAATAGAAAGGCGGGGAAGAATGAGAAGGGAAGAGCCGGTGTCGTCTTCATTCAGAGGATATAACTGATAATCTGAAGGAAAAAAGCCCTGGAACAAGGTGTTGGAAGAGATTGAGAAGAATACCTTCGAGGGGGCGGACAATGTCGCACGTAGTGGGAAGAGACGGGAAAAAGACGGAGAGCAAAAATATCCATTATAGATGTCATAGATGCACAAGCGTTATAAAACAGGTAACTCGTCGCTGAAGAAAGCATAAAGAGGCGGATCAAGGTACTCAAGAGACCGGAGACAAGCCAAAAAGAAAAAAAATCATTGATTAGTTACTTAAAGCGAGGACTTAGACTCCCGAGGGTAATGGGTGATATATCAAAGAAAACGTAAAACGCGTTGTATAATAGGCAGCTCCCTTAGTAATCCAGAAGGATCAAAGAAAAGCGCGGGGAGGGAAAACCTTCGTGTGGGAAGGTGTATTTTGTGACAAGACAAGGAAATCAAAACATAAGTCCTACGACTCTCAAAAATCTTTCAGAAGAGCATAGACACGGTGGAACAAAGGTTCCTATTCGTGACTAAAAAAAAGGCAGATCCGAGGGTCAAAAGAAATTCTGAATGGACGGAAGTAATCCCACTGTTCCTTGTCTAGAAGGACAACCGAAAAAAGAAGGCTGCAGAAGATAGTTGGTTAAAGGCAAGACGGAGGGGGGGAGAGGAAAGGAAAGAGAGGGATTCCACATCCAAACAAGCAAAGGATGAAACGAGTGGAAGAGGAGGGGGCCATGATAGAAAGAAAAGCGATGGGGGGGCCTCTCGACCAAAACATCTCTTCCGGGGGACAGGAAATAGGATAGGAAATGTCAGTGAGGGAAAAGGAAGGCACCCCTGGTTTGGCCGTATACGTCTTCTTTCGACTGTCTCCCTTACCTACCGATTAACCCCCCCAGGACAAACAGGCGCGACGCCCAGGCTTCAACGACTGCGCTACCCAGCCCTGCTTGAGCTAGGTACAGCTGTTCGTCCCGACGAGTGCACGGATTGCGCTAACACTTCTCCTCTCTGGCCGAACGCCCCATGAAGAATATGTCATCACTTCAACTCTAAACACACACCGCGTCGAAAGGGGCAGGGGAAAGCCAGACCTATAGGAAGCACTGCACGCAAGCGAACGTACAAAAGGAGCATCGCGTGCATATCATCAGCGGACTTAGTGGAAAGACAAACGGCAAAAAAAGATGGCACACTTCCGACATGTCGGGGACAAGAAAGAAAAAAAAAAAAATCCCTGCAATAATGACAGCAACCGTTCTGTAAAACTGAAACACTTCTCCTTTGGTCTGGTACATTCGATCACGTACGGCTTGAAGAATTGTGGGGAAAGCATCAGGGTCTGGATAAGAATGGGTCACACAAGGGGGAAACGGCCAGGTGTGAACCTAGTGGCGTGGCTGAGAAGAAAAGAGCTATAACCCAGGGGGAATCCTGCGTATGGCGAGGATGAAACAAGAAAGACGGGTGGCTGGTCTGAGAAAACAACAAGGCAATTGGGGAAGGAGCGTCCGAATGAATTTTTGGAACGCGGGCAAGCGAGCTGGGGGGTTCGACAGTGGAAGCAAGAACAAGAGACCACCTTTAACTGGGCGGACCGGGGTCAAAGCCAATGACTTCATCTCGAATCGTAATACTGGTGACGGCAAAAGAGGGCTTAGGAGTAGCCCCAATCCACCCCTGCCTGCTGGCTCACCATAACGTATAGCATGATTCAATCACCTGGGACGTGAGCATAAACAAGGAGATGGAAGAGCTGCCTAAGTAAATAAGGGCCGATCCGACATGTCTCTCCATCGCCAGTACAACCACTATTAAGGCTGCCGGCATACTATGCGCCCTTCTCAAAAGTCAGCAGCCTCCTCCAAGGTCAAAAACTCGACCGTCGCTTAGAGCCTGCTAGAAGGGCGTCAGTACGAGCCGTGCTGGGAAAACAAAGACCACGGGATGGGGAGAAAAAAAATGGGAGGGGTTAAAAGGAGACAGAGAAGAAGTTTGCAGACAGCAAAGAGGTCAATGCCAGGGAAGGTGCACGATAACTCTGTTGGGGAAGCTCGAAAAAAAATATGAATCCTGCTAATTTCGAGCCCTATCAGTTCTAAAGTCAAATGGGATTGAAAAAGGGGAGCCAGAAGATAAGCGGCGTCGGGGGGAACTAAGAAAGGGGAAAGAAAACGATTTGATTGGAGAAAACGGGCGTGGTCGTGGGGGAACCTAGTGGTCGAGTGCTCAATCTTAACAGAACTCGCCGGGCGAGCTTGTACCCCCATAGCTCCCCTACATCTCCCTAAGGTTTCTGAACGATCGAGCTCACAAAAAAACTAGATTCGGATCTTCAAATGCAAGGAAACAAGAGTAAAAAGATGAAGGCGCTGTCCAAAACATCAGGATTGAAATCATGTCAAACTGAGTGCAACGATTCTGTGCTTTGAGAGACAAGCGGGAGAAGGCATGGCTAAGATCCGCACCATAGGCAGAACGCAAGAAATAGGTGTCGGGGAATAAGGTGGGCTAGAGCGAACCAACTAATGGGCTGGAAGGAATGTAACAATTCAGAGGCTAATAATATAAAAGGGGGAAACGAGACAAGCTTCCAGTTTAGGCAAGTTTCAAGAAAAAAAGTTATACTGCTGCAATGCGGAGGGGAACGCTAAAAGGATGATTATATCCTTGAAAACGTGCTATGAATTTGCTGAGAAAAAGTACAGAAGCTATATGAGAATTGTCTCTGTTCTGGGACTCACGGCGGGCGCCTGGGAACCTCGTGGGAAAAAGGAGGTAGAGGGCAGTTCTCATTCTTATATCCCCAGGAAGTCAGAAGTTCCTTCCTTCGAAGTTGCGGTGCGAGTAGGCATAATGGACACGATTTCGGTCAGCCCCGCGTCGCTCCATGGTTACCGAACCTCCCTCACAGCAAAGTCCGCTCCCTGGACCTACCTGCAAGCCCCTTCTCGCCCTGTCATCCCCGAGACAGTGAGACACAGTCGGGGGTTTTAAACCCTATTCTCCAACTTGAAGGGCTCGTGGGGGGTGTCAGATTCCCATCTTCCAGCTTGTCCAAGGAGAAGCAAACACTGATAAGGAGACCTGCGCCTGGACAATGGATCCATTACAGAAGGAGAGCAGAAAAGGGGGAAAAAGAAACTCTCTCTATGCATGCTAAGGGGGGGGGGCATGGGAGTAAACCCTCGACAATACTACCGCGAATGATGGTGTCAGAGTAGACTACCTCCTAGTCCTCTGGGCGTGATGGTCTTCGTAGAAAGCTCAAGGTTCTACAACTGTTGAAAGGGCAGGCCCCCGTGGGGGGAAGAAAAGAAGGGAGGAAAAAAAAAGGTTCCGTATTTGGGTTCTGTGTGTAAGACCCGATCCGATGTATTTTAGGAAAATCTGAAGGGAAAAAGGGACTGGATCATGTCCTAACGAGATACAAACTAGAGGGGAGAAAAGGAGCGCCACGCTGGGGGAGTGTGGGCTTGGGATGGAGTTCACGACCAAACTAAATTACGAAAAATGAAGCCTTGCTGATTGCGAAGAGGCTAAACGGATTTGATGGAACACTCCCGGACTTGGGGACATAACTTCCCCACATTGGCAGAAAGTAGCAGGTTCTCCGGTTTGACGGAAGGAAGTCAGCAAGAGGCCTCTAGGGAGAAGAGGTAAGATCCGACGCTCCAGGCGGTTGGGGACACAATACCGCGTATCCCTCCGGGAACGGGACGATTAGGGGAGATCCTAGTAAAAAGGGTAGGACATGGTAAGGCCACCTTAATAATGCCGTCAGTCTCTTGAGGCCTACGGTAGGAGAAGCGGAAGAAAAGAGATGCAGAAAGGGGGGTACTACTGCAAAATAGAGGCAGTGTGTAGACGACAATGTGGAGGGAAACGAGAACGTAAGTCGGGGTGCGAGAAAAAGAAGAGATCAAAGGCAGAAGGAATATAGAGAACAAGATCCAAACAGAACGATATCTCTCCACAAAAATTAGAGGAAAAAGGGGGGGAGGGGGTTTTCTAAGAGGCTTCGCACGACTTCTGATCAATGGGGCGTTCTGCTTCCGCCGGACAAAAAGCCTAGTGGGTCTTATACCAGGGAAATCTGAGAAACAAGGCGAATTCCGACCTTGGAAGGTGTCGGCAATAAACAAGTCTTCGCGTTCAAAACCGAGTGATGAGGGGACCTTATAAAAAAAACAAAAACGAAAGACTATGTTCACTTAGGAGGGGGAAAAAAGGAGCCTTAACGTGCATCCTTGGCCAATCAGCTACTTAACCTCTCTCAAGATAGGATGCGGGGAGACCTGGAGCATCGCAAAAAAGAAGAGAAAGCCCGCCATCGGGAAAATGCTGAATTAATTACGCGGTAGTGGGTTCAAAAGACAAATCCATCCTCTGAATGCACTTCATAGGATTGAGATCATTGAACGATTCAAAGTACATTCCATGAGTCGAATGGAGGAGAAAAGGCTGGATAGCTCAGGGACCATGCCTATTTCAAGAAATTAGAATAAAGGGAAAAGTGAAGAATAGGCGACACAATACAAACCAGTCTTCGGATGAGGAGGGGGTCAAACCATGATCTGAAGATACCAAACGCTCCCCGAAAAACGGATACTGTACAACGGGAGCACAGATCTGCACACCAACTCTCCTTGGGAAGAGAGGCGGAAAAGCAAAAGGGGAAAAAGAAGACGGACAAATTTCGTTAGGACTACGCCAGCTAGAGGGGCCTAAAAAAAGGAAAACATTCGCGAATCATGCACTGTTAAATTTCCACTTGAAAACGAAGGAAAAAAAAAGACCTCTCATTATTAACCAATACCACGTTGCGATTAAAGGGAAGAAGAAGGAATCCTGCACTTTAAACAAATTAGAGACGAAGGGCTGCGAAGAGAATCGTGAACAGGAGGGAAGTGCCCGCCTGGATGAGGAAGAGCGGTGATCTTCCGCTTGGAACACTGGCACATCTAAGAAAGGTTGTACAAGAGTGACCCCCAAGGCGCCCTCTTGAAAAATACAAAACAGGAAGAGAAAAGAGAACTACAAAAAGGAGGACTTATCAAAGGAGACAATACTCAGGACTGAAGTAGACGGGAGATAACAGCATTAAAGCCGGTCGAAATCTCTTCATTGAAGACGAGAGGGAGAAAAGGGTCTCAAAATATGGGAAAACGTTTCGGGGGTTAGAATTCAAAATTAAGGAATTCCAATAGGTGTTGGGTGTCTAAAGGGGGGATACAAAGTTGAGAGAGAGACAAGGCGTCGATCATTGGGTAGTGGCGCCAGCGGAGCAGACCAGTGCCTACTCAATTTTGCAGAAGAGGTGCGGCAAAGCACCGTTGGGGACAACTATAGAACTTAACGGGCGCGATAGGCGCGGTTAATCATGACCGAAGGCCTTTTTCAGGAGACAGGTCGAGAGATCAGACCTCGCATGCGGGGATCACCTCACCAAAACTGAAAAGGGGGGTAATTCCAACCGGGGTCGGATGATCACGGACGCACGGCCGGGGAACGAGACGAGCGCTTAGACATCTTGGCGACAAGATAAAGAGAAGTATACTTCTGATGGACCCGGTAGAAGGTGGGCGACAGCCATTAGAGGCGCTTGAGGCCGCTATGATCGGGATCTAACTTGACTAACAGAGCCTATCATCTCTCAAAATAGGGGTGGGGGAAGCTAAACAGAAAGGGACTGAGGAGAAGCCCCTCTTTAGGGGACTCAATAACTCAAACCTCGTGTTAAGCAAGGAAGAGCAATTAAAAGGATTCATCAATAAACTGATGTAAGGAATCGAGGCCGTAAACCGGATGTGGGGAAAGTTGTTTTGGGGGGAGCACCTAAGAGCCAGAACAATGTAAATAAAGAACTATCAACGAGGGCTAAGACGATAAAAGGGTTAAAAATTCCGATTCGTGCTCTTGATCACAGGAACCGAGACAAGATTCATAAGGCGGAAAGAAAGTGGCCGTGCGGGGTCTGTAGAAGGGAAAGCCCAACAAAAAGAGGTTTCACAGAAGGAGCCAATGACTATCGTATCCTCGACAAAACCACGAAAGGGGGGGGATGGAACGTTGATTCCTTTTTTCCCATGAAAATTATCCATAAAGTCGAGGGATTAAGAAAACCAAAAACATCGCTTCCGGTAACGGGCAAGTATGGGGGCACGATCTTAATTGCTTTTCAGTTTTGGCAGGTCAAGGTCACGAATTCGAAGGACAAAGGCGGTCTTTACTTTCAGCTCTTATAAGTGATTTTAACGACGTGCGCAGGAGGAATGTGATCGAGAAAAAAAACGTATAGGAAATACAACGCTATCTGCGCACGGTGTCACTCGGGGAGGCATGCCAGAGGAACCCTCGCACTTACTATGGAGGAAGTACGAGCCAAAAAAATCTCACGACGGGGGAAAGAAAGTGCCGGGAAAAGAAGGAAAAATGAAAGTGAAGACTGGAAGGTGGTGGGATTGGTCGAAAAAAAAGAAACATCGAGGGTCGGGTCACATTTGAAAAAACAAGGTATAGAAAATTACCGAATTTCTTGTATGTGGGGGCGGAGGTAACCAAAGTGGGCTCCGGAGGAAAGGAACAAGAATTCTGAAGGAATTGGGGGTTTAAGTCGGCGACAGACAATCACCATTTGGGGAAACCGTCCGCGAGGAAAGTGCTTGAAGAGTCCTCTCTTTTACGGGAAGAAGAAAAATAAAAGAAAGAGGTGGGAGAGTTGAGCGTCCGTAGCAAAATGCGCGTCGTAAGGGAACTTAAGGGTGAGTCTGTAGTCAAGGACCAAATGAACTGTCCCAACTAATTAAGGGGAACTGCAATCCAGGCGCTTTGGTCGGCTGGGAGGAGTCAAAAGAAGTGCTCTGAGGGATTAAAGGCGCGCCATTTCTCTGTATTGAAAATAAAGAGGGATCACAGTAAGTCGCCGTTTAGAGGTAACACGGGCGAGCTGGAAAAGGCGCATGGGAGGTAATAGAAGAAAGATTTTGACGGGACTGCCAAAAAGGGAAATACATGAATTTCTCATAACCTGGGGTGGGCAAGAGAGAGAAAGAAACGAGAAGGGTAGATTTCGTTTTCTCCATCATAAATCTAGGAAAAAGGACTAACAGGAGACACTAAGAAATGTTATACTCCCAAAGTGTTGGTAAATACTTAGTTGTCCGGGGAAAGATGGCTATCTCTTCGCCCTGACGTCGGAAACTATAAAAGAAGAAACGATCGAGGCCTAAAGGCATTGGATTATATTGGTCAAACTGGGTGAGAAACGATGCAGGGGAAAGCCAGAAGAATCATTCTGCGGAGGAGAAAGAGACGAAACCTGGTAAAAACATCGAATAAGGGAAATGGTTGCGAAATACTTTGGGGGAGAATAAGGGCGAAAACCAACTAAATTGTGCTTTGATGTAAACAGTAAGGATCTATAATGAGTACAGGAAATCGATGGCAAAATGGTGTTGGGCGGAGCCACTTTTCCTATCACGGTAAGGAGGCTCGAGAAAATGGCCTGAAGGGGGTCAAGAAAAGCGGAATGAGGGGGGGTGTTCCTATTCAAGGACAGGAGGAAAAAGGTATCACCTTTTCTGGAGGAGACGAGAAGAGGAGCATTGCTCTCTGGGTTGGATGGCAGAAGGGGCGAATACGGACCTCTGGGGGGGGACACTTCAACTCGTGAAAAGGGAGGGAGAAGGCAGGGCTCTGAAATATCGCTTCTAAGAGGGGAAGATATCGATGGCGCAAGATTATGACGCACCCCGTCCGCCGAGTTGTAAAAACGTGCGGCAGGGTGCACCATTCACAAGTAAGACCGGGAACTGTGTTTGCAGATAATGCGAGGTAGGGGTCTCTTCCCCTCGCCAGGCCAGGGAACAGAAAAAAAGCAGATTCCGATATTGACTCGCTGGCATGCGAGAACAGAAAAAATTCTGCGCTGGGGGGGGGAGAGACCGGAAACTTTGGCATGCAACGCTCAGGATGTTTGGGCAGGGAGAAAAAAAGCGACCCTACGCAGCTGATGTGTTCATACAGGGGGAGCGAAAACTGTGGGTAATAAGTCATTGGG
>Ga0179591_1295539_pt1 | contig 16845 bp, 15 predicted proteins | sample CZOMad2_1_08_16f_FD_182891 | JGI IMG/M metagenome (GOLD analysis project Ga0179591, IMG submission 182891) | Vadose zone soil fungal communities from Angelo Coast Range Reserve, California, USA - CZOMad2_1_08_16fungal (PacBio error correction) | ecosystem: Environmental > Terrestrial > Soil >...
CCATACGAAGGGCTCGTATACGTTTTGTCCGGAGGGTTGGGGAGAGATACCAGGGCGATGGGGCCTGCCGGGTCAACGATATGGTCGAGCAGGTTACCTTTAGGAAGCCAGACAGAAGGAAAACAAATTACCTACCTGGGGGCCTCTCGTATGCATCTGTCCGGTCAGGGGACCAGACCGGTCCCAGTCTGCCTGGGATATAGTCGGGAAGGTACGACCTGTTCCAAGGGTGCGCAGCCGTCAGGTCAGGGTCATCGAAGGGTTGAATCAGCTAAATGTGACCGTCAAACGCACCCTAGCGGATCGGGACCCGGCTGAAAGAAGCAGCAGAGCGACGCAAGCGGGGAAAATGGTGTAGATCCGGAACCAGAACGGCAAGTACGGGTGACAGCTTCGGGGTCGACATGACTTTGTGCGTTACCCCGAAAACCACAAAGAGATGTAAAAGGCAGGGAAAATCATGGTATACCCGAAATAAAGGTGGGGGGGGGGGGGGGGGGAAGGAAATGCGTTGTAAACGGTCGAGGTTGACCCATTGTGAACAGAAAGAAAAAAAAAAAGGTTACCTCAACCCTATCCGGTACGGTTCACCGGATAAGAGAAGTTTGACTGGAATACACTGGCCGTGCCGTGACTTGCAGGAGGAGTCTGACTAACTAACCTAGTCGTCGACTAAGTCAGTCGAACGAGAAACATTTTAACGCCTCCCCGGAGAAAAAAGCCGAGGTAAGCGTTTTTAAACCCGCTCGACAGGACGTGCATTCGTGCGAGTCTCCGGAGGAGGGTATAGGTTGTATCACCTGCAAGCGGAGGTGGCAAACGAAGAAAGAGTCAGGGGCACTTCAGGGAACAATAAGGAGGTCAAGGCCGTAGATTGAGGTAGCACTCCCTCAGGAAGGGAAGCCCGTCACCTAAAAAAAAAAAAAAAAAAAAAAAAAAAAAAAAAAAAAAAAAAAAAAAAAAAAAAAAAACACCAAGACACCCCAACAAGACCAACACACACACAATCACACCCCCCAGCATACCACAACAGAAGAGAAGAACCCAAACCAGACCAACAATCCACACATGCACACAACCCATGGGAACGCAACTACAACCCCACCCTAAACATCGGTACCTCTAATCCCGTGACAGGGGTGCGGGGTAGAAGTTCCTTGGGGGGAAAAACACTGTCACAAAAAAATGAAATTGGAGAAGTCAGGAGTTCCGAGCGATAACAACACAACCTGAGTGAGAATTCGGAGAAGGGGCAAAAGTAAGGTTATCTTGTAGCTCCAAGATAAAGGGTGTAGAAGAGAGGAGACCAGTGCGAAATAAATTTCAGCTAAAAAAGTTCAAGATATGTGAGCACGATTATAACAGGAGGAGATTGGAACCTATCAGCCCCAGGATAGTTGGGATACCAAACATAGTTACGGGGGGGAATAAAGAGAGGGTGGTCTAAATGGTTATGTGCAGGAGGATCCGTAAAATAAAGGGCCGATATTGTTGACCAAGGGGAGATACGAGTGTCGTGGGGTGAGAGCGACGAAACGAGGGGAGGGGAGGGAACTCGTCCGATCGGGTAAAAATGGGTTGAGAAGTACTGGAATGACGCAACCTAGCATCTTGAGCAAGGTACGACCAGGAGGAATAAGCTCCGGTCGTAACGGCGCATGACTAAAGGATTCGGATAATGGAGAAGGGGTTTGCACAAGGGAGGAGTCGAAAGAAGGGAACAAGGCTCAAAACCTGAAAAACTGATGTGGGGTGTAGGGGGCGGTTCGCGGGGAAAAGGTTGGATTGAAAGGGGCTCTGTGAATGGAAATCCGAATGCTTTGTGTAATGGGCCACGACTCCGCAACGAGAAATTGTCATACGACAAGAAAAGCTGGAACACCAATGCCGATCCTACGGGGGAGAAACCGATTGCAAATAGGCGGCACTGAGAAGAAGGGATTCAGAGAGTAAATACCTAAGAAGAGCTCAAAACCTTTTCGGATCGACGGGCCTAAAAAGTACTGTAGGCACAGGCAAAGTACTTTAAGGTGCAGAAATATAGTTAGGATCTGCGAGGTGGACGAGGTTCAAGGTGAAGCAAGGGATCCGCTTGGGCGGGGGAAGGAAAGCCCAGAAAACGTTTGGGGATGGTGAGGGGGATATATAAAAGGTTTTCCGGAAGGAAGGAAGCACACGGTGCCGTCCGGAGCAGAAAACAAGAGAACTAAACTTTTGATGCTGCTAAAAGGCTTGCAAAAGTCGGATAAGGTTGTGAGAGCGGTCCAAAACTTAAGAAGATGCTTATGGAATTCAGAAACTGGCGGAAAACAAAACCCCGAACACACGCTGCCGAAGGGACAGGAAAAAGGCTGGGATAAAAAAAACCCCACAGAACCTAACAATAGGGAGAGGTATGACTAAAGGAGGATTGGGGGCACGAGTCGTCAATCGTGACAAGGAAAAGGAGTGGCAGTTTAAAGTGACAAAAAGCCTTCTCGGACCAGTTAGCTCGACGGAGTGAAAATGTCGGGAGGCGAAGGGAGGGCTTGAAGGTAAAAAAACAAGGGGGGGACCAATCGTTTATGAGGAAGAAACCTAGATCAGGCGTGCGGGAAGATACTTAAAAAAGCTGGGGAGACGACTTTCACCGGAAGTCTAGTCAGAAGTGGGCTAAAAGGGACAAAAAAGGACTTAAGGGGAGAACTTGAGGAAAGACCCTCGGTCCTCCGAAAGTGCCGACTCCTCGTAGCCGCGGAGATTGAAGGAGTCTGTCTTGAATCGACGCGCTGGCCACAACCATTGAATCAATGAGGTGGTTATATATAGATGTTCGCCAAGGGCAACATTAGGCGTGCGGAGACCTGTCCAGAAGGGGAGCGGGAAGGAAGGGCTCGTGTGGTTAAGTTATGCGGGGAAAAAAGGTCCATTCACGTGGACGACCAGAACAAGAAAGGTGCTGAAACTGCACAGAAGGCATCGCGAAAAAATAAGGGAAAAGATGATCCTTCAAGTGTGAGAGGAATCGGCAGAAGGTTCAGGCGATCGCGCAGCGGTGGGCGAGAAGCGAGACAAGACGCGATCAGGCAGAGGAAAGGAAGATCGAGTCAAATAAAGCAGATCTCGATAAAACAAGAGGAGAGATGATTTATGGGGGGAGCTACAAGTGTTGAGGGGAAAGTAGAAGTAGAGGGCGTATCTGTTTCGTGAACCGATAGGGAGGAGAGGAAAGCATCCTGCTAAAAGTGACGAACAGAACCGATAATAGATACAGTTGGAAGGTAAAAAGGTTAGGACGGGGGTTCGAGAAAAGGGAAGCTAACTTATTACGTTTCGTCGTCCACGTGGGGGACAAAGAGGGAGACGGAACCTTAATCGCCCTTAGGGAGAAAAGTCATAAGAAAGCAGTGGATGGGAGAAAAGAGAAATCCGAATTCCACTTGACTAAGCCGCGGGAAAGCTAACCTGTGTTGTCCCCGCACAGCGAGTTAAAGAAAAGCTAAATAGAAAAATCCGCGTTCGGAGAGATAATAATGATAGGCGATAGAAGGATCTTCCGCACCATGGCTAGAGACGAGTATGAAAGGGAGACGCTGTCTCAAGAGTAGAAACGACTACTGTGTTCTTGGGATGCTATACCGGAAGAGAAAAAAACACAGAAAGAAGTAGGGCTCACGGTAGCCGGGGGAGAAAAAGATTGGCACACCAAGGGGGAGTGTGATCCAAAGGTGGGGAGGAACGGGTCCTCTGCGGGACCCGCTGCGTAACTAGACGAATCGCTAACTGTTTAATAGAACGGAGGGAAACGGACGGGGGAATAAGAAAATTAAAATGCATTGAATATAGGCGGTCTTAAGCAAAAGACGAGGGTGGTCGTCAAACCGCTTGTGGGAATGGGTCTGGGGATGAGAGGATGTCGCGAAAAATACATTCAAGGAGACCCAGGCGAGCAGATGAGCATAGGGAAGGGAGGGAAAAATGAAAATCCGGGAAGAATCTCCGGAAAAACGGAATATTTGCCGCGTGGGTCCGCATCAGAAGAAGAGTTTCCCTGAGAAGGATTTTCCGGCTCGATCAGGGGCCAAGCGAAAAGCGACTGTACACCGCCAGAAGAAAGAGAGAACCATGTTGGCGAGTGGGGTGAAGAATCCCCTCCCAGAGGCCGTGAAAAAGAAACCGCTTAAAAAGATACTCGCGAAGAGATATTATAAAAAAATAAGGAGGGGAAGCCGTTCGCAGAAAAAAAAAGGGAATGGGGAAATACATAATGGAGAGAACCGCCGTAGCAGTCTGTCTCGCTACTATAATGAGGGCCGGGAGTGCTCTCAGGGAAAGAGGGAACCTAAAAGTAACAGGAAAAGGAGGGGTGACCTGCAGGGGCCCTGCTGACCGTCGTCTGTCGCAGAAGAGGTCCGTCGTGAGGAAAGTGAAACGGGCTGGCAGTCCCGCAAAGGGAGGAGAGATAACGGCGAAGGAGCTTGGATCAATGAGCACCGTCGTAAGAAAAGCTACCAACCGTCGCCAAGAGAACCTAATGAACAGCCAAAACAACAAATTTTTCAAGAATATAACATTCGTGAAAGCGGATAGGGGGGGGGCACGAAGCACGGATCGACCCCACTTCAGTCTCAATGAGGATCCAGCAAGGAAAAAGTCTAGGAAAAGACTTCGGGCGATAAACAAATACTCCTTGAGGAGGAAGGGGGTCACTTGCCCAGAGTGCGGAAAAGTAGGCCATGAGTGTATTCGACACATGTCGATAGGGACTACGCCGAAGACGTACGAGAAAGCCACGGGCTAAGTAGACTGAGGTAAAAGTCGACGAGAAGGCATGCAGGAGAGGGGGAAACTGGGTCTTGAATCGTTCAGAAAAACATAAAGACCTGTATCGGATCCCTCGGCAGCCACCGTACAAGGAAACAAAAGACGTCTCAGCCACCGACGCGCTTGAAAACATATGGGAAAGACATCGAACGCTGAGAGAAAGGAAAGGGAGAAAAGGGCAGGTCAAAAGTCTTTATACCGAGGTCTGGCTGTCTCGTCACATCACCGATCGAAGCTGCACCGTGTACGTCAGAGGGGGTTCATAGAAAGAATGTACCAAAAGGCGGCGGGAGCTGTGGTATACAAAAGAAGCCTGATCGAGAGTGGCGAGGATCAAGATATCCTTAGAGGTTTTTCGTCATAACTCGGGACTCGGGGGGGAAGACGTTGGACAACGGCTACAGTGGGTTATACTCTGGTTCCTCCCGCTAAAGGAAAGGTGTTCTAATCAGGCTTATCGGGGAAAAGGAGAGAAAGATGGCTTTGACTCAGAAGCTATGGTTGTGGTGGGGTTGGGGGTAGTTCATCACAATCGCCGGCGGGCTGTATTATGGAGTGGAACGAGAGACGCGCTCAGGAGGGAATTTTAGAAGTCGAGCAACAGACCATCTACGCTCTTCAGAAAAGGACAGAAAAGAAGGGTATACTGCGAGCCGGCGTCGGGATAACACTACATACACTTACAAGGGAAGAGGTCTCCAGCAACTCTTTGTATTCTTGTGAACACACTTCTCCGGGGTCGTATCCTGAGCGCCTAAGAAAGGGACGAGAGACACACAGTTAAGAAGACTAAGAGGATCAAGGACATCATGACCGCATGCTTTCTTGCCGTTCAAGTCTGCGAAGTACTACCGGAAGGGACTCTTCTCGTCGCAGAAGAAGTTTCGGGAAGAGGGGGAGACTTGAACACACTGGTCAAGACAGGAAACAGACACCGAGAGATTTTCGCTGACAAGCTTCAACTGGAAGGGAGATACCTACTGGGGAAACAGACTCTGCCATTGCAAACAAACCAAAAGAGAGATCGGCTGAGCTGCGCTGGACGTCGAATGATCAAGGTCTATGAACGCGCTGTCAACCCGTCCTATACGAAAAAGGAGAAGGGGAACTTGTGTCACGTTTGGGTCTCGAACTAAAGAGGAGAACGCCCGCATGCGTGAAAGATGTCTCAAGGGGAGGCTTTAGGACGGGGCCGCGACGAAAAGTAAGGTGAAGGCGTGGCACACAAAAGACTTCACGAACAAAATCACAAAACAGGGGAAGCCAGACCGTCTTGGGGCGAGATTCCGTCGACGCCAACATGCCGAGGGTAGTCAAAAGATAGCTACTGTCAAAGACAAATCAGCAGAGAAGAGCGAAGGACAGACCGGGAGGCACGGATTGGGCAAAAACAGCCCGTAGCTTCTACTGCCTTGGGCAGGTTTTCAAGAGGCACACTAATAGCTGACGGCATGGAGAATCGAGGAGAGACCAGTAGGCCCGATCAGAGATAGCCCTACGAAAGAGGGCCTGCGGAAATAAATACATGCTACGCTGTACGTCGGAGAAGGCAAAGTCTTGACACAAAACAAGTAATAGAAAAAGGGAGGGGAGGCGAAAATTGTGGGAAGATCAAGGTCAGATGGTCAACACACAGTAGGATTGGAAAAAAAAGAGAGAGAGTCAACTGCGCCGACGGAAAAGGATCCTACCATGAAGAAAAATCTAAAGAGGGGGGTGTCATTTTGCGAGAAGAAGGTCACACTACTAGAGTCATGAAATTCGGAAATGCAAAGCGCGTTGTCCGCGTAGGGCGAGAGATCAGGGGGGCGACCGGCGAATCCTAAGTAGGAATAAAGAGGAGCCAGCGATTCGAAAACAAGGGGAGAAGCTGCGTAGCAAAATCTGTAGAAGGGGTCAGGGTTTCCATAACTTATCCCGATCCATTGAAGTACAAAGAAGACTGAGGTCGGGGGTAAAGGGTTCAAGGTAGAAGAGCTGCCAAAAAGAGGTGAACAGGGGCTTCGACACCTCCTCTTCGGAAGGATAGAATCGGAAAGGGGGAGTTTGGGTCGACGCGATGTGTAGGGTCCACTATAAAAAAAGGCACCGGATCGAGACGAGGATCATAGAAATCCAGCTAAAACGAAAGCAGTACATAAGGAAAGAAATACGGAGGATGTCACTAAAGTGAGAGGGTTAGGCGAACAACCGCTTGGGGACATACGGGAGTAATGTTTTTGGTGAGAAGAATAGAAGGAAAAGCAGCGTCGGATGGAGGATCGAAAAAAAGCAGCCAGCGAGATAGGAGTTATGAGCTGACAGTATCTTTCAATTCCTGCGGTAAGAGCATCTGAAACCGGGGGTTCGGCATGTTCTGTGGCGGTGTCGTTGAGGGGCTTTGGCAGGTGAATGAAACCGCCGACGAGTTGGGCAAACTGCAACATCTCCTGAAAAAAGTACTGCAAAGTCGTAGCCAACAATGCAAAGGACTTGGAACGCGTCCCTATAAAACCATGGGAAGGGGGAAGAAATGTCTTGGGATCCTAGACGGCTGGCGGAGTATGATGACGTCCCGATCCAGGCCGGAAGAGAGAAGAGGCGACGAATCACGAAGAAAGTGGTGGGAAAAAGTCCTGCCACCTTGCTCGCAAAGCTGCGCGCTCATGTTAGGGGACGTAGGGGGGTCTAGGATAACGAAGCGCTCGCCTGAGTGACATGGAAAAGAGGGGCTGGAAAGACGCTTAAGAGAAACACCTGCAAGAGGATTCCAGACGGGAAGAATCGTCGCATAACTCCTTTAACTAACCGGCAGGCCGGTGATGAGAGGTGTCGAAGAGATAGGTAATGTAGACAGACAGTGGAAGAGAAAGAAACGAAGACGCTGAGAACAAAATCTAAAAAGCAGGAGACAAACTTTGACAAATAGTCTCCAAAGGACAATTTTTACCGTAGAGCTCAGAGGCAGAGACCGGTACAGACAAAGGTGACAGTCATCTCAGGGAGAAGAACAGCGCCTTCAATTGGGGGGGAACGACACGCTCAATAAGGTGTTTGGAAGGGGGTTCAGCTGACCCAGTGAGGAATTCCCGGTGCAGCTTCCGATAGGAGGTTAGGAAAGACCGCACGCCAGCGGTAAATGAGGGAGGAAATCGAGCATCCCGTGCGGATCTTCAGACCAAAAAAGATGATTTTGACCTCGAGAGTCGTTCCTTAAGAAGGCAGGGACGGTTAGACCATGGGTACGGTGGCTGCCGAGGCGGGGACTTTGATACAGAATATTGCCGCCATATGAAAATCGGACTGGAAGGAGTTAGAAGCGCGAGACGGCAAGACAAAATTCGAACGGTGGGGAGTGAATCGTCTAGAAGGTTAAGTATCAGGGAAAAGGTCGAAGACAAGACCTGCATTCAGCCGCAACCCGTGTTTCGGCAGCGGAGAAATGAGAAAAGAGGAGCAGCCCGATCGGAGGCGGACGAGATGAGGAGAAGGGGCGGATCGACCAGATTGACGCAGTTGTGGGGGGAGGATTCTTGCGACGAAGAAGGGTGCACTAACCGTAGCGCGAACCCGTACTGGAGTTGAGTTTATTGGGGGGGGGTAGGAGTCAGAGGGGGATCTTGGCGCCGGGGTGAGGGAAGGCGCAAAAAAAAAAAAAAAAAATTTCTAGCCTCATGGATCCTCCCGTATAATGTACAGGTTCATGGGGGAAAACAAAGCCGTCCTGAAAAGGGAGAAAAAATAAAAACGCCGGTGCATAACAATGTTAAGATGACATTAGTCAAAACGAGAACTGTCTACCGCGGGGGGCAGAACCGCTTGCCATAGGACCTTCACAGAAAGGGTAGGCGCGCGTAAAGGAGGAGAAGAGGGAAGAGAGTAGTGTCAGGTCCGGTGAAACTTCGCGCAATTTCAATAGCTTTCGCGTCGAGAAGAGGCGAGAGAGAAGCGTAGGTTTCAATGTTCACAGGTAACACGGGAGAAAGGATACTTGCGAGTCCAATACATGGGAACAGTTGTCAAGGTGGGTTGATTTTAAAGAGTAAACTACGCTGGCTGTGGGGGGGGTACAGAGATTGGGGCCGTCCTTCCACGTTGAATCGAAGTGAAGCGGATAGGAGGAAGCAGATTGGACGGATCGGATACTAAAAAGGGCTGCACAGGAAAGAAAGCGTTTGAGAGATAGGTTCGTTGCTAGGGAGACCGTCCTAAAGAATAGCGTAATGCTGCCCGGTCATTAGGGAAGGGGAGGGGGGTCGCAAGACTGGCGGCTCATCGAAGAAGAAACGCAGATCAATAAGTCTCACCAGCGCGAATCACAACTCCCGCTTCTTCTTGATGGCCGAATTTCATTCTCCGCCTTTGGACATGAACCTAGGAAGAATGTCCCCTTCAGGCAACGCGTAGGAGAGGAAACACTTGATCTCAGATTGTTTCGGTGAAACGGCAGGAGGGTTCGCAGATAAAGTCCAGGAGGGGTTATCCAAAAATGGGGGTTGGGGGAAAATGGGGTAGAACGGTTAAGACAAAGAGAAAAGGACGAAGTTGCGGGTAATGAAGGCTCGAGACCGTTCAACAAGTCGTCGGAGACATGAGTAACAGGCAAATCCAGGAGAGAGGGGGAAAAAGGGGCGTCTTAATAAAGTCGGAATGGAGAAGGGGGCTCTGAGCGCGCCTCGCACCGGATTGGAGGGGCGGGGGGGCCCCAACCCTTTTGTTTACTTTATCGAAGAGAACCAAAGGACGGAAGAAGTTTTCGGAGGCAAGAACTTCGTAGCGATGTGACTGAGAAAGCCCAGGTTGAGGACGTTAAGGAAGGAGATTGGAGGCAAAAAGGACGGGGAGGTGCGGAGGAGGCGACGTTCTGTCAGGAAAAGGTTGAAACGACGGCACCGAAAGGAGGGAGGAACCCAAAGAGGTCGAACCAGGCCGATCCGCTTGATTCATGAAGGGGAGAGTCGCTCTCCTGGGGACGGCGCGTCGCAGCCCTTCAAGGGGCGAAAGCCGCGATCGTTGACGCGAAAACTATTCCAGGCAAGATTCCGAATCTTGCCGCAACCCATCGGCGGATAGATACATAAAGGGCAGAAAGAAACACAAAAACGTAGGAGAGAGTAGAAAAAGAAACGGGGAAGTAGACGAAGAACAGGTGTTCAACGAAAGGCAGGAGATGGCTTGATCGTTCCGCTTCTGGAACCTTTCGCGGAAGAACCACAGCTGCATAAAGGATCGGATGCGAGAAGGGAGACCAGAAGATTCTCCTACCCTGGATGGCTACACGGGACCAATTTAGACTAGGCGCTCGGAGAAGAACGGGGGAGGATTGCACACTACGGACGACCCTCAGAGCTACAAACATAAAGACAAACCGGGTAAAGACCTATATTACCTGGGATAAAACTAATCAGTTGCACTTCAGAACAACGAAAAGGACCTCTTGAAGAAGAAATTCGTAGCCTGGGTTTGGCATGAAAAGATATGGTCAATAGAAAAGGAGATCCAACGTTTCGGCGCAAAGAATTCGGCATACTCTTACAGTAGATTTGAATTCGCACACTGGTGAACCCCGAGATGAATCTAATACTTCATGGTACGCATAGGAGAACTAAACTGGGGCCCGGTTGAAGGGAGGTCAGGCTGGCGAGGACAGACACCGGAAATGTTAATTATGGCATCCGTATCTGAAATGCTCACAGAATTTGGCAGAACACACAACTTTTCTTGGGGGGAGAAAACCCCTGGGTGAAAGGAAAGAAAGGTCGTACGCATATGTCGGGAACAGCTAACTGGTAACAAAATCCCTGCGTGCAACAGAGGGAACCTTTGAATAAGGAAGGAAAATGAGAGACTATGAGGAAAAATAGCGGGGGTTCGTCATCATCGTGGTGGGGGAAGGGGATTTTATCGGCTAGATCGCGCTAAGAACATGCAAGCCTAAGGCCAGGAACTCGGGAGGAACACAGCTCGATGCCGATTTCAGACTGAAAACAGGAAACGAGAAGACTATAGATCAACAAGGAATGGCAGAGTTGGGGGGTCCGCCGTGACGCTCAGGAGAAAGTCCAAGGGAAAGCACTACTTTTCGTCGGGGAAGGAAAGTGGACGAGGCCAGCTGCCGTACACCGCCAGAGAATCAAATCAAACCACAGGGACCTGTTTCGCGGGGTTACGGAAAAGAAAACGAGCAGGGAGCAAGGGAAGAAAATTGAACCTCTCCGGCTCGATCGAGATCGAAGGCCAGCTATACACTCTTGGAAGGCTCTGAGGTAAAACTTTGGGACAACGGAGGTTAGGAGAGAACTGAAGGAAGAATTCGGTTCGCGCGCTCAAGAGAGCGGCTTTCGTAACTGGCAAGAACGTGGAGGAACTCTGGATCAGGGCATCGGTGGACAGAAATGGGAAATCTGACGTAAGTATGCAAGGAAGTCTGAAGTAGGGGCGTTCTCGTCCGGGGCATTTTCACTGACTGCAATGCAGGGGACAAGCGGGACTGGCTCAAGTTTAGGGGGGGACAAAACAACGCAAAACAAGAGAAAGGAGGAAGAGACACTCCTTAACATACCAACTAAGAAAGCGCAGAACGGTTCTCACGCGTAACTGAGGTAGCTGATCTGCCGAGGGCACGGGAGGAGTCCCCCAAGAGCATCAAAGACAGGAAGTACGGGGACATAAGATCAGAAACCCGTTACCCAATATCGGGCTGCGACCAGGTCTTAGAAAAAAAGGAGAAAGGGGAAGAAGGGTGGCTTATGCAATAGGGATCTGTCTGCGTGAGCATGCCTACAAAGTCATACTGATAGCGGAACTAGAAACAAGAGAATCTCTGTACTTGTCCGGGAGTAGAAAGGCAATCGCCGTCACTTCGAGCAGTGGGGAGAGGGGTCTGGAAAAGACCCGGAGCGTGAGGAACGAGAAAACTTCATCAAAAACTTTAAGGAAAGAACCCCTTCAAAATGAGCTCAGCCCGAAGGACTCACAGAAAAGACTGTGGGTGGCTAATCGAGAACGGGGGCTGCGCAGAAGGCTAATCTTCAAACGTATCCTCTGCGGATGGGGAGAGCATATAGAAAGGAGGAAATGAAAAAGGTGACCGTAAACTGGTGTTTCAGCAGTACAAGAGGCCGAAAAAGAGGCGTGGCGATAAAGAAGGTGATGAGGAAATTTGAAGTGCTCCTGATCCTGAGCAACCGTGGGGTCCTTCAATTAGATGTACTAATACGTGACTTTCAAGGGGGAAAGGTTGTAGACTCTTGGGGAAAACACAAGAGAAAAGTCTGTTCACGACGGTTAAAGTCTGCGGGATATGAGGAATTGAATCTTTCGAACGGGACGATGTAGTGAACGACGCTCCTCACGGCATCAATGAGCAAACTGGGGCAATGCAGTGTTAGGTGGTAAAGACGGTGGGCGATATCTTCTCGGCCGGAAAAGAACGAAGAGTGGCAGGGTGAGGTCGAGAAAAAAGCTCATGAGACGGGAGGGGGAGAGGGTCAAAGAAACGGCCGTCGCGGCGGCGCTTGGCAGGAGGGATCGACACTACAAACATCAAACCATGGCGCGGGACATCGTTAGTTCCGGCTTTGAAGGCAAAAAAAAGTAAGCCGTGTAGGCGGTTGACAAGGGGGGGTCCCACCCCACCCCCACCCCCTCAAGGTGATCGGAACGCGCGAAAACTAACGGCAAGGTATGAGGTCGTCAAGTCATTTCCAAGTACAACCGACGGATCGTAGGACTACAAGACATGAAAGGGCGGATAGACGTTAACGGGCTCTGAGGAACGGGACAAGAAAGTTGTACTTCAGCCGCGAGGTTAGGGGGGCAAGAGTAGGTCGGGGAGAACAAAAGTCAAATCAAAAGAAAAAGAACTATAACCTGTTTCCATGAGGAGCTCAAGGGGGGTTCCTTATCACGAGCCGTCCCGAGGGTATGGGAGAGACCATCTACTAGGGCGCTGGCATGAGGAGGACTATCACTAAAATCGCAAACGCAGGAAATGTAGAAAGTCCAGCTCGAGAGACAAACTTCTAATTCGCTAGGGGTAAAATGGGGTTTTTGCATACACGTCACTAGTTACGAAAAAAAGGACAAGGAAGGCGGCCCTATGTCGAGATTCGGTGAGGATGGAAATATCTACAGCCGACGAAGCGAGAAGGGGCAGGGCCCAACTTTGACGAAGTTCGCGTCAGGTCAAAAAAACGCACTTCAAGAGATCAGACCGAACGAAATGGAGGCGTACGACTCCAGGGGGTCTGGAACGGACAGCGCGTACCTGCGACTACTCAAAATGGTCTCAGAGAAGGGGACTAGACGGATCGTTCTTTCACGACCGGAAGCCCCTTCTAAGACTAGGATGGACACTGGCAGCGTCAACACTAAGAGAGGGAACGGGAAACTGCGAGAAGAGGCTACCCTCGGACAAACAACCAATCAACTCGTGCCCTAAGAGACAAGGCCGCGCGCACAACGTCCCTGCAGTCTATCGAGTAAGAGGTTAAAGGGAAAGGATGGAACACTCACAACAAGAGAAAGACGGACTGGGGCGACACATCATCTGGGCAGACGTGCTCTCTCACAAAACACGGCTGATAAAAGAAAGGAGAAACGGTAAGAAGAAAATCGGGAAAGTAAGAAGGGCTAGTAGTGGGGGTTTCCGAGGGGGAAGGCGGGAACGGTTCGATATCAATGGAACTCGGGGGAGGGGAATCAAGCTGCCGCGTGGTGGCGAGAGAAAACGTATCGTTGGTGAGACTGTGCGTATCCTAAGTAGAATTAACGAACTTCCGCAAGAGTAAGTTGGGGGAATGACCCGAAGAGACGGAAGAGAATGATTGCCAAAGAAAGGACCGTCAACTTGAGAAAAGGCGTCTGTCAGGGGGAAAAAGGAAAAAACCCCCCCCGAAGTAAGAGAGCGACGGTGCGAGAGCCCGGGAGAAGACGGATCCCCCTCTCGGCAGGGGACAGGGGAAGGGGATTTAAACGTCGAAAAGGGTAGGCACGTCGCGTCTCACCGAGAGATCCTAGCTTAAAGAGCCCGCGCCACCTAACGAAAGCAATCAGAGAACATAGGGAACATGGAGGGGAGTATTCACGATTGCGGGGGAGGGGAGAAAAAAAAAGGGGGGGAAACTGCGAAGGAGAGCTTGGGCGCTCCGGGGGGGTAAATCTCGGAGTCTACTTGAAGGTTCGTATCGTTATATCCCGAGAAAGAAGTATAAGTAGGATGGTTCGGAAAAGGAATAGGGAAGCCGGAGGAGATACCTACAGCTGACTTTTAATTAACAGCGTGCGTCGGATTGAGTGGTGCTAGACTTTAACATTGTGGAGGGAAACGCTCGAATTCAACTCCAAGTATACCTTAGGAAAAAGTACTTAAACGGTACGTAAGTAAAATGAGAGGGGGAGGGGGGGGGGGGGGGGGGAATGAGTGAAGGAGGAAGTACCTTACCGTGTCGTGACTTAGCTTCGATCCGAAAGAAGGCTGGAGTTTCCTTGGAATGACGGACGAGAAGATAAAGTGAGAAAGTTCGTCTAAGCACGACGCTCCACAGAGCGTGTTGGGCAACGCCTAAAGGGGTATCGGAATCTGCGAATCATGTCGGAGAGGAGTCTATGAAAGACCCCGACCAAAATTCTCGGGGGAGTAAAGGCGTAGACGAATCTCTGGGTTGTGCGCCGGAGAAATATGCGGGATTCAAGAGCGACGAGCGTCAAAATGACCTTCAAGTAAAAGGCTCCTTAAGGGGTACATCGGGATGAAGTCGAGAGTAGTGATCCCTTCTACTGCACGAGAGGAAAGGCCTGAAAAAAAGAAAGATGATGTGACCGTATGACCACCTGATAGCGGGACTTGTAACTGTGAAAAAGGAGGACAAAGGTGGGACGTTACCGTCCTGCTGGATGCTCAACCATTTACGACCCAAAGGAATGCCATCGTGCGACGCGAAAGCAGACGATACACGTCATGTTGTAGACGAACGCTAAACCTAGTTTCGGAAAATGAGCTTAAACACGCTACTGTCCCGGGTTCTGCCTTAACAAGAGGGCTTCTCTGTGGCACGAAAAGAGACAAGAGGTAATACCTATTGCGAGGTGCACTCTAGCTAGCCCCTTTCGGGGGAGCGGTAGAAAACAAAGAGGATGTTCCGGAGTAATTGACTGGGGCGAAGACGGTGTTGAAAACCCTTGTTAACTGTGCTGAGAATATCACTTGCAGTAACGGGACGGTTTTGGAAGGAACAAGTACAAGCTTGAAGAGGGAGTAAGAAGGCGGGACGAGCAAGTACAGAAGCGCCCGGGGAGTGCCTCAAGTCGGTTCCTAGTTCCTGGTATCGCAGGGTCTAAAAAAAAAAAAAAAAAAAAAAAAAAAAAAGAAAAAAAAAAAAAAAAAAAAAAAAAAAAAAAAACAGCTCCCTTAGGCAGACGCACCGTGTGCGCAGAGGAGACATGTACAATCGGGACAAGGGAGAGAGAAAGATAACGGGGCTGGAAAAGCAGATGAACTTAGAAGCTCGGCAGATTGCAAGACACGAGTGGGGAAAAAAACGCATCCGGGGCTTGAAAGACGATGCACTCTCGTAGAGGCGCGGGAAGAGGCGTTTTGGATGGGGAGTGGGAATGGAGGGGTTTTCTCTTCGCGGGGTAGGGTTGCGCGTGAGCAGTTGAAGGTTAGGCCAGTCCAGCGACTGGTGAGGGGGCGGACAGGAAAGAAGGAAGGAGCCCTTGAAAAGAAGGAGGAAGGAAGACTAAGAATTTCATGGGGAACCGTGCCGGTACAAAAGATAAACCGCTACCGAGTGTCGAACAGATTAAATCAGGAACGCATACGACGAAAAAAGAGAACAACGGGGGCGCGTACCAGCTGAGAAAGGAGATAGAGTAAAGTAGAGTCATGGCACAACAGTAACTTCTCTCCGGTGGGCAAGTAAGTTCGCGCGGGAAATCAAAGAGGGATCAGAAGCGAGGTCAAGGGGATTGCCGTTAAATAGAAGGGGGAGACTGGCTGTGTTCCGAAACAGAGAACAAGGGTTGGCGCCTTTTGAGGAGCATAAGCTGGAGTTGACATGGGTGAGAGTGGCCGCCGTCCAAGCCGGGCTAAACCGAGCGAACATAAGAGAAACTTGTACTGATTAGGATTGCTGACAGAAAGGGAGTTCCAGAGAAGACTCGTTCGGAATAGATTGAGGATATAGGGTTCTAATAGGACATCGATGCTGCGGGCCGAAGAGGCATGGCCGCCGCGGAATTTCGTCCTAACTAGAGGGATACTCCGGAGTCAATGTATGACAAAGAAACCCGATTATTAAGACACCTCGTCTGAGGGCTGAAGAAGGGTCAGAGACGAATGGTAATTACAGGTTCAAGGGGGGTGCACGTCCGGGCACGAACGGGCTTAGACTAAGTTAGTCTCAATAGATTGGAGGTAGGACAAGGTGCTGCGAAATACGGCCATGGGGGTTACAAAGAAATTGGGGGGTCAAAATAAGGGAAAAGTCGTTCCCGGGGCCCACAGAACAAAGACGTGCTTGATCCGATCGGCCAAAGCGAGCGCAAGGGAAAAAGGGTAAATGGAGTCAGTATGGAATCCAAGAATGAGAGATCGAGTCGTGGAGAACGTGCTGAAAAGAACATAAAGTTACGAGACCGATGCCGAGGAGCGGACCTAAGCGGAGTGCGTCTGAAGGGAACTAGACTCTCCTTGGTCACCCCGAAGATCGAAGGCGTTTCAAGAAGTACTTAGCGATGGGAGCAAAAGTGAAAAACTTAAGGCGGGGAGCCATGTCCAAAGATACGGGTCTGGCCATGAGGCTCGATGTCATGGAGAGAGCTATACGGGGGGAGTAAATTACGTTGACGAAAAGAAAAGTGCAAAAAAACGTTTCTGCATGAAGGATCGCATCTTCTAACCAAGCGCACGAAACCTCTGAATACATGCCCGGGGAGCGAAAAGCTGCGGCCCTGAGTAAGCAGAACGATTAAGCGCTTTGTCTCAGCAGACTATAGAAGAGAAAGATACGGGCCCAGACGAATCATCGGGCCGCCCCATCGAAGGCGATCCCATACCGG
>Ga0179591_1313352_pt1 | contig 16842 bp, 18 predicted proteins | sample CZOMad2_1_08_16f_FD_182891 | JGI IMG/M metagenome (GOLD analysis project Ga0179591, IMG submission 182891) | Vadose zone soil fungal communities from Angelo Coast Range Reserve, California, USA - CZOMad2_1_08_16fungal (PacBio error correction) | ecosystem: Environmental > Terrestrial > Soil >...
TGGGCTCGGTCCAGATGAAGGATCTGCAAGACCACAAAAAAAGCAAAAAGAAGAAGAGGTGTTGGAGGAAGAGCGTCGCTGGGGCACCGCTTCGGCGCGCTACGGCTCGCCACAAGGCTGCGCTAGATCAGAAGGTTTAGGGGAAAATCGTCTGCTTCATAACTCTTGAAATACGGACCCGGGTGTGCATCGTTGCGCCGCTGGACGCGGGTCAGCATGATGCGGCTTCTTAAGAGGAAATCTTAAGGGGGTGAAGGGCCAGAAAAAGGGGGGAGCAGAAATCCTACCTGGCAGGGTCGCTTGGATTCCGCCAATTCGCCAAAGAGAAGAAAAAAAGAAAAGAAACCTGCTTCCTACCCTCAAATCCTCAACAAGCTCGAAACTAAATGGTAGAAAGTCCTCGTGAGGCGCTCGATCGGTGTGGGGTATGGCCTGTCCTTCTGGAGCTGGGAAAGAAAAGCAACGAAACGGCGAACGCATTCATGCGCAAGCGGGGACGCGCGGCGTCGCGCCGATCTTCCGGAGGATGGGGGGGGGAAGGAAACTGGAAAGCACGCTCGCGTTGGTTTCTGAACCCGTTTGGCAAATGAGGCGGAGGCCGTGTGCTGGTGCTTTCTCCTTCTCTCACGCCTTCGTCACTTTTCGCTTTCCCTCAAAACTACTAAATAGCGCTACTCCGAAAAACCGCTCATACACATTTCGCCTTGTCAAGGTCTTTCTCACCGATTTAAAAACTGGTTGTAGCGCACACACACGAAGTCAAATCAAAGGCAAAAAACGTCAATCCGCGTTCAGACAAGGCCAGAAGGTTCTCCAGCGCCAAGCGCGTGCTCCAGTGCAACCTACGTCGCGAGTCGCACTACCATCAGGTCCTCTGATGTCAAAGTAGCGCTGGGCGCGAATAAACGACCGAGACTGTACGAACTAAAGTCGCAAAGGCGGTTCGACAGGCCGGGGCGTCTCAGTGGGAGGGCGGTGTTCTCGACCGATCGTACCAAGAAGGCATCAGAACGTCGCGGCTTGAACAGACAAGAAGCAGGGGATAGCGTTCGCTTGGAGAGGACCGACAGCTGTGCGCTCGGGAGTCGGCGCGATGGAAGTCAACGACCACTCCCTTTGGAAAAAGGAGGACTCAAAAGATTTGAGACTAGTCGGGTCTCTGTAGGCCTCCTTGGTCCTGAAGTGCCTGACTGGGATTGGCGGCGGTGAGAAGATAAAAAGCTCGATTCCGTGAACTACTTACAACAGATCTTATCAGGCGACTTAATGACGGTCCCTAATCGACAAACAGCCTGAACCAAACACCTCTATATGAGGGAACTTCTCTTTCGGAACGGTTATAAATCCAAGGGACGGTGAGAGACCGGGCGGTGAGAGCGCGAATCCACCAACGGGGCCGACATATGAAATTGACGTCAGAACCGGAAAAAGAAGAAAAACCAAAAATGCGATTGATTGGCATACGCTGAAAAGAGACCAGAGAACTAAGCCTAACGACGCTTGGTTTGGGGGGCTCCACAGAAGCCAATAGGGAAAACAAAACACAGTCCGTAACAATAAGAAGGCGATAACAGCGGAAGCCTGCACGCGGACGAGACAGGGAAGATCGAAAACCACCAAGATTTGCCTCAATCGAGAGCGGAGGCAAGACTCTTGTCAAAGCAAAGAAAGAATGGACGGAAAAAAACTGGCGAATAAGACGCTCGTCGACGAACCGGCCAACCGACCGAGACCGCGTAGGGAACCGCAAGAGCGACTGCGTAAAGACGAGACAGCGATCAAAATTTTTGGAACAAAAAGGATGTAAAGGACTTACAACAGGAGTGCGGAGCGGCGTCAGGGTACGATTATCGGGGATGGCAGGAAAGAGAGACCAGGGAAACATACCCGCGTGTCAGAAGTTAAGGTAGGGAACAGGTAGGGACAAAGAAAATTTCTACGAAGCCGCGCAGGAGCGGCGGGAGTTTACCGGGCAAGCATACCTAATCAGAATCCGCCTCGGCAAGTCGTGCGCTTATTCGCGCACAGCACATCGGGCGGCAGGAAAAAAACAAAACAAGACGGGAAGAATGAAGAAGGGGGACCTAGAGGAAGGAAATGTGGCTGGGTCCAAAGTGGCGCGAATTGTCGCTCAGGACGTGCTCAATGATGACCGCCAAAACGGCGCGAAGGTCAAGAGAAACTAGAAGATTTCACGCTGGGTAAGAAGACAACGACATTAGGGCGTCGTGGGCGCCTTTCTGCGGGCGGCCCGCCAGCAGCTCCCATCGGGAATCGAGCGGGTTAGGTAAGGGGAAACAAAAAGAAACGTTTAAGAGAATAGCGCAGCATTCCAAATCCCTCGTGATCAGATCGGCCGTCTCAGTTCGGGGCGATGAGGAAATATATCATCTTCGTCGCGTAAAAAAGGCCGGGATCTTGGCACTATCTAGGGAGCGTAGGAGGGCGGTGGAAGGAAAGCTGGTAACAATTGACATACTGCCTTCGCGGGAATTTACTGGGCAAAAACGACCGTTCCGTTGCTTGAAAGCGGAATGCGGAGGAGTAAGTTGGCAGCTAGATGCTCCATTCGAGTTAAAGGCGACGACACTGGTCATCGGGACGATCACCCTCTGGAGTCGGATCGCTCAGAAGATTAAGAAAGGAGCGCAAGAATGACTTAGTGCTCAATCGACGGACCTTCAAGGGGCCGAAGCAGAAGATCTCGTCGCAAAGATAGCAAAGCTGATAAGGTCGGCGGAGCAGAGAAATGGGAAGGACCTCTAGGCGTGAAGGGACAGATGCTCGACAGGACCTGTTCGGAACACCTTAGGGCTTCCCTGGAATCATCGTAGAAAGAGAGACTCGGTGAGCACGGGGAATTAGGACCGGGGGGACAAGTATGCACTAAGTTCCCGACGCGGAGGCGGAATTTCTATGCTCAAGAAAGGGAGAAGCTCTATGCAACCAAAGGAATTAAACTAGATCTCGTCGAAAGAAATGACGCCTGCCACCTAGGACAAGTCGTGTTGAACGGAGGAAAGGAATGCCGATAAAGTATGAGGCCATCCAACAGGGTGCACGGCTGAAGCGCGGTCAGCACTTAGAGGAGATCGGTGCCGGAACTCCGACGAAGGGGGAAGCTCCATCATGTGCTTTCATTTCTGCGCTGGTGCCGTGTCCTGCGTGGCCCTGCCGAGTCAAGGGGAGCACTAAGAAGGGATCTTACTTAAAGAAAAGAGGTCAGATAAGGAAATCGACTGTAGTATGCCAGAAGGTCCCGAATCCCCTGTGCTTGTCGGACCCGGGCCTCTAAGGATCAGAATACGAGTCAAGGGAAAACCCGAAAGGGAAAATGTCTCGGTATAGACCACTGTCTCGTGCATCTTTACCGGCAAGACACGACATCCTGGGGGGATTAAACAAACCTAGAGGAGAAAAAAAGACTAGACACCATTCTAAATCTGCTAACGACGAGGCGGCCATTTCACTTGCCCGCATAGAGTGCGCGGGAAGAAATTAGGGATCGAATCGGGAAAGAGGTAGCATCGGACCATATTGATTCGTCACCAATGAGCGGCGATGGAGAAGAGGAAGAAATGGATGGGGCAGAAAAAGGGGTTAACTCCGACCAATACTTCCAAATGACGGGGGGCAGGTGAAACGCGAAAATATGCTTCGTCGTCGGTCGGTGGCGCAGGGGGAGGGGGAAATTTGGAATCAATGTTAAACGCATTACATTCATTAGCAAAAGAGGCGCCCCTGACCATGCGGCCGGCCTTCGGGCAAGAGGCATTGGGGGCGGGAAAGAGGGTAGGGTCGACAGAGAAGACATGTGCGTGCAAACGATGTGCGCGCAAAGAAAAAGAGCAAAGTTTGCGCCGTTCAGGACGTCGAATCGCCAGTCTGGACCGGAACGAGCATGCGTGGATGTAAGAAGAGAAGAAGAGGTGCTGTCCAAGGCAGTCAGGACGTGCACCTAAAAAAGATAAAATGCGAGAAAGATGGTGCGATCACCGCGTGCCCTCCGCCACACAGCCATCAGGTAAGGTTAAAGGGGAAGAAGAATCTAGCAAAGAAATGACAAGCTGTGCTCGAAAATCACCGTTATCCGAGCGCGCAGACGTCGCCGCGGTCGCCGGTCGGCAGAAAGGTAGGAAGTGAAGAAGGCGTGGGAAGAAAAAACGCCCTAAAGAACGATAAAAGACATGGGCTTCATTCCCCGTGGACAGCGATCCGGCGCCGAGATATACGGTGCGAGGATGTCGGTCGACAAGAGGAGGGCTTCACACGTCAGAGAAGAGGGATCAGGTCAAGTGAAAGGTGGGGCGAGACATATAGGAGGCAGAACTGTTGGTTAAACACGTCCTTTGGCACTTGCCCCCCCAGCGTCGCACGGCTGGGGGGGGAAAAAATAGGAAAAGGACGACCTCGACGGAAGGTCTCTGAGGAAGAAAAAAAGATACAACATCTAGCTCCGGCCCCGTGAACGCTCGCATCTACCGAGTGCTACGCACGCCTGATACAAAAACGCTCGAAGTCAAAAAGAAAATTTTAAAGAGATTGGCGCGTTCTAAGCTCATGATCCGCCTTCAACACGCGACGGGGTCTCCACATTCAGGGGCGCAGGGGACGAGCAGAGTTATCTTCTCATCCCTCCAAGCCCTTGGGCAGGAAATGTGGACGAACAGGAGAGGGACCTGAGAGAGAAATAGTCTGGAAATCCGGGGGGAGAAAGAAAGGATGGGAGAAGGGACTGGATAACAATATGCGCCTGCTATCATTCCCGTCCGAAAGACCAGATCGAGCGATCGGGGAAAGGGAAAAAGCTCTAAGAAGTCAGGGAAGGAAAGTGGGGGTCCTGAAGGGAGGGGAGAGGGAGGGATCCAATTCTACTGCCGTCAAGCCACGACGGAATGCTTATATGAACAATCTAGAATCAAAAAGAGGGGGGGGAAAGGGATTAATCGAACGTCGTAAGCCTCTAACATAGCCTTATCTACCCGATCGCGCGCCATCCCAAGGAGCTCGATGGGAAGACGAGGACAGAAATAAATGAACTGGATAAAAGAAAAAAGAAATGATGGAGAAAAGGCGGTAGACGTGTTTTTTTGTTTGCCTCGGGATCCGGAACTCTGAACAGGGAAGGACCTGGGTGATGAGGCCAACCGTGGGTAAGAGAAGGAAACGCAACTTCAAACGACGAGCCCAGGATACGAAGAGCGCAACCACTGAGGGAAGACGAGAACCATCCGAAAAAAAAAAGGATCACGGTATCGCCTTCCAATTCATAACAAATGCTGCACGGATCCGGATTGGCGGGCCTCCAGATACTGCCCATGATATACAATGCACCAGATCCAAAAAGGAGGGAGGAGAAGAGAATCCATCAATAAGGAAAAGGAGCAAACCACACAGACCAATCTCTACTCAAAGATAGGCGTAAAGGAGTTCGAGCGCAGGTTAGAAGGGAAGTATCCAAAAGAGACAAAGAAGGCGGGGAGTTACAACGCAGGGGAGGAAATATGGTAAGAAAACCAGCAGACTCAATAACTGGCTCTCAGCTTCCAAAGGCGCAAAAAGAAAGCAACCCCTGCTGAATGATGATGACAGCAGAATGGCTGAAAAAACTCAAAAAAGGGGGGGAAAAAGGGAGATCACCCGAGACAAACAATGTTCCTACGGACAAAAAACAAAACCACCATATCGATGACCTGGCGAGGTTCACGGGAGGGGGGGGGGAGGGGCAATCCTACAGGAGGAAAACAAACTAAAAAAAGAAAACACCAAAGAGCAGGGGAAATATATGGAATTGGCGATTCCGCAGTGACACGTCCGAAAAAAAAGGCGGGACCATCGACATTTTTCAGTGTGTCTCTGGATGGCACCGCCTGCGCCTCTAACGGAATAGGCGTTAAAAGAAGATAGTGCAAGGGGGTAAGAGGGAAAGAGGCGGGAAACTGTAGGAGACATAAGAGGAGAATAGACATAGTCCGTGGGCTCTCGCTGTGACGCTGGAAATCATAGCGCACAAGGCTGCAGATTTGGTGGGTGGGAAAAAAAAAATCAAACCTCAGAAATAGAAAAAAGAAGGGTGCACTTTAGGTCGCTTGGGTACCGTCAGGAAAATTCGGACCGCTTACCCAGGCCGCGGCAATCTGCCGCGCCACGGAAAAGGGCGAGAAAAGGGGACGAGTGTACCCTGAGGAAGGAGGTTAGGGACAAAGAAGCAGCGATGGGCCTGTACATGCAAAGAGGTGCGCGGCTCGACGCCAAGCCCGACGCAATGTTGTGAGGAAGTGGAAAAGCGCAAGGCGAAGGGGGAGAAGAAGGTTTCCCGGAGAGGATTGAAGGGGGTGGTGGCTGTTTTCCCGGCGCCTGGCGCGATCTTCTGCTTTAGGCGGTTCCGCTCAAAACGAGGGGGAACCGGGGGAAAGAGACGAGAAGAAATAAAAACTCAATACTCACGTTTCACTCTTGCGCGCACGGGGCAACACCTAAACAAGAACCGAAAAAAAACATCTTCAAAGCAGAGAGCAACAGGAAGCTTGGAGCTTCAAAAACATTGCTCATCACGGGCTCGGGCCGCACGAAGAGGGGAAAGGGAAAAGGTGATGCGGGGAGAGCAAAAAAAAAGAATTAAGGCCTCGTCTCGGGCGGGTCGCGACTATAACTCCGGTCAGCAGGAAAAGGGTGAGAGGAGTCAGGGGGGGAGAGAATTAAGAAAGAGGACAGAAATAGAGAATACGAAGTGAGAGCGGATCGAAGCGTATTTCCGGGGGGCCGGGGAAGAAGAGGGGTCAATCATTCAGAGCTAAAGGAGGTCGCACCGGCAAACTCTCCAAAACTGTGACGTGTCGCTCATGGCTATAAGACAGGGGGCAGGGGAAGGAAAAAAGGGTTATAGCAATGAAAGCGTGTTGATTGGAAAAGCCAGAATCCGCTCCCCGGGCGAAGAAAGTCACCGAGAGGAAAGGATAAGAAACGGAGGAGAATTATCTGATAAGAAAGATCGGAAACACAGGAGCCAGGCCAAACGCTCTCTTGGAAGTGCGTCTCGGTTCGAGTTTAAAAGGAGGAGAGGAGATTGAGAGTAGGAAAAAATAACTTGGGGAGAGGTAGCAAACTGCCCCACGTCAGTGAAACGACGATATCTGTGACACGCGCCCCCGAGAGGGGAGGTTAGGGGGAAACTGGTATACAAAGGGGCTCCACAGCAAGAGAATGGAGATGATGGGACCTTTGGTGCGAATTCCTACATTTCTAACGACGACAGAAGAAATAGAAGCTCTAGAGAGAGACGACTGGAACGCAACGGAAAAAAGAGTTTAGGAAACTAAGACCCGAAGATCTCTAATATTATCCGCCACACGGAAACCCCAACACAAAAAAGGGAAAAAATTAGCCGATCGCTAGAACGGCAGAATCGGGGGTCGCGGGGTGAGCCGGTTTAATAGAAACAAGGATACTGGCACTGAGCGAACGGTTCGCGCAGACTTTCAGAGAGAAGGGGAGGGACCATCATAGAGAAGTACTCTAAAATCGGGCGCTCCTCTGCTACACGACACATTTAGAAGTAAGAGAAAAATTGAAAGGAAGGAGACGCGCTTCGGTAGTCACGCTAGTGACTCAGAAGGGGCGGTCTGGAAGGGGGGTAGGGGGGAGGGGGGGAGAAACATACCTTTTCCAAAATCGGTTACTCGAGCGGAGCCTCCGCTCACTGCGGTCACTGGGACGGAATCAAGAGAAATTCGGAATACCGAGTAGGACGGGAGTAAGAAGTCTCGTTTGCCCTCTGGGGAAACTTCGGAATAGAAGGAGGTACGATAAGGCGAAAAAATGAAGGACTCGTACCCTGGAAAGGAGGGAGAAGTCCTTCTGTTGGCTAATTCCAGCTTTTCACGAGCCCCTGCTGTGGACAGGCCATCGGTGCCAGGGAAACGTCAGAACCTTAACCGAGAAGGAAATGCGGACTATTGTGTAATGATGGGGGGGGGGTGGGAAAAGGGAGAAACGACAGTGCGGGGACGGGTGGCGAATTGTACGTCAGAAAAGAAATCAAGCAACCGTCGGGTCAAACGGAGCGTTAGGCCCAAGCACTTCCTCGACAAAGCAGGACCGAGGGCATCACAAAGTAGTCTCAGAAAAGGGACTCTAAAGGGGGAAAACATCTTCGAAAACGGAATGCCGGAGCAATGCGATCGCCGTCGTTTGGGGGTCCAGAAAATGGAAGAGAGAGGGGTCGAATACTAACGTCTGGGTGGGAACGCGGAGGAGGGGATCAGCAGTCGGGAGCAGGGTAAAGAGAACAGATTGTCTCAACGTTTAGCTGACGGATGATCGAGGGGCGTAGGGGGACCGTTGCAAAGGGGTGTTGTGAGTTAAAGTCTTACAGGGTAGAATCTAGAATCCACTGAGGGAAAGGCTAATGAAACGAAATCCAGCATGTGGGCGGTCACCTGCTGTAAACTTGAAGGGCGGCGAATCTCTCGAGACGGTCGTAAGACTAGTTACCTTAGTTGGGCTAGGAGGGAGAATACGGAGGGGGGCAGACTTGCGACCACCATCATTTCTAAATGAAATTATGGTAGGGAGAAAGAAGTCGATGCAGGTTAGAATAGAGGGGGTTAAAGGAAGACTTCGTCATCTCCGAAATTGGGACCCGGGGCTGTCGAAAGGGGTATACGGATATAACCGGCGACGCTTTTCACACTCCTTTCAGAGAGTCAGGTCTTCCAGATGTAAGAGACGCGAGAAGTTTTACTTGTCGGGGGGGGGAGAAATCTCCGAACAAAAGAAGGTAGGGTGTGTGTAAAAGATATTGGCCAACGTGCTTCCACGAGAATATGGGTAGCTGAAAAGGAAAGAGGCAAAGCCACTCGCTAGGAGGCTTTAACAGACTTGGCTACGGGCGAGTAGGAGCAGAGCAACCGTGGAATGGGAGAGGCAGCGTGAAAGGAGATGAATCCCTTACAGAGAGGGTCGGAGAAAGGGGGCTACCGACGTGTCGAGAAAGAGGGGGAGACTAAAAGGACGTAGAAAGAGCTGGTCCGGTCTGCGCACTGCGGCCACTGCAAGTTCACGCGAGGGGCAGGAGACCGATAAGGTCTGTAGAGACTCAATAGGCGGCGAAGAAACGGGCGAAGAAAGAGGGGGGGAAAGAGAAAGGAGGGATCCCCGGTTCTGGGCTTATCCCGCTAAAGTAGACGGGAGGTTCTAGAGAACTAAATGAGCTCAATGACGATTCCGTCCAGAACGTAACGGGGTCAGGCACGGTAAAGGCAAAAAGACACGAATTCGAATGCCATCTTTCAAGCCGGCACACGACGCCGACGGTAAAAGGGAGAAAGCTGAGAAAGGAGCGACTCGGCAAAGTCTGGATATTTTCTCAACACGTGAGGCTGCGACGAAAAAATGAAAAAAAGAGAAGTGACAGGAGAAAATCCAGGGGGACTTGGGGGGAAAAGGATAGGACGTCTGAGGACTTCCTTACAGTCTTTGGAAGGGACCAGAGATGTAGTGGAATTTAGCTTCAGGTCTGGCCGGCAAGAATGTCGCTCCCCGACGTCCCAGTGAGAAGGACATCTGAAAAAAACGAGATGAGGGCTCAAACTGGTATGGAGCGGGCAAATGTTGGCGGCCATCAGATTGCGCGTTCAGGAGCGGACAAGCAGAGGTACAGGAAAAGAGAAGGTCCTTCTCAAAGTAGGAGATCAGAGAGGGAGCCTTCAGGTTTCTTTCATCGGATCGAGCCGGACGCTCATGCAAGCGCAAAACGACGACTGGAGGCGCAGGGGGAGGACGGTAAGAAGAGGGAGAAGATAAATTAGAAGGGGAAAACAAGCGTCCGAAGAGAGGGCGCGGATAAGAGAAAGATTAGTACCTGGCATAACCCAAAGAGAAAGGCTAAAAAGAGGTGGAGAGAGCAAATGGTTTGGCACTCGGCACAGAGCCCTCGTGAGGGCCAACACCGGAACAGGACCGAGCTACTCCAAAAAATTGCTGCGTGCTCGACCAAAACCGAATGAGCGAGCCGGAAGACATAGGAAAGAAGGAATGCGGGGAGAGGGGTATATTTCAGTAAACGTAAAAAAGGCGATCGACTTTGGTCCTGCCGCGGTCCCTATACACAAAACTGGAAGGACAAGGGGAATGCGAATAAGACCAAAGTATCTTCCAGCCATTTTTGGCGAGGAATATCCCGATCCACGTCTTAGAGCGAACAGAGGGAAAACGAGAGCAAGGCCCCGGGTGTCGCAAAGGAAGGGAAATTGTCTGGAGACGTGTGGTTTCGAACGCGTGAAGAGGGAAGAAAAAGAAGAAAAAGAGAAGGAGAAAGCAGGTGGTCAGAGTCATGGCGCCCTTATAAAACTTCGTCTAGCGATGACGCAAGCCAGATAGAGTCAGGCCCAGGGGGGGGGAAAGGGGAACGAGAGGAGAAAGGAGTATCAAGAAAAAAAGACTTATACAGTCGAAGCAAGTCGCTGACGCCTCAGATAGAGGACCGGGACTCGGGGGGAAAGGGAAGGGAGAAAGTCTCAACCGCACCCTTCGCAAAGAGATCTTCGTCTCAGCTGGGGCTCGCAATAGCTGGAGAAAAAAAACCCAGTCAGGCCAGGACAGATTAAGGAGGGGGAATGTAGGAACACGTACCAAGAGCCAATATTTGGTGAAACCGGTGGGAAAAAAGTGGGGATCGGGGGAGCTAAGGAAGACAAACTCTAGCCTATCAGCCCGCGCCGCCACCGATCGTCTCGGGTAAAGCGAGGAGTTCGAGAGAGAAAGTCGGTATTCACAGGAGGGAACACAAGAAGAAACGGCAAATACCTAAAGGAGGCTAAGGCGAACACGTGTTCGCCACGATACAAGAAAAAAAAGAAGGGGAGGACGACTACATTCTTAACAAGAAAGGAGCCTGGCCATACTGAAGAGCCGAATGGTCGCGCGCGGCCACGTAGCGGATGAGCACGAGGGCGGGAGAACAAATTAAGTGTTTCAAAAAGGTTAAAAAAGGATGTGGAAACTCGGTAAGCCGTGTTGACGGAAACCGAAATCGTGAATGCCTGGACAGAGAAAAGAAATGGGTGATAAAAAGAGGGATAAAAAAAAAAAGGGAAAGAGCGAACCCGCCGCAGAAGCCGCCAGATCGAACCACTTGCATCGCCTAAACCAATGATCCAAAGGCACCGTCAGACAGATTAAGGAAGGGAAAAGAAAAAATCCCTAAAGATCAGGGGGGGAGTAGACCGCACTCGTCCGCTCGGCTGAGATAACCTGACGGTAGCCACCGCGAAGAACGCGCACTCGACAGGAAAGCCCAACAACGCAGAAGGAGGGGGGAAAGACAAAAAAACCAAAGATAGGTGAACCTTTCACAGGAAGCGGGAGGTAGAGGGGGAATGGCGGGGGAAAAGACCAGCGACACACGGCACCATTGTTTTTTGCGACGATGAGGGGATGGCGATGAAACCACCCAAGCGGGGAGGGAGAAAGGGGAAAGAAATCGCTGGGGAACAAAAAAGAAAACCATCTTCTCTTGATGAAGAGGAAACCAGCAGACGAGACCCTGAAAGCCCGAGCACGCTCAGAAGCTTAGAGCCCGATCAGGAGGAGAAGAAGACACCCAAAAAAGAAAAAAGAAAACACCAAAAAACAAGAGGAAAAGTCAAAAAAAAAAAAGGGAAATAGGGCAACAGCTCCACTCAAGATCAATAACACACAACGGAGGAGAAGAGAGATCCCGCTTCGACGTTCCGCACAGGCCTGACGACAGCAGGGGGGGTCTGGGACGTGAGATGGGTTACCAGGCCCTTCGGCCGAAGACTTATCGGGACTCTCCACAGTTCGGAAGCCGCATACGTCCCTGGGCCACGCTCTGGTCTCATAAAGAGTCATGACGGGGCTAGGGGGAGAAAAATGAAGCTGGAGGATAAACTTCTAATACAAAAGAGTGAAGGGTTGCAAGACACGCCTCATCGTCGCAAAAAGACCTGGGGCCGGAGGAGGCTTGTCCGCCCTCCCGGATGCACTGCTAGGGAGAGGGGAAAAGGAAGAAAAAGGAAGAGGGGAGCTTTGGGAGGGGGGCGGATTCAGGGTCGCTTGGAAAAATCGACTTCCTTCGACTCTTGTGCGATGGGGTCATGTTTAAGGCAGATCAGGGACCGGCGGCGAAAAAAAAGAATCAGAGGTAAGGAATTCTGGGAATGGAACGGAGCCTGTTTTTGTAGGGGGTTGGTCCTAGCGATGGCATGTGTTTGCGGCGACGCAGCGAAGGACGGGGGAGGCTTCTCGTGAAAAAAGAGGACCGGGGCTAGATCTCGGAACAAAGGCGATTAACCCTTCGCCTGTTCAAGATTGTCTTAAGAAAAGCAACCGATTGTCACGGGGGAAAGAGAAACACATAAGCAAAGGGAAAAGGAATTAGGTGGCTGACTTCGCTTCAAACTAGGGAGAAAAACCCAGTCAGCGCCGGTCGTTCATTCCTTTGCCTACTGCCGCGCGAGAAAAGAGAGATGCAAGGAAGAACTTCGAGGACTCAAAGAAAGAAGGGGGGGACTCGTAAGAAAGGGGGTCGCGAACTATAAGCTTTGGCCTTCGTCGGCTGATTGCGGGGGGGCTTAGCCGCAAGTAAGGCATCATCAAATACGAGAAAGGAGGGATCAAGGGAACGAAGGCCTCTTTTCGCTTTCAGGAGAAAGTCTGATAGGGAGAGAGAGAGTTAGAGGGGAGGGGGCGGCCAGAGGACCAGAAATTTTTCAACAGGGCGTTCCCGATATTGGCTCTAACGTACAAAAGGAGAGACCAGGAACGGGTGGAAGAAAGGTCAAACTTGGATTGAATGAGGGGCAGTAAAGAAAATCGGCGAGGCCGAGCGAGCGAGACTCACCTACGCGCTTGAAGGGGGGGGAGCGAAAAGAAGGAGGAAAAAAAGCCGAACCACAAACGAGAAGCAATCTGGACGAAAAGGACCTCGTTCAAGTTATAGGGGCAGCGGAGCCTGGGTACTCAGGTGAGTGGATCCGCCCAACAGGGGGCGAATGATGAAGTCAAGCAAACGGGACAGGCAAAAAGAGGTTAAATGTGAGTTGCGACGGACGGCAAGCCTCGACGAGCCAGATCTACAGGGGGGGGGGAAAGGAATTCAAAACAAGGGTCAACCACCAAAAACAAAGAAAAAGCTCAATGCTCTACGACAAGCGTTACGTTCGCGCCACGTTACGAAGACAGAAGAAATAAAGGAAAGAACATATCAAAACAACAAAACACAGATCTGTCTCCTAAGGCATCGCATGAAAAGAGAGACACCTGGCATTGGAGAGAGGAGGAGCGGAAAAAAGAATTGAAATCCGACCGAAAATCCCAGGGAAGACACAGCGGCCGGGAAAAGAAAGAGGGTCCTGGCAAGGAAAGGAAATAGGATTAGGAGAAAGATCGATCAAGACATGGTGCTCGCGCGTCGGTCATGCCTTCAGAGGCTCGGTGCTGGGGGCAGGAAAAAAAGGAAAGACAAAAGGATATAGGAGGGGTAGTGATGACAAAACAGGCTGACCGGGGACAAAGAATAGTCTACGCCAGCGCCAGCGCATCACTGTCGGGGAGGGCGACAATACCCTTTCTAAGTGACAAAGAAACAAAAAGTAAAAGGCTGCCGGCACGTAATGTACGAGTTTGCCATTGGCGCAGCGTCATGCTCGATCCTCAGAGAGACTGAAAAAAAAAAAGAATCAGGAAAGAAGCTTTTGAGGGGGAAAAAGGACGCGAAGGGTCCTCCAAGCTCAGACGGTGCCATCATGCCGCGGCGAAGAAGGAATGAAGGGGAATGAAAAAGAAGGGAGGAGAGCTGGTTTAAAAAACGTAAATCATGGGAAGAGACGGGAAGCGGAACTTTCGGGCGGGACCAGAACCGAGCCGCGTAGGAAGACACAGCCGCAGGCAGAAGCTCAAAGCAGGAAGAAACACTTACATCAAAATCCTCGTCCCTCGGCACTTGCGGGAGGGAAATTGACAAAGGGGGGAGACTCGGCTGGGGAAGGAGGGGATAGCTAAGATAATCGGGAAAGACGGAGTAGGTGATGACCGGCCGAATCTTCTTTCTGGCTGGAAGAAGAAAAACATAGTAAGAGAAAGAAGACTCAGTAGGAAGTTGATACAAATCCGTTTCCGGGTTTTGGAGAAATCTTCATGGGCAGATCAAGGGAGTACTCCTCGTCACGAGCGAAAAAGGAGAATTTGAGAGGAGGAAAAGAACCTAGAAAAAAAGTCGCTTCGAAATCCTAGAGATGAATATGAGCAGGGAAGACTAAGACGTGCGAGCCTGCCTGACCTGCGGCCGACTTTGCTTCAGGAAAAGGCAGAGGGAAGAGAGCAAAAAAGAGCAGGGGAAAGGGTGGGGAAAACAAATCGGAGGAGAAACTGGACAGATATGCTTTCAGCGTCAGGACCTGGGCCATGCTTGTGTCCCAACGGCGGCAAAGAGACGTGAAAGACCTTGCTAGCGTCATACGTTTTGCCAGAGGCAGTTCGGTACGTGAAGAAGTGTCGCGAGCAACAAAAAGGAGGAGGAGGAAATTCCCAAAAAAATTCCAAGAAAACTATCAGAAATCTGACTAAAAGGGGAAACGCGCGGAAAAAGTTGTGAACGAGAGGGGGCGCTGGGCCCTACGCGGCGATTCCCGGAAAAGCAGGGAAGGATTACGTCAAAGTAAGGGGAAAGAAGCAAGTCCGGTGAAGCACTCTAAGACGCTACGCCTCCGCCACGGTCGCATCTTTGCGGAAGGAGAGGTCACGGAAAGGGGAAATTCAAGACATTCAAAAAAAGGATCAGGGTCTTATCTGAACTCAAAGTTCATCGCAAAAAGACGAAGGAGTGCATCCTAGGAAGGGCATCGCCATGTCCCCTGGAGTGTAACGAGTGGCTAAAACAAGATAAGAAAAAAATCTCTATCAGAAAAAGGGCATCAAACGAGGGCAGCAGAAAAAGAAAAGGGCATCATCGCACGCACACGCTCGGCAGGTTTCCGCTCCGGCAAGCCGATTCACACAGCAGCAGTAGTAAGAAGGCAGAAAAAACCAGCAGGGGAGAACTAAATTGAAGGGAACAATTGAAAAGGGTAAACATGACGCCGATTTTACGATTCTCCGGAAGGAACGAAATGATCTGGGAGGGTAGGCAGACAAGAGGAGTCCAGAGTTCGGAGCTGCTGAAGTTCGGGTCCCTAAGAAAAAAGGAGAAACAACAACAAAAAAAGAAAAAACAACACCAAAAGACCCCCGCAACCAAAAAAGAGCAAAAACAACATGCGACCCACGGAAAAAAAGGACAGAAGAGCAACACCAGGCCCGGCACCCCCCAACAGAAAGGCGGCCCGGGGCAAAAACCACCGATAGGCGGGGCCGGGGGGACACCGGCCCCACAACGAAAAGACGAGGCGTACGTCGACACCAGGACCCCCGGTAGAGAAAGAAGAAATAGACATCCACACGCTACAGGAGTAAGGTGGTTTGCCTCGGGCCCGGGGAAAAGAGAAAGCGGAAGGAGAAGCGAAGGCGGCCCATCGACTGAGGCCGCGCCACAAGTGGGACGAAAACATTGTAAAGGAGGGCGGAGGAGGCAGGAGAAAGCGCGAAAGACCGCGTGGTTACTCCGACCCTCTCCTCCAAAGAAACCCACGTTTATCACTTCCGATCTGAATCTTCTGCGTCGCAGGTTAGGCAGGAATAAACCGGTAACCTGGGGTCTCGCAAACACTCTTTCAGAGCTTGGAAAAGACGGATCCCCTGGGACATAGAGACTCTGCCCGATACTAAAAGCTCAAAGGAGGGGTCGTTTCCAAAAAAAAAAAAGAAAGGCTGATAAACTGTATTCCCCCTATTGCGCTCAAATACACTCCAGTCTGTTCCTGCGGAGGAAGAAATCCTTGCGCCCGGGAGGAAAGGTTAAAGGGAAAGAAAAACTCCAGAACGTCTAAGGAATTGCATGTCACGTGCAGCAATTCGGCCAAACGCCCCATAGAATTCGACTAGCGGGTCCTAGCACCTGTCAGAGCCTCGGCCATAAAAAAAGATCAAGAACCGGAAAAAATATAGAAAAAGGAGTTAGTTTGCAAAAAAACATCAAAGAAATATCAGAACTCGATTTCTGCGGCGCGTCAGCAGCGCCGGTTCGTCAGGAAAGGAGAGCTGGGTGGACCTGAAGAAACAAAAAACAAAAAGAGGAGAAAGTTCTAAAAAAAAAAGGAACTCAGCGCAATGGCAGATGCAAGTCCGGGGGGGCTTGAGAATGTCGATCGGAGCAACTACGGTCTGTAGCGACACGAAAAAATGTGAACAACGAAAAAATGGGGGGGGGAAGAAAAGAGCATTTTCTAAGTGGGCGAAAAAGTCCGGAGTCGAAGGCGCCCCACCCAAGTATCTCAGTCACGAGTCAGAAAACGCCGTCAAAAACATCGCCGAAAGAACTATAAACTGCCCAAGGGTGGAGGACGGGACATCCAGAGGTCGATTGCGGCCCCCGTGCCTATCGCTCGCAAAGTGAGTAAAAGAAAGACAAAAAAAGGAGGGACCTGATACCACAAAAAGGACTCACCGAACGGAGTTTCAAAATCGGTTTGGATTGACGGCGAGCGTCATGAAATCCGCCCCTTCAAAGAGGGATGGACGAGAAATCTTCAGAAGAGGGGATCGAGATTGAAAGGGGAGCAAAACAAAATCCAAGCAGCAAATGAGACAGGTGGTCGACGAAACAGACCAGAGGATATTCTGGAAGACGCAGAGAAAGAAGTGGCGAAGGGTGAGAAAGAGATCTAAAGAAGACCAATCAGAAGGACCGCGGCATCATGGGGAGCCGCACCCAAGCTCCGATCG